>Ga0209394_1000032_pt1 | contig 123897 bp, 136 predicted proteins | sample JNZ201metaG_FD_184122 | JGI IMG/M metagenome (GOLD analysis project Ga0209394, IMG submission 184122) | Hot spring microbial communities from Jinze hot spring, China to study Microbial Dark Matter (Phase II) - JNZ 20120812A (SPAdes) (version 3) ...
TAGTTGTCTCCCCTTTGGCTGATGAACCGCTCATCAACGATAAACTTGCAGACGAACTTGAAATCGCAGTGGAATCCTTCGGCAAAGGTCTCTGGAGGTTTACGTGGGAGCCGAAGGAAAAGCTTAGGAAAAGCGAAAAGTTAGGCTAGGAGAAATGTTGATGGATCTTCTTGAGGATGTTTTCCTGACCGCTGAGGAGTATGTGTTGCTGAAAGAGGTTGATGAGATAATTAGAGAAAAGCGCTTTAACGAGTTGAAATCTCTCGATGAAGTTTAGAGTTCCTCTTTATGGAAAAGAGGACTATAAGCTAAAGCTTTAAAAGCCTAAAAAGTCAGTTTAATATTTGAGGGGGTTCTATCACTTTTTATCAGAATTTTCTTTTCAAGGGGGTGTTATCAAAGTCTTCGTCGTTGGATATTATTTCCTTCGCCTTACTTTTTAATGCGGTAGCTAGGTGTATTGCATCTTCGTAGTCCAAGCTGTATTCTCTCATAAGTTTAGATGCTTGAGTTATATCTTCCGATGTTAGGGGAATTATTCTCAAACCGGGGAGACTTTCTATAGAGCTTACTACTTCTTCAATTAGCTCCCGGCTCCTTAGGTTTTTTCCTGTTAAGCCGGCTATTATTACCACTATTTGATATAGTGTTAAAGCTGACGTCACATATTTTCCTCGTGGGGATTCTTCAATCTTCTTTATCCATCCGTAGGATACTCTTCCGAAGGTAGGATGATTACCAAGCCAATAAACGAAGACATTTAGGTCTACGTAGCCCTCTGGCTCCACCATTTTCTCATAACCTCAATTACAAAATCGTCAAGGTTTTCTGGCCATTTTGTTATCTTAAAGGCTCCAAAGTATTTGTCAGCTATGGGCTCAAGAGGCTCTATAATAATGCCTTTTTCATAAACCTTTATTCTAACGTAGCTTCCCTCACTTACGCCAGATTTCTCCCTTATACTTTTGGGGATGATGATCCTGCCTTTCTCATCAACTTTTACAATTTCCATAAATTATCCCACTAAATATTTAAATCCCACATATTTAAGTATTCCCACAAACAGCTTTAACCCAAGGGTCATTAAGCGCTTTGATAGGCTCTAACTATTGCGCAAAGAACCTGCTGAAATAATTAAAGAGAATTATTAAGCACCTGCATCATTTTTATGGCATATAAACAGTAATGGCTGAAAATCATCTACATGGGACTTATTATACGTGATTGTAAGTGGTGCTGCTTTGTTTAGCATCAAATGTCAGAGAAAGTCGTTAAAAAACTTTGAGTTATAGGGCATTCATTTAGCAAGTTACTTTATGATGGATCTAGGGGGGAGGGGGTAGGTTCAAAATAGCTTGGGAAATATGTTATTTTTGGTAAAAATATTGATTTAAATTGTGGTTTATTATGCAGTTAAAAAATTGGTAATAAACGGTTTATGGGGCTGAACTTAAAGTTGCTGAGAGATTATGAACAATGAATTGTCAAAATTGCTTGACTGATGTAGTCTTCTATCCTCTAAGCTTAAGACGCTGAAAAATCACGTCCAGGTTTATAGATGTTTTTTATACATGTTTCAATGCGTCGGCAATAAGTCTGTTTGCTGTTTCAAGGGCTTCTATGCTATCCGGGTGCTCCATTGAGGCGATTACGCTGGCTACTATTCGGAGTATATACCTCACTACAAAGTCTCTGCCCTTAGCTAGCTCTCTCATGTATGCGGGATGTTTCCTATTTATGAAAAGCTTTTTGCCGTCGCAGAAGTATTCCCTCTCATCATTTTCGTCGCCGTATGGTATAACCTCAAGCCCTAGGCGACTCATTCTCACAATTTTTGGAGTAGTGGCTTTACGTGATGTAATTTTTGAAGAAACTGAAGGTGGAGAGGTTACCGCGTCAGGTGATTGTTTGAGTGTAGGCGCTTGAGGGGTTAACGTCATCCTTGATTCTATGGTCTGTTTGCTATCTTCCATTTGATAAAACCATGGCGTGCTACTTGTTGTCTTTGACGTGGTTACCGTATTCGGAACCGTTGCTTGTGGGAGTTGTTCCGATGGGGGGTGTGTAGAAAATTGCGTATCAGGCTTAGGCTTTAGCATAAAATTTTGATCCTCTTTAGCATTAGCATTATCTTCCCTCTTAATAAGATCATCTACTTTATCACCCTCACTACTTGTTTGATGTATCTTGGCGTCTATGGGCTTGTGCAATAATGTAGCATCTTGCACTTCACTTGGTTTATTCTCTTCATCTCCATTAACGCTTTTGGCTATATGTATCATTGATATAATTTTGTCAATTGTTCTGAAAGCGAGTACCTCATTACGTGATAAGGTTTCTTTAGCTTCAGTAGCTTTTGGGAGCACTTCAGAGACTATAAACTTCCTAACGATTTGCCTAAATCTTTCGTAGGCTTCATCTTCTATAACAGCTTCTTTATCTGCGAATCGTACATTTATCCAATCACATCTAACCCATCCCGTTATGTAATTCATTTGGGATGGAGAAAATCCAAATAGGCTTCTCGTAACCATGTGACCCCCATGGAGCACAGCTATGCCTCTCTCTTCCTCGGAGAGCGGCCTATTGGCTATAATAATTTCACCAGTTATCCCCTCAATAGATATTGGAATCCTTTCCCCCGGTATTTGCGGCGGCTCAAGCTTCATGACACCTTCAAAATTCCAAGGCGTAAATTCCCCGATCCTAACAAATACTTCGAAAAATGGCTCCCTGAGGATTGGCAGCTTCCTAAGCTCCCGTATTATCTTTTTTACATCAATTGCAGATTTTGGCTCTAGAAGCCATATTTCGCTTCCATTCCTCGCTAATGGCGGCTCATCTATTAGCTTAACTTGAGCTTGTCCAGTGGCCAATTCAGCAATACAATCCTCATCCATCATGAAGGATGTTGAAAAATCACCTCTCTTTGTGCGAACCTTCATGCTCTTAAATAGGGCGAGAAAGCTTAAACGCCCAGTTCCATATCTTCCAGTTCTCACACGGCCGAATTTTGGAGAAATAGGGTTACGCTGCTTATGAATGCTTCCAACAACAAGAAATTTCTCAAGAGCCGCTTGATCCATTCCAACGTCATCCTCAACAACCACATAGCTGGGGTTTAATGTTACAATGACCTTAGTGGCATCTTCATCGTAAGAGTCTTCTACAAGCTCCTTAACAACGCTAAATGGACTAAGCCAAGTTTTACTTGCAAATTGAACAAAAAAGTCTCTTGAAACTTTTAAACGCAAGGTATAGCCCACCGCAAGAGGCGATGTAGTAGAGCCTTAAAAACATTTCATGAAGACAATGAGCTAATCTACATATAGAAACGTCCTACCCGTCATAAAGCCCTAAGCTTCAATCTTCAAAAATGAGATACGCCAAAACCGGAAGTACTTAATAAATCAAAGTTTGTCAACATGTTTTTATAGCGCCTTTCTAAAATTAAAGTCCGTTATCCTGGAGTGGGGTTGATCCATTGTCGAAGCAGTATAAAACAGTTTTCATCTTCTTAGACACTGACAAACATGCAAGCCCCTTTGACATTCTCGCGACAGTAGACGTGCTACCAGATGCCCTCATCTTAAAGTATGAAAATGTGACGGTGGAAGATGCTGAAAAAATAGTTTATGATGCTATGTTCCCCCGGGGGCCTGAGGGTGCTAAGCATACAAAGCTCTTCATTAACGGCAGAGATCTTGAGTTAACCAATGCAATCCTAGAAAAAGTTAAGAAATGTATGTTCCCCCCATTTGAACTTAGCGTAGTTATAGATCCTAGAGGCGCCTATACGACAGCTTCAGCAGCCGTTGCAAAAACCCTTGAGACTTCAATGGCCAAAGGCTTTGGAGACTTGAAAGGAAAAACCGTCACGGTACTAGCTGGAACCGGGCCTGTGGGGCAGACAGCTGCAAGGCTTTATGCATCTGAAGGAGCAAATGTTATTGTTACGTCACGGGATATAAAGCGGGCTAATGCCGTCGCGGATAAAATAAATGAGGAATTAAAAGAGAAAAAAGCCACAGGGATGGAGGTTAAAACTCCTGAGGACGTTGGAGCAGCTATAAAAGATGCTGAGATAATTTTAGCAGCTGGAGCTGCAGGTATTCAACTCCTACCATTAGGTGTGCTTAAAGAATTTGGAAAGAAGTGTCGAGTTGTAGCAGACATTAATGCCGTTCCACCGTTAGGTGTTGAAGGCTTAAAGCCCACATGGGATGGGAAAGAAATCTTACCCAATGTTTACGGAATAGGCGCGCTTGCCATAGGCGCCTTAAAGATTTCAATAGAGGCAAAAATGATTAAAATGGCTGCAGAAGAGCCTAAGGGGATCTTTGACTATAAAGTTGCTTACCAGATAGCAAAAGAAGCGATAGTTAAGCAAGCAAGTCTCTAACTACGCTAAAAAGGCGTCAGAACGGCGAAAGTAAGATTTAACTCCCTTTTTCTTCTATTTCTCCCTGCATGTGCTATACTAGGAATTGGGCTATTAAGAGAGCTGTTATAGCTGTTAATTTCATGAATATGTTAAGCGAGGGGCCGGCTACATCCTTAAGGGGGTCGCCTACGGTATCCCCCGTCACTGCCGCCTCATGTACTAGTGTATACTTCATCCAAAACTTTCTCTCAATATACTTCTTGGCGTTATCCCAAATTCCTCCGCCAAAAATGAAGAATGGCGACAAAACTACTGATGCTATTAAGCAGCCAAGTAGCATGGCGCCCAGCACATATTTGCCAAGAAGCCCACCAATAACGATTGGAGAAACTATGGCAAGCATTCCAGGCGCCATCATTCTCTTAAGTGCATATTTTGTTGCAATGTCTACGCATCTAGCATAGTCGGGTTTTGCTTTTCCCTCTAGTATTGCTGGATTCTTCTTTAATTGCCGCCGTACCTCATCAACTATCTTATATGCTGCTTTACTTGTAGCCTTTATCGCCATGGATGAGAAAACGAAGGGGAGAATTGCACCTATCAATAGGCCAGCGATGTAAGGTGGATTGAGTAGGTTTCCACTATCTTCATAGAGGTTTACAAGCTGGGCATATGTTATAAACATCATCATTGTGGAAACCATGCCTGAGGATGTAGCGAAAGCCTTTGTGTAAGCTTTTGTGGTGTTTCCAAGTGCGTCTAATTCATCAAGCCCTATCGTCCTAGTTTGCGACATTTCAGCTATGCCTCCTGCATTATCGCATATGGGGCCGAAGGCGTCGCTGGACATTATGAATCCTATTGCTAGGTCTGTTCCAAGGTTTACAGCGAGGATGCCATAAATGGATCCTCCCGTCAGGAAGTAAGCAACTATAACTGCAGCCGCTATGATGAGTACTGGCATGAAGGGGCTTTGAAGGGCGTAAGCCATACCTGTGAGTATGTTTATGGCGGCTCCACCCTTCGAGGATTCAGCCACCTCATGTATTACGCGGCCATTAATCTCCATGTAATATTGAACAGCTATGCCAACGGCTAAGCTTGCTATGAGGCCTGCGACGGTTGTTAAGAAAATTTTTAAGTCGCCAATAGTTAGGATGCAGGATATTAAGGCGCCTATAATACATAATGTGGCCATGAGTAACAATCCAATGTTAAATGTTAAAATTGGCTTTTTCCCATGCCATCGCCTCATGAAGGCTATTGTAGCTATAGTTGAGAGGATTCCTGTTGCTCCTAATAGGAATGGAAAAGCCATGATTTCAGAACGGAACCGCCCAAAGAGGAGCGTAGTCAATATTATGGCGGTTATGTAGTCATCACTTATAGACTCAAAGAGGTCGGCGCCTCTCCCTGCACAGTCGCCTACGTTATCGCCTACGAGGTCGGCGATGACTGCTGGATTACGGGGGTCATCCTCTGGGATATGTCTCTCCACTTTGCCCACCAAGTCTGCGCCTATGTCAGCAGCTTTAGTGAATATTCCGCCTCCAAGCTGGGCGAAAAGCGCAGCTAAACTTGCTCCAAACCCGAAGCTTATAATCGGGAATGGGTCGTTATAAAGCAGGTAGAGGGAGCCTACGCCTAGGAGGCTCAAGCTTACAACAGAAAGCCCCATGACAGCGCCTCCGCTAAAGGCTATACGAAAAGCTTTCAGCGGCGAGGATGTTGCTGCATAAGCTGTTCGCACATTAGCCTCCACCGCTATGCGTAAACCCAAGTAGGCGGCTAATAGCGATAGAAAAGAGCCTAATGCAAAGGAGAAAGCCAACCTAATATCAAAGAACGCGAAGGGAATTAGCAAAGCCGCCACTGAGAGGAGGATGGATTTATACTGCCTACGTATGAAGGCGTTTACACCCTCCCTTATGTAGCCAGCCACCTCAATCATGCGTGGATTACCCTGAGGCTCCCTAAGCAAACGTATAGCTAGTAGTACTATAACAGCTAGTGCAACAGCCCCAACAGCAAGAGCGGAATACACCAAGATCATAGGTTTTATCCCTGATTGGAGAATAGCCTCTCATTGAAAAGGATGCTTATTGATAAATGTTTTGCGGATACAGCATTAAAATGCTTTATGCTTTATAGGGTTAAGTGCCGTCATGGCTTAATAAGGGGTATGTGAACGATTAGCATTAAAAGATGCCTTAGGCATAAATAGCCCCTAGGCTAATCTTAACCCTATTAGCGTGTGAGGAAGGTGTTAAGGCTGGCTTCAGAGAGGCTGCTAAACCTCTTAAAAAGTGCTGTTTTGAGGGAGATTAACCTCTCCATACGCTACATGTGGCAGTATATTACGGTTAAGAATGTGGGTGGAGTTACTGTCCCAAATATGCTTAGGGGTCTTGCCACCGCTGAAATGAAGCATGTTGAAGCTATAGCCCGCCGCTTAAATCATCTAGGCATATCCCCGCCAACTAATTTAGATGCAATTGATATCGACCAAGACCTCAGCCTTCAGGAAATGCTTAAAATTGATCTTGAGGAGGAAGAGGAGAAACTAATCCTTTTTAAGGTTATCACTCACGTTGCAGATGATGAGGGAGACATCGCTACAATGCGACTCTTCGAGGAAATGCTTTTTGAAGAGGAAAAACATCGCGAATCTCTGTTAAGGCTGGTTGAGGAAGTTAAAAAACATGATCATAGCATGATTAGGTGCGGGATCTTTAAAAAAGAAAATGTTTGATTAATTAGCTAAGCCTAGCTTACTGCTATTTTCTATTTGAAACATAAGACTTCTATGCTTGCCTTGGCCGTGTTGCCGAAATTATCGTAGGCTTTTGCCGTTATAGTGTACCATCCATCCCGATCTATGGTTCCGGCGGTATATAGATAGGATTCAACCGTAACTGCCTAAAGTAGTCTGTAGGCTTTAAAATCGGGGGTATGGAAAGCGCACCAGAACTGGAGGGAATGGTGCGGCCGCCGGGATTTGAACCCGGGATCGCAGGCTTGGAAGGCCTGTGTCCTAACCAGACTAGACGACGGCCGCCATACGCTATTCTTCGACTAAGTATGGAGTTAAATAAAACTTTTATTATAGCTTAAATTTCCCCTTAAGTTTTGTTTGGCTCTTCTGTCTCTCAATATTTTTAATTCTTGCATTTAATTTTGCAATTTTAGTTTTTGAAAGCTTTCTTTTCCGAAATATTTTTGAAGGCGCCGGCGAAAATGGCTTCTTTACTTCCTCCCCTTCATCATTGGCGGGGGAAGGCTTTAAAGTCGCCCTCTTAACCCTCTTAAATACTACATATGCCTCTTTAAGATTTACTTCGCTAACTTCCCATCCAACGTTTAGCCAAGCCTTAGCATGTCTCTTGTTAGCTGTATTTTCCCACCAGCTTTCAGATTGATATGCCTCTAGAGGAAGGTTGTCGCCTATTATGCCGTCTATTTTCGCGAAAGATAGCTTTACGGTGTCTGTGAAGGCTGCTCTAAACCTCAAATACTTGGCGAGGCGCTCATAACTGTCCCTTTTCTCAGGAGCTACCACCCGCCGGGCGCATTTTAGGCATAAAAGCCTATTCCCGCCTGTTGTTGCGTCTTCTACCATGCAGTCTATGCAAAAAAGTTTATGGCATCTACTGCATTGCCTGAGGTAGCTATATGGGAAAACTCTGCCGCATATTCCGCATTCATCCTTATAAGTCATTTATGCTTCTACCCTAAGCTAGCCCTTCACCACGGCGAGTGGCACAAGCCTAGCCACCTTAGTGGCTATGCCAACCTTATGGCTTACATCCGCCACAACATCCACGTTCTTATATGCTGGGTCAGCCTCTTCAGCCAGCACCACAGCGCTGGCAGCCCTAACCGCTATACCTCGCTGTTCTAAATGACGCTTTATGTCTCCGCCGTAGAAGCGTCTTTTAGCCGCTGCCCTACTTAACATTCTGCCCGCTCCATGGGCTGTTGAGCCGAAGCTAAGCTCCATAGCCTTATCTGTGCCGACGAGAACCCATGAGCTTGTCCCCATGCTTCCTGGAATTATAACTGGCTGTCCAACGCTTTGATAATCAGCTGGAATCTCAGGGTGGCCTGGTGGAAAGGCGCGGGTAGCCCCCTTCCTGTGAACCCAAACCTTCCTCGTTTCGCCATTAACCTTATGAACCTCAATCTTAGCTATGTTGTGGGCTACATCGTATAGGAGCTTTAAGCCCAAGCTTTCAGGGTCTTGCTTAAACACTTCTTGGAAGCTTTGTCTCACCCAGTGAGTTATTGCCTGCCTGTTTGCAAAGGCGTAGTTGACAGCGCATGCCATAGCCCCATAATAATCCTCTGCTTCTTGGCTATTTCCAGGAGCGCATGCCAGCTCTCTATCTGGAATAGCTATTTTATACTTGTGGACAGCTCGCTCCATAACCCTAAGGTAATCTGAGCATATTTGATGGCCATAACCCCTAGAGCCACAGTGAATCATAACAGTTACCTGTCCCTCAAACTCTATCCCAAAGGCCTTAGCCGTTTTCTCATCATATATCCTATCCACCTTTTGAACTTCTAGAAAGTGGTTTCCAGAGCCCAGTGTTCCTATTTGGGCTAGGCCCCTATTCTTAGCAGTTGTTGAAACCTTATCTGGGTCAGCATTTTTCATGCATCCCCTTTCCTCACAGTGGCTTGCATCTTCATCCCATCCTAGGCCCCTATCTATAACCCATTGAACACCCTCCATCACTAAGGCATCTAAGTCGCTAGTTGATACTCGAAAGTCTTTTCGGCGGCTTCCAAGGCCGCTGGGGACATTCCTAAATATTGCGTCTGCAAGCTGGGCAAGCTTAGGCTTAAGATCTTTTTCTGACAGGTTTGTTGTTAAAAGGCGAACTCCACAGTTAATGTCATAGCCCACGCCGCCCGGGCTTATTACGCCCTCATCATAATCCGTTGCTGCAACTCCGCCTATTGGGAAGCCATAACCTTCATGCCCATCCGGCAATGTTATAGAATACTTGTATATGCCAGGTAAGTGAGCAACATTTGCGCATTGTTCAAGGGTTCTATCAGTTTGCATCTTCTCTAAAAGCTCTTCATTAGCGAAAACTATGCCTGGGACCCTCATGCCAGGCTTATACCTAGGAATACGCCAAGTATACTCATTAACCCTCTCAAGAGGAACTTTTTCAGAAGGTGGACGCCCCTCTCCCTCTTCGCCCATAACATCACCTAAGCCTCCCTAAAATGGGCCCAGCATAAAAAGGGTTTCGGTATATAGAAAATGCTAAAAACCCGGCGGTTCAGCATTTTTTAAGCTTAATAGCAGCAACGCTTAACTATAAAACAGGTGATTAAAACTCTGTCAGTTTAATATAGGAGGGGTAGCGTGGTTAACTTAGTGATTTTCGGAGCGCCAGGCTCCGGTAAGGGAACGTACGCCTCCCGCTTAAAAACCAAGCTTAATGTTGAAGTCATCGCCACAGGAGATATCTTCAGAGAGATTATCAAGGAGGATACGCCTCTCGCAAAAACCATTAAAAGCTATGTTGAGAAAGGCTTACTTGTTCCCGATGAAATAACCCTAGAAATTTTAAAACAGAATCTAGCCAAAATACCTAAGGATAAAGGCTTCCTCTTAGACGGCTACCCCAGAACAGTTGAACAGGCTAAAGCCCTAAATGAAATAGCAAAAATAGACGCCATAATCCACCTGGTTGTCCCAGAGTGGATAATTATTGAACGCCTCTCGTCGAGGAGAATATGTAAAAACTGCGGCGCCATCTACAACATTCTCTTCCTAAAACCAAAAAATGACATGATATGTGACAACTGCGGAGGCCCACTCTATCAACGTGAAGACGACACCCCTGAAGTCATAAGGAGGCGTATAGAAGTTTATGAAAAACAAACCCAACCAGTGCTTCAATACTATAAGGAGAAAGGCGTACCCTTCGTGGAGGCTAAATGTGAGAAGCTTGAAACTCCACCAGAGGAAATAGTTGACCAAATTCTAATGGGCTTAAAAAACTTAAAACTAATTTAGAGTCCCCTAAATGTCTAGAATAAATTTCACCGTTACCTTATTAGGCTCTCTAATTATCTCCATCTGGTGATAGGTTATGGCCTTAATTCCAACTTTTTGAGTATGCTTATCTGGGTTGAATTCTTCACCCCATATTTTCGCCTTAAGCCTATACCCCTCATCCGTCTTCTCGATTGATAGCACCTTAAACTTTGAATATAAGACCTGATTTATTTCAGACCTTACAAGAAGCTCCTCAATCCAGCTATATAGGAGGGCATATTCATCATCAGCCTCAACCTCAACCTCCTCCTCAATCTTCGGCTCCACTCTATCTATGTCAGTCATAACCTCAAAGGCTGCAGCGGCAGCATTTTCAAAAGCCTCCATTAAATCCCTACCATAAGCAGCTATGTAAACGTCTGCCGTATGCTCAAGAAACTCAAACTTCCTCTCTAAAGCCATATCCTAAACCCGACTCTTATAAAGCGCTAAAAATACTCCGTAATCCTATTAATAGCCTCTACAACCAATGCTATGGTGTTTTCTGCATCTTTAAGGCTTATCATTGAAACAGGGCTATGAATATACCTCGTTGGTACAGATACAACCCCGCTAGGCACCCCCTCCCTCGTCAGGGATATTCGCGCAGCATCCGTTGTACCTTGGAGACCTGACTCAAGCTGATATGGTATGCCTTTAGCTTCTGCAGCGTCTACTAACAGCCTTAAAACCTTAGGATGGGTTACAAGCCCATAATCTGCAACTGTTATTGATGGACCCTTACGCATCTTCGCCGGGGCTTCATGCTCCTTAACTCCTGGAACATCCCCGGCGACGGTAACATCTAACGCTAGACCTACATCAGGGTATATGCTAAAGGCTGCGGTGGTAGCACCCCTTAAGCCAAGCTCCTCCTGAACAGTTCCAACAGCGTAAACCGTGCATTCAACATCTTTAAGACACTTCATAACCTCAACCATGATGGCGCAGCCAACGCGGTCATCAAAAGCCTTACCTATAACAGCATCCTTACCAGATTTAGCAAACTTTACATCAAAGCTTATTGGGTCGCCAATTTTAACCCCCATCTCCTTTACTTCCTCTAGGCTTTCTGCGCCAACATCTATAAATAGCTCGTCATAAGTCATAACCTTCTTCCGCTCTTCCTCCTTTTGGATGTGGGGTGGCTTACTGCCTATTATGCCTGGAATCTGCCCCTTCTCAGTGTGTATTATCACCTTCTGAGCCAGCAGTATGCGGTCATCTATACCGCCCATCTTAGTAAACTGTATAAAACCATCCTTCGTTATCGTTTTAACAAGTAACCCAACTTCATCCATGTGAGCGGCAAGCATAACCTTAATGGGCTTACTTCCCCTACCATGTTTAACCCCAATTATGTTGCCAAGTTTATCCTCCCTAACTTCATCAACATAACCTGTAAGAAATTCCCTCATGAGATTCCTAACTTCATCCTCCTTTCCAGCAACCCCGCAAGCATTTGAAAGACGCTCTAACACTTGGACAAACAAGTTAAAACCTCCACTAACTCATCAGCTAGCATTTGATGAAAACCCTATATTAACAATTTTGGTTAATGAGAAACCTAATTCAAGAATCGTGAAGCCCGTTAAATTTTGTCGTGAAAATATCTGAAATAACTAAAAAGATGGGTTGTGGAACTTTAATGCTTTAGCGCCATCATTGTTTTTCAGATGATGATTTAGTTTGTTGCTTGCGAATTTCCATGTAGTCTGTTAACAGTAGAACTCCCTCTATTATCAGGAAAATGCCAACTAGAATGCCTAGAAGCTCAGGGACAGCGATGACCACTATACCAAAGATTATGCATATGATTGCTAAAATAGGCTTTGAAACGGTTATGCCTATCTTCTTTAAGCCTTTTTCAACAACTCCTGACAATTTACCCCCCAGATTACGTAACACACTTCAAGGATTTATTTTTTATTTTAATGTTTTTTTAATGTTTAATGGATAGCGGTTGCAGCTAAAGATAAATAGTGTATGTAAATGTATATATCAAAGGCAGTAGAGTAATACATTAGGCTGATGATTTATGGAACAGAGGAAGATAATGTCCCTTGGAAGATCCTCCCTCGTTGTATCCCTTCCTAAAAATTGGGTTCAAATGAATAGATTGAAGCAAGGCGACTTAGTTTCAATAACTGTTGGTAGGGACAGATCCCTCATAATATATCCGGGTCAAAAGGGCTGCGAGGAAATGGCTAAAATCACACTTGAGGTTGAATCCGATGAGGATATTTCCGCAATAGTGCGCAACATAATTGCATGCTACCTTAATGGTTACTCTCACATTAAACTTGTTTCTAAAACATTCTTTAGTGTTCAACAACAGAAGGCCATTAGAAAGATAGCCCAAATGCTATACCTCAGAATATTAGAGGCGGACACTAGAGAGATTCAATTAGTAACCCTTATGGATGAGTCGAAAGCCTCCATAGATACAAGCATAAATAGAGCCTACAAAATATCAAGCTCCATGGTTAGAGACGCATTTGAAGCCTTAAAGCGGCAAGATGCCTCTATGGCTAGATCCGTATATAGCCTGGACGATGAAGTTGATCACTTCTCGTTTTTCCTCCTTAGGCTTATAAGAAAGGCAGCTGTCAACCCATCTCTAGCAAACCAGCTTAATTTAGACATTGTAGACTGCCTAGACTACCAAACCTTAGTACATCGCATAGAGCAAGTTGCAGATCAAGCCTCAAGCATAGCGCAACATATAATAATGCTTGAGGGTAGACGTAAAAAGATCTCAGATGTTTTGCTTAGCAAAATGGCTTCTGCAGGGCTTGAAGCCCTTGATCTATACGAAAAAGCATTCAATTCCCTTCTCACAAAAGACGTAAAACTCGCCGTCGAAGTTGTTGAACATAAAATTAAGATAGAAAAACTCGACATGGAACTCGCCTCCCTCGCCTTCACTGAGGAAAAAGATACAGAGATAATCTGCGCCTGCTGCTCAATTAGAGATAGCATAAAACGCATCGCAGATTACTCAGCGGACATAGCTGAAATAACCATAAATGGCTGCTTTAGGCCCGCCCACTAACCCTGATAAATTCAGTACGCTGTAAAAAAACCTTTAGCCATCTAAACTTGAAGACGCTTTTCGCCAATAAAAAGTTGTACTTTTTGATTAGCAAACTATAGTTCTTGGAAAAACTTTTAAACTCTCATGGTCTATTGATGTTTTAGGCGGTTGTTGAAAATGTTAAAAATTTTCAACAAAAAAGCTATTGGAAAAGTTGCAGCAGTAATTATTGCTGTGATTTTGATCGCCGCTATTGCTGGAGGCGTTTACTACTTCTATGTTATACCCGCCGGTAGAGAAGTGAAAAATCCTGACACGATAATTGAAGCCACGATAGGTGAACCTGAAACTTTAGATCCAGCCTGGGCTTATGATACCGCAAGTGGCGAAGTAATCTTCAACATTTATGATACTTTAATCTTCTTTGATAGGGAACGGGTAGATAAATTCGTTCCAAAAATAGCAGCTCAAGTACCATCTTTTGAAAATGGGCTTGTGCGAGACGATGGTATGACGATAATATTCCCAATAAGACAAGGAATTAAGACTCACGCTGGCGGCACTATAACACCAGAGGATGTTGAATACTCCTTTGAGAGAGCTATGATTCAGGATCGCGCCCATGGACCAATATGGATGCTCCTTGAACCATTACTTGGGGTGTACTCAATCGAAGATTTAGGCGATCTCTCCAACCCAACGGAAGCGGCTAAAGTAGGGCAAATGATAGATAAAGCTGTTGAAGTTGATGGAAACAATGTGGTATTTAGGCTTGCGAAGAAGTTCTCCCTAACTACGTTTCTCCAAATTTTAAGTCAGACATGGGCAAGCATAATTGATAAAGAGGCAGCAGTAGCCCATGGCGCGTGGCCAGGTAATAAAGACAATTGGGTTGAAGTTTTCGCAAAGTATCATGATCCTGAAGTGCCTGAACTCCAGGAGGTAGACTGCGGTTCAGGACCATTTATGCTTGAAAAATGGGAGCATGGAAAGGAAATATCCCTAGTAAGGTTTGAGGACTATTGGGCTGGACCGGCCAAAATTAAGAGGGTGATCATTAAGTACGTAGATGAGTGGTCTACTCGTAAGCTTATGTTCCTACAGGGAGACGCTGACATAGTTTATGTCCCAAGGCAATACATAAGCGAGGTTGAAGGAGCACCCGGTATAAGATGCATAAAGGACCTGCCTACGCTACAGTTAGATGCCGTATTCTTTACATTTGAAGTTGATCCCAACAGTCCTTATATAGGCAGCGGTAAACTTGATGGGAAGGGTGTTCCACCAGACTTATTTAAGGACGTAAATATGCGAAAAGCTTTCGCCTACTCATTCGACTGGGATACCTTCATTAAGGAGGCTATGCTAGGGGAGGCAAAACAAGTGCCCGGGCCAATACCTGAAGGCCTTCCAGGCTTTAACCCCAACCAGCCAAAGTACACCCTCGACTTAGCTAAAGCTGAAGAGTACTTTAAGAAAGCTTGGAATGGGCAAGTTTGGGAGAAAGGCTTCACCCTAGAAATACTCTACAACACGGGTAACATACCCCGTAAAACAGCAGCTGAAATACTGAAACACAACATCGAAAGCCTCAATCCGAAATTCCACATTAACGTTAGAGAAGTTGACTGGCCAACATATCTAAGAGCCTTCGTTAGAAGTCAATTACCTGTATTCATAATTGGATGGCTTGCAGACTATCCTGACCCACACAACTTTGTATATCCATTCATGCACTCTAATGGCGATTATGCATCGGCACAAAAATACAGTAATCCAAAAGCCGATGAACTTATTGAGAAAGGAATTGCTGAAAGCGATCCGGAGGCTCGAAAGAACATATACTATGAGTTACAGCGCATATACTATGAGGATGTGCCTAGCTTCATTATAGATCAGCCGCTTGGCCGCCACTGGGAGAGAGACTGGGTTAAGGGATGGTACTATAACCCAATACACCCTGGGATATACTTCTATGATCTTTGGAAAGGCTACTAGGCGTTCAATTCCACCTCTATTTTTTTATTTTCCCACAAAGTAAACCTTTATATCTAAAGAAGCTAAAGGTTTGAGAAATGGGATCAAATTTAAGGACGTATATAGCGAGAAGGTTACTTCTAGTTATACCGACGCTTATAGGAGTAACTTTACTCATTTTCGCAGTAACCCAACTTTTTGACCCAGTGCAGCGGGCTTCCCTATACATTAGAGACCCTAAAAACCTAAGGGCCATAGATGAGGTGATAAGGAAATACGGTCTTGATCAACCCTTCTATATTCAATATTTTAGTTGGTTAAGCCAGCTTTTAGAGGGTAACCTTGGATGGTCTCAATCCCTCCACATGCGAGTAATAGATGCACTTGTTACGCGGGCTCCTGCAACCATAGAGCTCGCCATGTACGCGGCGCCCTTAACGATAATTTTAGGAATACGTCTGGGAAAACTTTCGGCGGTGAAAAAGGATACGTGGGTTGATCACTTTACAAGAGCCTTCGCCATAATAGGCTGGTCTCTGCCAGCCTTTTGGTTAGGCATAGTGCTGCTAGCGTTTTTCTATGGAGGCCTCGGCATATTCTCTCCAGGCAGATTAAGCCCATGGGCTGAAGCCCTCATAAGGTCAGGGGAATTCAAGGTTTATACGGGACTTTACACGATTGATTCTATCCTTAATCTTAATGCTGCAGTTTTCCTTGATGCCCTCTCCCACTTAGTGTTGCCAGTCACAACGTTGACGATAATTGACGTGGCGTTAATAATGCGCATAATGCGTTCCAGCATGCTTGAGCAGTTAGGCAAGACTTATATCATAGCTGCGAGGGCAAGGGGACTGGATGAAAAAACCGTTGTTGATAAACACGCAACAAAGAACGCTCTTATACCTGTCATAACTATTTCCGGGCTCCTTACAGCGGGAATGCTGTCCGGCATGGTTATAACTGAAACCATTTTTGAGTTTAAAGGTGTAGGCTATTTTGCAGCTCATGCAGCAACTCAGCTGGATATACCTGCAGTGTTAGGCTTTGCGCTCCTAACGGGCATAATATTCGTAATTGCTAACTTGATAGTGGATCTTCTATACGCCTACGTGGATCCTAGAATAAGGCTTGGGTGAAGACTGGATGAGACTTATTGATAGTGAAAGCCCAAGAATAAAAGAGTTAAAGTTCATATGGAAAAGGCTAAGATCCAGCCCATTATCCCTAGCTGGCCTCGCAATAATAATTTTCTTCACCCTCATAGCCATTTTCGCTCCAGTATTAGCTCCTCCTCGGGGAGGGCGAGACCCCTACATGATGCCTAGGTTTGGCTTTTCACCGACGCCACGGCCGCCCAGCCCTGAAGCAATTTTCGGCACGACGGAAGGCCAATATGACCTCTATTATGGCATTATATGGGGCACAAGAACAGCTTACCGTATTGGGTTACTTGTAGTCTTAGCAAGTGCTCTAGTGGGCATTGTCATAGGAAGCATAGCCGGTTACTATAAAGGTGTAATAGATGAGGTTCTTATGCGCATAACAGACATATTCCTAGCCTTTCCATCACTAATTCTAGCTATGGCTTTTGTAGTGGCCTTCGGCCGAAGCTTAGACAGCGTAACCCTAGCCCTTATAATCGTATCTTGGCCATCATACGCTAGGCTAATTCGCGGCGAAGTGCTTAAAGTAACTGCTGAAGACTTTGTAGAAGCAGCTAAGGCGGTGGGCTGCTCAGACTTTAGAGTAATAGTTAAGCATGTACTCCCAAATACAATATTCCCCCTTCTCGTAATGGCATCCCTTGACATTGGATCTATAGTGTTAACGGCTGCAGCTCTAAGCTTCCTCGGGTTAGGGGCGCCAACAGGCTACTCAGACTGGGGTCAGATAATATCGCTTTCAAGAAATTGGATAACAGGCGCTCCTGGAAATCCCTTCGCTTATTGGCACACCTACATAATCCCCGGAGTTTTCCTCTTCCTATTCGTGATGGGCTGGAACCTCCTAGGCGATGCCCTACGGGATGCATTAGACCCAATGATGAGGAGGCGATGATGCGTAATGAATAGCATGCTAGATAATGCTGAAAAGCTAAGGGTTAAAGACCTTATTGTGAGATTCTACACCTATGAAGGAATTGTTAAGGCTGTAGAAAAAGCAAACCTCAACCTAATAAAGGGTGAGACTCTAGGCATTGTGGGAGAAACTGGAAGTGGTAAATCAGTAACAGCTCTAACAATAATGGCTCTAACCCCTCCCCCAGGTAAAGTTGAAGGGGGCAGTATTCTATTTCAGCGGGCTACAGGCGAAGTTGTAGACATCCTTAAGCTGAATGAGGCGGTGCTCCTTAAGATAAGGGGTAAAGAGATATCCATGATATTTCAAGAACCAAACGCTGCTCTAGATCCCCTTTACACAGTTGGAGATCAAATAGCTGAGGCTCTATTAACCCATAGAAGAGCTGAAATGTTAGAGGCAGCTAGAGAGCTTGAGGCCGTTGAAAGCCGCGGTTTATGGAAAATTTTAAAGAATATCCCATACTTTAGGGAAAGATTTAAGGAGAAACTGTTAAAAAAAGCTGCACAGAAAGAGATTATTGAACTATTAAGGCTTATGGAAATCCCAGACCCGGAGAGGATTATTAATGCATATCCACATGAACTTAGCGGAGGTATGCAGCAGAGGATTGTTATCGCAATAGCCCTCGCCTGCTCACCCGCCGTGCTTCTAGCCGATGAGCCAACTACAAACCTCGACGTAACAGTTCAAGCCCAAATCCTTGACCTCATTAGACGCCTTAAGGAGCGATTTAAGACATCGGTAATATATATAACCCATGATATGGGTGTTATAGCTGAGCTAAGCGACCGCGTAGCTGTAATGTATGCTGGCAACGTTGTTGAGGTAGCCCCCACGAGAGAGATTTTTAAGAACCCACTGCATCCATACACTAAAGCTCTATTAGACTCCATTCCGAGACCAGGTTCACCCTTTAAGTCTATACCTGGAATAGTTCCAAACCTTGTAAATCCGCCAAGTGGTTGTCGCTTCCATCCAAGATGCAGCTACGTTATGGATAGGTGTATTGAAGGAACCCCGCCCCTAATAGAGGTATCAAAAGGACATTATGTGGCCTGTTTCCTTCATGGTGGCGCATGATATGGGAAATCTACTCATAACCCTCGAGCTTAAGAAGTATTTCCCCATAAGAGGAGGCTTACTTGGTAGGAAAAAAGGTGAGGTTAAAGCAGTTGATGGAGTAAGCCTCGCAATAAAAAAGGGTGAAACCTTTGGACTTGTAGGTGAGTCAGGCTGCGGAAAAACGACTTATGGAAAAACCATCATAAGGCTTCTTAACCCTGATGGGGGTAAAATTCTCTTCGACCCTAAAGGCGAACTTCCAGACGATATTCAAGATGACGCTGTTGATGAATTCAATATTGCTGATCTAAAGGGGAAACAGCTTAAGGCCTTGAGGAGACATATGCAAATAGTCTACCAAAACCCGTCAACATCTCTAAACCCGCGGATGCTAGTTAAGGATATAGTATCTGAGCCCCTCATAGTTCATGGTGTATGTAAGGGCAAAGAGGCTGAAGAAAGAGTTCTCGATATGCTTAAGCATGTGGGTTTATCTGAGGAGCACATGCGCAGGTACCCCCACGAATTTAGTGGTGGTCAAAGACAGCGAATAGCTATAGCGAGAGCGCTTATAACAAAGCCAGAATTTGTAGTCCTTGATGAACCAACTTCCTCAGTAGATGTTTCAGTTAGAGCATCCTTGATAAATCTCTTCAAAAAGTTACAGGAGGAGATGAACCTAACATATGTATTTATAAGCCATGACCTCTCCGTGGTTGAAGCCTTCTGTGACAGAGTAGCCGTCATGTACCTAGGTAAAGTAGTGGAGCTCGCTACAGCCAAGGAACTCTTTAATGCTCCACTTCACCCATACACCCAAGCTCTTTTCTCAGCTATACCAATACCTGACCCTGAAACCAAGCGTATGAGAATAATATTGAAAGGTGAACCGCCTAGCCCAGCGAACCCGCCTAAAGGATGCAGGTTCCACCCTAGATGCATCCATGCAACAGATGTTTGTAGTAAGGAGGAACCCTCCTTAAAAATGGTGCGCTCCGACCATTTTGTTGCTTGTCACCTATACTAGCTGTCCTAAACGTTAATTGATTAATTTTTATGGCGAAAAATCTTAAAGGAGGAATAACGTAAGAAGCTAAGTTGCTTTAATACTCGAAAGTGTGATGGAATTGGAATCTAAAAGCGAAGCAACATGTAAAGTTATTAAGTATGACAAAGAGGACAAGTATGGCCCCTGCTACATAGTTGAAACTAAAGATGGTCGACAAGTTAAGATAGCGGATACATTTGCTGAGATGTTCCCTCTATGGGTCGGCAGAGTATTAATAACGGCTGATAATGAGAAATGGGCTCTAAAAGCTGCTGAAGTAGCTACAGGCTTTGCCACCAGCGTCATAATGGCTCCAGCAGAAGCTGGCGTGGAGGCGATGGTGCCTAATGAGAAGACACCTGATGGCAGAGTTGGCGTCCTGATACAGATATATAACCGCAATAGATTCGAACTGAAAACTCAAATGATGCTGCGCATCGGCCAATGCGTGATGACGTGCCCAACTACGGCGGCTTTCGATGGGCTTCCAGAGGCTAAGCGTCGATTAAAAATAGGCAGAAGCTTAAGGTACTTTGGAGATGGTTTTGAGAGGAAGGGAGTAGTTGGAAATCGAAAAGTCTGGCGGATACCCGTAATGGAGGGCGAGTTTATAGTTGAGGATTCCTTCGGCGCTGCTGAAGCTGTTGCAGGTGGAAACTTCCTCATCCTCGCTAAGGATAAAAAATCCGGTCTTATGGCTGCCGAGGTTGCTGTAGAAGCTATCAGGGCTAGCAATGTAGAGGTCATATTACCCTTCCCAGGAGGCATCTGCAGGGCAGGCTCAAAGGCAGGCTCACTAAAGTACAAACTTATAGCTTCAACAAATCACCCATTCTGCCCATCCCTAAAGAAAGTTATTGAAGATACTCAACTCCCAGAAGATGTAGGTGCCGTATACGAGGTTGTAATAAACGGGCTAACCCTTGATGCCGTAAAAAAGGCTATGGGCGTAGGAGTGATGGCCGCTATAAACGTGCCAGGGGTGGTGAGGATAACTGCTGGAAACTATGGCGGGAAATTAGGGCCATATAAGGCACATCTAAAGGATGTTTTAGGCATCAGCTGATCCTCCTAAACTTTTATTTATTTGATGTTTCATCTCTATAGCTTCCTCTTTATTATTAACCAAGAGTGAAAGATGCCTTGAGCGGGAAAAGAACATCCCTTGAACTTTATAGGCTAAAAAAGATACTTGGAACCCTAGCCAATAAGGAAGGGCGCGGCACCGAGCTTATTTCGCTATATATACCGCCAGGCAAGCAGATAAGTGAAGTAATGAATATGCTTCGGGAGGAGTATGGCACAGCATCAAACATTAAATCCACAACAACCCGTAAGAATGTTCAGGATGCTATTGTAAGGGTTCAACAGCGACTTAAACTTTTCAAGGAAACCCCGGAAACGGGGCTTGTCATCTTCTGTGGGGCTGTCCCGCAGAATGGAGCTGGAAGCGAAAAAATTGAAACATATGTTATAGTTCCCCCTGAGCCAATAAACATCTACCTATATAGATGTGACTCCCGCTTCCACACGGAGCACCTCCAAGAGCTTCTAAGGGAGAAAGAAGCCTATGGCATAATCCTCATAGACTCCGCTGAAGCAACACTAGCGATCCTAGAGGGTAGACGCCTAGAAATAGTTAGGGAAGTAACATCAGGTGTTCCGGGGAAAACTAGGGCTGGAGGGCAGTCTGCAAGACGTTTCGAGAGACTTAGGGAGATGCGGCTACAAGACTACTTTAGGAGAGTTGGCGAACACGCTAACGAGGTTTTTCTATCAAGAGAGAATCTGAAGGGCATCATAATTGGCGGGCCAGGTCCTACGAAGTATGATTTCCAGAAAGGAGACTACTTAAACTATCAGCTTAAGCAGAAAATATTAGATGTTGTTGACACAGCTTACGTAGGTGAGCAGGGCGTTAAGGAGGTTGTTGAAAAAGCTCCAGAGATAATGCGGAAGGTCCGTTATATAGAGGAGAAGCAGTTAATGCAACAGTTTCTCTATGAAATAGGTCATGATACGGGATTGGCCACTTATGGTGAGGTTGAGGTTAGAAGGGCTCTTGAAGCTGGAGCTGTTAGGATTTTACTACTTTCAGAAGGCCTAGATATTGCTAGGGTTACAGTTAAGTGTAATGCGTGCGGTTATCAAGAACAGCAAACTATTAGATCGCCATTATTGATGAATTTTGAGCAGAGCCTAATTGGAAAACCCTGCCCTAAATGTAAAGCTCCATCCCTTGCAGTGGCTGAGGTGCAAGAGCTAATAGAAGACTTTGCCAAAATAGCTGAATACACAGGCACGGAAGTGGAGGTAATATCCACCGAAACAGAGGAAGGGCAAATGTTAAAAAACTCCTTCGGCGGAATAGCCGCACTATTAAGGTACAAGCTTGAACAATAAATGTAGTTTCAATATCCCCTTAGGAGCATTGCCATCCCTTGTCCTCCACCAACGCATAGGCTCACTAGCCCAGTTTTAAGGCTGCGTCTTTTCATCTCATAGATTATCGTCACAACGAGTCTTGCTCCAGTACAGCCTATTGGGTGACCTAGGGATATGCCGCTTCCGTGAATATTCGTCTTATCTAGATCTAACTCCAACTCCCTTTGACAGGCTATAAACTGAGCTGCGAAGGCTTCATTTAACTCTACAACGTCTATTTCGTCAATATTCAATCCATTTCTATCTAGCAGTTTCCTCACGGCTGGAACAGGGCCTAACCCCATATATGCCGGGTCAACTCCTCCAGAAGCATAGCCCTCAATATAGGCTAAGGGCTTTAGGCCAAGTTCTTCAGCTTTTTCTTCCCTCATAAGAACAACAGCTGCTGCAGCATCATTTATGCCGGAGGCATTACCCGCTGTAACTGTTCCATCCTTCTTAAAAACTGGCGGCAGCTTAGCCATTTTCTCCAAGCTTGTCTCCATAGGTCTTTCATCCGTGTCAAAAACACGAGGCGTTTCATCCCTCTTTTGCGGAGGAATAGTCACAGGCACTATTTCCTCTCTAAATACACCCTCCCTAATGGCTTTTAAAGCCCGCTGATGGCTTAAAAGCCCAATTTCATCCTGCTCCCTCCTCGATATTCCATATTTTTCAGCAATATTCTCAGCCGTTACACCCATGTGATATCCGTAAAATATCTCCCATAGTCCATCAAGAACCATTAAATCAATAAACTCCCCCTTACAGTCCAAGCTCATGCGATATCCCCAACGAGCCTTTGGCAGCGCATAGGGAGCTTGACTCATGTTCTCCATACCCCCTGCAATCACGACCTCAGCCTCACCAGCTCTTATTGCTTGAGCTCCAAGGGCTATTGCTTTCAAACCTGACGCACAGACCTTATTTACCGTGAAAGCCGTAGTTTCCTTAGGTATCCCCGCGTATATGGCTGCTTGCCTAGCTGGATTCTGACCGAGCCCGCTTTGAAGAACATTCCCCATAATAACCTCGTCCACGTACACTCCCTGCAGGTTTTCATCATAATCGTAGTGTCTCTTCTCCAATTCCGTTAATCCGTCTAGACCTTTAGGTGCATGTTTCAACACTTTTTCATCAACAATGGGCTTAAGACCAGCTCTCTTTAGCGCTTCCCTAATTACTATGCTGCCAAGAGTAATAGCAGAAACATCTCTAAGAGAACCTCCAAAATTACCAATAGCCGTTCTTGCACCACTAACAATAACAACTCTATCCATTACATTTCCCCTCATCATGATTATACTAATATAGAACCCTTTCGATAAATAAACTTCGATTAGAATTATAGGGAAGCTATTCTGTAGTGCATGCTAAACCGAAATTTAACTCTAGTTTAATAATTTTTATTAATAATTTAATTAGATGTCCATAATGGTGTTTAACGATGAAAAAAGTGCGCGTCACCATGGTTGATTACATGTATCCTTTGTCCTTACATTCTGCTGTAAAGAAGGTTAATGAACTCATAAGTGGAGGGCTCGATTTTCGATTCTATGACGCGAGGGATATTGAGGCAGATCTTGTAGACGATAATGCTTTCATCCAAGACTTGAGAGATTCAGATATAGTTCTTCTAAATGTCATGGGTGGAGATAAAGTAAGCCGTCTAATATGTGATACCCTATCTAAGACAAGTAACACAGTAGTTGTTTTCGTGGGCGGCTCATCAGAAATAATCAACCTTACTAGGCTAGGAAGTTTTTCACTCCGCATGATGTCGCGAATGGGTATGCGCCGCGGAAAAATTGATTATGGAAAAATACTAGAGATGCAAGAACGTTTCGAAAAACTGGGTAAACGCCTCCCAATAGGCCTATTTAAGCATGCAAAAAATTATGCATTACTTTTGAAGTATTATCAGAATCCAACATTTGAAAACTATTACTCAATGCTGCTCCTACTTCTAAGGGAGTATGGTAAAATAAAAGTTAACACCACCATACCTGAGCCTAAGATATTGCCATCGATGGGAATAATTAACTTCAAAACTGGTGAAGTCTTCTCAACAGTGGCTGATTACCTTAGATCCTATGAATTTAGAGATCGTCCCCTTATTGGTATCCTCTATTATGGAGGACACCACCATTATGAGTCGTATCCAGCGGCTAAACTTTTAACGGAAAAGCTTGAGAGCTACGGATACGGCGTTATCCCAGTTTTTTCTGCAGATCTCCGCTACTACCTAGCTATAGAGAAATTCTTTTTCCATAATGGGAAACCGCTGATTGAAGTTCTCGTGGACCTGTTATGGTTCAGGTTTGCGGGAGGTCCAATAGGAGGAGATCACTCTTTAACCATAAACATTCTATCTAAGCTAAACGTACCTGTCCTTCATGGGATACAACTTCACTCAGTTAATGTTAATGAGTGGTTTAAATCAAAGCATGGCCTCCCACCAGTGGAGATGGTCACAACAGTAATTCTGCCCGAATTAGATGGTAGAATTGAGCCTATCGTCACCCATGGTATAGAGGAGAAAAGAGTTGAAGGCGTGAAGTTGGAGGATTATGTTGCTATAGAGGAACGTGTGGAAAAGCTGGCTAGACGGGTTATAGGCTGGGTTAAACTTAGAGAGAAGCCTAATGATCAGAAGAGGATTGCCATAGTAATCTACAACTATCCGCCGGGAGAAGCTAATCTTGGAAAAGCTGAAGGTCTCGATGTTTTTGAAAGTTTATCAGTTATACTTCAAGCCTTGAAGTCGAGGGGATATGACGTTACAGAGACACCGTCAGGTAAAGAGCTTAATGAGATCCTAATTTCGAGAGGGGCTCTCAATACTGGGGGATGGGTTCACACGTCCGAAACAATGGATAAAATGATTAAAGTTCAAAACAGGCTCTATAAAGAGTGGTTAAATGAAATACCAAAGGAAAATGTGGACGCAATCTTAAATGAATGGGGTCCGCCCCCCGGGAGAATAATGAATTATAGGGACTCGTTCTTAATTCCGGGTGTAATCTTCGGTAAAATTTTCGTTGGTGTACAACCTACGAGGGGTGTTCATGAAAATCATTCAAAACTTTACCATGACAAGAATTTACCGCCCCATCATCAATACGTAGCTTTCTATAAATGGATTAAAAATGAGTTCAAAGCTGACGCTATAATCCATCTTGGAACCCATGGCACCTTAGAATTCCTACCAGGGAAGGATGTAGGCCTCTCAGGCTTATGCTTCCCAGATTTACTAATAGATGACCTGCCAAACATATATGTTTATCATGCACTTAACCCATCAGAAGCCTCAATAGCTAAACGACGAAGTTATGCGTTAATAATAAACCATGGAAGCCCGCCTTTAATAATTAGCGACTTGCATGGAGATCTTCAAGAAATAGAACGATTATTGCAAGAGTATTTCCATGCTGCTCAATACGGATTAGAAAAAGCCTCTGAAATATCCAAGAAAATTCTGGATATCGCGCGTAACTATGAATTAGGCGAAACTGTAGAAGAGGTTTATGACAAGATAGAAGAGTATAAGCGCTCATTAATCCCAAGGGGATTACATGTTATAGGAAGAAGGCTATCAAATGAAGAAATACTTGATTACCTAACTTTCATAGCAAGATACGATCGAGGCAATATAGAAAGCGTACATAAACTCATCCTAGAGGCTGATGGATTATCTTATGAGGAAGTTTTAAAGAATCCTCACAAAAGGGGGCCGAGTGGAAAAACTTACGCTGAAATTCTAAAAGAAACCGAGGCCAAGGCTAGGGAGATGATTGAGCGATACATATTTAAGAGTGAAAAGTCAAGCTATGGAAAATTAAATGAGCGACTAGAGAATTCGCTATCCTTCTTAAAAAATGTGTATGAACGTATAACCAGATCAGATGAGGTGGGTGCTCTTATAAATGCCTTAGAGGGGAATTTCATCCCCCCAGGGCCTGGAGGAGACTTCATTAGAAATCCAGAAATCTTCCCAACCGGGCGTAACACCTACCAACTTGACCCGACGGGGATACCAACAGAGACGGCTATGGAAAGGGGTAAAGTCATAGCTGAAGAGTGTGTTAGACGATTCTATGAAAGTAACGGTAGATATCCTAGGATGTTAAGCTTGGTTTTATGGGGATTTGAAACCATGAAAACTGGTGGTGAAACAGTAGCCGCCATATTCCACCTTCTTGGGGTGAAGCCAGTATGGAAAGGCCTATACATACGCGACCTAGAAGTTATCCCGCTTTCGGAGCTAAAGAGACCGCGAATAGATGTAGCCGTCACAATATGCGGGATATTCAGAGACACTTTCTATAATATTGTTGAACTCCTTGATAAAGCCTTTAGACTTGTTGCAGAGCTTGATGAGCCAGAGGATCTGAACTATGTTAAAGCTAATGTACGTAGGCTATCCGCTAAACATGGAGAATTAGCCCACTACAGAATCTTCGGCCCGCCTGAGGGATTATATGCCACCTCCTTAACATCGCTTATAGAATCATCAACATGGAAAAGCGAACAGGAGCTCGTGAACGCATACCTTGAAAGTATGAAATTTGCTTATGGAGAAAAGAAACGAAGCATTGAAGCCGCAAGCTTACTGGAAACTTTACTATCCAATGTGGACGCTGTATCTCAAGTACGTGATACAATAGAGTATGAAGTAACAGACCTTGATCACTACTATGAATTCCTAGGCGGCTTATCAAAAACGGTAGAGGAAAAAAGCGGTAAGAAACCATTAGTATTAATTGCAGACACGACGAGAGAGGTGATAAAAGTTGAAGATGTGAAAGAATCTGTAAAGAGAGGAATTGTAACCAGAGTTGCCAATCCAAAATGGTTAGATTCCATGATTAATCACGGCTACACTGGTGTAGCAAAAATTGCTGACCGCATTGAATACATGATCGGATTGTCCGCAACTATTGGAAAAATTGAAGATTGGATGTGGAAGAAAGTTGCTGAAAATACGGTATTCGATAAGCAAAGGTCAGAAAAAATGAAAAATCTAAACATATTCGCCTACCGCAAAGCTATCGAGAGATTTCTTGAAGCTATAAAAAGAGGGTATTGGCAAGCTGACAAGGAAACATTCCAGAGACTAAGGGAAGAATACTTAAGAATTGAAGAGTTGCTTGAAAGTGAGGTACGCTGACAACTCTTTATTTTTTCAATGTGATTACGCTATCTTTTTATCCTATATAAAGTATCGCCGCTATTGTTCACTTTGGGTATGGTTATTATGAATTTTACGCCCACGCCATATTCACCAACTTCCTTAATTTCCCAGCCATACATTTCGCAAAGCTTCTTTATGAAGTAAAGACCATAACCCGTGCCTTTTCCATAACCCTCCCTGAATAGATTGCTTTTGTTATCCTCTGATATGCCTATTCCATCATCCTCGTAAATAATTTCAATGCTTTCACCGAGAGGCCTATAGTAAACCTTTATGCATCTAACCCTCTCCCCATGTCTTATGGAATTTTCGATAAGGTTATAGAAAAGCTGTCTAAGTTGAGAATCAGCATAAACCTCTAAACCGTGACAATTATTTATTAGCTTGATGCCATTTAACCCTATTGACAGCTCCCTAGCTTCTTCAATAACTTTTCCTACGTCAATATATGTCCGTTCTTCTATTCCTAATCTTTCGTAAGCGCTGGCGAAGTCAAATATTTTTGCGATTTGATCGCAAGCAAGTTCAATCTCCCTTAAGTATTTCATAAGTTGATTGTTACCTTGTATTTTCTTCTTAACTAGGTAAAGGTTGCCCTTTATTACTGATAACTTATTTCTGGCATCGTGGCGTGTCCACTTGCCTACTACCGTCAGCTTTTCATTAGCCATTTTAAGCTGCTCCATTAACTGTTTAAGCTTAGCTTCAGCTTTTTTCCGCTCAGAAATATCTCTAGCAATGCTTAATATCGCTGTATCACCCTTATAGGTTATGAGACTTGAAGATATTTCAACGGGTATAATTCTACCATCCTTAGTTTTATGGGTTGTTTCAAAAACTTGGATTTTATCCTTGGGCATTTTCCTTATTAGCTCTCTTATCTGGTCCTCAGTTAAACTTGAGTCAATGTCCGGCGGTCCCATTTTAAGTAGTTCTTCCCTGGAATATCCTAAAACTTTGACAGCGGCATCATTAACATCTATGAACTTACCATTGAAGTCTATAACCCAAACAGTATCATTCATGCCATTGATGATAGCTCGATAAGTCTCTTCACTTTCTCTCAAAATCTTTTCAGCCTTTTTCTGCTCAGATATGTCTATAAAGCTTTCTACAAGGTATCTGCGACTTTGCCACGTTATAACTGTGACTGTTTTAAGGATTGGGATCATTTCTCCATTAGCTTTTAATAGAACTCTTTCAGATCTGTCTACGGTCTTACCTAGATCGCTTATGGGGCATCTACCCCTCTCAGCTGGACATACAAAGCAGTGGCATATTCTTCCGATTACATCCTCTTTTCTAGCCCCTATCATTTCCAGCGCATGTTTATTTGCATAAATAATCTCATGGGTTCTTTCGTCCACTATCAAAACTCCGGCTAAAAGCGACTCAAGTGCCTCTTCAAAGGGAAACTTTTCCAGTTTCGCTCCTTCGATTAAGCTTTTTATAAATACTTGTAAACCAGCTGAACGATCACCGACCCTTAAGGGTTTACATTTATAAGTGGCGAGAACTTTTCCATCTAGCGTTTTTATCTCTGTAATTCCTTCAACGGGTTTCTCCATATTCCATGATATAGCCTCTTTAATAAAACCAGGTTCAAGTGATAACAGTTCAATTATGTTTCCACCTATAAGCTGCTCTCTTTTAAAATTATAACGGTAGATAGCTGCATTTACGTCAATTATTTTGCCTTCAGCATCTGTTAAAATCACTATATCATGGGTGTTTTCGAAAAGAGCTTTATAACGCGCTTCGGTGATCCTTAGATCTGCTTCCACCTTACTTTTATTTACCGCTAAACGTATCATGGATGCAAGTTCAAGATATACCGTCTCCGGATCTCCATTCTTACTTATGTAGCCCTCAGCCCCCAGGCTTAAGGCTTCAACGGCTACGTCTTCCCTCCCCTTACCTGTAAATACTATGAATGGTATATTATTCCCGCTCTTTCTGAGCTTTTCTAGAAGCTGAAGCCCATTTTTCCCAGGCATTTGATAGTCACAAACTATCGCATCGTAAACGTTTTTCCGCATCTTTTCTAAGGCTTCATCGACAGAGGAAGCAGTATCAACGTCAAAGAAACCAAACATTTGAAGGCATTCTTTACTCACTTCAAGAAAGCTTTTGTCATCATCCACATGAAGAACTCTAATAGGCTTCTCAAACGGTTTGTCCATAACCATGCACTTTAATCGATAACCTAGCCTAAAGTTACAACTATATTAGGCTTAAATGAAATTAAAAGTTACGAACTTAACATATATATTAGAAAGAAGTAAGGTGCGCCTTTTAGTTTGCTTTGTTTAGATCAATCTCTAGGCTATAAGTGCTAAGAGTTTAAGAAGGAGTTTTGGTGAAACTAACTCTCTTGAAGGGCTTTTAGCAATTCCCTCCAGTTAACATTTTCCGCTACCATTTGTTTAGCAAGCTTTATCCTCTTTTTGTCACCATACTTTATCTTGCCAGCAATTTCTTGAAGCATATTAACAGTGGTGTATGTGTCGTAGGGCACAAGCAATACCGGTACACCTCTTTCTTGAGCTCTGTTAAGGACGAGGGGACTTGGGCGAATATTGCCTGTAAGAAGTAGTAGTGAAGTATCCGTTTCTAAAGCTACTAGGCATATGTCTGGCCTATCACCGCCTGTTATAACAGCTTTTCTTGGTGAAGCCCTAAAGTATCTTAAGGCGGTGTCGGGCGTCATGGCGCCTATAAGGTACTTCTCAACAATAACTTCGCTCAGTTTGTCTTCGCATGCTAGCACCTCCGCATTGAGGATATCCTTTATCTCTAATCCAGTTGGGCTTCGCATTTCAGTTTTCTCTGGAATTATTCCCCACACCTTAATACCGCTCCTCTCCAGAAGCGGCAAGTAAACCCGTCTAACTCTGTCCATCTCCGTATCTGCAACATTATTCATTACGAGTCCCAGGAATGATACACCCTTCTCGGAGGCGTAATTTCTCTCAGCAACTATAGCGTCTATCGCTGCATCTATATGAGTAGACGAAACCATTAGAACTTTTAATCCTAGACGTTTACATATCTCTAAGGTTGAGATGTTTACGGAGCTGCCGAAGAATATGTCCCTCAGCATTTCAACTATTATTATATCCCTGTTTTGAGATAGCTTCCTAAAGTTTTCACTTATTGTTTCGATAACAACATCACGATCCATTGTGCTTAGCTTCTCAAGATAGTAGTATCCAAGCTGAATGGGTGCTATAATCTTTAAATCTTCCTGAATGCCTAGAAGCTCCTTCATGAGCGCTACATCTTCGTCGGTTCTGACATTACCATAGAGGAAATTGCTCCAGCTGAAAGGCTTAAAATATCCAATCCTCAACCCCTCATCCATTAACACTTGAGCAAGACCTGCGCAGAAGGCTGTTTTACCGAAGTGCTCTATTTTGGGAGAAGTTACACAAATACCTAAAGTTTTTTCATACAATTTATCATCACCTGTTAAACGATAGGGTTATCTTAACATCTAAAGCTAAAGAGTTTTTCCCCCTTTCGTAAACAAATAATGGGTTAACGTCCAACTCAGTTATCTCCTTAAAGTCCATGACAAGTCTTGAAATACGCAGCATCACATCAATGACGGACTCTATGTCTGATGGGACTTCACCTCTAAACCCACGCAAAAGCGTGTAGGCTTTTGTCTCCATGATCATGTCATAGGCTTTTCTCTTACTTAAGGGAGCGAGTCTGAAACTGACATCCTTAATTAGGTTAACGTATATCCCGCCAAGCCCAAACATTATAATAGGTCCAAATTGGGGATCTCTATGAACTCCAACTATTACCTCCTTACCCGGCGGCACCATTTTTTGAACTTCAACGCCATAGATACGGGCTTGAGGCATAAGGGTTGCAGCATTTCTTATCATGTTATCGTAAGCGTTTTCAAGCTCATAATCCGATTTAATGTTTAACACAACACCGCCGATGTCTGTTTTATGTAGTATGTGGGGTGAGACGATCTTCAAAGCTACAGGATAACCTATACTGTTTGCAATTGTTATAGCTTGTCTGAGGTTTTGAGCAAATCCTCCTTCTGGAACCCTTATGCCGTAAGCTCTCATGACGGCTTTTGTTTCAGGGCTTAGAAGCACAGTTCTATCTTCAACTTTAGCACGCTCTATAATCCGCCTAACCGTTGCAATATCTCTCTCGAATTCAGGAATATCCTCTTCATAACGCTCACTAATAAACTCCCCATATAGCGCCATATTTCGTAAAGTTTTAACAGCCTTCTCTGGGAATTCATACACAGGTATTCGATTTTCTTTAAGAAGCCTTACAGCCTCAGCCACAGCTTCACCGCCCATGAAAACTGCCAAAATGGGCTTATCTGGCGTCTCCCTATGCGCCTCAATAATGGCTTCAGCCGTTTTTTGCGGCTCTGTGACCGCTTGCGGGCTTAGAATAACTATAATGGCATCTACGCCTGGATCCTTTAGAATGACTTGTAAAGCCCTTAAATAGCGCTCAGCTGATGCATCCCCCAGTACATCTACTGGATTTATGACGGAGGCTTGTGGTGGAAGAAAAGCTCGAAGGCTCTCTATGGTTTCTGTTGAAAGCCAAGTTAAGCCTAAACCAGCTTTCTCACAACTGTCTGTTGCTACGATTCCAGGTCCACCTGCATTTGTTATCACTGTGACGTTTCTTCCACGTGGAATAGGCTGAGACGCAAAAGCCTTAGCGTTATCAAATAACTCTTCAACAGAGTCGACGCTAATTATCCCTGCCTCTTTAAACGCTGTTTCATAAGCTATAGCGCTTCCCGCCATAGAGCCTGTATGGGATGAAACTGCTCTTATGCCAAAGTTTGTTACACCAGCTTTAAGAATTATTATTGGCTTAACTTTTGACGTTTCTTTAGCAACTTTTATGAACGTCTCTCCCTCATTTATCCCCTCAACATAACATGCTATCACGCGTGTTGCTTCATCATCTTTTAATGTCTCTATGAAGTCGATCACATTTAGGTCTGCACTATTTCCGAGACTTACTACAACACTGAAGCCTATGCCCTCTACAGGTGCCCAATCAAGAATTGCTGAACATAGAGCTCCACTTTGGGAGAGAAAGGCTATTCTTCCAGGTAAGGCTTTTGAGGATGCGAATGTTGCATTTATTGGGACTGAAGTGTTTATTACGCCTAAACAGTTAGGCCCAACCATTCGCATTCCATACTTCTTACATATGTTAAGGAGCTCCCTTTCGAGCTTTGCTCCTTCATGACCCACCTCCCTGAAGCCTGCAGATATAACTACTAAGCCCTTAACACCCTTCTCTCCCGCTTGTTTTGTGACTTCTGGAACTATAGGTGCTGGAACTGCTACAACAGCTAAATCTACAGGCCCTTCTACGTCGAGGATGGACGAGTAACATTTCAACCCGCATAGTTCGTTTGCTTTTGGATTTATGGGGTAAATAGGCCCCTTGAATCCACTCTCTATAATATTTGTAAGTATACGTCTTCCAACAGAGCCTTCTTGTCTAGATGCGCCTATTATCGCTACAGATTTAGGCTCTAGAATTGCCTTTACATCCTCTCTAACCAATTAGTTAACGCTCCACGAAGCTTATCTCTATGCTAGGCTTTATCCTTCAATAAAGGGTTTTCTGAAAATAGATATCTCTAACTATTGATTAATTTTGCTATGATTTAATGTTAGGTGGAGGTGGGTTGAACGAATGCTTGAGTTTAAAACCGTGAAAATTGATGTTCCTGAAGGATGTAATGTGATCCTAGGCTCTGCCCACTTTATAAAAACTGTTGAAGACCTTTATGAAGCCCTCGTTAACTCCGTGCCCGGCATAAAGTTTGGCATAGGATTCTGCGAGGCTTCCGGCCCCTGCCTAGTAAGGCATGAAGGAAATGATGAAGCCCTCAGACGCTTGGCTGCTGAGAAAGCTTTCGAGCTCTCCTGCGGTCACAGCTTCATAATATACATTAAGGGAGCCTACCCAATAAACGTTCTAGACAAGATTAGGAATGTGCCTGAAGTATGCACAATACACGCAGCTACTGCTAATCCGATTGAGGTAGTGATAGTTGAGACGGATCAAGGTAGAGGTATCATAGGTGTTATAGACGGTTTTAAAAGCAAAGGAATAGAAACAGAACAAGATATTAAGTCTCGCAGGGAATTCTTACGAAAAATAGGCTACAAGTTAAGCTCTGCATGAGCGCAAAAAACTATGGGGTGGAGCCGTAAAAACCTTTAAGGAGACACCATAACGCCCTTAATTTCTATTTGAGCTTTCTCCTGCACCTTTTCTGATGCATAGGCTAAAAGCTTCTTGAAATCTTCCTCGGACAATATATGCCGTGCCTTAAATAGGATGTCTAAACATATTTCCTTGAAGACAATATCGATGCAGCCTGCTTTTGCGTCACTAATTAATTCCTTGCAGGCTTCAAGAAGAATTTCGCTTATGGGCTCCACCCCCTGTCCCTTGATACAGCGTATTATAGCTAAAAAGAATTATGAATTATGAAACATGATTAATGCTCAATTTTGATAAGACAGCGCCCTATCCTAAAAATGTAAAAAGAGTCATTATTATAGGTAGGGTTATGAGAATTATGAATAAAAACGTGGTGGTTATCATAACTTTTAATGCATCGTAAATATTTTCAGGTTTTGGATCGTGCCCATCCCCTAATACGTAACATCCAGGTTTTTCAAGCCTTAAATCTAGCGCTCCAGCCATAGCTGCCATAGGCCACCCTGCGTTTAGACTTTCAGTTTTATATCTATCTCTTCTAAGGATTCTCCAAGCATTTTTCCAATTCTTTCTAAGTATCCAAGCAGCTGGAATCATCAGTATGGCTGTGATTCTAGCTGGTATATAATTTGCTATAGTGTCAACCTTAGCTGAAAACCATCCTATCCAAATGTGCTCGGCATCCTTATAGCCGACCATAGAATCAAGCGTATTAATTACTCTGAAGGCTATAGCTCCTGGCACTCCAAAAAAGGCATAAAAGAAAATTGGTGATGTTATACCATCAACGGTGCTTTCAGCTATAGACTCAACTGCTGCAGAGATTATTTGCGCTGGGGTTAAGTTAATCGGGCTGCGGCGGACAATGTATGGCAGCATTTTCCTTGCCTCATCTATCCTGCCCTGCTGTATCGCCTTAGCTATTGGAACAGTATATTGAGCCATCCCCTTTATGGCAAATGTAGGCTTCAGCGCTATAGCTGCTAATATCACATAGGCTATAGCGCCCAGGAAGCTATTTACAGCGATAAGTAATAGACATGTTGGAATCGTGAATACTATTATTGAAACCAAACATAATATTGCGCCTTTTATCCTCTCAACTTCAGGACTGCCGCCTTTAAGAATACATTTGAGATGCGTTATTAGCCTTCCCATCCAAACAGTAGGATGCAGCCTATCAGGAGGATCTCCGAGAATCAAGTCGATAATTAACGCCAAAATTAGAATTAATAGAGCCGCTATGAATTGACTCATTTATCCGGGCCTCATGATTTCATAAGCCAAATTTTTCAGCCCTTCCGATAATATTCATTAGCATGGGCATAACCTCTATACCCTTTATGCGACCGAGACCCCCTCGCAAGGCTTCTCTTTCACTATAATGTTGGACATCATCCCTCAACGCTTCCGCGTAAGCTATTGAAATGGGCGTTGGATCAGCTGTGTGCCTCCTAAGCCTTAGGGAGGTGGTGTGATCAGCCATCAACGCTATGCATGCTTCATCAAGGCTTATATGACTCATAATTTTTCCAATCATGGCATCTATCTTCCTTATTATGGTAAGTTTTCCTTCCAAGTCTCCGTCATGACTTGCCTCATCAGGCCCCTCAACATGCAAAAAAACTAGGTCATGTTTCTCTAGAGCTTCAATGGCAGCTTCTGCTTTAGCTAAAGTATCTGTGTCTACGTCGCCTGTAGCCCCTCTAACTTCTATAACCGTCATGTCTGCCAGTCGGCAGATACCCTTAATTAGGCTAACAGCAGCTACGCATGCCCCTCTAAGGCCATAGAGCTCCCTGAATGACTTGAGGTGAGGCCTCCTTCCAACACCCCATGGAATAATTGCATTAGCCGGCGGGAGCCCTCTCCCTCTTCGCCTTCTATTTATTGGATGATCTCGTAATATCCTGTAGGTCTCCTTAACGAACTCTCTTAAAATTTCAGCTGTGAGTTTCGCCCCCTCTGAGTCATCTGTTGGCCTTATATCATCTATCTTCAAGCCTGCTTCCGGAGCTTTTAACTCAATTTTTTCTGATAAGCCTTCGCCCCTTAGAACCAAGACGCCCCTAAATCCAAGTGTATGTTTAAAAATAACTTGGATGTTGGGAGCAGACTTTAGTCTTATGTCGCCCAAAGCCTCTGTAAGCTCCCTTGCCTCATCCCCTATCCTACCCGCCCGGGGATCCAAAACATTAAATGCGCTATCTATAGTGGCGAAGTTACATCTAAAGGCTAAATCGTCATCGCGTAATTCTATCCCTGCACCAACCGCCTCAAAACCACCCCTACCAGTATAAACCCTATGGGGGTCATATCCAAGGATAGCTAGATTTGCAACATCACTTCCAGGGGCTACGCCTAATGATAAAGCGTTCATAAATCCAGAGATGCCGGAAGTTGCAAGCCTATCCATATTCATGGGTTTAGCCGCTTCTAAAGGTGTTAAGCCACCTAACTCTTTTAACGGCCTATCAGCCATTCCGTCGCCAACTATTAGCAAAATCTTCATAGCTTGTTCCGTCTTTACACTTTATAAGTTGGATGGATAAACCATACATATAAGTTTAATCCGAATAAGTGTACAAAAATTAATAAAAAAGAATTAATGGTCTTGCTTCCAATAATCAATCAGGGCTTCTATCGCAGCATTAAAAGTGTAGCTCTTCGGGATAACATCAACCCTTAGACCAACTTCTTTAATTGCCTTGGCTGTTTCAGGTCCTATGGCAACTATTGTTACTTTCTCCATGAACAACTTAATTCTATTTGTAGGGAGGAAGTTTTCTAAAATTTTTTTGAGATTTCTGACGCTTTGAGCACTTCCAAAAATTATGGCGTGAATACTTCCTGAAGCTAAGTCATTAACGAATTGTTCAGCGAGATCACCATCTTTCGGAAGGATTTGCTCATAAACGGGGATTTCCTGAACTTTCAATTTAAGGGCTTCGAGTTTCTCTCTCAAGGTTGGTCCAGCATTCTTCACCCTTGGAATGTAGATTATTTCATTCGAGAGCCCCATTTTCTGTATAGTTTCAACTATGCCCTCTGAACTATATTCCCTTGGTAAGAAGTCCAATTTTATACCGTATTTCTTAAGGGTTTCCCCTGTTTTTGGACCTATAGCGATAATAGTTGCTTTATTTAGGCCATCTTCAAGCTTTTTTGATAAATTGAGGATCGCAGCTTCCTTAAATAGAAACTCTACGGCATTGCTACTCATGAAGATAACATAACTTGCCTTTTTAGCTTCTATTTCCTCGATAAAAGTCCTAACTGGCGTTAAATCATCCGGCATCTTAAATTCTATGGCTGGGATAATGTAGGCTTTTCCACCTAGCTCCTCAATCATTTTTGCTGTTTCTTGTGCCTGATTAAGAGCACGCGTTATGGCAATAGTTTTGCCTATCAGGTTTGGCGTTTGAACCATGATAGCTTCCTTCCCAATTCTACAACTTCACCTATGACTATGACGGATGGTGAATCAAAACCTTCAGCTTCAACCCTATCTGCTATTTCAGAAAGTTTTCCAATTAGGACACGCTGTCTCTCTAGAGTTCCCCACTCGATAACAGCTACAGGGATGTCAGGCTTTAGCCCAGCTTCCATAAGAGCTCTAGCGATCTCTCTAAGAGGTTTTAGACCCATAAGTACTACGATAGTATCTACAGCTTCTGCTATCTTATCCCAGCGGACTGGCTTACCGGTTTTTTCAGCTTTGCTTCCAGTCACTATGGCTATGGATGATGCGTAGTCTCTATGTGTTAATGGTATCCCTGCGTACGCTGGTGCAGCAAGAGCTGATGTAACACCTGGAATAACCTCAAAGGGTATACCTTTCTCGAATAAAATTTCAGCCTCCTCTCCTCCTCTTCCGAATAAGAAGGGATCTCCGCCTTTAAGTCTGGCAACAACTTTACCCTCAAGGGCAGCTTTAACTATTAAATCATTAATTTCATCCTGTGACATTTGATGTTCTCCACGGGTTTTTCCGGCATAAATTAATTTGGCTTCAGGCTTAGCAAGTTTTAGGATTTCAGGATTAACAAGCCTATCATAAATTATAACGTCAGCCTCCCTAATGACCTCATAAGCTTTAAGCGTCAAAAGCTTAGGGTCGCCTGGACCCGCACCGACAAGGTATACCTTACCGCAGCCCATATATGCGCCTCCATTCTTCAGCCAATTCCGCTGCACCATGCTTGAGAAGCTCGCTAGCAACTTTTTCGCCTATACGCTGTGCCTCCTCTAAACTTCCAGTTGCAGATGCTGATATCTTTTTACAACCATTTACCGATAATACACACCCATAGAGAGTCAATTTATCGCCATTTGCTACTCCAATAGCTCCTATTGGGAAGTGACAGCCACCCTTAAGCGCTGCAATTAAACTTCGCTCGGCAGTTACCTCAGCCATAGTTTGCGGATGATTTATCGCCTTAAGAAGCTTAAGGAGGTTGCAGTCGCTTTTTCTCGCCACCACAGCCAGTGCACCTTGACCAGCTGCTGGCGTGAGAACTTCAGGGTGGAAAACTTCTGACACCAGGTCATGTAGACCCATTCTCTCAAGACCAGCTTTGGCTACGATGATAGCGTGGTATTCGCCTCTTTCAACTTTTTTAATTCTGGTGTCAATGTTGCCTCTTATCGGTTTAACCTCCAAATCCCTGCGTAGGAACTTTACCTGCGCCATTCTCCTCAAGCTGCTCGTACCGATTACTGCCCCTTTTGGCAGCTCGTGAAGAGCGGCGCCATCGATGGACACGAGGGCTTCGCGGGGGTCATCCCTCTTAGGGATGGCGGCTATTACAATGTCTTCATATCTCTCATAAACTGGTACATCTTTTAGACTATGAACAGCTATGTCTATCTCTCCCCTTACAAGGGCTTGATCAATCTCCTTTTCAAAAATCCCCTTACTTTCTATCGTGAATAGAGGTTTACGCCTGATTTTATCCCCTGTTGTTTTAATGATTCTAATCTCAAACTCTAGATCGGTTTCTACTTTTTTAAGGCTTTCAATCACCATCTCAGTTTGTATTAATGCTAGCTTGCTGCCTCTTGTGCCAACTTTTATCTTCATGTAATTACCCGCATTCCTTCACCGTTTTTAACGCTTTGTTAAAGGCTTCAATAGTTGCGTTAATGTCATCTTCAGTATGTGCTGTGGATAGGAAGCATGTCTCAAATTGAGATGGTGGAATAAAAACTCCCTCAGCTAATAGCCCATTAAAGTAGCAGTAAAACTTCTGGGTGTTCGCTGTTTTTGCTGAAGCGTAATCAATGACCGGTTTGTCTGTAAAGAATATTTGAAACATTGATGCTATGTTGTTTACCTGGGCCTCTATCTCATAATCCTCAATAAAGTCTTTAAGGGCTTTAGCCAATCTCTCGCATTTAGTTTCAAGCTTGGTGTATATCTCTCCACATTTTTTGTGAAGGAGATTTAGAACAGCATATCCAGCAGCTACAGAGACAGGATTGCCGCTAAATGTCCCTGCTTGATAAACTTTACCCATGGGCGCTATATTCTCCATGATATCTTTTCTTCCCCCGAAAACCGCGAGGGGAAATCCACCTCCTAAAATCTTGCCTAATGTCGTCATATCCGGTTTTACACCGTAGTATTGTTGAGCTCCTCCAAGAGCTAACCTGAAACCAGTTACGATTTCATCGAAGATTAGAACAACATCATAATCCCTTGTAAGCTGCCTTAAACGCGTAAGATATCCATTCCTCGGCATTATTAACCCAGAGTTTGCTATAACTGGCTCAACTATAACAGCTGCCACCTCATTTCCCATAGCTTTCATGGTTTCCTCTAACGCTTCAATGTTGTTGAAAGGTAGGACAATGGTGTTTCTTGCGGTTTCCTCAGGTACGCCTAGAGAATTTGGAGCTCCAAACCATGCTGCTCCTGATCCCGCTTTTACTAAGACACTATCGTGGGCTCCATGATAGCATCCCTCAAACTTAATGATTTTCTTCCTTCCAGTGAATCCTCTCGCAAGCCTTATAGCATGCATGGTTGCCTCTGTTCCAGAATTAACTAGCCTGAGCATCTCTATACTTGGGTATATTTCACTGAGAAGTTCAGCGAATTTGACCTCTATCTCTGTTGGAGCACCGTAAATTGTTCCCCTATTAAGCTGCTCACGGACAGGCTCTAAAATTTCTTCATAGCCGTGGCCCAGTAGTAGAGCACCATATGCCATACAATAGTCTATGTAGGAGGCGCCATCTACGCTGTAAAGCTTAGCTCCTTTAGCTTTCTCCACGAAGAATGGATATGGCTGAAAAGCTCTTACTGGACTGTTTACTCCTCCTGGTATAAGTCTTTTAGCTCTCTCAAATAGCTCCTTTGATTTCTGCCCTAAGTTTGGTTCAACCATGAATTAACCTCCTTAGCAAAATACGTTATAATTATATCAGCGCCAGCTCTTTTAATGGCCGTCAAGACTTCAAATATAGCGGCCTTTTCATTTATCCATCCCATTCTGGCAGCAGCTTTTATCATGGCATATTCCCCACTTACGTTATAAGCAGCAATGGGCACGTTGAACATTGAACGGGCTAGGCTTATTATGTCCAAATAAGCCAAAGCTGGCTTAACCATCACTATGTCAGCTCCCTCCATTATGTCAAGCTCAATTTCCCTCATGGCTTCGCTAGGGCTTCCAAAAGCCATTTGATAACTTTTCCTATCACCAAATTGAGGCGCTGAATTTGCTGCTTCCCTAAATGGTCCGTAAAAGCAAGAAGCATACTTAGCTGAGTAAGCCATTATAGCTACGTCCTTAAATCCAGCATCATCTAGGGCGGATCGAATACTCCTAACCTGGCCATCCATCATGCTAGAGGGGGCTACAATATCTGCCCCCGCTTGGGCATGGCTTACAGCTATTTTGCCAAGAGTTTCGAGGGTTAAGTCATTGTCTACCATGCCGCCTTTTAGCAATCCACAATGACCGTGACTTGTATATTCACATAAACAAACGTCCGTTATCACTACTACCTCGTCGCCGTACTCTCTTTTGATGAGGCTAACAGCTCTTTGAATAACTCCATCATCAGCAAATGCTGCGGACCCCGCTTCATCCTTCCGGGCCGGAACTCCAAACAAGATTATGGCCTTAACACCAGCTTCTAAAACCTCATTTACCTCTTTTAAGACGCCTTCAATAGGTAGCCTATAACACCCGGGCATGGAATTTATTGGAATAGGGATCTTCGCGTTTTCATCCACAAATATCGGTTGTACAAGGTCACTCGGGTGAATCCTCGCCTTAAACATCATGTTCCTAAGAGCTGATGTTCGTCTAAGTCTACGCATTCTTACCTTTGGAAAACCCTCCATAATTACCCCTCAACGATTATTTTTCAAATTACCTCCTAGCTGATCCTCAATTATCTTCTTAGCCAAGGAATACGCTTCGTCAAATTTTCCCTCCCTTAGGGCCATCAAAACCTCAGGGCTTTCCAATATCTCATAAATAATAACTTTTCTAGTTCTTTGGTCTGGAATAGCTTCCTTGATGGTTTTCCTCATCATTCCTAAGAGCCTAATCTTGAGAATATCTTCTTCTCTTATCGCCTCCTCTATCCTCCGCCTAATAATCCCTGCCATAGCGGGGCTTTTTCCACTAGTAGATATCGCTACTTTAACCTCACCTAAATTAGCTATTGCTGGAATGGTAAAGTCACTTATAGCAGGGTTATCAATTGCATAAACCATGCACCCAGCCTCTCTAGCCTTAACTGCTAACTCCGTATTTAGATACCTATCATCAGTTGCGGCTATAAGTAGGAAAGGCTTAGGTTTAAGCCCCTCAATAAATGTATGGACGTTTTTCACTTCTCCCCATAAAAGTTCAATACGCCCAGATTTTTGTAACTTCTTAAATTCATCCGTAAAAGTTCTACTTACAACCTTAACTTTGGCCCCATCCTCTAGAAATTTCAAGATTTTCCTATAACTTTCCCTTCCACCCCCTATTACAAGGACTTCTCTTCCAGAAAACTTGAAGTCTATGAGCATCAGCCTTCACCATCCACTACTGTGAATCTAGGAGGTGAAAGAAGCATCTTTTTGAACTTCTCAATAACATTTCCAAAATTTAACGGTTCAATCATTAATGGCTTAGCAATTCTTAGAATTTTTTCAGTTTCTATAAACTTTTCAGCAACCTCTAAAGCCATAGCTCCAAACTCTTCATATCTTATTTCAACTTCTGGGATAGCTCCACGGGCCTCTACATCCAGTCTGGGTATAATCCCTAATAGCTCTACATTACGGATGTAGAGAGTCTTCTCCACTAGAAGTTGCAAGTCATTAGTCATGTAACTTAGTCTAACCTTATTGAAGATAACCCCTGCGACATGAACTCCCATCCTATTTAGGGCATCTACATGGTTGACAGCATCCATAATAGCGCCCTCCAATCCTCCCTTATCACAGGCTACCACGATTATTACTGGGATATTCAATGTTAATGCAACTTCAAGTGTGGAAAATGGGTGCTCTTCAGCCGTGTTTAATAGTCCAGTAAAATCCCCCATAGCCCCCTCTATGAGAAGTAATTCGTAATCCCGAGTAGCTGCCTTCACGACCTCGGTTATTGGAGACCATCCACTATTTCCTAATCTTATTGAGGAATATGGCCGCATGGGCTCTTTAATTAAGTATAGGGAGGGCACTATGTCGCGGATGTCTCCGCCAACCTTAAGAACGCTTACGTTGATGCCTCTACGCTTTAAAGCCCCTGCAACACCTGCTAATATAAAAGTTTTGCCCACCCCGCTTTCAGTAGCAGTAAAGATAACTCCTCTAGGACTGTTAGAACTTGGAGTGTATGATTTTATTTCTAAACCTGTTGATACGCCTATTTCGCTCTTTAGCTTAGCTTTTAATGTCGAGTTAGCCATCTTAATTCTTTGTAATTCCTCTGTTTTTATGTCTAGGCTCTTTATTACATTTTCCACTAAATTCGGGTTTTCATCTAGGAGTCCGTGGACAAGAACGCCTGTAATATTGCCTTCCCTGTTTGTAACTCCAGATATTAAGTCTTGGGGTTTGCGTCGATAATTTACCCTATTGACATGGGATATCATTATTGGCTTAGCATTTTTTCCAAGGATTATTCTCCCATATGTATGGCAATGAAATCCTGTAACCTCTGAACCAACATTAGCCGTTATGAAGCTCTCGCCGATTATCGTGGCTTTAACTCGATCTGTGCATATTAATGGCTCAAACTCCACGTCCAATAAACCAAGCCCTATTTTTATAATGGGTATTGGTGAAAGCCTGCCTGTATCTGTGCATTTTCCAAGTGCTTGAAAGCCAGCGCAAATTCCAAACAGATATTTCCCTTTATCAGCCATTTTAATGATTTCCCTTGCAAGGGCGCCCCTAATGCTTCCAGACTCTATTAGGCTCCCGCCTGGTATTATGAGCATGTCTAGAACTTCTGAAGCTGGGCGTCCATCCACAAGTCCATCTTCTTTAACGATGTCTGTAGGCAGGCCTCCAAAGTCTTCAAAACAAGGTAAAGCCCCAGGCACGTAAACTAAGCCTATACGATGTTTTAGGCTTATATGAGACACCCCATTAAGTCGGAATACACTTATATTGCTGAATATTTAAATTGATTGGATGGGCCATCCAGCATGCTCTCAGCCATTCCCATAGATATCATTAATGTTCGAGTTACCTTTAAAAAGGCTAGAGTTCCATTGCTTGAAGCTATCGCCTTTAGGGATAAGGCTGAAGCTCTCAGGGAAATACGCCTTCTATGGGGAGTTAGGGAGGCTGTTATTCTCCAAACCTGCAATCGAGTTGAGCTTTACCTTGTGGCAAGCGACGGTTTATCCATAGCAAATAAGGCTATGGAATATCTTGCAAGCCGAGCTGGTGCCATGAAGGATGAGGCCCTAAAAGCCGTTGAGGTTTCCCTAAATCATGATGCTTTAAGACATATAATGATGATCGCTTCGGGACTAGACTCTATGGTTGTAGGTGAAAATGAAATCCTCGGTCAGGTTTGGGATGCTTATTTAGAGGCTGAAGCTGCAGGGGCGACTGGCCCCGTTTTGAGGACAGTTTTCAGCAAAGCCTTGAAAGTTGGAAAACGGGTTAGAAACGAAACAAATATAAGCAGAGGTGCTGTTTCAGTTGGCTCCATCGCTGTTAGGCTCGCTGATTCTATATTAGGCGGCATAGATGGAAAGAACATCCTTGTTATAGGCGCTGGAGAGATGGGAACGTCTGTAGCTAAGGCTCTTTCCCGTTATAGACCGAATGCTATTTTCATAGCAAATAGAACCTATGAACGAGCTGTTAAACTGGCTGAGGAGGTGTCAGGGAAAGCCTTAAGGTTCGATAAACTTGATGAAGCCCTTATAGAGGCTGACGTTGTTATCTGCGCTACTGCTGCACCACACTACATACTAACCCATGAAAAAGTAACAAAAGTTATGGCTAATCGATCAGCCAATAAAAGCATGGTGATAATTGATATTTCTAATCCAAGAAATGTTGAGAATTCAGTTAGGGAAATCAAAGGCGTCAGCCTTTACTGTATAGACGATTTGCAGCCGATTATTGAGCGAAACTTGGAGGAGAGAAAGCGAAGTGTAGAAAAAGCCATAAGTATAGTTGAAGAGGAGCTGCCTATTCTTTGTCGGGAGTTAAAAGCTCAAATGATAAGGGACTGTATTTCAAGGCTGATGATGAAAGTTGAGGAAACTCGAAAGGAGGAAGTTTCTAAAGCCCTAAACATGCTAGGGGAAATAAGCGATAGGGAACGTCAAATCATAGAGGACTTATCTGGAATACTTGTAAAAAAGCTCTTCATGCCCCTTGTGGAGAACCTTCGAGAGGCAGCTATAAAAGGTGATAAGGAAGTAGTGGAGACTGCAGCAAAACTTCTCGGGCTGGAGCTCTTCAGCATTTTCGAGTGGAGTGAGTGAAATGAGTAATGTGGGTTTAATTCTTGTTGGTCATGGAAGCAGGTCTCCTAAACATAGAGAAAGCATAGAGGAAATAGCAGAAATCATCAGGCATAGATCAAGGTTTAAGGTGGTTGAAGTTGCTTTCATGATAAAGAATAGACCCACCATTGACGAGGCTATAGGGAAACTCGCTTTACATGGAATCAAAAAAGCTGTGCTAATCCCGGTTTTTATAGCTTCAGGCAGCCATACTGATAGAGATATTCCTGAGCAACTAGGTCTAAAGGATGGGCAGCGTAAAGTTAAGAGGGGCGACGTCGAGATAATATACGGTGAACCTATAGGCCCAGACAGGCGTTTGGCTGAAATAATTGAGGAGAAGGCCTTAAAGGCTCTAGAGAGTGAGGATCAAATAAGTCTTATAAGCGGGAATTACATGCTAGATTCAAATTCAATTTATGAAGCGAGTATAAGGAAAATTCGAAGCATTTTAGGTGATTACCTAAGGGATCTGCCGCCGGAACATGCTCAAATAATTGAGAGAGTTGTCCATGCTACTGCTGATCCTGAATTAGCAAAGCTCGTTGTGATTAGTAGCGGAGCGATTGAAACTGGAATTGAAGCCATTAAAGCGGGTGCTAAAGTCGTAACTGATGTCAAGATGGTTAAAGCGGGAATTAATGAAGCTAAGCTTAGAAGGTTTGGAGGCCGTTTGCTGTGCTATGTTAATGACGAACGAGCTATTAAGCTGGCTTACGATGAAGCTATGACCCGCACCGCAGCGGCTATTCGTATCGCAGTTAATGAGGGGTTGGATGGTGCTATAGCTGTTATTGGCAATGCTCCGACAGCGGCCTTTGAGCTTGTAAAGGCAATAAAAGCTGGTGAGGCGAAACCAGCCCTAATTATAGCCACTCCGGTGGGCTTCATAGGCGCAAAGGAATCTAAAGAGGAGATTTTGAAACTTAGTATACCTCACATTGTAATTCGAGGTCATAGGGGAGGAAGCCCTGCAGCCGTGGCCATATTCAATGCGCTTCTTAACATGGCGGAGGAGCATGTTGGAGGTTAATAGTTGAGTTTTCTTCGTTATGGAATTTCTACGGGGGCTTGTGCAGCTGCAGCGGCTAAGGCTGCTTTATTAACGATAATTGATAAACCAGTTGACCACGTGGGGGTTCCAACACCTATAGGCTTAAGGCTTGAAGTGCCCGTGGAAGGTTGTCGGAAAATCGACTCTGAAAGCGCTTTAGCATGGGTTGTTAAGGATGCTGGAGACGATGCTGACATAACACATGGCCTCAAGATATTTGCTACTGTGAGATTAACTAATGACAATAGGGTGGTTATCAGGGGCGGGGCTGGTGTCGGAGTTGTTACGAAGCCAGGATTGCCTATACCTATAGGCGAACCAGCCATTAACCCTGTTCCAAGAGTAATGATTGAGAACGCTCTTAGGGAGGTGCTTCCGCAGGGCAAAGGAGCCGAGGTTACTATTGAAGTCCCAGATGCTGAGAAAATTGCTGATAGAACCTTCAATCCAAAACTTGGTATAATTGGAGGAATTTCAATCCTCGGCACTACTGGTGTAGTTAAGCCTTACTCTATCAAGGCTTATAGGCTTTCCCTAATTCCCCAAATTGACATAGCAATTGCAAGTGGTTATGATCGAGTAGTTATGGTTCCAGGTAATATAGGTGCAAAATTCGCCAGACAACTCCTTAATGCTCCAGAAGACGCTATAGTTCAGACAGGCGATTTCGTCGGCTATATGCTGAAAAAAGCTGTAGAAAAAGGTGTCAAGAGCATCATCCTTCTCGGACACGCAGGTAAACTCGTAAAGCTGGCAGCGGGAATATTTAATACTCATCACCATTTTGGGGATGCCCGTATGGAGGTTATAGCCGCATATGCCGGAGCTGCTGGAGCGGACAACCAATTAATCGCGAAAATTTTACAGTCCAATACAGCTGAGGAAGCTGCTGCCATCCTTAGGGAGGTAGGCCTCGCAGAGCGAACATTTAACCTCATCGCCGAAAGGATTCGTGCAAAATGTATGGCGAAGGTCGGCGGCAAGGCAGAGATAGCGGTAATAATAATCTCCATCAATGGGGAAATCCTCGGTAAATGTGGGAAAGTAGAGCGGATAGAGGAATGGCGAAAATCCACATAGTAGGTGCAGGCCCAGGGTCTCCGGATTACGTTATACCTGCAGCTAGAAAAGTGGTTCAAAAAGCAGCTGTTGTCATCGGAGCTGAAAGAGCTCTTAACCTTTTCTCAGAGGATATAAAAGGTGAAAAAATCGTGTTAACTGCTAGGAACTTCCAGGAAGTTCTTAATAAAGCCATTAAGCTTGCAGAAAATGGGCTTGAAGTGACCTTTATATCCACAGGAGATCCTTGCTTTTCAGGCCTCCTTAAAACCTTTTCAAGACTCCTTGGTGAAGAAGCTGACATAAACGTAATCCCAGGCATAAGCTCAGTGCAGGTATGTGCAGCCAAGCTCAAAATAAGCTGGGATGAAGCAGCTATTATAAGCTTCCATGAGGGTGTAAACGAGCATAAAAAGAGAGAGCTAGCGCAAGCTGGACTTGCTGGTAAGCCTTTGATAATTCTCCCAGATTTGAAGACTTTCCCCCCGAGGGAGATAGCTAGATTCCTAATGGGGGAGGGTATTGTAGGCGAGAGTTTAGCCTATATTTGTGAGAACTTAACTCTTGACGATGAAAGAATTATACAAGTCCCCCTAAAAGCTGTTGAGTCACTAGACCATAAAAGCCTATGCGTAATGGTGGTTAAACCTTTAAAGCGTGATGAAGTATAATGTGGGATTACAAAACTCCAGGTATACCTGATGAGTTCTTTATCAAGCGGGAAGGGGTTCCTGGTCCAACTAAAGAGGAGATACGTGTTATCACCATCTCTAAAGCCAGACTTAGAAAGGGGGCTATAGTAGCTGATGTGGGATGCGGTGTCGGAGGCTTAACTATAGAGGCAGCCTTTCAGGTTGGTTCTGAGGGACGAGTTTTCGCTATTGACGAAAATGAGGAGGCTGTAAAAATCACCATGGAGAATGTCCTACGATTCGGCGTCCAAGGAATAGTTAATGTAATTCATGGTAGGGCTCCCGAGGCTCTTCTACAACTGCCAACGATGGATGCTGTGTTGGTTGGCGGGAGTAAGGCGCTTAGGCAGGTATTAGAGGCAGCTCATGAAAGGCTTAAAGTGGGCGGCAGAATCGTTGTTAATGCCATAATGCTTAACACTTGCTGGGAGGCCTTGAAGTGGATTAAGCATTTAGGATTTAGTGAGGTCGACGTCACTACCGTCTTCGTAGCTAAGGGCCGATGGATAGAATCGGGCGTTATGATGATAGCTCGTAACCCGATCACGATAATTGCAGCTACTAAAGTATAGGAGGAGTAATAACTGGTTTTTGGAAAGCTCATCGGCATTGGAGTTGGTCCCGGCGACCCTGCTTTAATAACCATAAAAGCTCTTGAAGCGCTTAGAGCAGCTGATGTTATATGTGCTCCAAAAGCCTCTCAAGAAAGAACCAGCATGGCCCTTGAAACTGTTAAGCCACTTATAAGCAATTTTGAGAAATCCCCAGAAATTTTAGAACTTGTTTTCCCCATGCTTAAAGATAGACAGATTCTCCAGAAAGTTTGGAGAGAAAACGCTGAAGCCATTATAGCTAGGCTTCAAATGGGGAAGAAAGTCGCATTTGTAACTATTGGCGACCCAATGCTCTACAGCACTTTCATTTATGTCTATCAAAACGTAGTTAAATCATGCCCCCATGTTGATGTTGAAGTTATACCAGGCGTCGCATCCATTATGGCCTGTGCAGCAGTTTCTAGAATGCCTATAGCTAAGGCTGATGAAACTGTTGCTATTTTGCCAACTGGTATTGACTTAAGTAGAGTTGGCGAAGTAGCTAGGCATATTGATACGATCTTCTTTGTAAAGGGTGCTAGGAACATAAAGGAGATCGCCAGTGTGCTTTTAAAGAACGGCTTTAATGAGGATTCTCCCATAGTTATCTTTAAAAAGCAAGGTTACTATGCAGAGCGGGTGAGGACGGGAACCCTTAAAGAATTACAAAACTGGGAGATTGAGGATTACTTCTCAATAGTCATGGTGAGGAGGAAAGCTTGGAATGTGGAGTAAAGGTAAGGTTTACTTTGTTGGTGCTGGCCCCGGAGATCCAGGTCTTATAACAGTTAAGGGTAAGCAGCTTCTTGAGGAGGCAGACGTAATCGTATATACGGGCTCCCTGCTTAATCCAGACATATTGAGGCTAGCGAAGCCTGAGGCTGAGCTTTATGATAGTGCCGTTATGAGCCTTGAGGAGATAATAGCGATAATGGTTAGTGCCGCCAAAAAGGGCAAAATCGTAGTGCGGCTGCATGATGGCGACCCTAGTTTTTATGGCGCTATAAAAGAGCAAATGGATCTTCTAGACAAGGAGGGTGTAGATTATGAAGTTGTCCCTGGGGTTAGCAGTCTTCAAGCTGCTGCTGCAGCTCTCAAGCGGGAATTAACTCTGCCTGGTATATCCCAGACAATAATAATTACCCGTCCTAAGGGTAGGACTCCTATATCAAATCGGGAAAGCATTATTGAACTTGCGCGCCATCAAGCTACTATGGCTATATTCCTTGGCGTTGCTTATATCGATAGGATAGTGGAAGAGCTTAAGGCTGGAGGATACCCTGACACGACTCCTGTTGCTGTTGTTTATAAGGCTTCATGGCCTGAGCAGAGGATAATAAGGGGAACCTTGATGGATATATCTGAAAAGGTCAAAGAGGCTGGTATAACGAGCACTGCGCTGATATTAGTTGGTCAGACTTTAGAGCCGAAAAATTATGATCGCTCAAAACTTTATGATGCTAGTTTTACCCACGGTTATAGAAGAGGCAAAGGGAAATGTTTGAGCGGGGCGTAGCTATCATATATGTTAGCCGGAGAGCTGCTGAAACAGCCTTAAAAATAAGGGAAACCCTTTTACGAATTGGTGTTAAATGCCAAGTTTATGCCCCCAGCCGAAATGTGGTTGAAGGTGTTTTTTCTATAGAAAAGCGCCTAACAAACTTTGTTGAGGACATTATTGAACGTGTTGATGCCATAGTAGCTGTTATGGCTGTAGGGATAATTATCCGTGTTATTGCACCATTAATTAAAAATAAGTTTAAAGATCCAGCAGTGGTATGCGTAGACGCTGGTGGACGATTTTCCATAAGCCTTCTCTCTGGACATTATGGGGGAGCGAATAAGCTTGCCCAAATTATAGCGGATGGTATAGGCGCTATACCCGTTATTACAACAGCTTCTGAAATTTTTGGAAGAAATAGCGTCGAGGAGGTTGCTAGAAGCCTTCAGTGTAGGATAGTTAATCCCGAAAGTCTAACCGCCATTAATTCTCTCATAGTGAATGGAGCTAATGTGGCTATTATCTTTCTCGGCGAATTCCGAAATTTGCCACGTAAAATTTTAGGTTATAGAGTCAAAGCCGCCTCTAACCTCGGGCACCTAGAGAGGTTGCTTAAGAATTTAGATGGTGCCATCATAGTAACCCGTGATCATATAGCTTCTAAAGCATTTTCCAAGCCGGTATCCATTCTAATGCTCAAAACCATTGCTGTGGGCTTAGGCTCTAGGAGAAATGTTGATGCGGACGCTGTCTTAAAGGCTATTAAACATGCTCTTCGCCTCGTTGGAATTCCCCCAGCTTTAGTAGCACGTTTAGCCACAATTGATATTAAGAGTGGCTCCAGTGAAATCATTGAGGCTTCTAAGCGTTTAGGTTTAGAACCACTCTTTTTTAGCCCTAGAGAGCTTGGTGGTTTAAGTCATGAAGACTTATCTCAAGATTCTGATACTGTTAAGAGGCATATAGGTATTGGAGGAGTTTGTGAAAGGGCTGCCCTTTTAGCAATAGGAGGGGATGCGCGATTAATCCTAAAGAAGACGAGGGTGAATGGAGTTACAGTGGCCATCGCTGTGGAAAAATAAGCGTTATTGGGATAGGTCCTGGATCTATTGAACATATGACGCTTAAGGCTAAAGAAGAACTTGAACAAGCTGACGTCATAGTAGGATACGCTACGTATGTGGATCTAATAAGATCTCTATTAAGGCCGAATGTAGAGGTAATTGCTGGCGGCATGGGCGAGGAAGTTGAAAGGGCTAAAGTGGCTATAGAGCGGGCTATGAAAGGAAAGCACGTAGCCGTTGTAAGCAGTGGAGATGCAGGCGTATATGGCATGGCTGGACCGGTGCTCGAGTTAGCTAGCCTGATGAGGGTTGACGTTCCAATTGAAGTTGTTCCGGGCGTAACTGCTGCTGTAGCGGCGGCAGCGAAGCTTGGCGCGCCGATAATGGGGGATTTCGCCGTTATAAGCCTAAGTGATATATTAACGCCTTGGAGCGACATAGAGAAACGGCTAAAAGCAGCTGTAGAAGCTGACTTCGTAATCGTGCTTTATAATCCTCAAAGTGGAAGCCGGCGTACGCCATTAGTTATGGCGCATAAAATTCTCCTAGAGGGTAGAGCTGCGTCTACACCGGTGGGCATAGTTCGGAAAGTTAGCAGAACTGGTGAACATGTAACCATAACAACTCTTGGCGAAATGTTAAATCATGAGATTGATATGACGACAACAATAATTATTGGTAACTCAAAAACTCGGATAGTTAATGGGAAGATTATCACGTCAAGGGGTTACAATATAGTTAATGAATAAGGATTTCCTAAAGGTCATTATTTTATTGATGCCTTATGCTTAATTAGCCTATGGATTTCCCTTCTAGCTTCGCCTATAGTTAAGGGTAGCGGATTTTCAATGGGTAAATTATCTCTAACTTTTAGGATTTCAAAAAGATGTCCTATCCTTGGCAGCCTGAGATCCATTCTTCTTAGTTTTTCAGTATTTGAGAAAACTTCTCCAGGTGACCCCTCCAAGATCAATTCCCCACGATTTAATATGCATACCTTGTCTGAGCACAAGGGCACAAAATCTACATCATGGGTTGCTATTATTAGGGTTACATTGAGCTCCTTATTGAGTTTAAGAAGAAGCTCTAGAATTTTGCTTACAGCTTTCGGGTCTAGGTTAGCTGTTGGCTCATCTAAGGCAATGATCTCAGGATGCATAGCCAATACTCCTGCTATGGCTACACGCTTTTTTTGTCCATGGCTAAGCCTATGGGGAGGTTTATCTTCAACTTCATTAAGCTCCATAACTTCTAATGCCCACTTTACCCTCCTTTTTACTTCATCCTCCGGTAGACCGAGATTTATTGGACCAAAAGCAACATCCTGAAAAACTGTGGGCGCAAATACCTGATCATCGGGGTTTTGGAATACAAGCCCAACCTTCTGCCTAATAAAGTCAATGTTTTCTTTTGACACCTCCCGACCAAGCACCTTAACTTTGCCGCTTGTAGGCATCAGTAAGCCGTTAAAGTGATATATGAGCGTAGATTTTCCAGCACCATTTGGTCCTAGAATAGCTACTTTTTCACCTTTTTCAATAGTTAAATTTACGTTCTCCAGTGCCTTTGTGCCATCTGGATATGTGAAGCTTAAGTTTATTGTTTCTATGGCTTTCAATATTTTCCCCTTTTATAGGAGGATCCATTCAATTAATATTAGCAATATTATTGCGGTAAATATAACCACACCGTACAGGACATGTCTTAATGGAATGTCTGCTTCCTTAAGAACAAAGAGTCTTTCACCCTTATATCCCCTGGAGATCATAGCATTACCAACCTTCACAGCTCGTTCATATGACCTAACTAAAAGCACGCCAAAAAGTGTACCGAAATTTCTAAGTCTCCTTAAGTAACTTAATTTTTGTGAATATCCACATCTTGCTTCTTGCGCCCTATGTATTCTCTCTGCTTCATCAGATAAGACGAAAATGTATCGAAACATGAGTAAGGCAGTGTCCAATAAAACTGAGGGTACGCGGAACCATGCTAGGGCTCTCATTATATCCATTACTGGCGTTGTTATAACCAAGAGGTTAAGGACGGCTATAGCCGCCATGCAACGTGTAAAAATTAAGAAGGAAAAATGCAACCCCTCTAGATAAATGGGGAGAGAAAAAAGGGGTGTTTTATAAATTAAGGTTGCGCCATATGTGAAGGGTTGAATGGCGGAGATTACGGCTATGATGTATGTTGGGTAGAGCATTCGTCTCATAAATAGTCTTAGAGGGATTTTGTAAATCGCTACGGCAATAAGTGTTGATGCTAAAAATAGCATAGCTATTTGCCAATGCGGTGTAAAAAGTACGGCAATTATCGCTGTGATAGCACATATAAGCTTCACCCTTGGGTCAAGTTTATAAATTATTGTATCTCCTAAATGATCTGCGTAAAGTTCTAGATAATGTTCCTGCAAGACTATTTCCCATGCTTCATCTGTCTCAGTCTTAATTTTCTACCAATAATTAGGAATGTAAAGAAGCTTATGGTTGTCAATATTCCTACTAATGGGTCTCCATTAAGCCATTCAAGCATTTCTGTTTCCTCCTTTATTTTTTGGCTTTTCAAAGATTGTGGGTATCATGTAGCCTATTATGAAGCCACTTATGGCTCCGGCAACTGTAAACCCCATGTACTCCCCCGTTTCATCAAGCTCTATAGGGTGACCAAAACTTAACCCTAGCTTCTCTGCCTCCTCTTCAATTATTGATATGTATGCTGTTTCCATATCTCCGCCAACTACAAAGACGCCTATATAGGCGGCAACTATCATGGCGGCTACTATGATCGCCATCAGAATAAGCGTGTATTTTGTAAACTTATCCAATTTTCTTCATACCTCCTAGAACTTCAGGATGGCTTATGGCTATGTATCTGACAATTGCCGCTGTAACCGCGAACTCTATTATGGCTAGAGGCACTTGGGTTGGTAGAAAACCCATAGAGAAGAAACCCCAATACCGTATAACTTCCTGTGGATGCAGTGATAAAGCAAGTTGACCCGCTGTTGTAACATAAGTGGCTAAGTCTCCAATAAACCCAGCAACTCCTGCTGAAATCCACAATTGAACCCCTAACCTCCTAAGGGCGAGGTATACGCCGTAACCCAAGAAACCTCCCACAATACCCATGGAAACCGTGTTAGCTCCTAATGTTGTTATGCCTCCATGAGCTAAGAACATCTGAAAGAATAGTGCTATAAATGCAAGTACAACGCTTTCAAAGGGACCGACAATTATCGCTGAGAGAGCCACTCCGCAAGGGTGAGAGCATGAACCTGTGACGGGGACTGGAATATGCCAAACAGATAGGATAAATACTGTGGCTCCCATGAGGGCCAGTAGCGACATATAAGCAGGATTTTCTCGACGTTTTCTCGCGATTTTTACTAAACCAACCGCTAGAAATGGTGCTGCAACAATGAACCAAATAGCTACCCATAGCGGCGATAATATTCCATCCATTATATGCATTGTTTCACCTGACGGATTAGCCGTCCATAAGCATTATATAAAACTTGCTTAACCTTGGTTAAATGCTGGTTGAATATCATGTCGAGGAGGCATGGTAGCTCAAACCCTGAAGTGTTAAGAAGTAAGGGTGAACTTGCAAAATTTCAGATTCTCGTTGAAGTTCTTAAGAGTCAGCCTCATGTTAAGCAGAAGGACATAGCTGATGCTATTGGCATAACTGTCCAAGCAGTTTCTAAATATTTCAAGAAGCTAGTTAAGGAAGGCCTTCTAGAAGCTGGGGAGGGGCGGGCTTACTATAGGCTTACACCAAAAGCTCAGGTAAAGATTAAGGAATATTTAACAAGTATTGAACGCTATGTCAACTCTGTTAAGAGGGAACTGAAAATAGAAAGGGTTTGGCCAGCTTTAGCCGCTCAAAAAATACACGCAGGTGAAAAAGTAGGCTTGGTGATGCGTAATGGCGTATTATATGCCGTACCTTGGGCAGAGTGTAGAGCCAAGGCTCATGGTACAGCTTTAAATGATGCTGAGGAAGGAGAGGACGTGGCTTTAACCGACCTTAAAGGGGAAATAGAGCTGGAAACGGGTAAAATTCTAATAATAAAATTGCCTAGCATAATGGAAGGCGGCTCAAGAGCTGTAGATGTTGATAAAATTCGCAGATTATACGAGGATTTTAAACCAGATAGAGTTGGAGTTATGGGTACCGTAGGTAGAGCCGTATTGAATAGGATAGGTGTAAAAGCTGACATAGAATTTGGAATAACCAAAGCATCAGTTATGGCTGCTTTAAGAGGTTTAAAAGTTCTTGTGCTGGTAGTGGGAAGAATGGTTAGCCGTATAATAGGTGAAATTGAACTAGCAAACTCAAAATATAATGCTGAAATAACATATGAGGTCATAGATGTTCATAAAGTTCAAGAAGTCGCTCAGGCGAGTTAGAGACGTGAAATCATTTCGCGAGACGATATTAGAAAACGTTAATAGTGCTAACCGAGCTTGAGAATATACTGTGGTTTAATTCGTATGCTAGTGACAAATAAGGAATTACTAGTGAATGCTCAACGTGGAGCTTATGCTGTAGGCGCCTTCAATATACAAAATTTGGAGAGTCTCAGAGCGGTGGTTGAAGCTGCGGTAGAAGAACTATCCCCTGTTATTATTGCTATAACTCCTAGTGCTATAAAATATGCTGGACTTGAATACTTAGCAACCCTTGTTAAGAAGGCTGCTGATTTATCTCCTATACCTATGTCTCTGCACTTAGACCATGGGACAGATATCGAGACGATAATAAAGTGTATTGATGCTGGATTTACATCCGTAATGATAGATGGCTCACATTTACCCTTTAAAGAGAATGTATGTTTAACGAGAAGGGTTGTTGAACTTGCTCATCCGCGTGGCGTCTCTGTGGAGGGGGAGCTTGGAAGACTTGCCGGCATAGAGGAAAAAGCTATTGTTGAGCGGGAAGCTATTCTTACAGATCCTGAGGAGGCATCAGAATTTGTTAAGCTTACAGGCGTAGATGCCCTAGCAATTTCCATAGGAACGTCTCATGGAGCCTATAAGTTTAAGGGTGAACCCCAACTAGACTTCGAAAGACTAAGACTTATTCGCGAAAAAGTAAACGTTCCATTAGTTCTTCATGGCGCTTCTAGCGTCCCTCAGTGGATAATTGAGAAAGCCACTAAATACGGCGCTAAGCTAGAGGGAGCCAAGGGAATCCCTGAAGAGCATATCAGACTGGCTATCTCGATGGGAATAACTAAGATAAACATAGACACAGATCTAAGACTGGCTTTTACAGCTGCAATTCGTGAAGTTCTTATGACTTCACCCGAAGAGTTTGATCCTAGAAAAATCCTTGGACCTGCAGTTAAAGCCATGAAAGATGTTGTTAAAGAAAAGATACGGCTTTTTGGAAGTTATGGTAAGGGAGGGTTGTAGGTGAAGGTGGGTGTACTAAGCGGGGGAGGCGACGCTCCAGGCATTAACGCCGTAATAAGAGCTGTTGTTCGAAAAGGGATTCTTCACTATAATGATGAAATAATAGGGATAAGGGATGGTTGGCGTGGGCTTCTAGAGGGCAATTTCGCCTGCTTGGATTTAGACGCTGTTTCAGGAATCCTGCATAAGGGCGGGTCCATCCTAGGTACTTCTAGGACAAACCCCTTTAAGAGGGAAAAAGGTCCTGAAACTATAATGGAGAACGTTGAGAAAGCTGGTTTGGAGGCTATTGTGGCAATTGGAGGCGATGACACCTTAACTGTTGCTCACAAAATGGCTGAGTATGGTCTAAAGTGCGTAGGCGTCCCTAAGACTATAGACAACGACATACCTGAAACTGATTATACCTTTGGCTTTAATACCGCTGTATCAATAGCGACTGAAGCCCTTGACCGGCTGCATACTACGGCTGAAGCTCATCATAGGGTTATAATCTTGGAGGTTATGGGTCGATACACCGGTCACATAGCTCTTCATGCGGGTTTAGCTGGGGGCGCTGATGTAATTTTAATCCCTGAAAAACCATTCGACGTCGAAGAGGTTTGCGAATACATAAAACGCAGAAGACAAAGAGGTAGAAACTTTAGCTTAGTGGTTGTTGCCGAGGGCGCAAAGCCAAAAGGCGGAAAGGAGATAGTTTACAGCGAACGCATAGATGAGTTCGGTCATATAAGCTTAGGTGGCGTTGGCTACTATCTAGCCAAGGAAATTGAAAAGTGTACAGGTATCGAAACCCGTGTAGTTGTATTAGGGCATCTACAGCGTGGAGGCTCTCCAACAGCCTTTGATCGGGTTTTGGCTACAAGATATGGAGTAGCAGCCATAGACTTAGTCCATCAAGGTCTATACGATCATATGGTTGCCATTAAAGGCAACACGATAGTACCTGTGCCCCTTTCAAAAGTGATTGGTCAGAGAAAAACCGTTGACCCTGAACTCTATGAAATTGCTAAGATATTTTTTGGCTAAATAAAATGCCCTCGTGGTTATCATGGAGAAAAATCCGATAGTTGTTTTCGTTACGGCTTCAAGCAAGGAAGAAGCTGAAAGAATAGCAAAAGTGCTTCTTGAGGATAAACTTATAGCGTGTGCCAACATAATTGGCCCCGTTCATTCAATGTTTTGGTGGTTAGACAGTATCGACAATGCTCAAGAATACCTAATCATAATGAAAACACGAAAAGATTTATTTGAGAGGATTTGTGAAAAGGTGAAGGCTCTCCATAGCTATCAAATTCCAGAAGTAATAGCCACGCCGATAATAGATGGCTTAAAACAGTATATGAAATGGTTGGATGAAAGCCTAAAGTAGCCTGCTATAAAATGGACGAGATGAAACGTTAAAAACCTTACGAAAAATGATCACTCGCCGGTCGCATTGCCAATTCTTGAAGAGTTTACTTCTACAACATTGCTTTCTATAACTGCCTGCAAGTGCTTCAAAAGAATAAAGTTTTATACTTTTTTGTTTCCTCAATTTTTCTTGGCGGTGGGTCTTAGGCGGGGGGCTAGGGGTCCCCTGTACCGTAAACCCCCTATATGACGGGCCGAAAGCTGGGGCTGAGGCGCCCATGGCCTCCCTGAACCCATTTCCGAGGCAATGACTTCCCGTCCCCTGGGGCTAACGGTCGCCGTGCAGCCTCCGTAGGGAGGCTTGTTACGGCGTTTACCAGGCGAACCTGGCCAGGCCCGGGAGGGAGCAACCTAAGCCTGGACGTTTAGCGCTCAGGGGGGTGCGGGTACGAGCGTAGGTTTGGGGTCTCCGGGAGGATTCTGGGCGTCGAACCCCAGTGACCCACCGCCGCTATATTTTCATGTTTAGCTTAGCCTTGCCTCTATTAGCTGTAAGCAATCAACAAACTTGGTCATAATATGAACAAAGGCGAGGTGGCAGCCTACTAGAAAACTCTAAATGTTTAGGTGAATAGTCTTTGTTGGGTTATAAGATGGGTCATAATGAACTTCGCAAGGATTACATCCTTGACCGGTGGGTTGTCATAGCCACTGAGCGAGGTCGAAGGCCATCCGACTTCGTTGGCGGAGAACGCGTTAAAAATCGGAAGGGTGCGTGTCCTTTTTGTCCAGGAAATGAACATATGACCCCGCCGGCAGTGCTAATTTATAAGGAAAGCGGGGGCACCATCGAAAAATTAAAAGATAATGATTTCAGACATAAAAACTGGCTTATTCGATGTTTTCCAAACCTTTTTCCAGCCTTTTCTCCACCCGATGAAAGTGGCTCTATTTATCATTTTAGCAACTTTAGCGAGATGATGTCTGCGATAGGCCACCATGAGGTTCTCGTGGAATCTCCGCTTCATGATGATCACCCTTCTGACATGGAAATTCAGCAACTAGCATATGTTATAGAAGCGTACATGGATAGGCTTCGCGAATTGTCATCGAAACAATACGTGAAATATGTTTCTATATTTCGTAATCATGGTGCAGAAGCTGGGGCCTCACTTTCTCATGCTCACAGCCAAATAATTGCTACTCCGCTCATCCCCAAAATCATTAAAGAAGAGCTTGAGGCAAGTAGAAAATTTTGGAATGAAACTGGTAAATGCGTATTTTGTGAAATTATTAGAAAGGAGAGTGAAAGCCCGCGGTTTATAACTGAAAATTCAGATTTCCTCGCTTTTGCCCCTTGGGCAAGTATTAACCCGATGGAATTTTGGTTATTCCCAAAGCGTCATGAAGCATCTATACTTGAGATGACCCGTAATGAAATTGTAAGCTTCGCTTCAATCCTTAAAACATGCCTCAAAGCTCTTAAGAACCTGCTTAATGATCCACCATACAACTTTGGCTTTCACATGTCCACCGATCCTGAAACCGGTATGCATTATCACTGGCATTTAGAGGTATACCCAAAACTTGCTACCTGGGCAGGATTTGAGAAGAGCACAGGCTTCTACATAAATACGGTTTCACCTGAAATAGCAGCTGATAGCTTAAGAAGAACCATTTAACATCAATATTCTCTCAAACTTCGGCCTTATTAATAGAACATCCTCAATGTAGGCTCGAAGAGGTTCAGCGACACTCCACGCTTGAGCTATGCATCCACGGGGGGTATGCGGGGGGTCACCATCAAAAATTTCGTTTATAACGCCTAGCCCTCCGTTATTGATCTGCGTAGTTAAAAGTGGTTTGAGAAAACTTTCAAAGGCATGGTTTCGTATAGGCTCACTATAACCTTTAACTTTAAGATATGCTGTTACGAATGGACCTAAGAGCCAGGGCCAAACTGTGCCGTTATGATAGGCTATATCCCTGCTTTTACGATCTCCATAATAGCGGCCGATATACCGCTGATCACCTTTCGATAGACTCCTCAAGCCGAATGGTGTTAGAAGCTCATTTTTAATGAAATCCACCACTTTTTCAGCTTCATTACCCCTTAACATGTTAAAGTCAAGAGAAATGGCTAGTATCTGATTAGGCCTTGGCGAAGGATCGCCTTGCTCCCCTTCATCTATAACATCAAATAATCTCTGATGTCCCTCATCCCAAAATTTCCTTATAAAATTCATTTTTGCTTTTTCAGCCATCGCTGCGTATACTTCAGCAAGGCTCTCCCCCTCAAAGTTTAATGCTAGAACTTCAAGGGTTTTAAGGGCGTTATACCATAGCGCTTGTATTTCTACAGCCTTACCAGCACGTGGTGTAACAGGTATTCCGTCCACGGCAGCATCCATCCATGTTAATTGAGGGCCATGCTTAAGCATTCCATCCCCGTCCACTTTTATGCCGAAAATTGTTCCCTTTATGAAGTGATCAATCATAGTCTTCAGCGTCTCCCAAAGCTCTACATGTACAAATTCGAAATCACCAGTGTACTTGAGATATTGAAGAACAGCGTTGACATACCATAAAGGTGCATCTACCGCGTTATAATAAGCCTTAAAGTGGTCATCTGAGATATAGTTGGGAATAAGTCCATTATCGGAAAATTTGGTGAATAGTCTAAAAATCCTGCGGGCGTCATCAAACCTTCCGGTTATAAGCGTCAATCCAGGAAGCGAAATAAAGGCATCTCTTCCCCAGTCTTCAAACCAATGATAGCCTGCAATTACTGATTTATAAGCCTCTTCAACGGTTTTAACAATAAACATATCTGTTGCTTGAATTAACCAGCTAAGCCAATCCTCTGACTTAACGCCCGCGTGATCGCTATAGAATTTGACAAGAATCTCTTTACGGCGCGTTATGGCTTGATTATAAATGTTTTCTAATTCATCTATAGAATTGGGTAAGCTTTCTATGTATGATTTATCTTGATATGCGTAAGCTGTTATAGCGAACTTTTCATAACCACTGTTTATAGCGACTTCAAAAAATCCTGGGTGAAACCAATCATCTTGAAAGCTTTCTCCGCGGTTGAATTCCTCACGGAAGTATACTTTATCAATCCATTTTTCATCAGTGTAATACGCGCCATTTGTTACTTGCAAAAACAAAATTCCACGGTTTATAAAATCTACCTCAACAGCTTTATCCGCTACCTTCTGGGAATAATGTAATTCCCCGGTACGTCGGTCAATCACTTCGTGAAAGTGCCTGCATGTTATGATGGGATGTACTCTAAGCTTAACCTTGGGACCGTTATTAAAAACCTCGTATAAACATGTGATAGCATTCCTACCATAAAACATGAATATGGTTTTTTTAAGTCTGAGGTTTTCAACCTCGTAAATATAAGTGGGGAAGGGTCTTAACGAGAATTCTATGATATGCTTATAGCCATCTGGATTGATGCCCCTTTGCATTTCATTAGAGAAAAGTGGAAGGGAACGGTTTTCAATTAGCAGTTGATCATCTAATTTAGCTAGGCAAACGGTCCTTCTTCTAGGCGGATTAAAAGCTGCCACTAAAAGCCCATGGTATTTTCGGGTATTAATGCCTAAAACTGTCGAGGATGAATATCCACCAAGACCATTTGTTATTATCCACTCTTTATGTAAAGATTCATCAACATTTAAAAGATCTTCACGGGAAAGCTTTATTATCGGTAGGTCCATTTACGGCATCAGCTTAGCTACGTTCTTATTCCTAGGCACTCCAAAGAAATTTGCCACAGGCTCACATTTTGTTCTAAAGAGTAAGACATGGGGTCTTGCAAGCTTATACTCCGTTAATGTTTCAGCGTAACCCATACCCTTAGCGAATACGATATCAACAGCGTTATAAATGCTTAGGAATTCCTCTGAAACCTCCTTAATGTTTAAGCCAACAGCATCAGTTCCTGTAGTTATAACCCTATCTGCTATTTTAGTCATGCCTGAAAATTCAGCGTCTTCCATTGTTGCGTCATTTAATACCGGCCCGCCCTTTACCGCTACATAAACTTTTAGACCCATATTCTTAAGCTGCTCCACTAACAGTGTATCAAAAACTATTTCCCCTGCGTTATCAGCTAAGAGAAGCACTTCTTCAGCTTCCTGTGTCAAGGCGTATATCTGGTCTATATCGTTTATCACAAGGTCTCTTTCAGCTTCTCTCAAAGTTTTTTTCAATCCCTTAAATGTGAAAGTGTGCCCTGGTATATCTAACTCCATTATGTTGCCTACTATAGCACATAAGCATGCTCTTTTGAACCTATCCCTTTGCGTATAGCCTTCTTCCACTATTTTACGTGCGTAAGGCAGTAGTTTCATAGCGTTTTCGTTACATTTCTTTTTGTTTCTTTTGTAAGGGTCGTTACAGCCCGTTATCTTTTTTATTAACCTATCCCTCATGGTGCCTATAAATGCGGGTACAGTATTTGGAGTGAATTCGCGGCTTATAAGACGGGCTAACTCAACCATGGCCCTGAAACGTATTGCAGGATTTGTTGTAGCTTCCTTAACTTCGGCCAATCCTCTACTCATTAAACAAGCTGCGCAATCAGCTTCGACCTTCAAGGGTGACTTCTCCTTGAAACTTTGCTGCTTCAGCAAACTCGCGAAGAACGGTATATGGGTCTTTCGCTTTAACTACACTGCTTGCAACGAGGACACCCTGCGTACCAAGCTTTAGGGCCATGGCTACATCTTTTCCGCTGTTTATTCCGGCACCGCATAAAACAATAACGCGTGGATTTATGTTTCTTACAAGCTTGACAGTATCTATGACTACCTCCGGCTTTGCCTTAGAAACCGACACATCTCCACCTATAAGCTCAGGTGGTTCTACTGCTATCATGTCTGGGTCAAGGGCTGCTACGGCTGCGCTAACTGTCTGATTGTTAGCGCATACGAGTGAAATTAAACCTAATTTCCGCGTTATCTTAATAGCCGTATCAATGTCTGAAAGTTTTAGTGGCTTCTCGGAATGGTTTATAATAGTTCCAACGGCGCCCGCCTCCTTTACTGCGTCTGCAAGAATGTGTCCTGTATGATTTCCTGGGTTTATAGGGTCAATGTGTTGGGCGAAAATAGGGATTTTAATCGTTGAGGCTATTCGTGGTATGTCTGTAAATTGGGGCGCAGCTCCTATAGAAACTCCCGTTTCACGACTTACCTGCTCAATTACTTTAGCTAGTTCCAGCGCCCATTTGCCAGTAGCCTCTGAATAAGTTTTAAAGTTAATGAGGATGAAAGGTAGGGATGGCTTAACAGTCAAGGTTTTTCACCGAGAGATTTTAAGAGCAAATCCACTAATATCATTTTAGAAACAAAATGGGGTTTAATCCTATTTAGTTTAAGGGCTTTTCGTTTTCACTCAAGTATAAATACTGCTGCTGCAACCACCGTTGTCCATAAACCGTTTTTGTCTCCAGTAGCTGACTGAGTTATGTTAGTTGTCTTTATTATTAAACCACTAGCCTTAAATAATTGTTTTCGTTCATCCCAGGCGGTTTCTGGGTCAAAGGGTATTCCCATAGTTGTAGCTAGCATAGTTGCAGCGAGATCCTCAGCATAGTCTCCTGCCACCTCATCAGTTTCTCCAAAGGAATGGTATTCTGATAAATAGCCATATTGGTTTTCGTCTGCTGGAAGGGCTACGCCTATGGAGGCTGCAATAAGTCTATGGGGTTCATTAGTTTCATTTCTTGCCAAAACCACAAAGGTTATTTGTCCAGGCTTAAGCATGGCTAAACCTTTTTCCCTGGGAATTAACTTGCAACCTGGCGGTACTATACTTGAGACATTTACTAGGTTGCAGTGTTGTATTCCAGCATTTCTCAGGGCTAACTCAAAGGACTGTAGCCTATCTTTATGCTTGCCCACTCCTTTTGTTAGGAAGAAATATTTTGGTATCATTTCCCTAAGGGAAATGTGGTACTGCGTTATTAATTTTATGCTTCGCTAATTTGAAGTTTACGTTTTAGCATTTTATGAAAGGAAAAAGCATAACAGCATCTTGAAGATAGTTTTTTTGAGGTTTGAGTGTGTCTTACACTTATAGCGTTTTCAAGGATGAGACAAAGCTTGACATAAGCTACGTACCTGCTAGACTTATTCACAGGGAAAGGGAGCTACGTCTTTTGGAAGAATTCTTCAACTTCATATTTAAGACACCAGGAAAGATGACTCAAAGGGTAATAATCGCCGGGGCCGTAGGGACGGGAAAAACGGCTCTTGCTCAGAGATTTGGCATTGATATTATGAAAAAGGCTGAAGAACATAACCTTAGATTTCGCTACATACATGTTAATTGCCGTGAATATCGTGGTAGCTTATTCCTAATATTACATCATGTAGTCTCCGCTTTTCATCCAAATTTCCCAAGAAGAGGCTTCTCCTCTGAGGAAATGCTCAGAATATTGATGCAAATTTTAGATGAGCAAGATGTGCATGTAATCTTAACCCTCGACGAGTTTGAAAGTCTCGTGGAGCGGGATGGCTCAGAAGCTGTCTATAAGCTGACCCGTCTACAGGAAACAAGGCTTGGTATGCCTCAACGTATTTCAATGATATTTATCGTTAGAAGCCTTAAGCCACTTGAGTCTTTAGACCCCAGTAGTAGAAGCACTCTTCAATCAAACATAATATGTCTGGATGCGTATACACAGGAGCAGTTAGTTGATATTCTTAATGACAGGGTTAAACTCGCTTTTAAACCATTTACTGTTATGGAGGAAACTGTTAACTTGATTGCTGAATTAGCTTCTTCTGAAGGAGGTAATGCCCGCTTAGCTATAGAACTCCTCTGGAGAGCTGGGAAGTACGCGGATGCCGAAGGCTTTAACATAGTTACCCCTGAATGTGCAAGGAAAGCGGCATCAAGCATATATGTTCTTGCCAAGAAAAGCGATTTGGCGTACTTAGGGCTACATGAGAAGCTTTTTCTTTTAGGCGTTGCTCGACTGTTTAAGGAAAGCGACCGTGCTTATGCCACTCTATCAGAGCTTGAACGGGCATATATGATCGTGTGCGAGGAATATGGTGAAACTCCCCATTCTCATACGCAGTTGTGGAAATACCTTCAAAATCTAGCAGCTCAAGGTATTCTTAAGGCTAAAGTTTCGTCTCAGGGTCAGCGGGGTAGAAAAACCTTAATAAGCTTGCTTGGAATTCCGGCAGAGGAATTAGATAAAACTATAACGCAATTATTGGGGAGAAAATAGTTTTGACTTTTAGTGAAGATAAGATGGCTATTGAAGAGATTTTGGGAAGTAGAAGCCGTTTAAGAATCTTGAAACTCTTATACATGCTAGGTGAACTTAACTTATCTGGAATAGCACGCAGGATAAAAGTAAGCTATAGAGAGGTAAAAAAGCATATTCAAATTCTTGAGACAGCTGGGCTTGTAACATACAAGAGATTCGGTAGGATTAAATTATATCGGCTTAATGAATCTTCAAGCAAGGTGAAAGCTATAGAAGCTCTCATAGATGCGTGGGAGGAATCTTAGTCGCCATCAATGCCCTTGCTTCATAGTGTAGCCATTAAATATTAGGCAAGGCTTAGATAAAGCTTAAAGTGGTGAGAACTTTGGCGATGGTGGATGTAACAGGTAAGCCTATAGTTTTTCGAGAGGCAGTAGCTGCTGGCAGAATTAGACTTAGACCAGAAACAGTTGCTCTTATAAAACAGGGGGGTATAGAGAAGGGGGACCCCATATATACTGCTAAAGTGGCCGGCGTACTCGCCGCTAAGAAGACAAGTAGCTTAATTCCATTGTGCCATCCTCTACCTCTAACAAACGTGAAGATTGACGTAGAAATATTGGATAATTCCTCAATTCAAGTGACAGCTACTGTTAAAACTCAATCTCAAACAGGCGTGGAGATGGAAGCTCTTACAGCGGTGGCTGTTAGCCTATTAACTATATGGGACATGGTTAAGCAGTACGAGAAAGATGTTGACGGACAATACCCCCATACAGTTATAGAGGATATACATGTCATAAAGAAAGTTAAGGCTTAGGTGATTTTATGTGTGAAGGTGAAAGCACAAGACGTCATAAGGCTGAGGCGCCTAAAAAGCTTAGGTTTGGCATTTTTGTATGTAGCACGTCTAGATACCGTCTCATGGAGAAAGGTATGAAATTTGAGGATCCATCTGGTGACCTTATGCAAAGCCTCATTGAAGAAGCTGGTCATGTGCTTGTTTTTCGAAAGTTAATACCTGATGACGAATCAGCTATTCGTGAGGGAGTGAAACAGTCTCTCGAAGCTGATGTTGACGTCATTATTTTCTGCGGAGGCACGGGAATAACTCGATCTGACGTAACCATAGAAACAGTTTCGCCTTTTCTAGAGAAGCAGCTGCCTGGCTTTGGGGAAATTTTTAGAATGCTTAGCTACCAGGAGATAGGTTCCGCAGCCATTATCTCACGTGCGTTGGCAGGTATTGTTAAGGGGAAAGTTTTGTTCTGTATTCCAGGGTCTATTGATGCTGTGAGACTTTGTTTTGAAAAACTTATATTGAAGGAGGCTCCACACATCGTTAAGCATGCGCGGGAATAACGATGACTTTAATAGACGCCTATGGCAGGCCTCTCCTAAATCTTCGCATATCCCTAACGAAGCCATGTAACTTACGATGTGTATACTGTCATGCAGAGGGAGAAGAGGATAAGAACTCTGGTATAGAAATGACGGCGGAGGAAGTTGTTCGCATCTCAAGGATAGCTGTGAACCTCGGGATTACGCGGATTAAGCTTACTGGTGGGGAGCCTTTACTTCGGAAGGATATCCTTGAAATTGTTAGTGGTTTATCGTCCATAAGGGGTCTTGAGGATCTTTCAATGACTACGAATGGCACTTTGCTAGCACCGCTAGCCCATGAATTGAAGAAATGCGGGTTAAATAGGGTGAATATAAGCCTACCAACTATTGATGGTGATGTTTATTGTAAATTAACTGGTGGAAGACTTGAAGATGCTTTAGAAGGGGTCAAAGCGGCTGTTGACGCCGGTTTGCACCCCGTTAAGATAAACATGCTGATTTTGAAGGATGTAAATGATTCACAGGTTCCTGCAATGTTAAATTTTGCGAGAGAGGTTGGGGCTATACTTCAGTTAATAGAACTTGAACCAGTAAATATAAGCCCTCAATATTACATGACTTACCATAAATCTCTTGATGAGTATGAGGAGATGCTTAGGCGGAGAGCCATAAAGGTAGAGTCTAGGAAGTTTATGCAAAATCGCCATGTATATCATTTACCAGATGTTAAGGTTGAAGTTGTTCACCCTATTGAGAATACAGACTTCTGTATGCACTGTACTCGAATGAGGGTTACAAGCGATGGAAAATTGAAACCGTGTCTCATGCGGGCTGATAATCTTGTAGACGTGTTAACACCTATGCGGCAAGGTGCTTCTGACGAGGAGTTAGCGAAGCTATTTGTATTTGCAAATCAACAAAGGAAACCTTTCAATATGGCTTAGGTTGGTTAAGGGGTCACCTGATACAAAAAGTTAATATTGCGCCTCCTTTATAGGCATGTAGCCTAACCTAATAACTAGACATATATGGATGAAAAATTATGTTTAGCCTAGAATTGATCCGTAATCAATTCATCCTCCAGGAAGGATAAACCATGGGACGCTATAGACAAGTAGAGGAAATTATTAAATTAATGAATACCCCCGAACGGATAAGGAATACCAGCATTATAGCCCATGTAGATCATGGGAAAACCACTTTATCAGATAACCTTCTAGCTGCAGCTGGAATTATAAGTCCACAAGTAGCTGGGCAAAAGCTCTTTCTAGACTCTTGGGAGTTGGAACAGAAAAGACAGATGACAGTTTTCGCCTCAAACATAAGCCTCGTCCATAACTATAAGGGGCAGGATTACCTGATAAACCTCATAGATACCCCCGGCCACATAGACTTTAGTGGGAATGTAACTCGTAGCCTTCGTATAGTAGATGGGGCCCTTGTAGTGGTTGATGCAGTAGAAGGTCCCATGACTCAAACGGAAACTGTTCTCATGCAGGCTTTACGGGAGAGGGTTAAGCCAATTCTCTTTATTAATAAAGTTGATCGTCTTATTAGAGAACTTAAGCTTACACCAGAAGAAATGCAAAAGAAATTTGCAAAAATAATTTTGAGGATAAATAACATAATCGAGAGATACGCTCCTCCAGAACATAAGAAGGACTGGCAAGTTAAAGTTGAGGATGGGCGGGTAGCTTTCGGTTCAGCTCTCCACAAGTGGGGAATAAACCTCCCCTACATGAAGGCTAAAGGAGTCACGTTTAAGGACATAATTGACGCTTACACAGGTGCACCTGAAGATATTGGAAGAAAGGTTGATGAATTAAGTAAGAGGATACCCCTTTATGAACCAATATTAGATATGTTCTGTGAGCATCTTCCAAGCCCGCTAGAAGCTCAGCCCTATAGGCAAACTCAAATCTGGCCTGGAGACCCGAATAGCACAGTAGGCAAAGCTATGGCGAAAGTTGATCCCGCTGGGCCCCTCCTTATGTGTATTACTTTTATCGAGGTTGATCCTCACAGCGGCGTGGTTGCAATTGGAAGAGTTTTCAGCGGCACCGTAGAAAAGGGTAAAGTTGTTCAAATGGTAACCAGCCGACAGAAAGGAGCAATTCAACAAGTTTACATGAGTATGGCCAACGACCGTGTAATAGTGGATAAGATTCCCGCTGGCAATATAGCTGCCATAGCAGGTCTACCTTCAATTCGAGTAGGTGAAACCATCGCGGAGGCTGGTATTGAGGTTCAACCCTTTGAAGCCCTCAAATATGTATCTGACCCCGTTGTCACTGTGGCTGTAGAGCCAGAAGATGTAAAGGATCTGCCACTATTTGACAAGGTTATTCATAAACTTACACTAGAGGACCCCAACCTACACTTTAGAATAGATAAGGAGAGTGGTCAGTATCTTCTAAGCGGCATGGGCGAGCTACACTTGGAGGTCACTGCCTACAGGATGCAGGAGGCAGGTTTAAAGGTTAAAATGAGTCAACCCATCGTCATCTATAGAGAAACAATAGGCCGCAACTATAATGGCCCTCCAGTTATGGGTAAAAGCCCAAACAAGCATAACAAGCTTTGGGTAACCATTGAAAAACTTTCAGACGACGTTATACAAGCAATAAAAACGGGTAAAATTAACGAGATGCAAAGCCGAGATGAAAGACAGAAGATCTTAACTAAGGAATACGGCTGGTCGACAGAGGATGCCCGCAACGTAATAGCCATTGAAGACACAAACATCTTGGTAAACAGGATTAAGGGTAGGCAGTATGTAGAAGAGGTTATAGAGCACATAAAAGCCGGCTTCAGGGATGCCGTTAATACAGGGGTCTTAGCTAAAGAACCTATTTATGGGATTAAGGTAAATCTTGAAGATATAATAGTACACGAAGACCCCGTCCACAGGGGGCCGGCACAAATTCTACCTATGACATGGCGGCCAATATGGGGAGCTTTCCTACTCAGCAACCCCAAGCTTTTGGAGCCTATTCTCAGCTTTGATTGTAAAGTCCCACAGGATTTCGTTAGCCCTGTAATATCGCTTATCCAGAAGCGCAGAGGGAAAATATTAGATATGACTAATGAAGAGGACATGGCTGTAATTAAGGCTGAACTCCCAGTGGCTGAATCCTTTGGAATAGCTGATGAACTTCGTTCTTCAACTCAAGGGAGAGCATTCTGGGCAACTCAATTTAGCCACTGGGCACCAGTTCCAGAATCCATGCAGGCAGACGTAATAAGGCAAATACGCACACGTAAAGGGTTACCGCCGACGCCTCCGAAGCCTGAAGAATTCTACGACGTAGAGTAAAGCAGTTCGCTTCCCCTTCATATATACGCTTTTATCCACTTCTTCCCTTACGTAGTTAAGTGAATACTTTGGGAATTATAGTTCCGGTTCAAAAGCTTTCAGAGGAATCATATGCCCTAGTGATTTGCTACCCTAAACCAAGTAGTGCTGAGTTGGAAAAGCGGATTAAGGAACTTAAGGAGCTGGGAATATCCGCTATAGAGTTTAGTGGGAGCAAGGTGGTTGCCAACCTACCAGTTCTCGGGAAGGGCTGCGTCGGCGTTGTTGTTAAAGCTTACCGAGGCGGAGAGGAAGTAGCCCTTAAAATCCGCCGGGTTGATGCCGACCGCTCTGGAATGCATCATGAAGCCAAAATGCTAGCCATAGCTAACCAACTTGGTGTAGGACCTAAACTCCTCAACTCAAGCGATAATTTTCTGGTGATGCAGTATATAAGGGGAAAACTTCTTCCAGAATGGCTGGAGTCATGTACTGAAATACGCCTTAAATTGGTTATGAAAGAGATTCTTGAGCAGTGTTGGCGTTTAGACGCTGCTGGTTTAGATCATGGTGAACTCAGCCATGCTCCAAAACACATAATTATCGATGAAATGGATAAGCCTTTCATTGTGGATTTTGAAACAGCAAGTCTGAATCGTAAACCTTCCAACGTCACCTCCATGGTACAGTTTTTATTTATAAGAGGTGCTGTAGCTGAGAAAATTAATAACATGCTTGGAAGTAGGAATGAAAATTTAATTGTAGAAGCTTTGAGACGATATAAGATGGATAGAAGCCGCTCTAACTTTGAGATTATATTAGAAACCTGCGGCGTCTATGTAACCACGTTGTGAAGTCGCTTAAACTCTATAGCCTCCTTTAACTCTAGAGCGATTCTTCTTCCAATATACATTTTCTCTCCAAATTTTAAGTATGCATAAGGCGATGTGCCGATTCCAACATTTGTACCAGCAACTATTCGAGCTGAAATTTCAAAAGTGTAGATTTCAAGGTTATCCGTTACTACAGTTTCGAGACAGAATGGTCCGATTATTCCCGGTGGAGCTATTTCCGTAGCGACTTTCTGTACGTTATCACCCATTCTTAAAAATTCCGGGAGCAGTGATTCCCTCAGCGTAATGGGTATGTTGCCTACAATCGTATATGTCGGGCTTATGCCCACTTCAATTTGTTCCTCAGCTGGTATTCTTCCAATGGCGTCAACGGTTGACTCGTAACGTTTATCCACACTTAAAAGCTCCACGTCTTCCCTCATTATGGATGAGAAGTAATGTGGATAAACATTTACGCCTATGATGTACTCTTGTAGGTGAATTTTCTCTAGATCACCGCGGCTAAGTAGCCCGCGGTTAATCATCTCCTCAACTCTTCGTTTAAAGGAGTCCGGAGATTTCGCTAGAATATATCCCCTTCCGCCTCTGGCACCAGGTAACTTGGCTATAACTAACCTATCAATTTCCTCCGGCTTATTAAAAGTCCTAGGTAGTTTTAGTCCAGCTCTTTTAAGCCATTCTGCCTGCAGTTCACGATTAGTCTCCCAATGGAGGAGACGTCTATTTCCAAAAATTGGTACATAAAAGTCGTTCATCAACTGTTCTGTGCTTAGGTAGGCTGTGAAGGATCCATGGGGAACGATAATAGTGTTAAGGCTTCTTAACTTCTCCTGAACATGATCATCTAGGAGTTCAGTGAAGTCTTCTACCATAATGATTTCATCAGCTAATGGAAACTTTTTATAGACTATGAGATCTCTCTCTTTGCAGATGCATAATGTTTTAAATCCTTCCTCCTTTGCGCCTTTGAATATGTTAAGGGCTGAATGAGAGCCTATTGTTCCAATATACAATTTTTTAACGTCGTATTCGGTCAGGAGCTCCGCTATTTCTTCTTGCGATATCATGTTACAATTTCCTCAAGTCTGCCTTCCTTAACCGCCCGCTTTATCTCCATAGCCACCCTTCTACCAGGACCAACTTCCATTCCATATTTATACCTCATATAGGGTGATGTAGGTTCGACACACGGGCATCCTGGCACTCTTGGACTAACGTCAAATACGTAAAATTCAAGCTTCTTATCTATGGCACCTTGTAAGGCGAACAATCCTATAATGCCGGGCGGATATTCCTTCTTGCAGACTTCAACGAAGCGTTCTCCCGTCTCAAAAATTTTTTCCAACTGACTCTCCCTTATCGTAGCTCCCATGTGGCCTATCTCAATATTCTGTGTTGGTATTTTTAATTCAAGCTGTTCTTCTGCAGGTAGGTCTAATACGCCGTCTAAGTCTGTTTGAATGCGCCTGTCAAAGCCTAAAAGATCTAGCTCTTCTGTTAAAGGCGACCAGAAAAAGTTAGCATTAAATTTAGCTCCTAAGACATACTCCTCTATTATTGCTTTTTCAAGTGCCTCTCGGCTGATTATGCCTCTCTTAATGCGTTCCTCTGCTTTCCTCCAAAATTCCTCAGGGGAGGATGCGTAGAAGAACGCTCTTTCTATGGTTCGCTCTTTCTCAGGAACCTTAACTATAACGAGGCGGTCTATCTCGTTAGGGGTTTTAAAAACCTTCGGTGTGGGAATACCTGCTTTCTCCAAAAGGTATCTTTGATTTCTGGGGATGTTTCGTTCCTCGATTTTAAGCATGAAACGGTTTCCCATTAAAGGCACTGTAAACCTATTTTCAATGTTATCATAACCCACGTAAACCGAAAAGGAACGATTTGGCACGAAGATTGTGTTTAACGCCCTTAACTTTTCGAGATTCTCCTGTAAAATAACATCCTCAAATTTGTCTAGCAACAAAATATGATCAAAGAGATTGCGGTAATGCCTTGTATAAGTCTTCTCGCGGCCCTTTTGACATACAACAACGGTTTCAAAACCCTCTTGCTTAGCTCCATAAGCTATCTCAAGAGCTGAATGAGAACCTAGGACTCCTATGCGTAGGTTTCGCTCATCATATTCATTCACAATATCTCTTATAATGTTCTTGTTTATCATCTCAATTCACCTATATACTCCTCATATTCCTTGACTGTCTCCGCAAGGCTTGGAACGTTGAATAATTTTCGATTGGTAATGGCGTTAGCCGCTGCCATATACATTTTGCTTATGATTCCCCTAAGCTTAGGATCAAGTTTTGGAGGCTGCACTTTACATAGGCTTTTCCAGTCTTCAATTCCCTTTTCCGCTGCTTCTCTTTTAGCTTCTTCAACCGCTCTATACCATTCCGTACGCCTGTAATAAATACGGGCAATTTCCTTACTTACCTGAATGCCGTTATAGGTGAATCTACATTCATCTAGCGTTCCTACGACATCCACCACCATTAAGCGTCTTTGATCATCGAAGGCAAGCTCTATTTTTCCATCCTCATTTTCTAAATGTGCTTTTGAAGCTACCTCGGTTATTGTTTCATTAACTATAAATAATATCCTTTTTATCTCTTCAAGTTCTTCGTCCTTCAGCCCTGCAATCCGCTTAGCTTCCTCCCACGTTATGTACCTATCGTGTTTTTCAAGTTTTGTGCTTACGTCAAATATGGGTTTAGCCAATTTTTCGCCTGGTTTAGGCATATGATCTAAACCAAGCTGTTCAAGAGTTACTAACCCCATGCTTAACCTCTTGAAAACTGAAGAACCTTCTGGTAGACCATTACGATAAATTATCTCTAGGGGTATTAAGTAATTTTTTAATTCCGGCGTGTAGACGCTATAATCATACTTTAATTGATTTCCATCCTGATAGACCCTCGGCTTGTAGACGTTAACTAAGTGTATCTCCATAATATTTGTAGGGTTTTCAAGCTCGTCAAAGTGTATAAGCCTTCCCTTCTCATCAACTAATCCCCTGTAGTGTGTTCGCACCCCTTTTTCCTCAAGTCTTTCAAAGCAATAAGCACCCATTATGCAGAGTGCTGCACCCTTCCATTCAATGTGGTCTGGCATCTCGCCCCAGTCAAAGACTGAATAACGGTCTGAAAAATGGAACCTGCCTATCCCCATTTCTTCTCTAGTAGGCTTTTTAATAATTTCAAGATCTTTCACACTTCCCATTACTTTCGCCCCTAAATGTTGGATTATTTAAGACACTTACCTTAATTATACTCCTTAAAGCTTCCAAATGATACTCCTTTAGAGATTTAACATCTAGTTTACCTTCTCTTATGGCTTTTATAGCTCTTACAGCCGCCATTGCTCCTGGGACTGTTGTAATATATGGTATGTTCCTTTCCACAGCTGTCCTCCTTATCATGTAGCCTTCAGTTTTCCCCCTCTTTCCACTTGGCGTGTTTATTATCAAGTTGATCTGTCCATTTATTATCAAATCGATCACATGTGGTCTTCCCTGGCTTATTTTCTGGGCAACCTCAACCTCTATCCCATTAGCCCTTAAGACCCTAGCGGTTCCTTCGGTTGCGTAAATTTTGAAGCCTAAACGAGAGAGTTCCCTTGCTACTTCTACAATTTTGTTTTTATCCCTATCCTTTACACTTATTAATACGCTTCCACTTGTAGGCAGCATCATTCCCGCTGCAAGCTCCGCTTTGTAGTACGCTAAACCAAAGTCGTAATCTATCCCCATGACTTCTCCTGTGGACTTCATTTCCGGACCCAGAACCGGGTCTACCCCTGGAAGCTTTATGAATGGAAAAACAGACTCCTTTACTGAAATATGCTGTGGCCTGAGATTTTCTTTTAGATTGAAATCTCGTAGTTTCTTGCCGACCATAAGCTTGGCTGCTATCTTTGCTAGAGGGATACCTGTAGCTTTGCTAACAAAGGGAACAGTCCTGCTGGCCCTCGGGTTAGCCTCTAAAATGTACACCTTCCCGTCCTTAACCGCATATTGAATGTTTATTAAGCCGATGACTTTCAAGGCTAGCGCTATTTTACGTGTGTAATCTACAATGGTATCTATCACCTTTTGGGGCAGCGATATGGGTGGTAAAACGCATGCAGAATCACCGCTGTGGACGCCTGCCTCTTCAATGTGCTCCATTATTCCACCAATGAAAACTTCTTCGCCATCACAAAGAGCATCCACTTCAACTTCTATAGCATCTTCGAGGAACTTGTCTATGAGAATAGGCTTTTCAGGGCTAACTTCTATGGCCTCCATTATATGCCTCTCAAGCATCTCCTCATCGTATATTATTGCCATTGCTCTGCCGCCAAGAACGTAACTTGGCCTTACCAGGACCGGGTAGCCTATTCTCGCTGCCACAGCCTTTGCTTCCTCAATGCTGAAAGCTACTCCACTTTCAGGCTGAGGAATTCCAAGTTCATCCATTAGCTTACTGAATCGTTTCCTATCTTCTGCTATATCTATGGAGTCGACAGAAGTTCCAAGGATTTTTGCTCCACTATCTTCTAACTCCTTAGCGATGTTTAGGGGGGTCTGTCCACCGAATTGGACTAGAACTCCTTCAGGCTTCTCGTTTTCATAAATATTCATCACGTCCTCATGAGTTATAGGCTCAAAGTATAACCTGTCAGATGTGTCGTAATCTGTTGACACAGTCTCGGGGTTACAGTTTACCATAATAGTTTCGTATCCTTCCTCTCTAAGACTTAAAACCGCGTGGACACAACAGTAATCAAACTCTATACCCTGCCCTATCCTATTAGGTCCGGAGCCTAATATCATTATTTTCTTCTTAGGTGTAGGAATTGCTTCATTTTCCTCCTCATAGGTTGAGTAGTAATACGGTGTTTTAGCTTCAAACTCCGCTGCACATGTATCCACCATTTTATAAACAGGGGTTACCCCTTTACTTTTCCTTGCAGCTCTAACGTCTCTCTCACTGCAGTGGAAAATGTAGGCGAGTTGCTTATCTGAAAAACCGAGTTTTTTAGCTTCTTTCAAAATTTCAGCTGGCAAATCCCATATGCTATACTTTTCAGCCAACTTTTTCAATTCTTCTTCGAAGTCTAGAATGTTCTTTATCTTGTTGAGGAACCATGGATCAATCTTAGTGAGATCATAAACCTCGTTTACGTTAAAGCCATTCTGTAGGGCGTATCGTATGTAGAAAATCCTATCGTGACTTGGGAACCGCAGTTTCTGAATTATTTCTTCTCTACTTGGCTTCTTATCTTTTCCATCACAGCCCAGCCCAAAACGTCCTATTTCAAGACTTCTGAGAGCCTTTTGAAGAGCCTCCTCAAAGGTTCTTCCTATAGCCATCACTTCGCCTACACTTTTCATTTGGGTACCAAGACATGTATCTACTCCAGGAAACTTTTCGAAGGCAAACCTTGGAATTTTAACTACAACATAGTCTATAGTTGGCTCAAAACTCGCAGGGGTTTCCTTTGTTATGTCATTGGGGATTTCGTCCAGCGTATACCCCACAGCCAATTTAGCAGCTATTTTGGCTATTGGGAAGCCCGTCGCCTTAGAGGCTAAGGCTGAAGATCTGCTTACCCTAGGGTTCATCTCTATAGCTACAATTTTTCCGTTTTCAGGGTTTACTGCAAATTGAATATTGCTGCCCCCCGTTTCGACACCTATTTCCCTCATTATCTTTATGGCCGCGTCTCTAAGCTGCTGATATTCATAGTCGGTAAGCGTTTGAGCTGGAGCTACTGTTATGCTATCGCCCGTGTGAATACCCATGGGGTCAAAGTTCTCTATGGAGCATATTATAACCACATTATCCGCTAAGTCTCGCATAACTTCGAGTTCGTATTCCTTCCAGCCTATTACACTTTCTTCGATGAGCACTTGCCTTATCATGGAGAGTCTAAGTCCCCTGCCGGCTATCTCCTTTAGCTCTTCCCTATTGTAGGCTATGCCTCCGCCTGTTCCTCCCAGGGTGAATGCTGGGCGCACGACTACAGGATAACCGATTTCATCTGCAAAGGCTAAGGCTTCCTCTATGCTTTGCACCGACTTACTTCGAGGTACATCTAAACCTATCTTTAACATGCATTGCTTGAAAAGCTCCCTATCTTCAGCCTTCCTAATGGCTTCAGCCTTAGCTCCTATCAATTCGACTCCATATTTCTCGAGGATACCCATTTCATCAAGTTGTATAGCTAGGTTTAACGCTGTCTGACCGCCTAGTGTCGGCAATAAAGCGTCAGGGCGCTCTCGCTCGATAATACGAGCGATAATATTCGCCTCCAAAGGTTCAATGTAGATGATATCCGCCATCTCAGGGTCTGTCATTATAGTAGCCGGGTTAGAGTTGACCAAAATCACTTGATAGCCTTCTTCTCTAAGAGCTTTGCATGCTTGGCTTCCAGAATAGTCAAATTCAGCAGCTTGCCCAATCACAATGGGGCCTGAGCCTATAACCATAATTTTCCTAATGTCGTTTCTCTTTGGCATCAATACTCCCTCAGAAGGTTGACAAATCTGTCAAAGAAGAAGTAGGTGTCATGCGGACCTGGGCCCGCTTCTGGGTGGTATTGCACAGTTATTATTGGGAGCTCTTTATGTCTTAACCCTTCAACCGTTAGGTCATTAAGGTTTATTTGCGTGACTTCAAGCCCTTTTGGAAGAGTTTTTTCGTCGACACTGAAGTTATGATTCTGGCTAGATATAAATACCCTCCCCGTTTCAAGATCTTTTGTAGGTTGATTGCTTCCATGGTGACCAAATTTTAGTTTGAAGGTTTTGGCTCCAAAGGCTAAGGCTATAAGTTGATGTCCAAGACATATTCCCGCCATAGGAAGCTTTCCTATGAGCTTTTGAATAGTGTCTATTGTTTCCTTAACCCTAGCTGGATCCCCAGGTCCATTGGATATGAATACTCCGTCAGGGTTCATGTCAAGGATTTTCTCAGCTGGATAGTTGTATGGTACCAACGTCACGTTTATGCTTCTCTTAAGGAGCTGCCTCACTATACTGGCCTTAACTCCACAATCAATAAGCACGACTTCATATTTGCCCTTTACATCTATTCTCTTTGGATTCTTAACACATACTTTGTCTACGAGGTCTAAATCTACGATGGATGGTTGCTCCTTAGCCATCCTTATGAGTTTTTCCCTGTCCATATCAAATCCGATAGCAGCTTTCATTGAACCATAAATCCTAATTTTTCGCGTTAACATTCTGGTATCAACGCCCTCTATTCCAGGCACGTTATAGGCCTTAAGTAGTTCATCGACGGTCATTTGACTTCTAAAGTTGCTTGGTTTGCGACACAACTGCTTTACAACAAATCCTTCAACCTTTACGGAGTCGCTTTCAAAATCCTCCTTACATACTCCATAGTTACCTATGAGCGGGTAGGTCATCATTAAAATTTGACCTCTATAGCTGGGGTCTGTTAATGCTTCCACGTACCCCGTCATACTAGTGCAAAACACGATTTCCCCTAGAGCAATTCTATTAGCTCCAAAAGCCCTTCCTTCAACGTAAGTTCCATCCTCTAGAGCTAATGCTGCTTTCACGGAATCCTTTAAAAAACTACCATTTATTGACATGAACGCTCAATCTCGAATGCTAATACGCTGATTAAAGCTTTTCGGTTTAACTTTTTGCTAAAAACATCTTACTTCATCCTCCGTATCTCTTCATCTGCTCCTTCAAGCTCCTCCCTCTTAGAAAGCTGATACGCTCTTATACGTTCTTCTAGTTGTTTATCCTCTAGGGCTAATATTTTAGCTGCAGCTATTGCTGCCCCCTCCGGCTCTAGGGTTACCACTGAGCCTATACCGCTTGGGACCCTTAGTGATGAGAATATATCCGCCCCAGAAAACTTATCCGAATATGGTGGGCAGGCGATGACAGGTTTTGATGTATTTGCATCTACCATTCCACTCAGGGCATTGGAACGTCCAGCAACGGTGATATATACTACCTTTTTATTCTCATTTTCTCTGAGGATTTCAAGAACTTTCTCTGGAGTTTTGTGCGCGGAGGCAACTCTAAACTCGTATTCTACTCCAAGTTTCTCCAGATATGATCCTATAGTCTTCGACAGTTCAAAATCGGATTTGGAGCCCATTATAATTATAACTTTTCCACTCATTTTTTATCCCGAATTCATGATATACTTAGCTTCACTAGTTATGCCTTTTCAATATCTAAAATGGGAGTAAACTTAAACCGATAAATGTTCTTAGGGATAAATCTACAGCGAATATGGCCAATAATAGGCCTAGACACATGAGAAGCAGGCCATAACCCTTAGACTTTAATATTTCTGCACTTTTCTCACCGGCGAAACCCATGATGGCAAGCCAGAGATAATCAAGCCAAACATGGGCAGTATACATAAAGAGTAAGTATGTAAAACCCATGCTTATAGAAACCCGAATTAATGGTAATCCAGCGCTAACCCACCATAATAGAAAGTAAGGATTCAAAGCTGTAAGCAAAATACCTACAATAATAGGGTTTGACGTAAACGCCCATTTCTTAGACATTTTTAGCTGATGAGTTTTAATTATCCTCCAGCCATCTTTTAAGGTAGTATACGCAAAGAACACGATGAAGAAGGATATTAGCGTAGTTAAGGCATAGGTCATATACATGCTGTCGAGGAATATGTTGTCAATTTGTGCAAGAAATAAAGCTATAAACAAAACATAGGGAAGCTCAAACATCATGTGACCCAAGGCGACTAAAAGCCCACTATTAGCAATTCTTCTAGCGCCTAGAGTTATCGCTGAGGTTGTTAATGGACCAGGTGAAAAAGCTCCTGAAATTGATACGGCAACGGTTGTAATCATAAGTTGGGTAAGATCCATCTAAGCATCCGATCCAGATGTATACTACTGATGATTTTGATATCCCAATCCTTTTATTAATTACCTCTCTTACTAACTCATATCTGTTCAGGTTGAGCGTCATGCCCATTAGATGTAAACGTTGCCGCGCGGCGTTATCAGAAATTTATATCCCCTATGCGAGGCTTAACCTATGCCCAGACTGCTTTCTGAAGTTTTACACATCTAAGGTTAAGCGTACTGTTGAAGAGTTTAAAATGTTTAGAGATGACGATGTCGTTGGAGTGGCTGTTTCTGGAGGTAAAGATAGTATGGCTCTTCTTCACGCCCTTAAATATGGCTTTCCAAAACTTTCACTTAAAGCCCTGCATGTCAATTTAGGCATAGCTAATTATTCAGCCCATTGTCAAGCTAAGGTGGAGAAGCTGGTGGAAAGCTTAGATGTTGAGCTTCACATATTTGACCTTCAAAAGGAGATAGGTATAACTATAGGCGACTTTAAACGCACTCCATTTAAGGATAAGTTATGTTCTGTTTGCGGGACAATAAAACGGCACGTTTTTGAGGAGCTGGCCATAAGGGCAAAAGTCAAGGTTTTAGCTACAGGTCATAATTTAGATGATATAGTGGCTATAATGTTTAACAATTTCTTATATGGTCAATGGGAGCAACTGGTTAGACTTAAACCTGTGCTTCCGCCTTTAGCGGAGGGCATGGCCTACAAGGTTAAACCTCTTATAAAATGTCCCGAAAATGAGAACCTCCTTTACTGCCTTTATGGAAACGTACCATTTCGGGAGATGGAATGCCCCTTTTCAAGTGGAACAGGTGTAAAGAAGAAGGCCAGAATTATAGAAACTGCTGCTGGTGATAACCCATATTTTAAGCATCAACTCCTTAACAGATTCTTAGAGCTTATACCATTACTTGAAAGAAATAAGCCTCAAAAAAGCTTTAAAACATGTCAAATCTGCGGCTTTCCTTCTTTAGACCAAATATGCGCTTATTGCAAGCGTCTAAGCCTAGTCTGGAGGGCTATGGGTAAAGCTTAAAGACTTATAGGCTACCATAGGATTAATCGTGTTAGATCCCATTGAGCCACACTATCTTCAATTGGTTAAAAACCTTAGGGGCATAATCTTTTTCTCAGAGAGTGTAAGCCCAGATACTGAGTTAAAATGGCTTAGAAGGAAATTTAAGTATCGAGAGCTTGGGTTTTCTGAAACTTTAAAATTAGGAATTAGTTGGAGAAAAGCTATACCTCTACCTAAAATAGTTAACGACTCGGCTTTAGACTCACTTCTTCAAGCGTCACTATATATTTGTCCATTATTAATACTTAAGAAAGAAAGTCTTAACGCCTATATGGATGCCGTTATTGCGTGCATAAGAACTAAGCAGCAGCTGAGTGATAAGGATCTGAAATTTAACATTAGATTGGTAAATTACTCTATAACCGACTTTTACTTAGATGCTATCAATTTAGCCCTAAAAGGTGACTTAGATGGCAGACGTAAACTTGCTGATAGGGACTTGAAGAGATTCTGGAGAATAAAGCATGAAGCTGATGGAACGCCTCTAATCGTATATATTGACCCTCTCTTAATGGGAGGACGACTTGAAAATCCCATATTTATGAGTTTAATTCCAGCGATAGTTATTGATTTTCAGCATAAATAGCTACTTTATTGCTTTTGTCCAATCGCTAATTGTGTTAAGTCTTCTTCTCCTTCAGCGTAACCCGAGGCTATTATAACGTCTCCAGCCTGTAGTACTGTATCAGGCTTGGGTCTTATCCACTTCCCTCCACGCCTTATAGCCAGAACCCACATCCCTGTTCTCTCCGGTATTTTTGCCTCCCTTAGCTTTTTACCTGTGAGGGTTGAGTTCTCAGTTATCTCAACGCGAATGACCGTTTCGTCAGCTTCCTCAATTACTTTTTGCAGAATTGGATGAGGCTTTAGTCCTCGAAGAACTACTTCCGCTATTTGAGCTGCTGCGTCAGCAATAGTCTCCGTCACCACGCCTAGTCTAATGAGGCCTAGAAAGTCTTTAGACTCCTTAGGTGAGAATCCGCTAGAAAGAGCTAGAAGCTCAAACTCTGTATGTAGATCGTCCATGTACTCTTCTAACCTTTCAACCTCCTCTGCGAGCTCTTTGCTGTTCAATAGTAGCGCTGAATAAGCTAAATCAAGCATTAATTCAGATGTATTTTTTAGCTCAACTAACTTCTTAACGAGGGTCTCTGACACTTCTGGTGATATCGTCATAATTCCCTCCCCCTCAGACCCCTCCATTTCGCCACCAGCAGCTTCTTCAAATTCGTCTATGCCCCCTGGGGCGCCTCGCGCGATTAGAATATCCCCCTCTCGAATAACTTCATCGTCATCAGGATCTATAATCCATTTTCTGCCTCTATGTATGGCTATTACATCAACTCCCATTGCTGGAGCAAGCTTTAACTCCCCAACAGTTTTATCCACAAAAAATGAATCAGCTTCAACTTTAACCCTTGTCAAGTGTTCCTCAACTTTCTGAAATGCTCTCCTTATCAGTGGGTGAACTCCTATACCTTTAAGGACTATGATTGTCATATCAGCTGCTGCATCAGAAATTTTGTCTGCAGCATTTGCAACCATTGTAACGCTAAGTAGAGTTTCAGCATCTTCAGCGTCTCTAGCCGCCAGCATAGCATTCATGGTTAGCAGATATGCAAGGTTATCCACGTAGCTTTCAAGCTCCAAAACCTCCTCCGCTAATTCCTTGCTGTCAAATAATGCGGCTGAATAAGCTAGATCTATCATTAATTCAGACGTGTCTTTCATCTCAGTAAGCAGTTCCCTTATTGATATGGGTCTATACCTGATTCTTTCAAGTTCACCCATGGTTTTAGAAGCTCCAACTTAGACATTACAAACTTAATTATTAGCAAATAAATTTTTTATGTCCTAGCTTTTCTACGAAAAAGTTATAACGAAAGGACATGCTTAAAGCATCATCAAAAATTGTGATAAGGTAACCCCTCCAGAGAGTCGCAGCAGAACTTTGGAGGTGTCATGGAAGTGGAAGGTGGAGATGATGAAGGGTCCCGTCAAGGCAGAGGCGAATCTAGCGAACTCTGGAGGGGTAAAACCGAATGGACGATTTAGCCTCTTCACTCAATCTACGCTCTCATTAAGTTCTGGCGTCGGCGGGTTAATTGCCGGGGGGCTTCTTGAACACTATTTAGGGTTGATCCTATTTAGAAATTGGGTTATTGCCGTCTATCCTATAGTTTTAACAACAAAAGGAGCTTTAAATGGGGTTTTAGCTGGGAGGTTGAGCACAGGCCTCCATGTAGAACTTATAAAACCTAGTTTTAGGGGTAATACCCGTTACTATTACGCAATTGTTTCATCGCTTGCAGCTCTCTCAATAGTTATAAGTCTTATCTTAAGTGTTATGGCTTTATTGCTAACGGGTTCGCCGATAGATGAGTTACCTTTGATGGTTGCTATTTGTATATCAACTCAAGCTGTGGCATCGCTTTTAACGATTCCCATCACCTCTGCTGTTGGTTTTTTTGCTTTTAAGAAAGGTTTAGATCCAGATGCGACATTATATCCGGTATCATCAACTATAGCGGATATATGGGCCACCATCTCATATATAATGGTTCTGTCATCAGTTTTTAGTCTCCCAAACGGAGCCTTAATGGCTTATGTAATCGCCTCAGCAATGGTGATAACAACCACAATTTTCGCTTTTGCATTTAGAGATGAAGCCGAATACTGGAGAACCATTAAAGAAGCTTCATTAACAATGGTGGCGGTAACTTTAATATCTACAGTTTCAGGTTATGCTCTCTCCAGCATAAGATCTCAAATTGAGGAGTCTCCAGGAATATTGCTGGTTTATCCTGCCCTAATAGATACTTTGGGAGATATCGTGGCGATATTTGGTTCAGCATCCACCACAAAGCTCTTTCTAGGGGCTATTGAAAGCAAATTATCCCAAATCCTCGTACAAATTAGAGATTTAATTCAACTGTGGCTCTCTGCAATAATATACTTTACATTGTATGGCTTAATAGCCTATATTTCCAGCGGAAACATTTCCAGATTTTTCATACCGTTAATCTCCTTCCACATAGTATTTCCAATAATGATTGTAATAGCTTCTGTTGTAGCAATTTTAACCTTTAAGAAAGGGTTAGACCCTGATAACTTCGTAATTCCTATAGAAACAGCTTTGACTGATATGGCAATGACGGTATGCGTTGCTTTGCTTGCGGTAGCCATGTAGAATTTAATTTTAGATACGCATTAAGTGAAGGCTTCATATTTGCAAGTGAAGATGACTGAAGTGTTAAGCATGATCTATCAGCAAGTTTATTAATCAGGGTAAGTAAGTATAATCCCCCGCCTATATTACGATTAGACTAAGGCTTCAGTGAAAGTTAACCTTCCTTCTCGCCGTAAATGATGTAGATAAATATTAGTGTAAGCGCTACAAAGGTTGCGGTCATAAGTATGTATTTCAAGGTCTCAAAGTATGCTCCTATCTCCAACGATTTTCCCGTCCTCCGTATTCAGATTTTCGCCTCGCATATTTAAGGCGTTGGGTTTTTCCACTCGCTCATTAAGGTTTCATAGAGGGAGTCGTCCTCTGTTATAGTTTCGTACCACCCTAAGCTCTTAGCTATTTTTTGAGCGATAAGGTGGTAACATAAGTGAATCTCTTTATCAAGAACGCGGAAATAGAAGTCGTCACATGTACAAAAGCCAGCATCAGGCATTATCAGATAATCGCGTTCCTTACCTACTACAACCCATACCGTCCTACCGCTTGGTTTAAAGATGTACTTTTTAACACGTTTTTCCTTAATAGCTTCATAAGCTTTGGCAAATCTCTGGCCAAAGACTTCATAAAGCTTAGCTAAGTCTTCACCAGTAAGCCTATCTCTTTCTTTGGCTTTTCTGCAAATAGTTTCAAGAACCTCTTCTTCACTCTCTTTTTCCATAAAAGCATATAATAAAAGGGGAGGGGAATTAAGATTTTATTCAATCTTTATTTCTTCACCTTTAGGCTTCTTAGTCTCTTCGAGCTTAGGTAGTTTAATCTCTAGTACGCCATTCTTGTACTGAGTCTTTGCCTCTTTCACGTTAACTTTAGCTGGCAATTGCACCTCTTTATAGTATTTCCGTTGAGGAGTGTCTACACTTATAGTAAGGGTGTCTTCTGTACCGTAAACCTTTATGTCTTCCTTTTCTACACCCGGTAATTCAGCTACTATTTGGATTTCCTTATCTGTTTCAACAATATCGACTAGGGGCTCTCTCTCCTCTTTAACTTGTGGGCCAAAGCGTCCTGGCTTAACATTTCCAAACTCACGGATCTCAGGTTTTCCATCTGGGCCTATTTTAATGCTATACCCATATACGAATGGCCCAATCTCTCTCACCGTTGTACCGTCGGGAAGCTTTCGTTCTCTAACATAGTCCTTTGGGACACGGGAAGTAAATTGGCGGATCTCCTCTTCCATCATCCGCTCCATTTCTTGAAACATTCGATCAATATCTTCAAATAGGCTTCCAAAGAAGGAGCGCCTTCGCCTTCTAAACCAGTCTGGGAACTCATCGTCAAAAGCCAAGTTCTTCACCACATATTCTATCGAAATGTTAACTCTATAAATCTTACGTTATGCGTTAAGTATTACGTTAGGTATAGAGTTTTAGTTGATTTAAAGTCCCCAAGAAGGTTCCGTCTAATAGATAAATCTCCGCTTCACTCATCTTAACAGCTTCTGTACGGAGAACTGGGCCTAAAATTTCATCCTTATTTGCCGTTTCATCACTTTCATTCAGCGGTTTACCGCCAAGAAAATCGTTAAAAGATGGCATTATGAAAAGTTTTGATGTTCTAGGTTTTATTCCCAGCTTGGAAAAGGCTTCTCTTGTATATTGGGGCTTTATACCATACTTTGAGGCTATGGCTTCAGCGAACTTAATCCTCTCAACGTTTGTCCTCACCCAGACTTGACGTGTTATTTTAAAGCCTGCAGGGTCACGTAGAGATATGATTGGGTGAACATGTCCCATCACCAAGATTTTGCAATTTAGCATCTCTATAGATGGCCAGCGATGCCCATGGAAGAATCCTATTCCATCCTTAGCAATGCCTGTTGATGGTAGAAGCTCCACTCCTTCAGGGAGTAGGGGTTCTAGATTCCCGTCGTGATTTCCAGGGACTATTTGGATTCGGTTAACGCATTTTTTAACCTCATTGAAGAAATCAGGAATATCTTGCCACTCACTAAGCTCAGCTGTTGCAACCGTGTGCTTAACATCGCCTATAATTAGAAGCTCATCCGGCTTGTAATGCTCTACTATAGCTTTTAACTTCTTCAATAGTTTAGGCGTCTGAGTTGGGACATGTATCCCGCTATCAGCCAACGCCATCTCCCAACCTATGTGTAGGTCTGTTATAACCAAAATAGTTGTATTATCTGTTTTTAGCAGGGCAGCTGGATGGGGCATTAAAGGCTTTATCATCGCTTTCTACGCCATCAAAAGCTCCAAAATACGGCTATGAATTATTTTATTACCAGATGCTATAAAGGCTATGTGTTCTTTTGGGTCTAGTTTTGCATCAAGAGGTCGTCCCTCTGGATTTGTTATTTCCCCGCCCGCCTCTTTTATCACAAGCCACGCTGCAGCTACATCCGTAGCCCTAAGTTTTCCCCTCAAATCTATAAAGGAGTCTATTCTCCCATCAGCCACATAGCAGAGTTCAAGAGCGTTAGCGCCTAAATGGCGTATGTGCTTGGTCTGAGCTATAACCCTAGATATGCGGGGAGCTACTTCATAAACCTTGTAAGTGTTGAGGTCTATGCCTATAACTGCCTCTTCAAGATCCACCTGGCTAGAAGGCGAGATCTTATTTTCGTTACGCATAGCACCTTGACCTTTCTGAGCTACATACATCTCATTATGGAATAGGTCGGCTACCATGGCGGCAAATACTGTGCTTAACTTCAAATCACTTGACACTGCAATCGACGTGGCATAGAAGGGTATGCCCCTAGTAAAGTTTGTCGTCCCATCAATTGGGTCGATAGTGACATAAACATCTTTAGGTTTATGCCCGTAACTTCTCACACCCGTCTCCTCACTTATAAGCGTGAAGGAAACGCCTTCCTTAATTAAGGTCTCAACTACAGCTTCTTCCGCTACGATATCAACAATTTTAATTGGGTCACCACCTGCGCCAACACCAAGACATTCTTGAGGTTGACATGATCCGAGAAAAGGCTCAATTTTCCTCTTGATGTTGTCTCGGCAATTTCTGAGGATCTCTAACCATTCCATAACTGGGCTTCCTTTTAACTTTAAGATTTACCACACATAATTAAGATTTAAGGGTTAATTTTTTGAGAACCTCGCATTTTCCACTCCACATAAAGTCATAAAAAGGGTTATTAAAATGATCTAAGGTGAGGTGTATAATCTCCAATAGCTGCATCAAAAAATTGTAGCATTGTAGCTTTGTTTAAGTTTTAAATGTTTATCCTATCGAAAAATTCTAAGAGGGCTTTTGCTATTTTCTCCCCTTGTTCAGTTATTGTATACTTCTTTTTTAAGGGGTCAATGCGTTCGCTTTTTGCCAGTCCTAGATCCTCAATTTCCATCATTCTAGCTCTAAAAGTACCATCGCTCAATGTTAAACCGTTGCGTTTCATGAACTCCTTTGCTTCTTTCCATTTGCCCTTTCCGAGGTATAATAGCATAATACAGTCGATGGCGTGATCCTTTTCTAGTAGTGACTTTATTGATGATAGTTTTGGATCTGTGAGTAGGCGCTTAACCTTCTCCTCTTCTCCTCTCTCCACAGGTTCGGATCTATTCATGTTACTCAACCACCAACATCAACATGTATGCATGTGCATTTAAAGATTTAACCTATATTACGAGTTATGACATAATTCTTATGAGATATCTAAGGAGAAATAACGTTCTATAGTCAAGATACGGGCTTATGCGCTTTTATTAGCGTTTTTTGATTAGCTGATACTATTGCCGGTCATTTTCACTATTTGTGGATGAGGTAAGCCATTTTGGAATCCGTGCATCTAAAACAGCATCGATTGCTGGAATGTAGGGCTTAATATCTACTATTGGAGAGCCCTCAATGGCGTCTAAGCCTTTAACAATTATTGAGTCATCTTTAACTTCAAGGAGTTTTGCAACGCATAAACCAATAGGATTTGGGCGGGATGGGCTTCTGCAGGCAAAGACTCCTGTTTCTATATTTACCTTATGTCGGCGAGGGTAGACAAGTAATGTGCTGCGGTCCTTTTCCGTATCTCTTAAATGGATCCAATACAGAACAATTATGTGTGAGAATCCATCTATGCCTTTGAGGCCACTTTTAAACTCTGGGTAAATTCTTATCTTAGCTTTTTCATCCCTAGTTTCCTCAACGATGCCTATAAACCGTACTTCACCCATCTTCAAGCGCCTATACCTAGTTATAAAGCATAAAAGAGGACGTCTCTCTAAAATTTAAGGGTGTCTGCATTAGGAAAGTTTAAATAAAATATGCTTTACTTCTAGTTTGCTAAAAAGCTGGATGGCGTCAAATGTCACGGGAATATAGACATATCGTTAGAATAACTGATAAGGATGTAGATGGGAGTTTAAGGGCGGTATATGCCCTTAAACGGATACAGGGCATTAGTGTAAGTTTAGCTAATGCTATATTGAAAACTGCGGGTATAGATCCTCAAATGAGAGCTGGCTTCCTTACTGAGGCTGAAATTGAGAGGATTGAGGAGATAATTAAAGATCCTGCAAGGTATGGAATTCCTTCATGGCTTCTTAATAGAAGGAAGGATCTCGAAACAGGGCGGGATCTACACCTAATAGGTGCGGATCTTGCTTTAAGTGTTAAAATGGATATTGAGCGGATGAAGGAAATAAAGTCGTGGCGTGGTTATCGGCATGCTTATGGCTTAAAGGTTAGGGGTCAAAGAACTCGGACAACTGGAAGGAAGGGAAAGACTATAGGTGTAAAGAAGAAGAAGCAGTGAGGATATTAATATGGGCGACCCCAAGAAGCAAAAGAAGAAGTATGAAACTCCAAGGTTCCCGTGGCGGTCAGAGATACTGCAGGAGGAACTTAAGCTCCTCGGACAATACGGGCTAAGGAACAAGCGGGAGTTATGGCGCCATAAAACTATGCTTTCTAAATTCAGGGGGATAGCCCGCGAGCTCATAGGCAAGTCTCCTGAAGAGAGAAGAAAAATGGAGGAGCAGCTTCTCTCTCGACTTAAGAGATTGGGAATAATAAGCGAGAATGCTGTACTTGATGATGTATTGGACTTAACTGTTGAAGACATCCTTGAGCGTCGTCTCCAGACGTTGGTCTTTCGTAAAGGTTTAGCAAGGACAATCCATCAAGCTAGACAATTGATTGTTCATGGCCACATAGCTATAGGCGATCGTAGAGTGACCGTGCCAAGCTATCTTGTCACAAGGGAGGAAGAGGATAAAATTAAATATGCTCCAGATAGCCCCTTAGCTGACCCCAATCATCCTCTTCGCCGAACTATAGAGGTTACTGCAACTGCATCTAGGGGAGGAGAACGTGAATGAGTAGTGGAAGCGCCAAAAAAGTTGAGAAATGGGGTGTAGCTCACATTTACAGCTCATACAATAATACCATAGTGCATATAACCGACCTCTCAGGAGCTGAGACGATAGCCCGAACTTCAGGAGGGATGTTTGTAAAGGCTGATAGGCTTGAATCCTCACCTTATGCAGCTATGAGAGCTGCTACTGCCGCAGCAGAGATAGCTAAGGATAAAGGGATAACCGCCATTCATATAAAAGTGAGGGCCCCAGGTGGTACGGGTCCTAGAACGCCTGGACCAGGTGCCCAAGCGGCAATAAGAGCCCTCGCCAGAGCAGGCTTCCGCATAGGGCGAATTGAAGAGGTAACGCCTATACCCCATGACGGCACCCGAAGACCTGGCGGCAGAAGAGGAAGAAGAGTATAGCATTCAATTATTTTTCAAAAAACAATTATTAATTAAAAGGAGATCTTAAGGCTGGACATCGCCAAATTTATATAACGCTCAATGTTCTATTCAACGGCGCATATAAATCCCGCTTGATTGTGGAGTGTCTGTCTAAGTGGATATAAAGGTGCTTGAGAAGGGTGAAAATGATATCCGCCTAATGGTCCGGGGAGTTGACACTCCGTATATCAATGCTCTGAGGAGAACTATTTTATCAGAAGTTCCATGCATGGCTATTGATGAGGTTGTAATAATAGAAAATTCATCTGTTTTACATGATGAAATTATAGCCCATCGGTTGGGGCTCATACCATTAAAGACAGACTTGGACAGTTATAATCTTCCAGAGAAATGCTCTTGCAAAAGTGAGTTTGGATGTAACCTATGTAGGGTAACTTTTACCCTCGATAAAGAAGCTGTGGACGGAGTTACAACAGTATATTCCGGGGAGCTGATTTCTGAAAATCCAAATATAACACCTGTAAGCGATAAAATACCCATAGTTAAGCTTGCAAAGGGGCAGAGGCTTAGGCTAGAGGCTTATGCAAGGCTTGGAAGAGGAAAGCAACATGCAAAGTGGCAGCCTGTCTCCATGTGTGCCTATAAGTACCTGCCGAGAATTAACATAAATACAAACTGTGATGCATGTGGTGAATGCATTAAAGTTTGCCCCAAGAATGTGCTTGAGAAAATTGGAGGAGTGATAAAAGTTAGGGATGTATTAGCGTGCACCCTCTGTAAGGACTGTGTAAAAGCCTGCACGAAAAAGCCCCCAGCTATTGAGATAAGTTGGGAGGAAAATTCATTCATATTCAGTTTAGAAAGCACAGGGGTTCTTCCACCAGAGAGGATTCTCATGGAAGCTGTTAAGATTCTTGATGAACAACTGGAGGAATTTGCAAAGAAAATAGGGGAAGAGGTGCAGAAAACTTGAAGGATATTAAAGCCACAAACCCACAACTCATTGAGCTTATCAAATTTTTGAGAAAGAAGAGTAGAGAGAATAAAGCAAAAATATGGCGGGCGATAGCGGAGGACTTAGCTAAGCCTCGAAGGCGTCGAATAGTCGTGAACATAAGTCGGCTAAATCGTTATACAAATGAAAACGATGTTGTGGTTGTTCCTGGAAAAGTATTGGGCGCTGGCGAAATAGATCACCCTATCATGGTGGCGGCTTTCAGCTTTTCTAAAAAAGCTAGGGAGAAAATAGAACGTGCTAGTGGAAAATGCCTAACTATCATGGAACTCGTAGAGAATAATCCAAAGGGGTCAAATGTTAAGATTATCGGGTGAGAATATGCAGTTGCAAAGTGAAAGTTACACGGTTATAAATGCGGACGGTTTAATCCTCGGCAGGATGGCGAGTGTAATTGCTAAACGTCTCCTTAAGGGGGAGAGAATAGTAGTAGTTAATGCGGAGAAAGCAGTCGTATCTGGGAAGAAGAAAAGTAAGATTCTAGAAGCGAAAGAGTTTCTGGAGGTCGGCTACCCTGGAAAGGGTCCCATACATTATAGGCGACCTGATAGAATACTAAGAAGAGCCGTTAGAGGGATGCTCCCATACAAACAACCTAAGGGTAAACTAGCTTATAAGAGACTTAAAGTCTTTATTGGAATACCAGACGAGTTGAAGGATGCTAAAATGGAGACAATAGAAGAGGCACATGCTAAAAAGTTAAAGGGTCCATATTTAACCCTTGGTGAGCTTGCAAGGGAAATAGGTTGGAGTGGTGAATAAAAGTGACATCAAAAAGGGTTTTGGTTGTGAGTGGTAAAAGGAAGACAGCTATTGCCCGAGCTGTTGTACGACCAGGGTATGGAAGAGTTTGGATAAATAGGATCCCTCTTGAAATATATACGCCTGAGGTTGCGAGAGAGAAAATAAAGGAGCCCTTAGTCTTGGCTGGCGAGGGCGTCTGGAAGGAGTTAGATATAGACGTTAAGGTTTCTGGCGGCGGGTTTATGGGCCAAGCTGAAGCTGCTCGGATGGCTATAGCTAATGCACTCTTAAAGTGGACTAAAAACCCCAAGTTACAAAATATCCTCGTAGAATATGACAGAACAATGGTTGTAGGCGACCCAAGAAGGAAGGAGCCTAAGAAATTTGGAGGACCAGGTGCTAGAGCCAGAGTTCAAAAGAGCTACCGTTAGGAGGCGTTGCTTTAATGATAATACCTGTAAGATGTTTCACATGCGGTAAGCTTGTGGCTGATAAATGGGAAGAGTTTGCTCGGAGGGTTAAAGCTGGAGAAGAACCAGCTGAAATCCTTGACAGCCTAGGATTAAAGCGATATTGTTGCAGACGCATGCTCCTATCCCATGTTGATATAATTGATGAAGTTCTACGATTTTACGAAGAGACTGAGAAGAGGCGGGAAAGTCGATTGCAGTACTATAGAGAGTAGGAGTGAAGTTTGATGTCTACCCCAACAGTAATTGAGGATGTTATTGCAAGGAAAGTTTTCAATAGCCGGGGTGAAGAAACGATAGAAGTAGATGTGCTAACCACCTCAGGGTTTGGGAGAGCTTCAGCTCCTTCTGGAAAAAGTAGGGGAAAAGCTGAAGTTATATACTACCCGGATGGAGGTGTGGATGAGGCTATAAAAAAGGTTGATGAGCTAATCGCCCCTGAGTTAATAGGTTTAAACGCAGATTTTCAAGAAGAGGTGGATAAGACCCTACATGAAATAGATAACACTAAGGATTTTAGGATAATAGGCGGGAATACAGCGTTCGCTGTTTCTCTCGCAACAGCTGACGCGGCCGCCAACTCTTACGGGTTGCCATTATTTCAATACTTGGGCGGTTACGCAGCTAGAGAACTTCCCTACCCCTTAGGAAATGTGATCAGTGGAGGGAGACATGCGCGGGGAAATGCTCCAGACTTTCAAGAGTTTCTAGTTTTACCAAGTGGAGCTGAGAGTTTTATTGAAGCTGCAACAGCTAATGTTAAGGTTCACTCCACCGTGAGAGAGCTTCTGGAGAAGAAGGATAAGTTATTTAGTGAGGGTAAAAGTGATGAGGGTGCATGGATAGCAAGCGTCACAAATATTGAAGCCCTCGAAATACTTTCAAAGGCATGTGAAGAGGTTGGAAATGAAATGGGTTTTAAATGTAGTGTGGGTGTAGATGTTGCTGCTTCATCTCTTTGGGATCCTAAGGAGAAGAAGTATGTGTATCCTAGAGAGGGTAAAAAACTTGATCCCGGAGAGCAAATAGACTTCATAAAGGAGCTTGTTGATAAATACTCTATAGCCTACATAGAGGACCCTTTACATGAGGAGGATTATGAAGGATTTGCGGAGTTAACTAGAAAGGTTAAAGATTGTCTGGTTTGTGGTGATGATTTATTTACAACAAACACTGAACGGCTGAATCATGGGATAAGGATGGGCGCAGCTAACTCTATTATTGTTAAGGTTAATCAGGTTGGAACATTAACTGACGCTATTGAAACCATCGAAATGGCTAAGAGGGCGGGGTACACTCCGGTGATATCTCATCGTTCTGGAGATACTTGCGATTGGCACATAGCCCATTTAGCTGTAGCCTTTAAGTGTCCAATAATAAAAACAGGTGTTGTTGAGGGAGCTAGAGTGGCAAAAATAAATGAATTGATAAGGATTGAGGAATTTCTCGGAGATAGAGCTCGAATGGCGAATATAGAAAGATGAGGAGGGTGGAAGAAATGGTGGAGGATGATATTATTAAGGATGAAAATGTTTCAACAGCGGAAGAGGAGTTACTCCTACCAAGGGATGTGCTCCTTTCTGCAGGGATTCATATAGGAACTAGAATAAAGACTAAGTGTATGGAGCAGTTTATATATCGCGTTAGGCCTGACGGCCTATTTGTTTTAGATGTTAAAAAGACTGATGAAAGAATAAGAACTGCTGCTAAATTTATTGCTAGATTTGAGCCGTCTACCGTAGCTGCTGCAGCTGCAAGGCTTTATGCCCATGAACCAGTAAGGAGATTTTGCGAATTAACAGGGGCAATACCAGTTATTGGAAGATTTGTTCCGGGATTGCTTTCAAATCCGTTATATCCTAATCGCATAGACCCCAACATTCTAATAGTATCTGATCCGAGGGCGGACTCGCAAGCTGTTAAGGAGGCTTCCTTAGTTGGTGTCCCAGTTGTAGCTTTGTGTAGCACAGATAATGACTTTTCAGGAGTTGATCTTGTTATTCCCACAAATAATAAGGGTAGGCGAGCACTTGCTGTGATTTACTGGCTACTCGCGAGACAGGTTTTACGAGAGAGGGGAGAATTGGCACCAGATAAGGATCCTCCATTGACTATAGAGGACTTTGAGGCGAAGATATCAAAGGAGGAAGAGGTTTGAAGAGGGAGGGGTGATGAAAGTTCGGCGCCCATATGTTGCCGGGGCCTTCTATGAGGCTAACCCCTCCCTCTTAAAAAAGCAGATAGAGGCGTGTTTTCTTCACAGCCTTGGACCCGGCTCTTTGCCAAAGGTTAATGAGGCTGGCCCTAGACGTATAGTCGGCTTGGTATGTCCTCATGCAGGTTACATGTACTCAGGACCCGTAGCAGCTCATGCCTACTATAATTTGGCTTTAGATGGTGTGATTGATCTTGCGGTTATATTTGGCCCTAATCACAGTGGTTATGGAAGTGCTTTGGCTATCGTTAATGAAGGCGTTTGGCGTACGCCTCTCGGTGATGTTGAAGTTGATAGGGAAGTAGCTAATGAGATAATTCAAGCTTCCCGTATTATTGATGTTGATGAGATGGCTCACCGTTATGAGCACTCCATAGAGGTTCAGCTTCCATTCCTACAATACATTTATGGTTCAAAATTTAAGATTGTACCAGTATGCTTCATGATTCAGGATTTAAACTCTGCTAGAGAAGTTGGCCAAACAGTAGCTGAAGTTTTAAAGGGTAGAAATGCTGTAATAATAGCCTCCTCAGATATGACTCATTATGAGCCCCATCAGAGGGCTAGGATGAAGGATTTGAAGGCTATTGAAGCTGTTGAAGCTATGGATGAAGAAATGTTCAACGATGTTATAGAACAGTATGGAGTTACTGCCTGTGGATATGGTCCAATAATTGCTCTAATAGCTGCATCTAAGAAGTTGGATGCAAGGGAGGCAAGGCTATTATGCTACAAGACCAGCGGAGATGTTAGCGGCGACTACTCAAGTGTAGTTGGGTATGCCTCTATAAAATTCACAAAATAGTGGTGGAAATGGCTGTTATAGCTTCTGCTCCGGCCAAGATTATCCTATTTGGTGAACACTTCGTAATTTATGGCGGGCCTGCAATAGTAACCGCCATAGATAGAAGAGCCTACGTTAAGGTCGAGTTAAGAGGGGACAACATAATTCATATAAAATCAAATAATCTGAAGCTGGCCGGCTCTTTTGAGGGCTATATGTTTAAAGCTGAACTAGGCGATCCTGATGAAGCTAGGCAGAAACTTGAGCCCGTGAAATTTGCAGCAGAAAAAATGATGGAGATTTGTGGAAAAAAAGAGGGTTTAAATATTGAAATTTCGTCAAGCTTTCCATCCGCTGCAGGATTAGGCTCCTCAGCAGCTATAGCTTCGGCTGTAGCTGCTGCCGTTGGGCATTTATTTAAAGCAAATCCATCAAAAGAAGATATTTTTCGCGTCTCTCTTGAGGCTGAAAAGCTTGTCCATGGAAATCCCTCCGGCGTTGATTCCGCTATATCTACTTATGGCGGGTCTCTGCTGTTCCAAGTGGACTCCGGAATTAGTAGACTAAACCTAGAAATAGAAACACCTTTGATAGTAGGTTATACAGGTGTTGAGCGATCAACTTTGGTTCAAATTATGAAAGTTAAAAACTTCAGGGATAAATACCCTCACATATTCAACCTACTGTTAAATACCGCTAAAGAGATAGTTCAAAACGCTATTTCTGCCATCCGAGAAGGAGATATAAAAACCGTTGGAGAATTAATGAACATCAATCACGCTTTACTCTACGGTTTAGGGGTATCTGATGAATCTTTAGAGCGGCTCATAATTGCAGCCAGAAAAGCTGGCGCATTGGGTGCAAAACTCACCGGAGCAGGTGGAGGTGGATGTATTGTGGCTTTATCGGATACAGACATGGCTGAAACAATTTTAATGGCTATTCATAAAGCGGGAGGCGACGCCTTTATTGCTCAAAAAACAAATGAAGGTGTTAGAATTGAGCAGGAATGAGCTTGTTGTATTAAAGATCGGCGGTTCAGTTATAACTGATAAGGATAGGGAGCTAGGAGCAAGAACTGATGTAATTAGCCGTATAGCAGACGAAATTTATGAGACAGGCTTACGAAACCTCGTCATAATTCATGGCGGTGGAAGCTTCGGCCACCCTTTTGCTCAGAAGTACCTTTTGAAGGATGGATTTAGAAGTGAGGAACAGGTTATAGGCTTTGCTGAAACCCACCACGTTATGACGGTGCTAAATGGCCTGTTTATGGACGCTTTAATATGGCGCGGTATCCCAGCGGTAAGTATACCCCCCTCCTCATGTGTGGTAACTAGAAATGGGAGGATTCAATATTTCGAGGATGCACCCTTGCTGCGCTCCCTCGAAATAGGCATCATACCCGTTCTCTATGGAGATGTGGTTTTTGACTCCAAGTTAGGTTTCACGGTGCTTTCTGGAGATCAAATAGTTTCCTACATTGCTCAGAAACTTAAGGCAAGTAGGATCATAATAGGTGTTGACGTGGATGGGCTCTATGATGATGATCCAAAGGTGAATCCGAAGGCAAAATTATTCAACCACCTAACCCTACAGGAGTTAACTAAAATAAAATGCAGCATAGGTTGTTCAAGTACTCCCGATGTGACCGGTGGGATGGCTAGCAAGATATCTGAGCTTTTACCCGCCATAGAGCAGGGCATACCCGTGATTATCGTTAATGCTGTAAAGCCAAAAACTATTTACAAAGCCATTAAAGGAGAGAGAGTGGAAGGAACCATAATAGAGAAGGAGTAATAAATTGGCTGAAATGACGAGGAAGCGTAAAGCGGATCACATTCGCATAGCTGTAACTCATGATGTCCAGGCTAGAAATATTAAAACAGGCTTCGAAGAAGTGTATTTAATCCATAGAGCATTGCCAGAAGTAGACAGAGAAAAAATTGATTTATCGGTTAAAGTTTTCAATCATGATTTCTCAGCACCTATATTAGTTAGCGCATTAACAGGCGGAACACCTGAAGCAGAAAAGATAAACTCAACGATAGCAACAGCTGTTGAGAAATTTGGCTTAGGAATGGGTGTTGGCAGCCAAAGGGCGGCAATTGAGGATGAACGTTTAGCTAGATCATTTGCTATAGTGCGGAAAAAGGCGCCTACAGCATTCTTAATGGCGAATATAGGTGGGGTTCAACTCGTAAAAGGTTACTCCGTGAAGGATGTTAAAAAGGCCATAGAAATGATCGATGCTGACGCCATCGCCATTCACTTAAACCCCCTACAGGAAGCCATTCAACCTGAAGGTGAAACGTGCTTTGAGGGTGTCTTGGAAAAGATACGTGAAATAGCTGAAAGCGTTGATAAGCCTGTTATAGTTAAAGAAACCGGCGCCGGAATAGCTTATGAGGAAGCTAAAAAACTTGAAGCGGTTGGTGTTAAAGGCATAGACGTTAGTGGTGCGGGGGGTACGAGTTTCGCGGCAGTTGAGTATTATCGAGCTAAGGATCGTAATGATTTGATTCAAAGTAGGCTTGGAGAAACATTCTGGGATTGGGGCATACCTACGGCAGCATGCTTAGTGGAGGTAGCTCAGTCCGTTACAATTCCAATAATAGCTTCTGGAGGTTTAAGAAATGGTTTGGATGCTGCTAAGGCAATAAGTCTTGGAGCCAGTCTAGTTGGCTTTGCTCTTCCAGTTTTAGAGGCAGCTATCAATGGAGTGAAGGAAATAGAGGCGCTATTTACATTGTTAATAGAGGAATTGAGAAATGCTATGTTTTTAGTTGGAGCGAGGGATATTCAGGCATTGAAGCAGGTGCCAGTAGTGATTACTGGAAAAACAGCGGAGTGGTTAAAGGCGAGGGGATTTAGGATAGAGGATTATGCGAGGCGGAGAAATTGACGTTGAAGTATGATATATCCAAGCTTTTAGAGGAGAAAGCCCCGTTGATAGATAGGGCGATAGAGAAGTATATTCCGAAAAAATTCACGGAGGATTCTATTCTCTTCAAAGTTAATCCGCCGCGATTCTCCTACAATCTTGAGGCAATAAATAAGGCTGTAGCTGACCCCATATGGGAGTTTCTTGAGAGAGGCGGGAAGAGGTGGCGCCCCTTCCTCTTCCTACTTATATGTGAAGCTTTAGGCAAAAATCCAGAGGATTTCATAGATTACGCTATAATCCCAGAGGTTGTTCATAATGGAACCTTGATGATAGATGATGTAGAGGATGCTTCAGAACTTCGAAGGGGAAAGCCTTGCACCTACAAAATCTACGGCTTAGACATTGCAATTAATGCTGGAAACACCATGTATTATCTACCATTATTGCCGTTAATGGTTAATAAAGACAAAATAAGCCCTGAAAAACTTGCGAGGCTATACGAAATTTACGTTCAAGAAATGATAAATCTCAGCCTTGGGCAGGCAATGGATATTGCTTGGCATAAAGGTTTAGCAAACGCGGACTCCCTTAGTGAGGAAGATTACCTGCAAATGTGTGCATATAAAACAGGAACCCTAGCCAGAATGGCTGCTAAGATGGCTGCAGTTTTAGCGGATGCGGAAGATGAGCTAGTTGAGAGGATAGGGTTATTCGCTGAGAGCATAGGTGTAGCCTTTCAAATAAGAGATGACATCCTAGATTTGGTGGGTGAGGAATTCGCGCAGAAAAAAGGTGGGTTAGGTCAGGATATAACTGAGGGGAAACGCACCTTAATAGTAATCCATACATTAAGAGTTGCAAGCCCAGATGATAGAAGGCGGCTCATCGAGATTCTTAAAATGCACTCCCCGGATCAAAAAGTAAGGGATGAAGCCATATCTATAATCAAAAAGTATGGTTCAATTGAATATGCCAGAAACTTCGCAAGAAAAATTATTGAAGAGAGCTGGAATAATGTTAAAACGCTTCTTCCAGACTCTGAGGCAAAAGAAAAGTTAAACGCTTTCGCACAATTCCTTATTGAGAGAAATATATAGGAAGCATTCAGCCTTGACCGTTGACGTAAACAATGCTGAATTAGAAGACTTAATATGGAAGTCAGCTTTACTGAACGCTGTAAAACATGATGGAAAAGCTCAGCTTGGTCCTGTCATCAGCAAGGTATTAGCTGAAAAGCCTGAATTAAGGAGCAGAGTAAAGGAGATTATTAATGTCATCAACAAAATCATTCAGGAAGTAAACACTCTCCCCCTGACGGAGCAGAGGAAAATCGTCGAGGAAAAATGGCCTGAAGCTCTCGAAAAAACTAGGGTTGATGAGGAGAAAAGGCTTCCTCCCCTACCTAATGTTGATAGATATCCAATGGTGATCACTCGTTTTTCACCAAATCCTGACTGCGTACTTCATTTAGGATCAGCTAGAGCTATAATCCTAAGCTATGAATACGCTAGGATGTATAAGGGTAAGTTTATTCTACGCTTTGAAGACACTGATCCGAAGCTTAAGAAGCCCACTCTAGAATTCTATGATAGAATTAGAGAGGATTTAGAGTGGCTTGGCTGCAAGCCTGACGAGGAATATATACAAAGCGATAGGTTGCCCATATATTACGAGTATGCAGAAAAATTGATTGCTGATGGAAACGCCTACGTGTGCACTTGCAAACCGCAAGAATTCCGAGAGCTCGTCCTAGCTAAAAAGCCTTGTCCATGCCGTAACCTGCCTCCAGAGGATAATGTTGAACGTTGGCATCGTATGCTATCTGGCCATTATAGGGAAGGCGAGGCGGTTATGCGTATAAAGACGGACCTTAATCATCCTAATCCCGCAGTTAGGGATTGGCCTGCCCTACGCATAATAGATGTTGAGAAAAATCCCCATCCCAGAGTTGGGACAAAATATAATGTTTGGCCTCTTTACAATTTTGCCTGCGGTTTGGATGATCACTTAATGGGTGTAACTCACATAATTCGCGGAAAGGAACATATGACAAACATGGTGAGGCAACAATACCTATATCACCACTTAGGATGGCAATACCCCGAGGCTATACATTATGGCAGGCTTAAGATCGTCGGAGCATTCTTAAGTAAATCGAAGATTGTTCAAGGCGTAAGGAGTGGCGTATTTAAGGGATGGGACGACCCAAGGCTGGCGACATTTGCAGCTCTACGGCGGAGGGGGATAACGCCAAAGGCTATTAAAATGTTAATATTCGATGTGGGACCAAAATCCCAAGATGTTGTAATAAGTTGGGAGAACCTATACGCCTATAACCGTAAAATCCTCGATCCTGAAGTTAATAGGTATTTCTTCGTTGCAGACCCAGTTATGCTATCTGTTAAGGGGATACCTAGGCCCATACATGCCAGAATTAGGCTTCACCCACAGCACCCTGAAAGAGGATTCAGGGAATATGCTATAAAGCCTGAGGGTGCGGATAATAAGGCGCTTTTCTGGATATCTAAGGAGGATGTAGAGCACATCACTCCCGGCGTAGTTGTCCGCTTAATGGAGCTATTTAACTTGAGAATAGAAAGGGTTGGAGAGCATTCTATTGAGGCTTCATTCCTAAGCGAGACGTATGAGGATGCAAGAAAATTAAAAGCGCCACTAATTCATTGGGTTCCAATAAACTCGAGTATCTCGTGTAAAGTTATAATGCCCGATTCTTCCGTCAAGGAGGGTGTAGCTGAGGGTGCATGTAGAAGTCTTAAGCCTAACCATATTGTTCAGTTTGAACGATTCGGTTTTGTAAGAATAGACAGCGTGGCTGATGGTCTTATTGCCTACTACGCCCACAAGTAGGTGCTGCTAATATGCGTGATCAAGATAAGTTCGTCATATGGCCCTCCTATTTCGATTCAACCCTAACGAGAAGTAGGGGGCGTAAACTTCCGAAGACCCTATGTGTACCTAACCCAAGGATTTCAGAGCTTGTAGAAGCTGTAAGCAGACTTCGTCTCAGATATGAACTTGTAGCAGATGCAAGTTATCCTAAAACACCATGGGTTAAAACTGGAAAATTGCTCGTAGTTAAAAATAGCACTAAAACAAAACTCTTAAAGAGAATAGCGGAGCAATTACGGAGGATTCGTGCTTCAACCTCGGTTCAAGTGAAACGCTAATCTGATCCTTCTCCCTCTATTAGCACAGCGTTTATAACTCCGTTTTGTCCTGGGCGTGAAGTTACTCTAGCTAGCCCTAGTGGAGTTTCGATTATAGCTCCCTTCGTTATTACGCCTCTACGATCATAGTCGATGTTAGCGGGGTTTTTAACAACCCTGAGGATTTCAACCTTTTGAGTTTTGCCAGTCTTCAAATCCGTAACACAGGCATATTTATCGCTTATAAGCTTAACCTTAATGTTGCCTCCCCGTCCTCTCTCAACTTTCCTCTTGGGTTCCCCTAGGGTGGTTTCAACGGGGAAGGAGCCCATTTCAAACTTTCTTTTCTTCCTATAAGGTTTCCTCTTACCGCCGGTAGGTTTCCTTTTGTGAAGGTCTCCATGCCATACGGACATATGCATTCCCTGTTGTCCTTAAGCCTGTTTCTTATCACTTAGTTTAACATATAAATGTATCCATTTATGCGTCTTCCATTTGGCTTTTTTCACTTGTCTCCCGCTCTAAAATTTTCTTCAACTCTCTCTTCATTGTGGTGATGTCGCGGCTAAGCCCAAAATAATCAGCAAAGTAATCAGTTGTCCTCAGCATAGCAGATCGCCCCCTCTTCTCTATGGTGATGAGCCCCATTTCTTTAAGCACTTTTATATGGGTGTATGCATGGCGGCCGCGTACCTCTATCACCTTTTTCTGGGAAATGGGCTGTCTAATGGCAATATATGATAACGTTTTCAAGGGTCCTGGGGAGAGTAGGGGCCGCTTAATCAGCTTCTTAACATAAGGCGCAAATTCACTCTTTAGTTGCATGACATATCTTTCATCCTTCAATTCTAAAATCTCAATAGCAGTATTTCTGTTTGCATACTCTCTCGCAAGCATTTCCACAATTTTTTTGGCTTTATCTTTTGACTGTGTTTTTAAAATTGAGCATAAGTCTGAGAGAGATAGGGGGCGTCCCGCAACGTATAATGCTGCTTCTACTAAAGCGAGTTTTCTTTTAAGCTTCTCCCTTAAAACTTCCTTGCCCTCGCCTTTACTCTCAGATTCTTGGGGCTTCTGCATTTAATCCCCCAATGGTTATAAATATTTCACCAGAGTTTTCATCTTGCCATAGGCCTACCTTCTCTCTTTGAGCCAAAAATAGGAGTAGTATAAATGTTCTTATAGCTTCTAAGCGGGGTAATCCCTTGATGAGCTTTGAGAACTCTATTATTCCTGAGCCCTTAACCATGTTACAAAGGGTTGCATATAGCCTTTCCATTTGAATTTCAATTTCCATCAAGTAGTATTCAACTTGGGGTACAATTACAGATGGATCTGGAAGTATAGGTCTCATTGATGTTTTCTCAAAACGATTAATTAAAATCGTTTCATTCTTTAAAACCTCATCTAAAACCTCTAAGAGATGTCTTATTGTTGTTGATGTTAGTTCATGCCTCAATGGGACTATGAGTGGCGGTGGAACGTAATCCAGTATAACTTTAGGCGGCTTCGGGGGCTCTTGGAGTTTAAGTAAAAGCTTAGTTTTCATTAGGTAAATAAAGGCTGAGGAATCTAGCGCAACGCCAGAAGCTCTAAAATCAATTTGTCCCATTTTCTTCATTTCTTCTAGAAAGGACATAAGCAAATAGGCAATGTTGATGCTCCATGGTGAAATTTTCTCAAGCTTATGTAGTTCAAATAAAATGTTCCATGGGGGCCTTAGATAAAATGGCTTCTTTACTTCAATGGACATTTTAACTCTTCGCCTCTAGAAACTTAGCCTCGATTACATTTGATACACCATTTACCGCATATACGCCATAAACCTTTTGAGCCTTATTCACCATCTCAGGCTTCAGGGTTATAACTATGAATTGAGCTTTCTCAGATTCCTCTAAAAGGAGGTCTGCAAGTTTAGAAACGTGAAATGCATCAAGATGAGCGTCTACCTCATCAAGTATGTAGAACGTAGCTGGAGTAAAATCTTTCAGTGCAAATATAAATGCTACAGCTGCAACTGACCGCTCGCCTCCACTAGCCCCGCTTACCACGATAGCAGGCTTCATCGGGAATTGCACAATCATTTCGATACCCCCTGCAAATGGATCTTCCTGGTTTTCAAGAATTAAAGTCGCAGTCCCCCCTCCCGTTAGCTTCGAGAAGTATCTCTGTAGATTCTGATTTGTTTTTTCAAAGGCTTCCATGAAAACTTTCTTTTTCTTACTTTCAATTTCATCCATAAACTTTAAGATAGCCTGCTTCTCCTTCTCAAGCTCGTTTATTTTAATGGATAACTCCTTATAGCGGGATATTTGCTCATCGTATTGGGGTACTGCTAACTGATTAACTGCACCTATTCTCTCAAACTCAAATTTGAGCATCCTTAATGTGGCTTCAGCTTCTTCAACTTCCTTCTGAGTAACTGCTAATGGTTCTTCATATCCAAGCTGTTTAAGCTGCTTTTGCCATTGCTCAAGCTGTATCAAGGATGTTTGGATGCTGAGCTGGCAACTATTAAATAGCCTGCTTGTTTCTTCATATTCAACATCGAGTTTACGAAGCTCCCTATCTACCTCATCTATTTGTGATGTAAACTTGTGTGATTCCTCTTTAGCTGAGAGTATATTTTTTGAGAGTTCATCACGCTTCTTTTCGAGCTCACTAAGCTCCATTTGAAGCTTTTCCCTTTCTTGAAGTGCTTCATTAAGCTCTTGTTCAACATGCTTAATTTGTTGCTCAACCCTTGAAAGTTGGATTTTAGCATTTCTATACCCCTCCCTTAGGATATTTTCAAACTTTGACTGTAATGTTGAAATTTCTGTTTGAATAGTCCCCAGCTTCTGTCTAAGTGCGATGATCTCTTCTGCAAGCTTCTCTCTCCTAACTTCCATAGCTTGAATGTTTGCTGGGTCTGTTTTCTTCTTTAAATCCACAAGTTCTGATTGAAGTTTCCTCAATTCCTTTATAATCACACTTTTTTCAGCTTTAATTGCCCAGATCTTAGCTTTTTCCTCTTCTATCTCTTTTTCAAGTCTTTGGGTGTTTTCCTCTATTCTTTTAACGTTGTTCTCCGCCCTTTTTATGTTCCTCTTAACACGATTTATTTCTCGATCAATAGTGACTATCGCTTCAGAAAGTCTAGCGATTTCAACTCTAATTCGGTCTATTTCATCTTCAAGGTTTTTAATGTCCTCTCCTCTTTTTGATAAGTGTCTTTGTAAAGCCTTAACAGCCTCATCTAAGCTTTTTATTGCAGCTTCGCTGGGAACTATTGCTGAAAAGTCAATGGGTGCTCTATAATATCCACTTTCTAAAGCGCCTCCAGCCTCGTATACATCACCATCAATAGTGACTGTGCGATATCCCTTACTGGAAAGCTCTAATGCAGTCTTGTTATCTGCTACTACTAATGTATCGCCGAATACGAAATGAACTGCTGGCTCATATTGTTTTGCACACTTTATAAATGTAAATGCGGCGCCTTCAATATTCTCTCCCTCAGGTGGACTTATTGGCTTTACACTGGATATCCCCTCTAGCGGAATTATCTTCACTCTTCCAAGCTTCATTCTCCTCAGGGTTTCTGCGCATGTAAAGGCTGCGTCAAAATCTTTAACAACTATAGCGTCTAGCCATTCTCCTGCAGCTGCTTCTATAGCTCTTACGTACCTTTCATTAATTTTTATAAGTTTTCTCAGCCTTCCATATACGCCTCTAATTACACCTAGTTCGCCTAGTTCCTCTATGCTCCTTAAGGCTTTATCCTTTATTGCAACAGTTTCAACAAGCTCCCTTTGTGTTGCAAATTCAATAACAGCTTCCCTAGCTGAGCTAGCTATCTTATCCGCTTCAGAGATTTCTCGCTCCATAGCTTCTTTCTGCATTATTTTTCTTTCAAGAAGGCTTTCTATGCTTTTGAGCTGAGCTTTTTGTTCCATTTGGACTTTCTCTAGGTCGGATAAGGATTTTTCTAATTCTCTAATGGTTTCTATGAATTTCTCCTTTCGATTATTCAAGTCTTTAAGCTTCTGCTCTTTGATGTTTATGGCGGTTTTAACTTTAGCTTGTTCAGATCTTAGATATGCGAGTCTTTGGTTACTCCTGTTTATTTGTTGTTCTATCTCACGGATCCTCTTACTGTTTTCTCCAATATTACTCCATAACTGTGCTGTTTCATTTGCTAGTGTGTCATGTTCAGCTTGTTTTAGCTTAATCTCATTTAGGATAGACTCGTATTCCTTTCTTAAAGCTCTAACTCTAATCCTATTCTCGTGGATTTCCTTTCTGAGAGATTCATGCTGTCTAAGAATGTTTTCTCTGATTTTCTTTAAGCCTTCCAAACTCGCTTTTCCTGAGCTTATTTTCGTAGTTAATTCTGTAAGCTTCGACTTTACTTCTCCAATATTCATTTGAATAGCTAAAACCTTAGATCCGCCGTCTTCAACAATCTCTGAACTTAATTTTCGCCATTCTTCCTCGATTTCTCTACGTTTTGATCTATAATGCTCTCGCAGCTCCTTTAGCTTATCAAGTCTGCCCTTTAACTTCTCTAAATTTGTATTTTCACTTTTAATTTTGTCCTGAATCCTTATGATGTCATATGACAACTTTATTGCTTCATACTTGGCTATTTCCCTCTTTAGGAAGTTAAATCGTAAGAGGTCGTTTCTCTCCCTTTCCAAGTCCTCCACACGCTTACGTACTTCATCAATTCGGCCCATCGCTGTCCTTATTGAAATTTCAGCAGCCTGCAGTTTTTCTTCAGCCTCAGCTTTTTCAGCGTCATATTGCGCTATTCCAACGAGCTCTTCAATTATTTTTCGTCTCTCTATTGGGGAGATATCCGTTAGTCTTGTTATTGTTCCTTGGAGTATTATGTTTTGGCTTGCTGAGCTTATCCCCGCCATAGATAGGATTTCCATCACGTGTACTCTGGATATTTTTCTCCCATTGAGTCTATAGATGCTTTGGCCGCTTCTATCAACTTCACGAGAAATAGTAACGGTGGATGTATCAACTGGTATGCGTCCATCGCTGTTATCAAATTGTATGGTTACCTTAGCTCTTCTAGCCCTCTCAAGCCCCTCTTTTTCTGAGCCGTTAAAAATTAATTTTGAGGCATTTTCAGCGCGAAGCCTACGTGTACTCAATTCTCCTAAAGCAAACAATATAGCATCAACTATGTTGGATTTTCCACTGCCATTTGGACCCGTAATAACAGTAAAACCCTTATCAAGGGTTATCTTCACAGGTCTGCCGAATGACTTAAAGCCTGCCACCTCAATCCTCTTAATATAAGGCATTAAGCTGCGCCTCGCCACCTAAGTTAGTAGCAGTGCTATTGAAGATAGTATTATGTGAGGGTTATAAAATAATGCTTATTCACAGCTTAAGTGCGGCTCATTGAGGTTATTTTCTTGATAAAGTCCTTTAACTGGTTTTCTTCTCCATAAATTAAAACAAAACCATTTTTCTGCATCTCAAATGATAATTTTGCTTCTTCAGCAGCTTTTTTTATGGAATCTAGGGGGGTTTTCTCTGAAATCTTCACTCTCACCCAACGTTTATCTCTTGGAAGACCGGGAATAAACCTATACTCCCCATAATCCTCCTCTTCTCTTTCAGCCTCTTCTAGGCGCCTCAACCAAATGTTTACTTTCTCCTCTCCAAACTTTGCAAGAGCCTCAGAAATCAAGTATAATTCCACATTATGTAAGTACTCGTCTATCCTATTCTTAGTTTCAAAACTTGATGGATCCGCCTTCAAAATGTTAATTAGCGTTCTGGCATATCGCAGGTCATTCATGACCTCGGGTGGAATATCAACACCTGACTTACGTAATTCAATCGTCATACTTTCAAGAATTTTCCATAAGCTTAAGTAGCCCATTTCACCCTCGCCAATAGCTCAATTACGCTACAGCATATAAATAGTTATCACAATAAACGAAACCGGTGGGATCGGGTTAATTAGGTTTGAGTGTTAACTTCATATGGGCTCATTAATTCATCTCTTTGACTTTCCGTTATGGCATGCTGATGAAGCTGGTCTTAGAGGCCGTGTGAGCGGGTAACGCTTTAGTTGTTAATGACTATAAAGGAGCTTGAAGCAGGGAAATCAAAAATAGTTAAGAAAAGGTTTTTAGTTAGTTGCTACATCAAAGTTTGCAATGATGGTAAAAAGGTGATGTTTGGTGTCAGTGTTTGCGGCTCCTGGAGCCTATGATCGTGCAATAACTGTTTTTTCCCCAGATGGGAGGCTCTTTCAGGTTGAATATGCTATGGAACTTGTGAATCGTGGAGCCACCATCTTGGGGATAAAGTGTCCTGAAGGGGTTGTTTTAGGAGCGGAGGAGACTATTGAACCTTTGGAGGAGGCTGAATCCTCTTGGAAAATATTTAAAATTGATGATCACGTAGGTGTGGCTATTGTTGGCTTAAGTTCAGACGCTAGAGTTTTAATTGATCAGGCGAGGATATATGCTCAAAGTAATAGGCTTACTTATGATGAACCAATTGATGTTGAAGTTTTAACTAAGCGTATATGTGACATACAGCAGTTATACACTCAACATGCTGGTGTTAGGCCTTTTGGTGTGTCCCTTATTTTTGGAGGTGTAGATAAAACTGGAAATAGAGTTTTCATGACGCATCCAAGCGGCACTTATAAAGGTCATAAGGCTGCTACTGTAGGTGCTGGAAGAGAGGTTGTAATGAAGATTCTCAAAGAGGAGTATCGAGATAACCTGACATTAGATGAGGCTATTCAGTTAGGCGTAAAATGTTTAGTGAAGGCTCTTGAAGCTAGGCAGCTGCAGCCTAGAATTAAGATAGCAGTTATTCCATCTGCTACACGGAAAATGGAGATGCTTCCCGATCAAAAAGTAGCTGAGTATATGAGTAGAGTAGCATAGAGTAAGTGAAGTAGATGAGCGAGAAATACACTATTGCCCGAATTAGTAGAGGTAATGAACACTTCGAAATTCTAGTTAAGCCTGATAAAGCCTTAGATTATAGGCTTGGAAAACTTTCATCGATCACAGAGGTTCTAGTAACTGAGACAATATTCTCTGACGCTAATAAGGGGACAAAAGTCTCTGAGGAAAGTCTCAGAAAGGCATTTGGAACAACCGACCCTCTAAAAGTGGCTGATGTCATCCTCAAAAAGGGTATATTGCATCTAACTACAGAGCAGAGGAGGAAGATGATAGAGGATAAGCGAAGGCAAATAATAGACTTTATCTCTAAGAACTGTGTTGATCCTCGAACAAATTTGCCGCATCCACCAATGCGGATAGAGCAGGCGATGGAGCAAATTCATTACTCGATAGATCCCTTTAAGCCTGCTGAGGAGCAAGCTCGTGAAGTTGTAAAGCTTCTAAGACAAATTCTACCCCTTAAAATGGAGCAGGTATCCGTAAGCGTCAGAATACCTGCGGAGTATGCTGCTAAAGTTTACTCAGTTCTAAAGGCTTATGGAACAATAAAGCATGAAGAGTGGCGTTCAGATGGGTCATGGCAGGGCGTTCTTGAGATGCCAGCTGGGCTATATGGGCCCTTCCTTGATAAAATTGGAAAAGCTACTAAGGGTGCTGCTGAAGTTAAAGCCGTATAGGAGGTTTAGTCTTGCCAAAATTTTTTGAGAGAAGACAACTTGTTGTACCTGGGGATCTCATAGCTGAGGGTGATTACATAGCTGGGGAGAACGTCTATAGGGAAAATAATCGAATTTATGCCGCTCGAATAGGCTTAGTGGAGTATCAAGATAATAGGGTGAATGTTGTAGCTTTAAGGGCTTTTTACGTCCCAAAGGTGGGTGATACTGTTATAGGCACGGTTGTCGAAGTAGGATTTAGCGGATGGGCTGTTGATATAAATGCGCCTTACTTAGCTATGTTAAGGGTTTCAGAGGTTATTAAAAGACCTTTTAAGCCTCAAAAAGATGAACTTACGAAAATCCTTGATGTGGGAGACTTAATATTGGCTAAAATAATTGCCTATGATAGGACTCAGCCTCCATTCCTCGGTGTTGACGAACCTGGTATGGGGAAGATAACTAAGGGTCAAATAGTTAAAATAACTCCTACAAAGATACCGCGGGTGATAGGGAAAAAGGGCTCCATGATATCCATGCTGAAGCAGGAGACTGGTTGCCACATAATTTTAGGCCAAAATGGTGTTATCCTAGTTACTGGAAAAAGTCCGGAAGACGAGGAATTAGCTATTATGGCTATTCGTAAGATTGAGGAAGAGTCTCATGTTTCAGGTTTGACGGATCGCATTTTCCAAATGATTAAAATGGAGAAAGAAAGAAGGAGGTTGACATAATTGAGTTCTAAACCGGAGAGACTCATTGATGAAAAGGGTTTAAGGCTGGATGGAAGAAAACCTGATGAGCTTAGACCTATAAAGATTGAGGTGGGTGTTCTAGCTAACGCTGATGGCTCAGCCTACATAGAGCAGGGGAAAAATAAAATTTTAGCAGCAGTATATGGGCCGAAAGAACTGCATCCAAAGCATTTAGCACTTCCAGACCGTATGGTTTTACGCTGCAGATATCATATGGCTCCATTTTCAGTTCAGGAGCGTAAGTCTCCAGCGCCAAGTAGAAGAGAAATAGAGTTATCAAAAGTTATTCGAGAAGCTTTAGAGCCTGCTATTTTCCTAGAATATTATCCCAGAACAGCTACAGACGTCTTTATTGAGGTTCTACAGGCTGATGGCGGAACGCGATGCGCTAGCATAACTGTTGCCTCATTAGCTTTAGCTGATGCAGGAATACCTATGCGTGATCTAGTGGCAGCATGCTCTGTTGGAAAAGTTGATGGAACTATCGTTTTAGACTTAATGGATGTTGAAGATAAAGTTGGAGAAGCCGATTTACCCTTAGCTTACATGCCTAACCTAGATGCTATAACCCTGTTGCAGATGGATGGAAACCTGACGCCTGAAGAATTTGAGAAGGCTGTGAGCCTTGCTATTGAGGGCTGTAAGAAAATATATAATATGCAGAGGGAAGCCTTAAAAGCGAGGTACGTAAGCGTTAAGGAGGTTGAAGAATGACATCAACAACGGTTGTTAGGCTTAAGCAGCAGCAGATTTCCCAATTGATTTCTAAGGGCAAGAGGCTAGATGGAAGAGGTTTACGTGATTACCGGGAAATAAGAGTTGAGCAGGGGATCATTGAGAAGGCCGAGGGCTCAGCTAGGGTCCTATTGGGAAAAACCGAAGTCATGGCTGGTGTTAAAATAGAGTTTGGACAGCCATTCCCAGACACCCCTAATGAGGGTGTGCTTACGGTTAATGCCGAGTTGGTGCCTTTAGCTTCTCCCACATTTGAACCAGGTCCGCCGGATGAAAACGCCATCGAGTTAGCTCGTGTGGTGGATAGAGGCATACGGGAGTCAAATGCCATAGACCTTGAAAAACTTTGCATTGAACCTGGGAAAAAAGTCCTGGTGCTCTTTGTAGATATCTACGTCCTCAACCATGACGGTAACTTAATTGATGCCTCTGCCTTGGCGGCTTTGGCTGCTCTAATTAATACAAAAGTCTTTAATTACGAGGTTGAAGGAGGCGAAATAAAAATAAAGCCGGGCTACACTCCATTACCGATAAATAATCATCCGGTTGCGGTTACATTGGCTAAGATAAATGATCAACTGGTAGTAGATCCATGGCTAGAGGAAGAACAAATAATGGATGCTAGAATTACAATAACAACCGACAATCAAGGGAATATATGTGCTATTCAAAAGGGTGGGGGAGGCTACTTCACGCCAAAACAGGTATTTGAAGCAATACAAATAGCTAGGGAGAAGGCTGTAGAAATTAGAAGGAAACTTGGGTGGAGTAAGTAATGGGAGGAAAAACTAAAAAAGTTGGGCCTGCGAGGGGTTTAGGAGCTAGATATGGCGCTACCGTTAGGAAACGCTACATCAAGATAATTACTGAGCTTCGAAAAGATCACCTGTGTCCTCGATGTGGTCTTCTCAGAGTTAAGCGAGTAAGCGTAGGTGTTTGGACGTGTAAAAAATGCGGATACACCTTTACAGGCGGAGCCTATGCCCCTTCAACAAAAATTGGGACAATAGCTAGGCGGGTTGCTAAGGGCGCTGCGGCGGAGGAAGTATAGAAGGCAGAAATGATATTGATAACAACATCGAGACGCCCAACTAGGCCGATAAGAACCTTTTGTAAGGATTTATCCCACACCTTTCCCAAAACCATAAGGATAAATCGTGGAAAATCGAGTTTAAGCGATTTAGCTGAAAAAGCTATGGAACTAGGCGCTGAGAAATTGCTAATTATCGATAGATGGAAGGGTGGACCTGGGAAGATGGAATTATTCGAGCTTGAAGGTGGAAAATTGAAGCCCCTCCCTCCCCTAATATATATCAGGGGTGTGAAGTTAAGACGTGAGTTTACAACCATGTCTAGGGGTAGACGAATAAAGTCTATTGCTATTGATGTGTCAGAAACGATTTCTGAGGAAGCTAGAAAATTAAGGGAGGCCTTCTCTAATTTCTTTGGTATTCCTTATGTAAGTTCTAGGGAAAACCTGAAAGATTTTGATGCTTTAATGTTGGTTAAGGAAACATCACAAGGTTTAATTGTGACTTTTAATCTCATGCCAGAAATGGTTGAGATAGGTCCTAGATTTAGAATATCTCATTTAATATGGGATTTAACAAAGCCATGAAAGCTTATGCAAAGCTACGTTTAAACTTCCAGTCTAAGGAGGAGCTGGAGACGATTTTTAGAGCTCTGGCTCCCGAGGCGGCAAAGCCAGCAACGCCACGTTCAAGAGTTTCCTTAAGCATAGATGATCTATCCCTAGTTGTGTTTATTGAGGCAAAGGACACCACTGCCTTACGGGCGACAATTAACGCATATTTGAGATGGATATACTCCATATCAAAGGTTCTTAGCGTAATTAAGGCCTATTGAGCATCGGCTGGGGCTATTTTTATTCAAAATTTTTAAACATTGCCCACTTATAGAACTAATGGCTGTTTAGCCTGGAGGCTATGTATTTGGTTGAAAGTGGGGTTGAAATAAAGTTTGAACCATTTAAAGAAGTAATAATTATGGAGGAGAATTACTTTTCAAGCCTTGATGAACTTGCAAGATTTACCTCGATAATTGCTGGGGGAAAACCTATCGGTTTATATTGGGCTGAAGGTGTCGCCTTCATATACTTTCCACTTCCTGCTTCTACAGAGATTGTGGCTAAGGAATTGATCGAGAATAAGCGAGTTTACTGGACATTTGTAGCTTACGCCCTTATGTCTCAATACCAGCCTGTAATTGAGACTAAAGAGAAGATTATAATGCCCATTATTAATGTATCCTCAAACCCGCTATTTAGGAAAGTGGCATTATGGCTTAAAGAGCAGAGTTCACGAGTTAAGGTGAACGTGTGAAGACCCTTTCAGTGAAGGGGAGAGTTTTTTCAGGATTAGGTAAGGGCTCTGAATTCCTAAAGCTTCCTTGGGTTAGGCGTCAAATTGAAGAAAAACTTGGTTTTAAACCGTACCCTGGAACTTTGAACATAAAAATTGATGGGCCCTTATCCTTGAGGGATAACCCTGAACAAGCTGATTGGATTGAAATAACGCCAGAGCCTGGTTATTGTCGCGGTAAATGCATAAAATGCTACATCGATGAAATTGAGTGTGCAATAATTCTGCCTGAAATCGCCGGATACCCCTCTGACATTATTGAGGTTATAGCTCCAATAAATTTGCGTGAAAGGCTTGGGTTAAGGGATAGCGATGTATTAACCGTTGTGATTCCACTTAAGCGTTAAATTCATCCGTATAACTACTATGGGCTTATGTGTTATTTTCTCAAGCATTTCCCAGCTAACAGAGGTTAAGTCAACGTTAAAGGCTTCAGCCATATCCCAAACTGTGCGACCCGCCCCCTCACCCCTCATGTGGTTTGCGATTTCAGCTATCTTTAATGCTTCTTCAACATCAATGCTGATGCCTGCCACCGCGAGTGGTGTTGCCCTGCTTTTTAATCTAAACATTCTCCCGAAAACATACCCTATTACGCCTGGAAAATAGTGGATTCCCCTCATCGGCTTAGGCCTATAAGTAAAGTGGAAGTTTCTAAACGAGAAAGTTCTGTCAGTATCCACAATCATTACGTAGACTCTCTTTTTGAGGCTGCATATTATAGCGCGCCGTATCTTTTCAGCTATGGCTTCAGCATTCATTAATGGTAGGCTTACGTAGGCATATGGAAGGTTACTTCCATCAACACCGCCTTCAGACCCGAACATTAAGGCCTGGATTAAGCCGAAGCGCTGTAAAATTAGTTGTTTATGTTTACTGCCAGATTCTAACGGGTATCGCCTAAGTCTCTCTATCATTTTATTTTGCATTCCACATAAAGGTCCAAGAAGGTAGCCCCAAATAATCCTCATCCAGAACTTGGCTAATATTCTCGCACTTAGGCTAGGTTTAATGGAGTTTTCGTCAACAATGTTTCCCATGGCTGTTGAAATGGCCTTTTCTGAGATTACAACGAAGTCTCCGTCGATCACCCTATCCTTTATGCTTTCAATAATTTTTTTGATGTAATTGTCTCCAGGATGCCAGTAGCCTGTTGATATTGCACGTGCTTTATACTTCACCATTAGGTCGCATTAAGTGCTTAATTGCCTTATTAGCCTTAGGTTTTCCTTTAAGTTTGAGGGTATAACCCTGCGAATCACATCTTAGCTATCAAGAGACATTTTATTACTCTTTTAGTTTCTCAAGGATGATCGCTGGGCATATCTTTTTTACACCGTCGATTGTTCCGATTTTTTCAGAAATAACTTTAGTCAATTCCTTTCCATCCCTAGTCCATATTTCAGTCATTATCATGTGATCGCCCGTTGATGTAGCAACATATCGAGTTTCCGGTATCTTGCATAGCTTATCTGCAACTTCTAGAAGCTTTTGTGGATCCACGTCAATGCCAACTATGGCCACCGTATTTAATCCTATTTTCGAAGGTTCAACTATGATTGTGAACTTCTTTATTACACCGTCCTTCCTTAGCTTTTCCACACGCTTCCTGATGGTTGATTCACTTACTTTTAGCCTCCTAGCAATTTCCGTAAAGGGTGTACTACTATCCTCCTGTAAAAATCGTATTATCGCAAGATCTTTTTCATCAATCATTTACACATCATCGTCCTATTTTTACCTTTCTAAGCTAGTTTATAAACGATTATCGTACAAAAATTTTTTAAAAGACGTTTCAATTTATAAATTTATCGTATGAAAGTGTATCTGATTGGGGATTTTATATGGATAAGTGGGAATGTATAATTTGTGGATACATATACGACCCGGATGTAGGAGACCCTGATAATGGTGTAAAACCTGGAACGCCTTTCCAAGAGCTTCCAGACGATTGGAAATGTCCTATTTGCGGAGCCTCTAAGGAAATGTTTAAGGTTAAACGCTAGTAGATGATATATACAAGAAGTGATAAAAATAAAAATAAATGGAGGATTTTTATGGGGAAATATTACATTCTGCCTCAGCTGCCATATAACTACGGTGATTTATCACCATACATGTCGGAAGAGCAATTACGGGTGCATCACACAATTCATCATCAAGCATATGTGAATGGGGCGAATGAAATTCTTGAAATGCTTGAGAAAGCTAGAAAGGAAAATGCTGAATTAGATATAAAGGCTGCTTTAAAGGCTTTATCGTGGAATGTAGGCGGACATTTGCTGCATTCAATTTTCTGGAGAAATTTAGCACCTCCTGGAAAAGGTGGTGGGACGCCTGGAGGAAAGCTAGCTGACCTGTTAGCGAGTGAGTTTAGGAGTTTCGAAAGGTTCAAAAAGGAATTCACGCAAGCAGCTGTAAGTGTTGAAGGGTCTGGATGGGCTGCTTTGACCTTATGTAGTCAGACAGGCCGCCCAATGATCATGCAGATAGAAAAGCATAACGCTAACGTCTTTCCATCATTTCCCATCTTAATGGTTTTAGATGTTTTCGAGCATGCCTACTACATTGATTACAAGAATAAGCGCGGCGCATTTGTCGAGGCCTTCTGGAATATTGTCAACTGGGATGAGGTTGCAAAAAGACTGGAAGAATTAATAAAGTGAATGAGGGATGATTGTGAAGAAAATACTCATCCTCTATTATAGCAGAACTGGAAATACTGAGAAAATGGCGAATGCTGTTGCTGAAGGCGCGGGAAGGATTCAAGGTGTACAAGTTGAGCTGACATACAGAGCAACACCAGAACAGCTTATAGAATTTGATGCTATAGTTGTGGGTGTGCCAACTTATCACCATGACATGACTATTGATGTTAAGAAGCTCTTTGAAGAAGCAGCTGTTAAAGGAGTTAGTTTAAAGGGTAAAGTTGGCGCAGCCTTTGGATCCTATGGTTGGAGTGGTGAAGCTCCGAAATTGGTTTTAGAGATAATGAAAAATAAATTTGAAATGGACGTAATAGAGCCGCCACTTTTAATAAGGTATACGCCTGATCAAGCTGGCTTGGAAAAGTGTAGAGCCTTAGGTTTGAAAGTAGCTGAGAAAGTGATTAAGAATCCGTGAGGAATGGGTCCTTGAGCACTTCAAGAAGGAGTCTTGAGGATTTTATACGTGAACAGATGAGGATTGAAAATGACATCGTTAAATCGTTAGAGACGGCAATCGTTGATATGAAGAATCCATCAGTTAAAAATGTCTTGAGGGGTATATCCTTGGACTCCCTTAAGCATTTGGATATGTATTCTTCTGCTTTAACTCTATTGACATCCACTTCACAAGCCCTTTCACAAGAGCAATTTGATAAACAAAGGGAGCTTATAGAGCGGCATATACAATTAGAAGCTAACTTGATTAATAGGATTAATGAGGTCCTGCCTAGTGTTGAAGACAGAAAGGTTAAACTTCTTTTAGAAGCTATTCTAGCAGATGAAAAGCGGCATCATGAGTTGCTAGTAAGGGTTTTAGAGATTTTAATTCGTGGAGAAACAATAACGGAGGATGAATGGTGGGATATTCTATGGAGAAATGCCCCATTTCATGGGGCGCCTGGAGGCTAGATCATCATTTTTCTAACTTCTAAATATGAGGTTGTAGAAATAAAAATGTGAAGGAGGTGATGTGATGGTTTCTGAAAAGCTGCTAAATATGCTGAACGATGCCATAGCTAGGGAATTGCAAGTGTCAATTCAGTACATGTGGCAGCATGTGCAGTGGAGAGGTGTTAAAGGCTTCGCTGTTCAAGAGGAGCTTAAGAAGATTGCAATAACTGAAATGAAGCATGCTGAGGCTATTGCAGAGAGATTATTCTATCTAGGCGGAACTCCAACCACAAAGCCTACTGAGATTTTTATTGGGGAATCGCTAAGGGAGATGATTGAGCGCGACATAAAGGATGAGGAGAATGCAATAAACCTATACAAGCAGATAATAGCCCAAGCTAGAAGCGAGAATGATGAAACTACAGCATTTATTTTTGAGGGAATCCTCAAAGATGAAGAGGAACACCACGATTTTTTCACAAGCTTAGTGGAGGAACTTTAAAGGCGCAATTATATCCTAGGCAATAGCTCCCTATATTTTTCTATTCTCATTTTTTCTCCTTCAAGCTGGATCATCCATGTCATCCAACATAGCTCTATGGGACGGTACCCGCATTTTATCGCTAATTCTTCAGCTTTCCTTATGAAAGCTATATCTTCATTTACTGGGGGCATGCCTGCCCTAACTAGGATGTCATTTATAACCCTTTTAACAATTTTATCAGGCATTATAGTGTCTACTCCACCCATCATTCGTAAGTATTGAAAAGTTATTAATCCAACGCCTTTAATTCCGCCTATGGGGTCTTCCCTCCATTTTTTAAGATTCGCCGTTGAAGCCCATGTTCTAAGGGCTACTCTGTCATTGTTATCTAGCTTAGATAAGTAGGATGCTATATTCTTAGCCACAATCCATGAACGTTTATTTCTCCAAATTTGTAGAAGCTTTTCTAAGTTGGCTTCTACTAGGCTTTTTAAATTAACTATTTCTCCACTTTCAATAAAATTTTTGCGAAACTCCTCAACCTTTGGGACGACAGCCGTAAAATAGTTTAAACCTATAGAAGTGAAGGCTGCGTCAACAACCATTAGTGCCACGTTGCCGCCCCAGCGTTCAGTCCTTAAGCAGCGGTTACAGTACTCCTTAAGCTCTGGAACTTTACTCATGTAATCGTCTATTATCTGCTTCAGTTTCTCAAATTTATGATTTAGCACTTAATTACCGCCTATTCTTCTTATCAGGATTTACTAAGCCACTCAATTATCTGCTCATCAAGCTTTTTCTTCCTCTCTTTCTTACCTCCCCTTAGTGGGTATCCCCCAATCAGCTTGTAGGCTTTCATGGCTAAATCATCTGCTTCGCCTGTTATGAAGACTCGCCAATTTGGATTATGCCTAAAATCATCAGGCTTAATCCACTCAGGTGAGAAATTGTCTAAATCGTTAGGCTTCATGCATATGCATACAACATTTAACTCGCGATGTAAGCTCAGTGGGCATGTGAAGACTCTCCCAGCATCCATCCTATTTTCAATCTTCAAATTTGCTACGCTATGTTTTTCTGCAATTTTCATGTTCACGTACTCGACTATTGCATAGGCGAAATCAAGGGGGTGAGCTTCTTTTAATATTTCAGGCGATATCGCCCGTTCATGAATGTGTACATGGCATCCCCTACCAGACCACTTTATATAGGTAGATTCTTTAATTCCACATTCCTCGAGAATTGCAACTATTTCACGGGCTATTTCTATCGTGTCTCTCCATCTGGTTGGGTCATTGTCTATATCCCATGTAGGCGTGCAGGCTATAACATCATCGAGGGATGGTTTATGGGCGATAGGTTGTGTATTGAATTTATAAACGTTAGCTGTAGCATATATTGATCTTACACGTTGCCCAAAATTTTTGATGAGCTTTTGAAAATCCTCCAGGCTTTGAATAGTCACAGGCTTCCCATGTAAATACCTTCTAAATAGCAGTGTACCCTTTTCGTCGGCGAGATGAAGCGCTACCCATCTTCCTCTACAGAAGTCAGCTATTTCCTCCCTTACTTGAGTTTTTAAGTAGTGTTTAATAGCTGTCTCCTGCAAGTTCAAGTTGCGCCTTCTCCGATGCCCTCCTAATTTTCTCCATAACCTTCTTAGGCAGGGCTATGTCCTCCCTTCTTTCCTCAACAGGGCCTAGTATTACGAGTCCTTTCCCATGCTCTATCATAATTTCATGCATGCTGAGGCTATGGGGCGTGTGCCTCATCTTCTCTATTAGAATGTACCTCTTTAATGTTCCACCTTTAACGTGGCGTCTGAATCTTATTATGCCATCGGCTATGTGCTCTATCCCCCAGCCGAAGGCTTCAGAAGTGGTTATAGCGTATTGGGATGTTGCTAGAATTGTAAAGTCCCATTTATAGAGCACCTTTTTAACGAAATAGGAGTGTCTCCTCGCCATAGCAGGTTTATCAAGCCAAAATGCTGAAAGTGAGTCTATAACAAGCCTTGCCCTGCCATATCCTAGTGTCTTCTTAGCCTCAATTATCTTACTCACTAACTCTTCAATGTTAAGTGACTTAATAGTCCATTGGTCCTCCACTCCCATTAAGGCGTCAATTAATACGAGTTTTCCCTCGCTTATAGCCCTTGAAAAATCAAAGCCAAATTGACTAGCCTGAGTGATTATGGATTCTCGGCTTTCTTCTGTGGTGACGTATATGCATTTATCGCCATCTCTTATTCCTTGAGCTATAAAGTGAATACATAAAATTGTCTTACCTGTTCCAGGCTCACCAGTGACGGCGACAGTAAATCCTCTAGGTATCCCTCCTGCAAGCATTTCATCTAAGGCTGGTATGCCTGTGGATAGTCTCTCTATGCTCAATTCTATATATTCTCCATGCAATTATTTTGCGGCATAAGCCTATAAATACTGTTTTGGGTTGAAGTTTAGGTTAGGTCTCCACAAGCGCATTTAACCTCGTATAACATATCCAAAAGCTCACTAAAACCTATCTTATATTTTGCTGATAGTAGGAGGACTCTTTGAGCTGGAACAACCTTTTGTAGAAGCTCTGAAAGGGGTATATAAATGTCAGATAGCATCCCCTTAGGCTTAATTTTCTTAGCTTGGGAGGCTGGGTTTATGAGGTAAGCTTTGACTTTTTCAGCCTCCCCCTCCTCTAGGAGATCAACTTTGTTAATAACGTTAATCATTTCTATTCCAAGCCTATATCTAGTTGCAAGTGAGTATAAGTAGGCGGCAGGTAGGTCTTTAACGCCTATTGTAGCATCTATTATGAAGACGCCTATGGAATTTTTTAATTTTCCAGCAATTTTAGGTCCAGCTTTATGAAAAATGAAGACTTCAAGTTGTCCAGGAGTATCTATGAGGGTGAAATCTGCGTTGAAAGATGGTATGTTCATTTTGCTCAATTTTTCCATTGCCTTAAGTAGGGCGCCATTTGGTCCAAGCCCCTCTTTTCGCATTATTTCCTCAATGGTGAATTTACTTCTAATATCATAATCACAATCATATGGTAATGAGATGCATCCCGGATCTAAGTTGATCACCTTAACGTTATAGCCCTCTTCTCTTAGATAATCGCTAAAGCTCTTAGTTAGTAGGCTTTTACCTGATCCAGCAGGGCCTAAAATCATGATGTTCACTTTAAACAGCCCCCGATTTGAATTACATGAATCAAACACTATAATTTCTTCGCTGAATATTATGAAAAGGTTAATAAGCCCTGTTTTTCTCATTATGAGGCTTGAGAGGTTTTAAAATTGAAGTATGAAATCAAGTATCGTCCATCTTATTCACTGCTTGTTGTAAATCTTGAACCGGGGGAGAAAATTGTTGCAGAGGCAGGGGCAATGACTTACATGTCACCTAACATAGAGGTTAAAACTAGGATGAGGGAGAGGAGCATCCTGGGAAGCCTAGGCTTAACAGTACTTGGTCGTCAATCATTTTTCGTAAATGAGTATATCGCCAAGGATGGGCCAGGTGAAGCAGCTTTTGCCTCCGCTCCTGTAGGCGATGTTGAAGTCTTACAGGTTAAGCCTGGACAGGGCTATATTATACAGAAGTCTGCGTACTTAGCATCGACTGAAAATATTGACCTAGACGTTAAGTGGGAAGGTTTTACAAAGGGCCTTTTTGGACAAGGCTTATTTATGATAAAAGCTACAGGGGATGGGTCCCTCTTCATAAACACTTTTGGCGCCATAGATAAACACGTACTTAAGCCAGGTGAATCCATAATAGTTGATAACTTCCACCTCGTAGCCTTCAGTAGTACATGCAGTTATAGGGTAACAAAATTTGGGGGTTTAAAAGAGACAATTTTAGGTGGAGAGGGCCTAGTTACCAGAATAGAGGGGCCAGGCGAAGTATATGTTCAAACAAAAAACTTGGGAGAATTTGTAGAGTGGCTTTGGTCACTCCTAGAGCCTAGAGTAAGTGCGAGAGCTCGGTAGTCCAACTTTTAACCCTAAAAACGCTTAAGTTAATGGAAAATTTTCCTTTGCAGGCTTGGAAGCAAAGGGAATACGTATTCATTTTTGATAATGGATCCTTGGGAGTTGAGCGAATAGTTTAAAAGAGTCTGGTGTAGCAAGAGGTTGCCACATAGAGTGCTTAGGGAACAGTGGAGCTGTGGAGAAATTGAGGCTTGCCGAATTTATTTTCCTAGCATTAGGCGCGGTGGCAGGGGCATACTTACGTTATAGGATTACACGATTACCTATTGCTATTGGAAATTTGCCTATTAACATTCTAATAGTTAATGTTCTAGGCAGCTTCGTTTTGGGGCTCTTTTCAGCACTAACTACTGTTTTAAGCTTTGAGGAAAAATATGTATTGCTTGTCGCAGTAGGATTCTGCGGCTCTCTTACTACAATGTCTTCTCTACAGCTTGAAGTTGCTAATCACCTTGATAATCGTAGGCTGAGCCTTGCAGTGCTAGAAATCATAGCAAATGTAGGCTTCTCCTTAATAGCATTAATAATGGGCAGATTAATAGGATATTTCATGCTGGGAAGGATGTTGCAATGAAAATGAGAATGTGGGACATAATAATAAGAATCAAGAAAAATGATGAACTTGATGGTAAACGGCTACATGAACTTATCATGGACTTTCTAATAAAAGCCCATGTAGCCGGCGCTACTATATGGACTGGTATAAATGGCTTTGGAAAACGCGGCAGATCCACCCTACAGCTTGAGGGCATAACCGTTAACATGCCCTTGATAATAGAAGTTATAGATGAACAGTCAAAACTTGAACCCCTATTGCCTGAACTTAAAAGAATAATAGGCGATAATGGAATAGTAACAATTCAAGAAGTCTACGTAGTGTAAAACCACAAAAATGGCGCTTCTCTGAGTGATTATTTTAATCATTAGGTTTTATATTTCAGTAAAAAAGAGTTAATCTAAAAGTAATAGAAATAACAATTTTTACGATTATTTTAATGGTTTTTTCCAACTATTCTAGACCTACCCCCTCCCCCTATACAACCATCTCAGCCTGTTCAATTTAGCATCTCCTGAGGATTTAATTGGCATGAGCACTTTTTTAGCTGTTACGTTTATGCTCAAGAACTCCATCCACCATGCCAAGTACCATATCGAAGTTTCTCCACAAAGTACATCAATGAAAAACGGCACACGATTATTTACCACTAAATGAGCTCTTAACCAAGAAATTAGGTTTAAATGTTTAATAGTGTCGTAAATATGGTGAAAGCTCTCCATAGAAAAAACTAATCGAAAATGAGCATGGAAAATCAAGGTATGGAAAAACCATAAACCTATGGAAGATCAGCAAAGAAGGCTTGAAGCTGTTGTTAGAGCATGGAGATTTAACAGAAGAGGAAGCTAAAACAGCCATGCTAAACTATTATGAAAATGAAAACAAGAAAATTATAGCAAACCAAATTTTTGAAAAGTTTGGAAACAGCACTGCAATAAATTTTTTCAAAAAGGCACTTTCTGGAGAAATAGACTTTAAGCTGCTTGATGAGCTTCTTGATAAACCAGAGAAGGCAAAAGCCCTCTTCCAAATTCTTATAGAGGTAATAGGCAAGGACACTAAAATGAAGAACTTTGCTGTGGATGCTTTTAAATTAATAACAGTATTAGATATTTTGAAGGTGATTATTGGAGAAAAGTCAGCACTTATCACTTTGGAAGAGTTGTTTAAAAGGAGAATAAACGAAGATGAACCTTACAAAGAGGCATTTCAAGAAATCTTAAAAAGTAAACTTATGGAGGAATTAACTTCACAGCACACCCAATAATCCATGCATAAGATTATATAAGGTGGTCTGTGTGAAGGTTAGGACTAGCGTCTTTATAGAAAGAGAAATCCTCGAGAAAGCCAAGAAAGTTGGCTTAAACGTTTCACAATGCTGTGAAAACACCTTAAGGCTTTATACAGAAGCTATTGAAGGTTTTAAACAGGAAAATATGTATGAAAAATCCTGAAGCAGCTAAAAAAGATAGGCGAAAACATTCAGGGCGCTGATTCTGAAGCGGGCGGGGTGGGATTTGAACCCACGACCACAGGCTTAGGAGGCCTGCGCCCTATCCTTGCTAGGCTACCCGCCCAAATAGTAGGAATAAAACTTTAAACTTAAATATTGCTAGGGCAAAAAGCTTAAACCACATTAAGAAATTTTTCAAAATAGTGCTCCTGGTGCGGGGGTACCCGAGCCAGGTCTAAATAGGCCACAAAAAGGGGCGCCAGACCAGCCTAGGATAAGGGGGAGGACTTAAGATCCTCTGGCGTAGGCCTTCGTGGGTTCAAATCCCACCCCCCGCACTAATTTACTGGTGAATTATAAATACTGGAAGGTTGTTTATTTTGTTGGTGTGGTTGTGACGAGGCCTGATAGGGGTAAGACGCGTACGATTAAGGATCGCGCCGTTTATGTTTATCTGCCGTCTGTTGAGATGGTTGAGGATTGGCGGCGTCGGGCGGAAAAGGCTGGTATTTCAATTTCTAGGTTTGTGGTTGAGTGTGTTGAGGATTCCATCCGGCGTGAGGAAGGCGAAGAAGGCTACTTAAGCCGTGCTGAACTTGTTAAGCGTTTACGCAGCGCCGAGGAGAAATTGAAGAGCCTACGCGAGGAGAACAGGCTTCTGAAGAGGCTAGCGGAGAACTTGGATAGTGAGCTTAAGCGTTACAGGGCTCGGAAAAGCTTTTTCTGCATTACTGGAGCGCATCCAGCCACCATGAACTTCCAGCCTTTTTTTAAGGAACTCTGCCAGAAACCTTTCACCATCCTCGTCGCATAGCATGGGATGAATCATCGCGTAAGGCGAAAGACTCGCTTTTCCTCAGAATGTTTATGAAGTCCCATATGTCTATCTTTGAAAAGCCCGGACACTTTCCGGTGCATACACAGAATATCAAGCCAATTTTGCTTTCGCTCGCTGCTTAATCACCTCCCCTTTATAGTTTCCTCCCGCAGCTTGTTAATCATATTTGAAACTTCAGTTTTAGATGGAAACGTTAAGGCTCCTGGAATGGGACAAACTTTTTCGCACGCCGTGCAGAAAACCACACAGTTAAAAGGCCTTTCAACAACTTCTTCCCATTTTCCTCCGCAACCTCGAAAACATTGTGTAGGCAAAACTCTTTACATTTAGGTTTTCCGCCGCAAAGATCACATTTCCCATAATCTATAAGCGGATACCAAGGTATCTTGTCCCTGGGAACCCCACGCATATGTCGCCTTAGACATTTCAAACAACGATCGGTAAAAAGTTTATAGCAATATTTAAATATTATTATAGAATAATGGTTTAAACGTGCATCCAACAATGAAAAACCTGAGGTTTAAGGCTAAAATCTTCAAGGCCCTTTCAGATCCTGTGAGGCTTGAAATTCTAGAATACTTGCGCAGCGGCGAAAAATGTGTATGCGAAATCGTTCCCCACGTTGGATTTTCTCAGCCTGTTGTTTCTCGGCATCTAGCCATATTGAAGAAGTGTGGGCTTGTAAAAGACAGACAGAAAGGAAATAGAAGGCTCTATTCTGTAACAAATCCGGCAATATTCAGGGTAATTGACGCTGTTGACACAAGTTTTGTGGATGCACTTATGAAGCATGTTGTTGAACAAATAGCCTAGAGGGGAAGTCAAAAATGGTTGTTAAAGTTGAAGTTTTCACTTCTGAGCCGCCATGCTCAGGCGGAAGACTATTACTTAAACTCATAGAGAAAATAAGAGGGGAATATGAGGGCAAAATTGAGATTGAAATTTATCGTGGAGTAAATCCGAAGCTAAGCGAGTATGGCATAACGGCAAGCCCCGCCATAGTCATCGACAAGGACATACGCATAATAGGCGTTTGCCCAAGCGAAGAAACATTCAGGGAAGCATTAAGGGAGGCAGGCGTTCAGTAGTGTCCGAAGGCGTTGTCAAACAGACTTGGCGAGGTATACCTCGCGAGGAGATAAACTGGCATCCAACGGTTGACCCAGAGCTTTGCATAGGATGCGGCATATGCGTATTAAACTGTGGGAAGAACGTTTACCAGTTCGATTATGAGAAAAATGTGGCTGTTGTTGCAAATCCAATGAACTGCTTGGTGGGATGCACCACATGCCAAAACACTTGCCCGCAACATGCCATTAGCTTTCCACCACTATCTTACATTCATAAAATCATAAAGAAAA
>Ga0209394_1000033_pt1 | contig 123599 bp, 102 predicted proteins | sample JNZ201metaG_FD_184122 | JGI IMG/M metagenome (GOLD analysis project Ga0209394, IMG submission 184122) | Hot spring microbial communities from Jinze hot spring, China to study Microbial Dark Matter (Phase II) - JNZ 20120812A (SPAdes) (version 3) ...
CCTTAAATTGGCTGCAATGCCCGATGCACAGGGCATAATTGGCGGTCCTTCAATTTACGGCAAAGCAGCCGTGCTGATCGCAATCTGCATCGTCATAGCTATAGCATCTGCGAGCCGTGACGAAAGCTGACCTCAAACCCTTCGCACACTGCAGGGCATATCTGCGATTTGCTGAAATGCGATTCTTAAGCGAGCAGCAGCATGAGATGAAGTGGCGCTGTGAATGTGATGGTGAGGATAACTTTTGCCTCCAAGGGGGGTTAACGCATGCCGAGTGAGGAAACGAAGGTGGAGATTGATTGCCGCGGATTGCTTTGCCCTGAGCCTGTAATTCGTGTTCGCAAAGCGCTTGAGGGGATTGGGCGAGGCGAGGTTATAGTGTTGGTTGACCCGGGCGCTCCAAAGGAAAATGTCTCACGCATGGCAAAGAGCATGGGTTGCCATGTTGAGGTTGAGCCAGCGCATGATTGGTTCAAAATCATCATCAAAAAGACCGCGTGAGCCGATTGCATCTGAGGGGTGATCCGATGGGCGAAGTGCGCACAAAAGCGGATGTAGCTGTAGTTAAGGAGGGTATGGAAAGGGCAATAACACTCAGGGCTCTTCTGCTCAGCGCACTCCTTACGCCGCTTAACTCAATTTGGCTCGTCTACACCGAAATCGTCCGCTATGCCGGTCACCCGACAACTACATCGCTCTACTTCAATGTCATCTTCACAATCACATGCCTGATCGCTCTGAATGCCCTCATCAGGCGCATCAAACCGAGCTTGGCGCTCACTCAGGGTGAGTTGCTCGTCATCTACACTTTGCTTTCGCTGAGCTCGTGCATGGTCGGACATGATATGTATCAAGTGCTCATTGCGTGCCTCGTCCATCCATTTTGGTTTGCCTCACCAGAGAACGGTTGGGAGTGGCTCTTCTTTGATGCGCTCCCAAAGTGGATGATGGTCAGCGATAAGGAAGTGCTACGCGGCTATATGCTCGGCGGTGATATGCTCTATAAGGCGCAATACATTCGCGCTTGGATGCCCATCATCCTCCTTTGGACTGGCTTTTTCATGGTGTTGCTTGTGGCTATGATGTGCCTGAATGTGCTCCTGAGGAAGCGCTGGACTGAGCAAGAGAGGCTCTCATTCCCAATTTGCTATGTTCCGATGGAGATAACTCGGTCTGGCTCGGCAATCTTCCTCAGCCAACGCTTTTGGGGCGGCTTTGCGCTCTCATCGTTCATTGATGTGCTAAACAACCTTGCCGAGAACTTCCCATCGGTGCCGCGAATCAACATACGCACGATCTTCCTCAACCAATATGTGACTGCAAGACCTTGGAACGCCATCGGCTGGACTCCGTTTGCATTTTTCCCGTTCATCGTCGGCATCACATACTTCCTGCCACTTGACCTCTCCTTCTCCTGCTTTTTCTTCTACTGGTTCTGGAAGGCGCAGCGCATTATTACCGCCTTCTTCGGTTGGGATGCCTACCGCCCACTGATGCCATACATCAATGAGCAATCCTCAGGCGCGTATCTCGGCGTGGCTGCATTTGTCTTCTGGATTGCGAGGGGTTACTTCAAGGAAGTGCTCAAGAGAGTGATTGGGATTCCTTCAAATGCGGATGATCACGGCGAGCCAATGTCATACAGGGCTGCAGTAATCATGTTCGTTATCTGCTTCATCATCTCCGTCCTCTTCTGGGTTGCCGGCGGCATGACACCGGCAATAGCGGTTGTCTTCTTCATCATCTACTTCTGCCTCTCAATTGCCGTCACAAGGATGCGAGCCGAACTCGGCTCACCAGCACATGACCTGCACTTTGCCGGTCCAGACCAAATCATCACACGCGCTCTTGGAAGCCAGCTCATCCAGAAGAGGACGCTTGCGGCGTTTGCCATAACATGGGGCTTCAACAGGGCGTATCGTTCACACCCGATGCCGCATCAGCTTGAGGGCTTCAAGCTCGCAAGGGATATCGGTTATAACTACCGCAAGCTGATGTATGCCATGCTTGCCTTCGGTCTGTGGGGTTCACTATGCGCCTTTTGGGCGCTGTTGGATGTTTACTACAGGCTTGGTGCCGCCTCGGCGAAGATCGTTGGCCCGTCAGTCTGGTTTGGCTGGGAACCTTATAACAGGCTTGCATCGCTGCTCCGCGCTCCGACAAAGCCGGACAATGTTGGGACTGCGTTCGTCATTGTTGGTTTTGTGTTCACGATGTTCCTTATGAGCCTGCGAGGCATGTTCTCATTCATGCCTTTTCATCCCGTGGGATTGGCTGTCTCATCAAGTTGGGCTATGAATTGGATGTGGGGGGCAATAACGCTCGGCTGGATTGTTAAAGCCGCAATACTGCACTTTGGCGGCTTGCAGGCGATGAAAAGTTGGACGCCATTCTTCATCGGTCTGATAATGGGCGAATACATCGTTGGGAGCATATGCAACATCATGGGCATAGTCCGCAACTGGAAGATCTATCGCTTTTGGGGTTGAGGATGAAAGTGACAATGAGAAGCGAGCATGCCATCGCTGAAGAGATAGTCCGAAGGCTTGAGGAACTCATTTCAGTGCCAACACCAACCGGCCAAGAGGACGCTCTGGCACCATACCTTGTTAACGCTTTGCGCCAACTCGGCTTTGATGTGACGGAACAGAGGATAAGCATCGGAAGAAAAAACATCGTCGGAAGGCGCGGCAAAAGCAGGCTCATGTTTTGTGCGCACACGGATACGATCCCGGCATACACTCATCCGATGCCATACAAGCTGCGCTCATTTGACGGTGAACTCGTTGGCAGGGGCGTTGTGGATTGCAAGGGCTTGATCGCAGCGCTGCTCACTGCGCTGCGCATCAGCGACTCACCATGCAATGTTGCCTTCGTTGCCGATGAGGAGAAGAGCGGTCTTGGTTCAAAAGAGCTTGAGCTGCCGGATGATGTAAAGGTTGCAGTTGTGCTTGAGCCAACCGATTTTAAACTCGTCATTGCGCATGCGGGCGCAATTGAGATTGAGGTAACAACATTCGGTAAAGCTGCGCATGGCGCGCTGCCACACATGGGCGTGAACGCAATTGAAAAAGCCATTGAGGTGATAGAGCGATTGAAGCGCCTTCCGGCTTTGAAGAGGCGACATGAGTTGTTTGAGGATGTGCCGCTGTTCACGCTCGGAATCATAAGCGGCGGTTGCGATGTCATGGTCATCCCAAACAGGTGCACATTTCAAGTTGACATGCGCATCCTGCCGGGAGATGACGCTTACGCCGTCTTGGAGCAGATACGGAAGATCATCTCTGAGGCGCAGTCCGAAATGAGCCTGCTTGACATCTCACAACCTCTGGTGCTCGATTTGAACGACGGCTCTGTGGCTTCAATCGTTGAAGCCTTCAGGAGAGCGCACATGGCTGTATGTGGTGAGCCGTTAGTGTGCATCGGCTACCACAGCTGGACGGATGCGGTTAACTTGAATGAGAGGGGTATTTGTGCGGTTGTCTATGGCGGTGGTAAACTGCACAACGCACACTCCGATTGGGAGAGCATAACGCTTGACGAACTTATCAAGACATGCAATGTGTATCGCTATGTCATGGAGTATTTTGGCGATGCGTCGGAGTGATAGCGCCGCATTATAGGCATCGCTTCAAGTGAGGTGATAAATGATGGGGCAAAGAAGGGCAGCAGTTGCTGGGAGCTTTTATGAAGGGACTGCTGAGAGGTTGCGCCGCCAAATTGAGAACTGCTTCCTTCACCCACTCGGACCGGGTAAATTGCCGCCGCACGAAGGTGAGAGGAGAAACGACATGCCGATAATCGGCTTGGTGTGCCCGCATGCCGGATACATGTATTCTGGTCCGACAGCTGCGAGGGCATACTTCGCAATGGCATTGCAGAGGACGCCAGATGTGGTCATCATTATTGGACCTGACCATCATGGCTTTGCAGGCGATGTCTCCATTTACCCTGAGGGTGTTTGGATAACTCCGCTCGGTGAAGTGCCCGTTGCGTCTGATGTCGCAAAGAGGCTCGTTGAAGCATGTCCAATTGCGGACGAGAATGAGAGCGCACACAGATATGAACACTCACTTGAGGTTCAACTCCCATTCCTTCAGTTCTGCTTCGGCAACGCTGTGCCAATTGTGCCAATCATGATTGGTCGCCAGACGAAGGATGTGGCGGCAACACTCGGTGATGCAATTTCGCAAGTCATCAAAGATGCCAACGCTGTCATCATAGCGAGCACTGACTTCACTCATTATGAGCCGCAAGAGCAAGCCAAGAGGAAGGATGAGCTCGTCCTAAAGCGCATTGAGGCAATTGACCCGGATGGCGTCTTCAATGTCGTCCGACAGCACAGGGTGACAATGTGTGGATATGGTCCGACTATGGCTATGCTTTACGCCTGTCAAAAGCTTGGCTGTGAAAGCGCCAAAGTGCTCGGCTACTCAACCTCCGGGGACATAAGTGGAGACTACTCTCAGGTTGTCGGTTATGGCGCTGTAGCGGTGTTTAGGTCTGGTTATGATGCATCGTCTCTGGAGCTTACCTTCGCCACATGATAACCTGCAGGTCACTGTCAATTGTTTTTGATAGCTCTGAGTGAGGCATTGCCGAAGCGTGCAGATGAAAAATCCGCCCGCCATTTTGCGAGCGGACTTTTTGGTGTGCGCTATCAATCAAAAGAACAGAAACTTCTTTTGCCTCTCAGCTTGGACTGGCAAGCCGGCGATTTTCCTTGCGAGCCTTCTCACTGCTTTGCTTACATCGCTTTGGGGTTGCAATGCGACAAATGGCTCTCCCTTGTTGATTGAAGCGATGACGACGCTCGTGGCGTTTGGGATGCGCTCCCAAATTTCCATCCCGAGCCGCTCTTCAATCTTGCTCTCGGGAAGCTCCGTTGTCACCTTCTGTTGCGCCCTGTTTAGGACCAAGCGCACCTTCCCATTCAAGTCGTAAATCTTCCTCAACGATTCCACAAGTGCGGCTGTGACACGCAACGATAGCACATCCCAAGGAACGGTGATCAAGATGATGAGGTCAGCGAGCGCAAACAACACAAGGTCGGTTGAATAAGCTATGGCTGGCGCGTCAATCACAATGAAATCGTATTCACCCTTAAGAATCCCGATGAACCTCTCCGCCTTCTCAAAGCTCAATGGCACCGGCAATCCCAATTTGGCATCGGTCGCCAGCACAAACACGGAGACACCGCTTTCATGTGTCGCCGCATACGGTTTGAGGAATGTGGAATCAACATCACCAAAGTCATCGGGAAGCTGCTGCAGACTCAACTTCGGCATGGCATTCAACAGCACAGCGCAATCGCCAATGTGAAGGTCAACCAACGCCACCTTCGCGGCAGCCTCCTGAGCCAACGCTATTGATAGATTGGTGGCGATGGTTGACTTCCCTATGCCGCCCTTGGCGGCAGTTAGCGCTATAACCCTGGGTCTTATGGGATGCGCCTCTTCCCTTGGCACCTCTTGTTGAACCCTTCTCGCTCTCCTCCTCTCAACAATCTCGGCTATCTCAATCAGCTGCCTTGCAACGGATTGCGGGTCAAGCGGTCTGACGAAGTATTCCTCAACGCCCGCCTTCATAGCCTCATCAATTTTCTCCGGAGATTCCTCATCAGAGACCAAGATGATAGCGGCTGACAAGCCCCTATCTATCAGCTCCCTCGCCACAGCAACGGCATCCAGTTCGGGCACATCCGCATCAATCACGACGATGTCGGGCACCTTGACATTGGCTAAGTCAATCAAACCGCTTGCTGTTGTAGCCAATCCGACAATCCGCAAAGCACGCTCAAGATTTGGAAGGCGTGCAGCAGCCCGAAATACAGCTTGGTCATCTTGCCTTACAAGTCCAAGCAATATCGCCACCGGAGAGCGTGATTCCGCTCTTGACATAACACTACACCTTCCAGTCGCCAAACAAAACTGTCAATTTTTGCGAGCCCCGCAAAGGGCACTGGTTCATGATGTGCAACATCACTCTGTGATCACAACTTCTTCCCTTTGCGTGCCACGATAAACCGTAATTGTGCGAATGGGCGCAACAGGTGCCGCAAGTGTGGGCAATGTTTGCTTGACAGCCAGCGCTGATTTCGCCTCCCTCTTGTGAGGGCTCGGCGCGCTTATACGGGGAGCTGCCGCTTTTTCCCTCGCCACAGGTGTGGGAGTTTCAACGACCGGAACAATGAACATGTCTGCTTCGTTTCTTATCGCTATGTCTATCTTTGCGTTCTCGGCGTGAGCAGCACTGAGTATCTTTTGAGCTTGCGGCAATGTGACGCTCAACACGATTCGGCGCATCGTGACTTGCGGCTTGCGCCCCACTTGCACCGTGCCGCTTTGTGGCTGCGCTGCACTTTCCTGTGGCTGCTGAGCACCCGATTCCGTCATGCGCACAGGTGCTGCCTCACCTGTCTCAACGATTTCATCAACTGAGAGCACCCTGACCGCTTGCGCAAGCAAACTGCTCCTCGTCCTTCTGACCCCAGACTCATCCGTGAACTCGTAGATTGCGAAGACATCAACTATGTCGCCGGGCATGACCACATCCGCAGTTGAATTGTGCGCTCCCACATAGATGGCAACAGCTCTCTCACCAACCGGAACTTGATAGCCGCGCGCAACGCTTCCGGGCACAAGGAGAATGCCCTTGCGAATGATATCGCCACGAGCGATTGGTTGGAGCGGTATGCGCATTATCGCCTCATCAATCTTCCTCACAGCATCATGCGGGACTTGCGTTGCCGGCATGCGCGCCAACTCAACATGCCTTGAAGCGATCGGGTGTCCGGGTGGTATGTAAGTGCTTGCAACGACCACATCAACCTCTGGCACTTGAACTGTCTTCGGCTTTGATTGGCGAAACCTGATGTAAAAGAATGTGACAAGTGTCAAAAGGACGACGAGCGCTATCCCAACAATGAGTGTCCTTGTCACTTCAACTCCCCTCCGGCGGTTGGGCTGTTTTGCACGGCTGCATCTTTGCTACCATCATGAGCACTCGCATTGTGACGCCCTCTTAACCACAATTCAAGTTTCCACCAACAGGACATCCATTGTAAATTTTGCGACACACTCATGACATGAGTTGCATCGCTGCATAATCGCAATGCCGACATCACAAAATGACGCAACAAGGATAACATGTCGCCGATGGGCAGTTCAAGGTGGGGCTTAGTCTAATAGAACCGCCGTGCAAAAATGGTGAGCAGCAGTGATTGACAGCGAGTTTACCGATAGGATAGCGCACATTGACGGGCTTGAGATAATTGAACCGGATGAGCGCTATAGCGTTGACGGCATTTTCCCAAAGGCTGTGGTGAGACCAAGATCGGTGAATTCGTTGCAACGCCTCATCACGATCGCGTGTGAAAGGCGTTGGGGGCTAATTCCATTTGGGGCTGGCACAGCCATCCACATAGGCAATGTGCCATCGGCATTTGACATCGCAATTGAGATGACGCAGCTTCAAACAATCATTGAGTTTGAGCCGGCTGACCTCGTGGTGACTGCTGAAGCCGGCGTGAGAATGAAAGACCTTCAAGATGCGCTAAAGGCGCATCGCCTCTTCCTGCCGATTGATCCACCCGATGAGAATGAAGCCACTGTTGGCGGCGTCGTCGCAACGAATGCTTTTGGGAGTTTGCTTTTTGGGTATGGCACAGCGAGCGATTGGCTCATCGGCATTCAAGTTATTCAGCCGAGCGGCAAGCTGACAAACTTCGGCGGCAAGGTGGTCAAGAATGTCGCCGGATACGACATGGTTAGGTTGTATGCGGGCTCCTATGGAACACTCGGCGTGATAACGAGAGCAACATTCCGCTTGCTTCCGGTGCCAGAACGCCATTTCGTTATGGCGCTCATGTTCCCAAACGGCGAGCATGCCGAAAGGGTTCTGAGCGAGATTATCCACACTGAGCTGCGTCCGAGCACTGTCATGATGGTTGAGGTAATTGGGCACGATGAAGCTGCAATGGCAACGCTTCAAAGGCTCGTTTCGGAATGCGGTGTGCCATTGAACGCGCCCGTGCTTTTTGTCGGCTTTGACGATTTCGCGGAGGCTGTGAGCTACCAAGCTGACTTACTCACGAAGATTGCAACGCCATATGCTTCATCGGTTTGCACATTTGAAGGTGATGATGCAGAGGAGAGGCGCCGCATATTGAGGCGGCTTCAATCCGGGCGAGATGCCAAGATGCACATCAGGTTGAATGTGAGCCCGAGGGTGGCGATGCACCTTCACCGAAAAGTCACAGAGCTGGCGGACCGTTGTGGCGTGAAATCTCCGATAATAACATCGCACATCCTTGACGGCGTCGTCTTCGTGAGTGCCTTTGATTGCGATGATGATGCTGCCCTCCATTTCCCGAGACAGCTTATGGATGCCATTGAATCTCTCCGCGGCAACATGATTATTGAGCGGGCTCCGACTCACATTAAGCCTTTGCTGCCAATTTGGGGGCGCAACCTTAAGTCACATTCAATCATGCGCCGAATAAAAGAGCTGCTTGATGAGCGCATGGTCATGAGCCCGGGAAGATTTATTGCCGGGATGTGACGCACAGCCGCGCATGCCAAGTGGGCACTCAAATAGCCATTGGCTGCCCATCATGTGAATTGCATGAGCGAGATGCTCAACAGCGGCTGGTGATGCGATATGAAAAAGCCCGATGACGGTCAAAGGGGTGTGCGAAGGGGTAGACAAATCGGTCTTGTAACGAAGGGTTCGCTCACCGAGGGCTTGGAGATGAAGCTAAATCATGATGTCTCCCCGGAGGAAGTGAAGGCGGGCAAGTTTGTCGTCGTTGAGGGTGACAAGCTTGACTTCTTCTCGCTCATAACCGATGTCCGCCTTGATGCAACTCACCACAGCATTTTGGACAACCCGCCATCGCCAGATGAGAGGGTGATGCGAGAAGTCCTCAGCGGGACGAGCACTTATGTGACAGTCTCACTGCGCCCCATGCTCACGCTGCCAAAAGGTGGTTCAAGGCGAATTCAGCCGAGCCCGGTTAAGAGCATACCGACGCACTTCGCACCAGTCTATGAAGCCGTTGAAGAGGATGTGAGCCGAATATTTGGGAGCGAAGCCGATGACAGACGATACTTCAACATAGGAACACCGCTTGACATGGAAACACCGGTCTGCATTGACTTATATCGCTTCGTTGAGCGCTCAACCGGGATATTTGGCAAGACTGGGACGGGAAAGACATTCTTAACGAGGCTTGTCCTATGCGGGCTTGTGAGGAGCGGCATCGCTGTAACGCTCATCTTTGACATGCATAGCGAGTATGGATGGGCTGGTCAGAAGGAGGTTGGTGATGGTAGGCGCTCATTCGTCAAGGGCTTAAAGCAGCTGTTTGGAAACCAAGTTGCAATATTCAGCCTTGACCCCGCCTCAACCAGAAGGAGGGGTGTAAGCCCAGATGTTGAGGTGTTGATACCGTATGACTGCATTCAAGTTGAGGACATAGCACCGCTCCAAGATGAACTGCGCCTGCACACTACAGCCATTGAAGCGGCTTACCTCATCTACGCAAAGTATCATGCGCACTGGCTTGAGGAGCTCCTCGCAAGGGGTGAGCGCTCGCCGGATTCTGATGACCCATTCCCGTTAAAGACATTTGCCGAAGAGCTTGGCGCACACCCGGAATCAATTGCCGCCCTCTTCCGAAAGCTCAAGCGGCTTGAGCGCTTTCCATTCTTGGTGAAGTCGTATCACCGCCCGGAGGTTGACCCGATACAGCAAATCATGGATTACCTTCGCAGGGGCACACACATCGTGCTTGAGTTCGGTCAACAAACGAGCATGCTATGCTACCTGCTCGTTTCAAACATCATCGCAAGGCGAATACACGAGGAATATGTGAAACAAACGGAACGCTACCTCGCATCACAAGACCCCAAGGATGAGCCGAGGCAACTCGTCATCGTGATTGAAGAAGCGCATAAGTTCCTGAATCCAAATGCAGCTAAGCAAACCGTCTTTGGGACGATAGCGAGGGAGATGCGCAAATACTATGTCAGCTTGCTCATCGTTGACCAACGCCCCTCGGACATTGATGATGAAATCATGTCGCAGATAGGGACGAAGATAGTGGCTCAGCTCAACGACGAAAAGGACATCTCCGCCGTCTTAACCGGTGTCAACAACAGTGCCGGCTTGAGGAGCATACTTGCGAGTCTGGAGACAAAACAGCAAGCGCTCGTGATTGGACACGCAGTCCCGATGCCGGTTGTCATACGCACAAGAGATTACGATGAAAAGTTCTACGAGGAGATTGCGCGCATGACTGCAGATACGCGCAGCGTAGAGGAGAGCGCAAGCATGCTTTGGGCATAAGCACAAAAATCGGTATTGGAACCCCGTTGCGCTATACTACGCTATTGAACGGTGAATTGAAGTTGACAGCCATAGGGCTCTACCGCCGCGTTTCAAAAATGTGAGGTGAAGGGGCATGCCCATTGATAAGGCGACATGGCGTGTCAAAGTTGGCTTGGCACAAATGCTTCGCGGCGGCGTGATTATGGATGTGACGAATGCCGAGCAGGCTCGCATCGCCGAAGAGGCTGGAGCCGTCGCAGTGATGGCGCTTGAGAGGGTGCCGGCTGACATAAGGGCAGCCGGTGGTGTGGCGAGAATGGCTGACCCGGAAAAGATACTGGAGATCATGAACGCCGTTTCAATCCCAGTGATGGCTAAATGCCGCATTGGGCATTTTGTTGAGGCGCAAATACTTGAGGCACTCGGCGTTGACTTCATTGACGAGAGCGAGGTTTTAACACCGGCTGACGAAATGCATCACATAGACAAGCATCGCTTCAAAGTGCCATTTGTGTGCGGTGCAAGGGATTTGGGTGAGGCGCTCAGGAGGATAGCCGAGGGCGCCGCAATGATACGCACGAAGGGAGAAGCCGGAACTGGGAATGTGGTTGAGGCTGTAAGGCACATGCGGGCAATCATGGACGAGATAAGGCGCCTGCAGAGTTTGCCGAGGGAAGAGTTGATGGCGGAGGCAAAGCGCCTCGGAGCACCATACGAACTCGTGCTTGAGGTGGCGGAGACTGGCAGATTGCCAGTGCCCAACTTCGCTGCCGGGGGGATAGCCACGCCTGCGGATGCGGCTTTGATGATGCATCTTGGCGCTGAGGCTGTCTTCGTTGGCTCAGGCATTTTCAAGAGCGAAGACCCATACAAGCGCGCAAAGGCAATAGTTGACGCTGTCACTTATTACGATTGCCCTGAAGTGCTGGCGGAGATATCCCGCGGTCTCGGTGAGGCGATGCCGGGCATTGATGTCAGGAAGCTGCGCGACGAAGAGAGGTTGGCTGTGAGGGGTTGGTAGAATCAATCCTGTAGCTCATCGGTGAAGTGGTCGGCTGACAATCCCACATCAAGTGCAGCATCTGCCTGTGCGCCATGTGAACGATGTTCATCAACACCCACTCCGAGCACGGGTATGCGCGAGACTTGGAGGTGAGAGTGTGGAAGAGGATTTAAGGAAGCTATTGCAATCGGCAGTTGCCTTGCGCATTGGTGTGCTCGCATTGCAAGGCGACTTTGAAGAGCACATGCGCATGGTTGAGCGCTGCGGGCATGAGCCAACCAAAGTGCGCCTGCCGGAAGAAATTGAGGGCATTGATGGGTTAATAATCCCGGGCGGAGAAAGCACAACATTTGGCATCATCATGGAGAGGCGCAACTTAATTGCACCGATACGGAGGGCAGCTTTATCCGGCATGCCGATATTTGGGACTTGTGCTGGCGCAATTGTGCTTGCAAAGGAAATTGAGGGCAGAAACCAACCGCGCCTTTCACTCATGGACATATCCGTCAGGAGGAATGCCTTTGGGAGGCAGATAAACAGCTTTGAAGCCGACATAGAGATCCCGTTGCTCGGTGAGCCGCCATTTAGATGCGTTTTCATTCGTGCGCCGATCATTACCAAAGTTGGCGAGGGCGTTGAGGTGCTCGCCAAATTTGAGGACAAGGTCGTTTTGGCAAAGCAGGGCAACATGATGGCGTGCTCCTTTCATCCGGAGTTAACGAATGACTTGCGCCTTCACCAATACTTCATCTCGCTGTGCAAAACTTATTCGGAGAGACGGATGGGCAAGTGAGCATCCGAATTAAAGCCTCACACTTGCCCGAGCTTTCATCGTGCCCCCAACTCGCGGAGTGATGACCGTGCTGCGCCATCGCCTGATCAGCGCTGCCATTGGGCTGCCCATAGCGGTCGCGCTCGCCTACATCGGTGGATTGCCGTTTGCAATTTCAGTTTGCGCCATCGCAGTTGCCGGGGCATACGAACTCATGCTCGCAATGCGGAGGGCAAAAGTTGAAGTTGTTAAAGAGGTTGCCATGCCGTGCATCGTCATCGGCATTATGGGCTCTTATGCATTCGCGAACGATGCGAGATCGCTTTTCCTCCTTTGGTGCTCAGTTGCATTCGTGCTGGTCTTCGGTAGCATGAGCTTTCACATCTTTGCCCACTCGGATGCAGCCCAGCTTGGCGGGCGCACAGTGAGTGTGTGCGCAACCTCTTTCACCGCCGCGTATGTTTGCATGTTTTCGTTCATGGTAATGCTTCGGGAGCGCGCAAACGGGCGCGAGCTAATGCTTATGACACTGCTAACCGTTTGGGGCGCTGACGCAGCAGCTTATTTCATCGGTGGGAAATTCGGCGGCATGAAAATCTGCGAGCGCATAAGCCCCGGAAAGACCATCTTGGGGAGCATCGCCGGGGCTTCCGTCGCATTTCTCCTCGCACCAACATTGACAATACTCATGCGCAGCATACCCGCCCTTGCACTGAATTCACCCACACCAATTGAAGCGCTGCCAATTGGGCTTATCGGCGGCATTGCCGGGCAGCTCGGCGATATGTGCAAAAGCGTCATCAAGCGTGACCTCAACATCAAAGACTTCGGTGCCATCATACCCGGACATGGCGGTGTCATTGACAGGTTTGATAGCCTGCTCATCTCAACACCGCTAATCTACTTCTACGCCATCGCCATATCGTGACTGACGGGTTTTGGCAGTGGGCAAATCGCTAATCGCTAACGGTGAATGAGTAAACAGCCACATGCCCCATTAAGCCGCACGATGGCGGGAACAGCTTCAACATGCCTGTAAGGTAATTCATCATTCGCTCACTGCAAAGCTTTTTGAACGAGGCATATGAACGCCATCTCAGACAGCCATGATGAACCTATCAAGCGATGTGGTCAACTCCGAGAGGAGATTGATTGAGCGTGAGCGCACGATGTGCAACTTTGAGTGCAGCAAGAATTCGCCGATGAGCCCGTGCCTATATAGCGCCATAGCGACTGAGAGCGTTTTCTCGGCACGCCCCATCCTGCCCCACCCACCATCCTCAAATTGCAAGCTGAGCAAAAGCGGTATCAAGCGCCTGACTTGCCTCCCTGCGAGATCGCTTTGAAAGCTACCGAGCCCATAGAGCACGAGGAAGGTTATTGAGATGTCACAATTCCAAATGCCGTCGTCTCTCTGGAGCGATTCAAGCCAGAGCGAGATCTCATCCCTGACGACTTCGGCGCTCATCGTTTCCTCCTCGGCAAGCGCCATGAGCGTGTAAACGGCACATGGGATGCAACATATCCCGTCAGCGAGATACTTTTCAACAAGCCATCGCATAGCCCGCTTGTATGACTCGCTTTCCCGCGCCCATTTCCTCAACCCCAAGAGCACATACGCGGTAAAGCCGAGCGAGAAAGCACCCGAGGCGAACTCACCGCCATCAAGGCTCTGGTAAACTGTCGGTATGGTGTGCCGTTCATAGAAGTTGCCGTCACCAGTCTGATGAGCCTCAATGAATTCAATCGCCTTGGCAATTTGAGGATGAGGGTATTGGGTGCCGAGGTGCGATAGCTTCCAAAGCTCATGCGCAGTCCATCCAACTGATCCCTTCCAACTGCCCCTTGGGAATTGCGATGAGAGTATCCCCCTTTGCAACTTCTCAATCAGCGGCGTATCCCTCTTCAGCTTGAAGCCGAGCAATTCACGCCTTGCAATGATGCCCTGAAGCGTTTGGCTGCGCCAAAGGAAGGAGAAGGGATGCCTCGGGAAAGCTTTGAGCTCCTCAAGGAAGCTATTCAAACGCTCGCGCTCGTCAGTTAGCTCACTTTGGTTGCGTCTCACCTGCTTATGGTCACCTCAACTTTGAGTGCTTTTGCCCCTCCCCTTTGCGCCACCTTTTACCTGCTTACACCATTCGTAAATTTTGCTCAGGGCTTCAATTGGCGTCATGGTGTCGGGATCTATTCGCTGTAGCTCCTCAATAATCGGGTGAGGCTGCAGCTCAAACAGCTTGAGCTGTATTGGCGGCGCAATCTCCTTTGCCCTCTCCACCGATGGCGCAACACGCCTCTCGCCATCCGATACTTCAAGCTGCGCTAACACTTCCTTAGCCCTCTCAATCACAGCCGACGGTAAGCCGGCAAGCTTGGCTACCTGTATCCCGTAGCTTTTATCAGTCCCGCCGGGAACGATGCGATAGAGGAAGATGATGCTATCCCCTTCCTCCTTAACAGCTGCTCTGAAGTTGCGCACCCTCGGAAGCAACCTCTCAAGCTCGTTCAAATGATGGAAGTGCGTTGCGAATAGGCACTTTGCGCCGATGTTGTGGATGTATTCCGCCACTGCCCATGCTATGCTCACGCCATCAAATGTGCTCGTCCCACGCCCAACCTCGTCAATCAATATCAGGCTGCGATGTGTGGCGTTGTTAAGTATGTTGGCTGTCTCATGCATCTCAACCATGAATGTGCTCTCGCCGGTTGCTATGTTGTCGTGAGCGCCAACGCGCGTGAATATCCTGTCAACGACACCGATCTCGGCATGCGCCGCCGGAACAAAGCAACCCATCTGAGCCATGAGAACTATGAGAGCCACTTGGCGCAGGTATGTTGATTTTCCGGCAGCGTTTGGTCCGGTAATGATGAGCAGCTGATTTGAGCTTGAGTCAAGTTCGCAATCGTTTGGCACAAACGGCTTATCGCGCTGCCTTAGCTCTATCACCGGATGCCTGCCAGCCTTGATCCTGATCGCATCTCCGTTGTTGACTATCGGTCTCGTGTAGCCATATCGGTCTGCCAACTCGGCAAAGCAGAGGAGCACATCAATTGTGGCGATGGCTTGTGCTGTGCTCAAAAGCTCATCACCGCGCTTTGCCACCTCGTCTCTGAGCTCGCAAAAGAGCTGATACTCAATCTGGCATATCCGCTCCTGAGCTCCGAGAACCTTCGCCTCAAGCTCCTTCAACTGCGGCGTTACAAAGCGCTCAGCATTTGCCGTCGTCTGCTTTCGTATGTAATCGCTCGGGACAAGGTGCAGGTTTGGCTTTGTCACCTCAATGTAGTATCCGAAGATTTGGTTGTAGCCGATACGCAGCGACTTTATCCCCGTCCTGCGCCTCTCATGCTCCTCAAGCTCAAGGATCAACTCCTTGCTGTGAGCGTTCACCATGCGAAGTTCGTCAAGCTCCTTGAGGTATCCATCCCGTATGATGCCGCCATCCTTTGCCGACACCGGCAGGTCATCCACCAATGCTCTGCAAAGCAGCTCCCTCAAGTCATCGCAAACATGCACCTGCAAGCGCAGCTCACAGAGCAGCTCTGAACGCGCATCCGAAATTGCCGAGAGCAGCTTCGGTATGGCTTTAAGCGCATCCCTGATCAAGCCCAAGTCCTTTGGATTGGCTGTGCGAGTCGCAGCCCTGCTCACGAGCCTTTGCATGTCTGGCATTGAGCGAAGGCATTCCGAAAGCTGCCCGCGCATTGCAACATTGCAGAGCAACTCTTCAACGGCATCAAGGCGGCGATTAATCTGAGCCACATCAAGCAGCGGCTGAAGCAGCCAACGCCTGAGCAGCCTGCTACCCATCGGAGTGATGGTCATGTCAATCACGGAGAGCAGGCTGCCCTGATATTCACCGAGTATCGTCTGGGTCAATTCAAGGTTGCGCCTCGCAGATGCATCAAGCATCATGAACTGGCTTAATGAGTATGTGCTCAACCTGCGTATGTGCTCAAGAGCCGCCATGTGCGTCTCCTTGAGATACGAGAGAACCATTGCCGCCGCAACAATTGCGGCGTTCATATCCTCACATCCAAAGCCCTTAAGTGATGTCGTGCCAAAGTGATTCATCAAAATTTGAGCCGGCGATGGCGACATGAGCGGGTCAATTTGATATGGCGTTACGCGCGGTGAGCATGAACTTAACAGCTGTGCCACCAATGATGCGTCCTCAGAGATATTGCGAGGTAAAAGGATTTCGGCAGGTTGCAACCTGCCAAGCTCATCTGCCACTTGGTCATAGCCGTTTGATATGTCAACCTCTGTCACGGCGAATTCGCCAGTTGAGACATCAACGACAGCTATCCCGCACTTATGCCAACGCTCATCCGGGTAAAGCGCCACGAGGAAGTTATTCTCACGGGCATCCAAGAATGGCTCTTCAACGACTGTCCCGGGAGTCAGGACACGCACGACTTCGCGGCGCATCAACTTGCCGCTCGTCGCAGCATCATCAAGTTGCTCACACACCGCGACTTTGTAACCGGCTTCAAGGAGCTTGCCGATATACCGCTCAACTGCATGGTGAGGTATACCGCACATGGGCAATCTTATTCCCTTGCCGAAGTCGCGTGAAGTCAAGACGAGCTGAAGCACCTGAGAGCCAATCTTCGCGTCCTCACCGAACATCTCATAGAAGTCGCCGAGGCGAAAGAGCAATATGACATCGGGATATTGCTGCTTGATGCGAAGGTATTGGCGGAGCATCGGCGTCTGCCCGTAATGACGGATGTCCATCGCCAATCGCCACCTTAACACGCTATCACAGTGACGACCACCCCTGTCCGTTATGCGTTCAAGATTTGAGGCGCTATGACATATGGCATTGGGCACATGTTTTGATAGGCATCGTTGTAGTGCACCTGCGTCCACTGATACTTCCTAACCATCAAGATAGCACACGCAGTTCCTATCGTCCCTTATGCACAGAGAGCTTCCAAGCAAAAAGCGCTCCAGTCAGGGGGGTGAACTTGAGCGGCATTTTGTTGGCTTTTACGCCGCTCAAAATCGCGATGGGATATGCCACAACACCGCTGCAGCCATTGCGGCAAGCGCTGTGGTTAGCACGGTCGCTTCAGCTTGTGCCATCGGAGTTTCAGCGAATGCGCATCAAAGCCCCCAATGGGCGTTTATGTCGGCTTGATAGCATTCAACATTGCCGTTGACGACATCTTGGACTTTGATGGCATTGCCAGTGGCAGCCGATTCGTAAATTGCGATTGATACAGCCTCGTCCTTTAATCCATCTTCGGCGCTAACTTCCGGCTGGCGCCCACTCCTGATTGCGTCAAGGAAGTCATAGCACTCAATTGTGAATGGCTCAGTAATGCCGTAAGGGAACAGGCGCTGGCGCTTCTCCTCATCAAGGCTTTGCAGGAATTCGTTTTGCAACTCGGAGAGGCGGCGCACCCTCCCATCGGCACGGTGAATGAGCGCCCCGGAAAACGGACCGTGAAACGCATCGCCGGAGTCAATCAATGCCCCCTCACTGCCATAATAGACGACATGCGTAAACTGGTGAGCAGGTGCTGCCGATGTGTAACTCCAAAAGCCCCTCACGCCGGATGAGAAGTTGAGTATCGCCATCCATGTGTCCTCTCGGAAGTCGTAAACGATTTGACCATCCTTGTTGTGTGGTCGTTTCTGCAGTTGCTTCACCTGCGCATAGACGCTCTCAACCTCACCGAATAGGACTCGCATGGTGTGCACGAAATGCACACCGCTGTCAAACACCAATCCGCCACCACCAAGGTATCGGTCAACTCGCCAGTGCCACTTTGGAGCATTCCATTCGGCAGCCGGCGGGCTCCAAGAGATCTGCTGCGCATAGAACAACCTCGGCTCGCCAATCAGCCCAAGCTCACATATCGCCCACTTCGCTGTCCTCGCCGGGAGACTGCGAAAACATTGCTCTGCAGTTGCCGCTATCTTGCCGAGGCGCTTTGATGCCTCAACGACAACTTTGGCAGCCTTTATTGTTATCCCGACGGGCTTCTCCAATAGCACATGTGCGCCTGCCTCCATGCATTTCACTGCGTGAATGTGATGCAAACCGTGTGGCGTGCAAATGTCCACCGCATCAACTGCCTCGTTTTTGAGCATCTCATCAAGGTCGGTGTAGATTCCGATGCGCTCGGTTTGAACTTTTGATGCCTCATTTGCAAACCCCTCAGCACGCTCCCTGACCGGATCGCACATGGCTACGAATTTGAAAAGCTCGGGCTCACGCTGCTTCAGCTCAATGTAACCCCTAAGGTGTGCACGCGCTATACCACCGCACCCAACCATCGCGAGCCTTATGGGTTCATGTGAAGACATCTTAGTTCACCACCCATTAGCTTGCGCAGTTTTTACGGCGCTGCTATGAACAACGATGTTATCCGAAAAAAACCATCACCCATTTTGCCGCTGCAATTCAAGTCTTTAACATGCACCGAGTTTGCCACACGGCTATTCACCGTGACCATCGCTCATGTATTGGCGGCATGGGCGGGAATGACGCATGTGGTTCGGTTTGATACCAGTAGGCTACCGAGGCGATGTCGTCAGTGAGCGGCTGATATTTTCCATTCGGATACCATCCGAGAGCCTGAATCGTGACCTTAAGGTCGTGCTTAAATCTTATCGGGTCGCATATGTGCCATCTGTAAAGGGCATGTCTTGGCACCTCACCCGGTTCGTTGCGATACAGCGGGTAACCGAGGAAAGGCGTGCAATATGTTTGACCACCGAAGCCCCATGCGCCACCAAAGTAATCCTCCGTGCCAGTGCCGCAAATCGTTGGGTAATCCGTATCGCCGTCAATGTAGAACTTTACCTCACCTTCACCCCACCAACCGTTTGAGAGCTGCGTCCACGCTATGAATGTCCCGACATAATGACCCCTTCCGATAACACCATCAAGAATGATGTGCTCTGGATATTCACGCCTCGTCATTGAGCGGCGCCATTGCGCGTGGAAGTAGGCTGCATCATCGGGCACATCGGTAATGGTGTATGTGACTTGGTAGAAAAAGCCGCCGATGTCTTCCCAGCGCTGATTTTCAATCGTAATCAGCGCCCGCTTCCTGAAAGGCATCGGGAAGTAGCAGTTGAATCCGCCGGATGGATTAACGGCTATGGGGAGCGAGTTCACATTGTATCTCAAGCCGTGCCCGTTGCAGAAGAAGTCACCAAGCGGGACTTCAACTGATGGAGTTGGTTCATCATCCCAATAGAAGCGGAGGATGCAATCCCTGTATGCGCGCACATCAACCGTCATCCAGATATGTTGGATGATGCCGCTGCCCTCAATGTCGGCAAGCGTCGTTGTGCTTCCCGATGGGAGCGTTATACATGGGCGAACCTTCCACCCGACACCAAGATTTGATGCTGGGCTTTTTTCATCCGGGACAGCCATAGCGCCTTTCCCCTTCTCACCGGTCGGGTTCTCAGCCGATATTGAGCGCGTCTCAGCGTCGGATAGGAGCGGCAAAGCTCCCAAGCCAAAACAGCATGCATTGCAGAGTGACCCTCCCATGCCTTTCACCTCCTAAGCGGTTGTCATTGTAAGCTGAGGTGAGCGCTGTGAAATCTAAGCATAGCGCCACACGGTAGCCCATGAAAGAGCCATCTGGGACTAATGGTTCAAGCGCGAGGCGCAATAAAACAGAATTTGCCCCATACGGACGCAGGTGGCAGACTCTTAGGGTGAAACCCTCCATGTGCAGCATTCGCACTTATCAAGCCACAAGTGAGGTGGCTAACGATGGCTATCATTGAAGTCTCAATTATCCCAGTTGGAACCGAGGGCACAGGGCTGAGCAGCTACATAGCACATGCGATTAAGGTTCTCTCACAGCGTGCTGAAAGAGATGGGTTGAAGTTTCAAGTCGGCGCTATGGGGACAGTGATAGAGGGCGACATTGACATCGCCATCGCCGCCATAAGGGAAATGCAAGAGGCGCTCTTCAAGCTCGGATGCAAGAGGCTCATTAGCAGAATTGAAATTGATGACAGGCGTGACAAGCTGCAGACAGCCGAAGATAAGGTGCGAGCTGTGGAAGAGAAACTCAAATGACCCAAGCATAAATGACATCAAGCCGCATGCAGACTTCGCGTGCGGGCGATTAACAACTACCGTCGGTCTTGTAAGAGGCTTAATGGAATTAACGCCGTATAGCGTGACAGGCGCTGGCGCAAATTTTCCATCTCATTTTTATCTCGGCAAACAAAGATTGAAGCTGCGGTGGCGTGAACATGCACCTCGCCGGGTTTTTCTTTGACCCAGACGACGGCAGTGTAAACTCCGGGGCGATTGGTAAAGAAGGGCAATGGCGAAATGAACGAGCCATCTTCGGTGACGAGGATATCACCGCGTGAGCCATCGGCATATCTCGCGTTTGGTGGGAGTAGCTTGAAGAGCGATTTCCGCTCATCGGGCAGCCCGTATGCGCCTCTCTCATTAAGCTCGCCCTTGCTCATCCGCGATGGCATTGGCTCATAAAACACATCAATGTTGTGCAATTCCCAACCGCTTGGCAACTTGCCCAAGATTTGCAGTTGCTCATCAAGCGTCGCAAATTGCGGCAGAGGGAACAAGTTGACCACCTTCGTAACGAACTCCTGAACAACATAAATCCAACCGCCCTTCATGGCAATCCCAATGCCGACATGCGTTGCATGTCTTTGAAGCAGTGTCCTCCTGTGCCCGTCGTTAGGGGGCTTTTCGCCAAGGTAAGAAGTTATGATGCTCTCCGGAAGGCGCTCAACCGGTATACCTTTAGTCCGGCTGAGGTTCTCTGAGACGGCGTGGTAGCCGCCGGCAAGCGAATAACGCATGTATGGCTTTAGCCCATCCCTATCCCAATGGCTGAAGTATTCACCATCAGCCATATCCTCAGCATGCAGTTGCGCAACGGCGCATGCATGCTCATCAAGTTCAACGGGTGGGACTCCGTTTTTGCTCCTTGCCCTGTTTATCTCATGGAGCATTTGAATTCTGAACCGATGCACCCACTCCTGCGAGCCATTGGCTTGCACACAAGCTGGCATTGCAAGGAGTGCCACGGTGATGCACCATATGCAGGTCAGAGGCTTTGCCACTGCGCCTGTGATCACCCCTCTCATCCATTAACCCCTTCAAGTGGTCTCACACTGAGGTCACGAACCCGCAAACGGTTGTGAAGTGATGTGCGCCCTTCGCCTTGAGCGCCAGCTCAAGTATTCAGTCAGGGATTTGTCCAATGGCTCATCGGTGCGGATGAGCTTATAATCGGCGTAGACTTGTGAACACACTTCCCTGCACCTCGCTAAGAACATCTCCAGCTCGCGCTTATAGGAAGCCCTGAGTGCAACTGGGTCTGTTGGCAACACCCTCTGCGATTCCATGTCTTTGAATATGGATGGCTCATCAAACGGCAGCTCAATTTCCGCCGGGTCAAGCACATGGAATGTGATTATCTCGTGCTTGCGATGCCTCAAAAAACTTAACGCCCTTTTGAACGAGCCGTCGTCCTCAATCAAATCCGAGAGCAGTATGACCAACCCACGCCTTTTCAACCGCTCGCCCAACTCCGCAATCACATTGCCAAGATTGGTGTGTCCGTAAGGGCGCACACCTTCCAACGCCTCAACGAGCGTCTTGAAATGAAAGGGATTCACCCTCGGCGGAATGTATTTCAAGGTTCGCTCGTTGAAGATGACCAAGCCGACTGAATCGCGCTGCCTCAATGCAATGTATGCGATGGCTGACGCAACAACTGATGCATATTCAAACTTGTTCATTGCCGTCGTCCCAAAGGACATTGAAGCACTCGCATCAACGAGCAAGTAGCAGCGCAGGTTCGTTTCCTCTTCAAACTCCTTCACATAGAGCCTGTCCGACTTGGCGTAAGCCCTCCAATCAACATGGCGCACATCATCACCGGGGAAATATGGCCGGTGCTCTGCAAACTCAATACTTGAGCCCTTGTATGCACTCCTGTGCATGCCGCTGAGGAAACCCTCAACAACAGTGCGTGCACGCAGCTTGAGTGTCTTAAGCTTAGCGACCACTTCGGGGAGCAAATGCTCATCAACAGCCCGCTGCATGTTTATGGCACCCAAATACAATGCATAATCGCAACATCGCAATCCGCCCGCTCATGGGGCGTCTATGGGTCAGCGAGTATTTCCGAGCGCAACTTCTCAAGATACTTCACAGCTGCTGCCACATCCCTGCGCTGCTGCTCACCAGTTATCTCCCTCTCAATTGTGAGTGGACCAACATAGCCGACCTCCTTCAGCGTCTTGAGGAACAGCGGTATGTTAACATCACCCTGACCGAGCGGCACTTCCTCGCCCCACTCCTCACCCGGGCGCGATGACCACTTCGCATCCTTGCAGTGGACGCTGCGCACATACTTCCCGACTTTCCGGAGCGCCTCAATCGGCTCTCCGGAGCCGTAGAGTATCATGTTGGCTGGGTCAAAATTAACGAACAAGTTATCCCTGCCGACATCGTTAATGAACCTGAGCAGCGTATCGGCAGTCTCTTGACCGGTCTCAAGATGGAAGCGCTGCCCGTTGGATTTAGCGTAGTCGCAAACCTCCCTGCATGCCTCAACGACCTCGCCATAGAGCGTATCAGCTGGGTCTTCCGGTATGAACCCGATGTGCATAGCTATCGCATCAACGCCGAGTGCGGCTGCAAAATCGGATATCTCCTTCGTCTCGCTAAGGCGCTCTGCCCTCGTTTCCCTCGGGACAAGCCCAACTGTCCTTCTCACAGTCGGTATGTCGGCATAGCTCTCGCCGGGAAAGCCACAAAATACGACGGTGACCTTTATGCCAGCCTCCTCTAAATCCCTCTTCAGCTGCTCCATGTGTTCCTTGGTGCGCATCTGTTTTGGCGGCGCATGAAGCTGTATCGTTGGGATGCCGAGCTCCTTGACAACCTGCGGCGTAACGCCCAAGCCAGCACCTATTGATGTGAACACGCCAATTGGATAACGCTCTTCAACGGCGCTCACCGTTACCACCTCCGCATGCTTTAAGGTATGCATTGATGAACTCGTCAATCTCACCGTTGAGCACTGCTTCAACATCCGTCTTCTCAACTTCTGTGCGGTGGTCTTTTACGAGCATGTATGGGTGCAAGATGTAGCTCCTTATTTGGCTGCCGAAGCTTATCTCCTTCCTCTCACCCCTTAGCCTCTCAATTTCCTCCTGTCGCTTCCTGCGCTCATACTCATAGAGCCGCGAGCGCAACACTTCCATTGCGATTTGCCTGTTGCGCAACTGTGACCTCTCAGCTTGACATGTGACAACGATGCCAGTCGGGATGTGCGTGATGCGGACCGCGGAGTCAGTCGTGTTAACATGCTGCCCGCCGTGCCCGCTGGCGCGAAAGGTCTCAATGCGAATGTCCTCCGGATTTATCTCAACCTTTATCTCATCGCCTATCTCCGGAATGACATCCACCGATGCGAATGAGGTATGCCTCCTCCTGTTGAAGTCAAACGGCGATATGCGCACGAGCCTATGAACACCCTTTTCGGCTTTCAAGTAACCGTAGGCATATGGACCTATGACGAGCGCTGTGAAAGCCTTTATGCCCGCTTGCTCGCCGGGGAGGACTTCAACCACTCTGAACTCATAGCCTCTGCGCTGCGCCCACATGCGATACATTCTTGCGAGCATCTCAGCCCAATCCATTGCGTCAACTCCGCCTGCGCCCGGGTTTATTGACAGAATGGCATTTTTCTCATCGTGCTCACCGCTTAGCAGCGCACGCAACTCAAGCTCCTCAAACTTTTGCCTGATTGACTTTAGGTCGGCTTCAAGCTCCGCATTGAGGCTCTCGTCATCCTCCTCGGCAGCCAACTCGGCAAGAGCCAAAAGCTCCCTTGTGCTCTTATCAATTTCGTCCCACGGCTCAAGTTCCGATTGCAGCTCTTTAACCTTGCGCAGGATGTCTTGCGGATCCTTTTCGGTGACCCAAAAATCCGGCTCATTGATTCGCCCCCTCAATTGCTCCAACTCCATTCGCTTCCTTGGCAGGTCAAAGGCAATCACCCAGCTCTTTAAGCTGGATGAGCAACTGCTCTGCCTCTCTTGCGATTTCCCTTGCGCTCGGCAACTGCCTCACCTCACTAATGCTTCCTTGTGCTCTCGCTCATCTCCTTGAGCATGCAACACTTCTTGTATTTCTTGCCGCTGCCACATGGGCACGGGTCGTTACGCCCAACCTTCTGCACCTTAACCGGGCGTTGAACATCGGTGCGCTTTCCGGCTGACTCTATTGTCTCCTCGGCACCCGCGGCGCCAACAGCAATTGCCGCAACATCGTCATGACGCTCACGCAACTCCGAGACACTCGTCTGACGCTGCTGCACCTCCGGTTGCCCGTAAAATGCCCACCTGACGACCTCCTCACGAATGCTTTGGAGCAACTGTTGAAACATCTCGTAAGCCTCACGCTGATACTCAATGAATGGGTCCCTTTGCCCATAGGCGCGAAGGTGGATATGGTCACGAAGGTAATCCATGTTGGCTAAGTGGTCAATCCACTTTGTGCTTATCGCCCACAGCACGACTCTCCTCTCGTAATCTCGCATCGCTTCTTCACCGAATATCTTCTCCTTGCGCTCATAGAATTCAAGCGCCCTTTGGTAGATGAGCTCTTTGATCTCCTCCCTTGACAGGTTGACCAACTCGGGTAGCTTAACCATTTCCTCAATCGGGATGAGCTGGCGCATAGCTTGCATGAATGCATCCCAGTTCCAGCTCTCCCTCGGCAGAGCCTCGCTCAGGTGGTAATCAACGGCGCTGTCAATCACAGCGCGGAGCATCTCAATGACATTTGCGCGCATATCTGCGCCCTCAAGCACTTTGCGCCTGTCAGAGTAGATAATCTCGCGCTGCATGTTCATGACATCGTCATATCGCAATGTGTGCTTTCGTATCTCAAAGTTGTGCGCCTCAACCTTTTGCTGCGCTTTCTCCATAGCCTTGCTGACTATCCGGCTCTCTATCGGCAACTCCTCCCACCAACCGCGCAGCCAGGGGTGATTTAGCCTGTCGCCATAGAGCCTCATCCACTCGTCCTGCAACGAGACATAGAAGCGAGATGAGCCGGGATCACCCTGCCTTCCTGAGCGTCCCCTGAGCTGGTTATCAATGCGCCTGCTCTCGTGCCTCTCCGTCCCTATGATGTGCAACCCGCCTACCTTCACAACATCGTGATACTGCTTGTTGTGTATCATGTGCACTTTGCAGCTTGGATCATCGCACAACTCCTCGGGGCGATCTTTGGGGTCTGGCTTGCCCCCCAAAATTATGTCAACTCCTCTACCCGCCATGTTCGTTGCAACGGTTACAGCTCCGAGCCTCCCGGCTTCGGCGATTATTTGAGCCTCGCGCTCGTGATGCTTTGCATTCAACACATTGTGCGGTATACCCTCACTTAATGCCTTTGATAGGCGCTTCAATATCTTCGGCTCCGGCGATAGCTTTATCAACTCGGCGAAGCGCTTCAAATTTTCTTCGGTCAGAACATCCGCATCCACACCGACCTCCTTAGCTATCCTTCGCACCTTGATTATGTCCAGCCTTTCAAGTGGTGTATTGATGACCTGGCGCATCCTGTTAAAATCATCCGTGCTCAATTCGCCTGAATTGTGCTTGGCGTGTATTTGGTCAAGGGTGATATAGCACAGAGCGAGCAATTGCAAATAATGCGGTTTCAAGCGCTCGCTCAAAAACTCCGATACAGCCACTGAGCGAGTCCCGACAAGCGTTGGCTGCTCCCTGCAGTAGCAATTGAGTATCTCGGCTACAATCCCCCTGAACTTTGCCTCCTGCGTCTTGTAGACAATGTCGGGGTAGTCAACTCGTATCATTGGCTTATGAGTCGGTATGACCACAACGGGCATTCCGTATATCTTGATGAACTCCCTTTCCTCGGTCTTGGCTGTGCCCGTCATCCCGGCAAGCTTGTAATACATCCGGAAGAAGTTCTGCAGCGTTATCGTTGCCACAGTCTGGCTCTCACGCTGTATCCTGACGCCCTCCTTCGCCTCAATAGCCTGATGCAAGCCATCGCTATAGCGCCGCCCAAACATCAACCTGCCGGTGAATTCGTCAACGAGGATGACCTCGCCATCCTTAACGATGTAGTCAACATCACGGTGAAAAAGCGTGTGCGCCTTCAGGGCGTTCATGACATAGTGGTAGATTTCAAAGTTGGTTGGGTCGGAGAGGTTATCAACGCCAAGTTCTCTTTCAACCTTCCTCAATCCCTCATCTGTGAGGGCAACTGTGCGAGCCTTCTCATCAACCGTGTAATCAACATCGGCTTTGAGCCTCCTCACAACCCTGTCAACATCGTAGTAAATCCTTGTGGGCTTTTCAGCCACTCCGGAAATGATGAGCGGTGTCCTCGCCTCGTCAATCAATATGCTGTCAACCTCGTCCACGATGGCGTAGAAGAGTTCCCTCAAGACGGTATCCTCAAGCCTCCATGCAAGGTTGTCGCGCAGGTAATCAAAACCGAGCTCCGTATTGGTCACATAAGTGACATCGCGCCTGTAGTTTGCCTGCCTCTCTTCGGTGTCCATGAAGTGCTGAATGTATCCGACAGTGAGCCCGAGGTATTCGTAAATTGGACCCATCCATTCGGCATCCCTCTTTGCGAGGTAATCGTTGACTGTGACCAAATGGACGCCTCTCCCAGTTAGCGCATTCAGGTATAGCGGCAAAGTCGCTACAAGCGTCTTTCCCTCACCCGTCTTCATCTCGGCTATCTTGCCCTCGTGTAGGACGATGCCGCCCATTATCTGGACATCAAAGTGCCTCATATTCAGTGTCCGCCTTGCAGCTTCCCTAACCATTGCAAACGCAAGCGGTAATATCTTGCGCAAGTATTCCTGCTCCTTGTCTTTCAGAGCCGTATCAGCTGCTGCAAGCTCCTCCTCAAGCCTTCTCCTTTCATCAGGGTCTTTGCAGCGGAGCCACTGTTCCCTCTTCGTCTCGTATTCAATTCGCTCCCGCTCGGTATAAGCCTTAAGCTCCGCCTTGAACTCCTCCGTCTTGGCTTTGAAGTCCTCGTCACGCCACTTCTGGACTTCGGGCTCAAGTGCATTTATCTCTTTGACCCTTCTTCTCAGGCGCCTTATGCGCCATTCGTTGACACTGAAAACCTTTCCAAGCCCACGCCATATTGCCCCGCCAAACTCCCAAAAGAAGTCACTCACTGACATCGCTTTTCACCTCTGAGGGCTCTCCATCAAGTCGCTGGGAAGGACGCAGTCAATCCCGATGATTATTTTTCTCACCGCTCCATTTATGCCCTTTACCGCAGAGCATCGTGCCACTGCAAACTTTCACATGGATGAGCAATCGCCACCCATTGAACCCATTGTAGCACGAGAGCGATTGCTCTCGGTCAAAATGGGCTTAATCCAAATGGCAAGGCGCGCCTTGTGATGCGCAAGTGCGCAAAGGTGATCGCGCGGTGATCGCGCAACCTGACAGAGCCAAATTGTAAACCGCTTTGCGGCGGTGACGCAGCCATGTCGGGCTATGCGATTGGTAAGAAAATCACCGACATAGTGTTGGCTGGCTTTCTCTTTGCGAGCTCATTCACAGCCGTTGTATGCACATCCGATGACATGGGTGTGACCTATGACGAAGCCATATACAGCGGCTGCGCGCTGCGCTTCCTGAAATGGCTTGACATGACCCTCAAAAGCATCAAACACGGCGATGTCTTGACCCCATTCAGGTATGAGACGATACAAACCTACTGGCACGCAAAGGATATGCACCCGCCATTCCCGAAAATGCTCACAGCAGCAACTTACCTGATGTTCGGCGACATCATGCCCACTGGGTTGGCATCGCTGCGAAGCAGCACAGCACTCATGTTTGCATCGCTCGTCGTTGCCATTTACGCATGGCTGCTGCGCCACTTCGGACGAATCGCCGCAATATACGGTGCGCTCGCATTGCTCACTATGCCGAGGGTATTCGCACACGCCCATTTCGTCACCTTGGATGTGCCAGTTGCTTCCGCCACATTCATCGCCACCATGCTCATGGTGACCGCCATTGAGCACTTAAGCACAAAACTGGCGATCATCGGCGCACTGGCACTCGGCATTGCCTTCTCATGCAAGATGAACGCACTATTATCTCCATTCGGTGTCCTCGCATTCTTCCTCATTGATTGGCTCACAAAAGTGAACCATGAGGATGAGCGCAAAGAGGCAAGCGCCAAGTTGAAGCGAGCCATAACTGTAACCGCAACCTCAACTGCGTTTGCGTTCGCATTCCTGCTAATCACATGGCCTTGGCTTTGGTATGAGACGCCGAGAAGACTGGCATCATACATCCTCTTTCACGGCAAGCACTTCCCAGTGCACACCTTCTATCTCGGCAGGCTACATGCTTATGCGCCTTGGCATTACACGCTTGTCATGACAGCCGTTACCACACCAACGCTTACCCTTCTCATGGCGCTAATTGGAGCTGCCCTCACAATTTCGCATTGGAGAAGCGCACCATTGCTGGCTCGTGTTGCCCTCATCAATTACCTCATCCACATCGCGCCGTTTTGTTTGCCACACACGCCGAAGTATAACGGCGTGCGCCTATTCATGCCCGCAATCCCATTTGTGGTTGTGCTCTCCTCCTTCGCCTTCCACAGGCTTGAAGCACTGGCGAATAGCGCATTAGCCATGCTGCGCACGCGCTTCAATGTCCGCGCAACGACTGTTGCGCTTTTCCTTGTCACGGCGCTCATTGCGCCATCAGTGAACTCACTTCTTCGCATCCATCCCTTTGAACTCTCATACTACAATGCGCTTGTTGGTGGCACAAACGGCGCTGTTTACCGATGGGGCTTTGAATGCACTTACTGGGGCGTTAACATCGTTCAACTGCTGCCATTCCTAAACGAGCAGCCAGATGGCAGCCTCATCTTCATCATCCCAGTCGGGCTGCACGCTTACATGGACTTGTATAAACGCTTTGGATGGCTTAAGCCGACACTGCGCTTCACGAGCAACCCCAATGACCTGCCAAAAGTCTCCTTTGCCATGCTCCAAGGGAGCCAAACGGAAATCTATGCCAACCCAATCACATGGTTTCTGTGGCTCAAGTGCAAACCAGCTTATGCGGCAACTTACGATGGCGTGCCAATAGCCGCCGTCTACGACGCAAACGCCATACGCATTGCCCTCTCAAAGGCAACTCGCCTACCAGCTCTCTCACCGCGCAATTGAGCGCTTGATGGATGAAGTTACAGCTTTAACCCTTGACGACATACACTCACAGCTCAATTTGCGGGGCGAATTTTTAAGGGGGGCGTTGAGGCTACCCTGCGCCGCCCTCCTGCCCCTGCGCCTCCTGTTTTTCTCCCTCCGCCTTCGGTTGCTCCTCCGCCTTCGGTTGCTCCTCCTTCTGCGCCTTCCCTTCAACCAATTCCTTTATTGGCAGCGTCGTCTTAAAGTCGTCAAACCTGACATCAAATTCCACTTCCTCCTGACCAGTCGTGAAGACGAAAAGCCCAATTTCAATCTGCTCACTCTTCAAATCAACCCTGCCTGTGCCCAACGACAGCCCGTCAACGAACGCCTCAAACCTGCCCTTTCCATCAAACGCTATCTTGAGGACATGCCATTTCTCCGCCTCGTCACCGAAGAGCAGTCTTGCCCTCGCTGCCACATCCCTCCAGCGCTTATTGTCGCATAGCCAAAGCACATACCTTGCATCCTTGCCGAGATGGTCAACATCAACAGCAGCGCCGTTGGATGTCTCCTCACCCTTCGGCGTGGCATTTGAAATGTAAACGCCGCACATAGCTCCAAATGGAAGTTTGACCAGCATGACCTTGACGCTCACTTCAAGTGGCTGTATCGGCAATGGCGCCGTCGCTACATTCACAGTCACTGATTGACCCTTCTGTGCGCGCCCACTCATTACGAGTTGCCCATCTTCAACAGCGACCCTTGTCCCCTGTGGGCGATTCACCTCGGGGAAAATTTTCAGGTCTATAACGCCGCCATCAAATGTCTCGGTGAACTTCGGCTCCTCAACCTCAATGCCCTTTGGCTTTTCCACACCTTCAGCTGGCTGTTCCTGCTGAGGATACGCCGCCGTTGCCGCACCAAACAGCCATACAACTAAGAGGCACACAACAGTTACAGATGCCACCAGTGCATTACCCGCCTTCCATATGACCGCCATAATCCATCTTCCCTTCAAGCCCGTTCACCTCGCTTCACCATGCATTGTGGTTTACATACCTTTAGAGTTGCGTTCCGAAATCGCAGTTGCACTTAACGGCAGGCACACAACGATGGTGTTGAGATTCGGCTGCTCACTCATCCGATAGCGCCTCAAACTCCAACTCTTCAAAACCCAGCCACTCTGAGCTTGTCCTCACATACTCATTGCGCATTCCTTTCGGGATATGCCCATCTGGCACCTTGAGCACATGCGCCCTAACGACCCTCTCTCCCCAACGAATTTCAATCACATCACCAACATGAACATCGCTTGCAGCCTTGGCTATCCGCCCGTTGAGCTTAACCCTTTTCGCATCGCAGAGGAGCTTCGCAATGCTCCTGCGCTTGACAAGCCCAACCGCCTTCAAAAACTTATCCATGCGCATCATCGTCACCGCCTAAACACCAGTTTGGGAGAACACGCCATTGAGCCGTGAACATTTTCACAGCGAGAGCGACCTTAGCGGTGAGCGCATCACAAATCATGCCGATGAATTGCCGCTTGCCGGCTACAATGCTGCTTCAGCCGCACAGCCATCAGTTCCACCAGTGAGAGCACAAATAATGCCATCGCATATCCGATGATGCACCCTGCAATTACATCGCTTGGGTAGTGCACACCGAGGTATATCCGCGAGTAGGCAACGAGCGATGCAATGGCAAACAATGATGGCTTGCCTTCCGGGACGAAGTTTGAGAGCGCCTTTGCAGCCGCAAACCAATTTGCCGCATGTGCTGACGGGAACGATGGCGAGCCGCCTGTTGGCGCAATCGCGCGCACATCCATTTCAACCGATGTCGGACGAGGTCGTCCCCACAAGCCCTTTGCCACTTTGCCAACGAGCAAGTCCGTGAGCGAGATCACAAGCAGGAGCACAACTAACGCATGTATCATCCCTTTGAAGCCCCTGCACAACCATAGCCATGCGACCAGCAACGCCCAAAAGAGCGCATTCTTTCCAAGACGGGTCGCGGCGAGCATGAACTCATCAGCAAACTTGTGTTCGCAGTTTGGATTGAGCATCTTAAGAACTGCAACATCAATGCGCTCAAGTGGCTTAACGATTGGCACAATGGAACAAACCATGAATATGCATGCCAGTGCAACTGCAGCTGTTATTGCACGCATGCCACTTTGCGCACCGCCGCTTTTGTCAGCCACTGTGAGCCTTCACCTCACGGCTCAAGACAAAGCCGCTCAAATTCAAAGCGCACGCCACATGGCAAACTCCATCGGTGGGATGGCGATCTCACCTTTTGCGATATGGATTTGCCCTCACTCATTTGAGCCACGGGAATTGGGTTATGAGGAAGTCAAGGCGCTTGATGAAGAGCGAAAAACGAGCCATCACCGTGTTGCCAAATATCAACCCAAATGTCACCATCAACAGCAGCCTGCCAATGCGAGCCGATGTCCTAATCGCCGGATGCTTATGCTCAATGGTGAAGAAAAAGTAAATGAGCACGCAGAGCAATGTGACAACGAAGATGATGTTGTTAAGCGTGAGCGATAAGTTCCCGGGCACATATATTGGGCGAAGCGACTTTGCAATCTGCGGATAAAATGTGAGCACAAACGCCTTGAATGTGTAGCCAGATTGCAAGCCCATCACAGCACCGATTATCAACCGGCTCATCCACGCGAACCTTGGGATGAAGATGGTGTAATACAGCGAGCCACAAACGAGCGCCAATATCCAATACCACTTTCGCCCAACACAATGGCGCACATTGTCAATGTGCACAACTGTCCCAGCAGCAATAAGCGCATCATCGGCTGCAAACTCAATCACCCTCACCGTCTTTAAGTTCACTTCGCCTTCCCTTGAGAATTCGCTGATGTAGAGCATTACCTCACGCCATCCGGCAAAGTCAATTGGTATAGAGTTGCTAAGCCACCCTTTAACCTTGCCCGTCTCATCTGCTGTCGCCACGCGCACAATCACACTCCCGCCAGATGGCTTCCTTGAGTGCATCCAAAGTTTGAGATACTTGGCATCGGACCAGTTAGACGGCGGTGCAGAAAAGCGAATTGCTCCGATACCTTTCACATCCCACCTGATGGATGCCTTCCCTTCCTTTTTAAGCCGCTCATCAAGTGAGGCGCCTTGCCAACCGACTAAACTGTCACATGCGCTGATCAAGGCGGCATTCTCGGTCACCATCGGTTTAAACCATCTTGGGTCAAGGACCTCGGTTATCGTTATCGCAAGACCGTATCCGGCAGCGACGCCAATGAATATGTGCTCAAAGAGCCTGAAAAGTCTGTTCTCACGGTATAAGACTGTGTATATTCCGAGTGTGCACGCAGCTGCCACAAAGTATGTGATGACTTCAACAGTGCGCTCGTCCAAGCTCATACTCTCATCCCTCTCTCCGCTCGCCTTGCAGCCCATGTCCCGAGGTTGCCAAGAAGGACAAGGATAATGATTAGCAAGTGACCGGCAGATTGTGGCAGCATTGTTCTCTTCCCACCGCCAACCGTTTTCAGCATCTCCTCATATTCGGCAGCCCCTTTCAGTCCAACAAGTAAGCCACTAAGTTGACCAGTGTCCAAGTATGGGAATTGCTCCGGTCCGATAATCCCAGTGCAGCCCTGTGCGAGTTTGACGCCAAACTGCGCATGGAATGTGGCAATGTATAGAGGGAGTAAGCCAGAGCCTGTAAACTCAACGACAAGCCCAATATCCTTCGCAGAACGCACATTCTGCATCATCGCAATCTCGTTAATCGGTGTGCCCATCTTGTCCTGTTTAACTGCGGCATGCAGGTCACGACACATCCTCTCAAGGAACATCTGCCCGCCAGTTATCCAACCGAAGTTGCAATAATCAACCCCGTAGCGATAGCCGTATCTTTTCCCAAGCTCCTCAGCATATGCCTGAGCTATAGTCGGACCAACTTGGTCAAGCCCCATGATGATGAATTTCTTTCTACACCGCATTAAGTGCTCTATGACAGCCCTGCATTGTGGTCCATTTTCACCGAGTGTGCCCGGGTCAAAGTCGCACGCCACTAACACAACCTTATCATTTGGGATGCTCTCAACCGCCTCAAAGAATGAGCGTGCTGCCCTTGTCGGATACATCGGCAGTATTGGCAGCCTCACGCCGATGTATGGTGCAACTATTGGGAAGCCTATCAAAACCCAAACGAGCGCATAGATGATTCGCCTGTCCACCTGCTGAAAACGAGAGAGCATGATGAGTGTTGACGATGCCAACCGATTTAAGCTCACCCGAAAGATCGCCCCCTTAAGTGCGCTCCCCTCGCCAACGCATTTAACTTGCGCATTTGGCACTCATTTGCAGCAGTAAGCAACAGCCTCAAGGCAACCTCATTGTTAAAACACGCCACCGCGTGAGATTTAATAGCTGCACTGCCCATGCGCAATTAACGCATTTAGAATTGCCTCCCGAAGTAGCCACCCCTTTCAAGGCTGAGCCATATCCTCAAAGCCATCGCAAGTGCACCAACCCAAACGCCGAAAAGTATGCCCCGCTGCGCTGGCATGTTTATGTTTGATAGCAACCATTCGGACATCACTTCAAACCTCAAAAATCTGAAGACGCTGTCATCCGGTATCCAGTGAGTCAGCCACATTCCCACTGGCACTTGCCCAAGCATGACTATGAGGGCGCCTGCCATGAGTAACGCAGCCTCAGCAGTGCGTATGCGAAATGCCCTATAGGCAGCCGATGTGATGAAAAAGGCGAGCAGTGAAAAGACGGTGGCGTTGAGCGCCGTATAAGCGCCCTCAAACAGCACTTTGAATGCGGCCGGGATAAGACCAATGCGCCCATTTGGAACCTCGCCCGAAAAAAGCTGTGGCGCATAGTGGTTGAGCATCGTCACCACAAACATGAGCACCATGCTCACAAAGAAGGCAATGCTGTTTCCCCAACCCTCGCGCCTTTGAGCGATGTTCCTTGCGTGCACGATGCAAAGGTTCATGATTCCAAGCCCAACTGTGAAAGCAGCCATCACAGCCACGGCATCGCCAAGCGGATTCAACCACGGAGTGAGATAACGATTGCGGAATGGAGTTAGGGCAGTGCCGTCGGGGATGAAGAACTCAAGCGGGTAGTATAAGCCCGCGATGAAAGTGACGGCGATGATAACTCGCATGCGCATAGCCGGAGTAATGTGATGCAAGGCGATGAGCAGGACGATGCTGATGCAAACTGCAAGAGCCATGAGGGCAATGTTCAATGCCATGCTCTCAACCGTCAGAAACACACCTCACCACTCCTCGCTAACAGCGTGAGCGCATAAGGCGAAGCCAAAATGCACCCGTGTAACAGCGCTCATTTTACAGCAAGCCCCATGTGCATTGCGCCACACAAAATTTGCCCATTGCAGTCACTGCCCACCCGTGAGGAATTTGAGCAAGCTGCTAAGTTCAACCCAGTATTGCGAGAGCGTGGCAATGGTCATCCCAGAGAGCGTAAATGCGGCAAGCAGTATCTTTGAATAGTCCTGACCAGCGACACTGCCAAGGTGTATTGGGTCTCGTGACAGATACGCCGAGGCTGCGTAAAATTCCTCGCCGATGATTGTGTAATCACATGCGGCAATGAAGAACGGCACTTGCAGCATTGATGCAGTTCCAGCTATTTGTATTGCTCCGAGGGATTGCCCCGTCTCAGCAAGTATGAGCGATTCAGCTGCAAATGGTCCGAAGAAGAAGTTGGCGGCGACCCTCTCTCGGTTCATTATCCCGATGACACCAGACGCATACGCAAACTGGCTTCCCGAAAGGAAACGCACATCCTCTGCTCTGAAAGCATCCGGATGACCAGCCTCAGCATAAGCCTCCCTGAGGACCTCCTCGGCAATCGTGTAGACGACCGTATCAATGACTGGCACTATGACCCTGTTTCTATACCGCCCGGCGAGCCTCGCCACATAGCCTGCGATTGCAAGCGCTTGAAATGTCTCAATCTCAACTCCACCAAGCCCGACGGAGAAAAGTATGGGACGACCCATTTCCGTAGCCCTGCCAACTGCTTCCTCAATTGCATCAATGCCGGGCAAACGGCGTATGAAAAGGCTCCTGCCACGCAGCGATGAAAGTATCCCGTAGAGTATGAGCACAGAGACGGAGCCCACAACAAGCAGGTGAATGAGCTGTGCATGTTCCATCGGTCTCACCAACTTCCATAACAATTGCCATCATGTTCACCTGCACGGATGCACGCACAACACTATGCCGAGATGGCATCACCTTGATTTTGTTGTCATGGCTTGCTCCGCGCCTTCGGCACACTCGTTACATTCGTTCTGCGAGCGCTTCTCCGACGCGAGTTCCTCAATCCGCTTTATGAGAGCTTCAATGCCATCGGCAGTGCTCAATATTGCCCCAGCTTCATGCAACGCAGTAATTCCGAAGAACGGGGCGAGGAATGGGAAGGCAAATAGCAGACCGTGACCGAGAATGTTAGCAAGCGGCTTATGGAGCTCAAGGAAAAGAACTGCAGGCACTTCCAAACCGTAACTTATAACCCTCCTCGCAATTCGCTCTATAACTTCCCTCTCCCTGTCCTTTGGGAGACGCTCAAACAACAATCTCGCATCACCCCATTGCTGTGCGCACCTTTGTTGCGCTACACTCATGATGAAACTTTCTGCGCCGTTAACAGTGTAACTCAAAAGAGGGGGTTGGCAAAAGGATGTCTCATACTGACCAACGCGTGAGGGCGAGTGGACGGCTTCGCATACTCTATCTCGCCTCGGAGATGACGCCGCTGGCTAAAACAGGCGGGCTCGCTGATGTTGCCGGGGCGCTTCCGAAGGCTTTAAGGGGGCTAAAGCACGATGTCCGTGCGCTGCTCCCGAAGTATGAAGCCATCGCCAAGGGCAAGTGGCGCGCAAGGACCATCTTCAAGTCTCTCCCCGTCAAGCTCGGCAACTCCGTTTACAGGGTTGGCATTGAACGATGCTATGCTATCGCTGGCGTTGAACTATACCTGCTTGACTATCCTGAGTTCTACAACCGCCCACACCTTTACGGCTACCACGACGATGCGCTCAGGTTCGCTCTCTTCTGTCGGGCAGCGCTTGAATTGGCGAAGGCAATTTGCTTTCAACCAAATGTCATTCACTGCAACGACTGGCAAACTGGGCTTATCCCGGCATACCTGAACACGACAGACCTTTATGATGGCTTCTTCGCGCGGACTGCCACTTTGTTCACCATACACAACTTGGGCTACCAAGGCAACTTCTCCCCGGCGCTGCTTAGCGATGTCGGATTGCCTTGGGAGACATTCAGCATCAACGGTGTTGAGTTTTACGGTCACTTTTCGTTCATGAAGGCTGGGCTGTATTACTCGGACATGCTCACAACAGTTAGTCCGAGATATGCTCAGGAGATACAGACAGCGGAGTTCGGGGAGGGCTTTCACGGTTTGCTCTTAAGCCGTTCCAATGACCTCGTTGGGATACTGAATGGCGTTGACTACGAGATTTGGAACCCGAAGACGGACAAGCTCATCCATGCCAGATACGATGCCTCCACAATTGAGATGAAGCGCAGGAATAAAGTCCATCTCCAAGAATCGCTCGGGCTGCCAGTTGATGAGCAAAAGCCGGTCATTGGGGTAGTGGCAAGGCTGACATGGCAGAAGGGATTTGACTTGCTCATTGAGGTCGCTGATGAGCTCCTCTCAAAGCATGACTTGCAACTGGTCATCCTCGGGGCTGGCGAAGAGAGGTATGAGAACGCATTCATCAACCTCGCCAAAGCGTATCCGACGAAGGTTGGCGCGCGCATAGGCGTATACGATGAGCCTTTGGCGCATTTGATCTACGCCGGCTCTGATATGTTTCTCATGCCGTCAAGGTATGAGCCATGCGGTCTCGGTCAAATGATAAGCATGCGCTATGGGACGCTGCCAATCGTTCATCACACCGGCGGTCTTGCGGACACGGTGAAAGAGTTGGATGAAGCGACTGGTGAGGGCAATGGTTTTTGTTTCCGCAAGTTTGATGCAACGGAAATGCTGAGCGCAATTGAAAGGGCTCTCTCAATCTATAACGGCAAGCCACAGCTGTGGCGCAATGCCATGCTGAATGCGATGAGCGCCGATTACTCATGGAAGCATTCCGCACAAGAGTATGAGCGCGCCTACAGGATGGCTATCCAAAGGAGGGTTGGCAAGTTGGGGATTGAATGATGCGTGTGATAGCGCCGCTCAACCTTCAGCTGCGACGGGCAATCAATTGCATTTACAACCACCAAATCTCAAGACACCCAAACAACTCGTGAGAAATGCTCACCTCTGGCGGTGATGGCTGATGGCGAGTTGCAATTTGAGGTCAGCAGGGATAAAGGGGATTGGTGCATACCTGCCAAAACGCATCCTGACGAATGCCGACTTGCAAAAGCTCGTTGAGACGAGCGACCAATGGATAATTGAGCGAACGGGCATACGCGAAAGGCGCATAGCTTCAAAGGACGAGACGGCTGCGACACTGGGCACCAAAGCTGCAATGGAAGCCATAACGGATGCGGGAATGAGCCCGACTGATGTGCAGTGCGTAATCGTCGCCACTATAACGCCAGACTACATCTTCCCAGCCACGGCATGCCTGATTCAGGACGCGCTCGGTGCAAATGGTGCCGCAGCATTTGACCTGCTCGTTGGATGCACGGGCTTCGTTTACGGACTGGTCATAGCGTCGCAAATGGTCTCATGCGGCGCATTTGAGAATGTCTTGGTGATCGGCACCGATGTCTTTTCAAGGTTCATCAACTGGCGAGATAGGCGCACATGCGTCCTATTCGGCGATGGTGCCGGCGCTGCAGTTATTGCGCCGGTTGATGACGGATGCGGGCTGCTTGGGTTTGACCTCGGCTCCGACGGCTCCGGAAGCAACCTTTTGAAAATAGAAGCCGGAGGCTCATATCGCCCGGCATCGGTTATGAGCCTACTTGAGGAAGCGCATTCGCTGACCATGAATGGGAGTGAGGTGTTCAGGTTTGCCGTCAGAGCAATGGCTGAATCAACCAAGCGAGCTCTGCAAGCCTGCGGACTTGATACAAGCCATGTGAACCTGTTTGTGCCGCACCAAGCCAACATGCGAATTATGCAGGCAGCAGCGGAGCGGCTCCAAATCCCGCTTGAACGCATGTTTGTCAATGTGGACAGATACGGCAATACATCTGCAGCATCAATACCGATTGCATTGGCGGAAGCCAAGAAGCTCGGCATCGTTAAGCGCGGCGACATAGTCGTCTGCACGAGCTTTGGGGGCGGACTTAGTTGGGCATCGTGTGTCCTGAGGTGGTGACATGATGGAGAGGGTGGCGTTTGTGTTTCCGGGACAGGGTTCACAGTATGTTGGCATGGGCAAGGCACTATACGAGGCATTTGATGAGGTGCGCCAGCTGTTCTCGCTTTCCGATGAGGTCGCAAAAAGGAGCTTAACAAAGCTCTGCTTTGATGGTCCGATGGATGAACTTACACTGACGCTGAACGCGCAGCCCTGCATTTACCTTGTAAGCTGCGCTGTTTGGACCATCCTCTCACGCAACGGCTTAAAGCCGAGCTATGTTGCCGGGCACAGCCTCGGCGAGTGGAGCGCAGCAATGTGTGCCGGCTTCTATGATTTTGAAACCGGTCTCAAGCTTGTGCTGAGGCGCGCTGAACTGATGAGCGCCGCCGCGAAGGGGGCAATGGCTGCGCTCATTGGCGGCGACATTGAACAAGTCAACAAGCTTTGTGAGTGCGCCAAGGAGAAGGGAATCATAGTCGTAGCCAATTACAATAGCCCATCTCAAATAGTCATCTCCGGTGAAGTTAGTGCCGTAGAAGAAGCGGCAAGGCTTGCAAAGAGCTTCGGCATACAGAGGGTTGTCATGCTCCGAGTCAGCGGCGGCTTCCATTCACCGCTGATGCAGCCAATAGCTTCGCAACTTGAGGAAGCCTTGAAGAATGCAAAGATGCGCGATTCCGACATACCGCTTGTGGCGAATGTTACCGCTCGACCGATAACACGGGAATCCGAATTGCGCCGTCTGTTGGCATTGCAGCTAACATCGCCGGTGCGATGGGTTGAGAGCATTCAATGGCTTTGGGACAACGGCGTTAGGTGGTTCGTTGAAGTCGGACCGAGGAAAGTCCTATCGCAACTCATATTGCAAACGCTCCCCGAGGCGAAGGTCATCCAAGTTGAAGATCCAAGGGGAATTGAAGATGCCGTTGCAAAGCTGTCATCCGAATGGGAGGGAGCTTAAACTCGCCCCAAGATTGACTGGCGAGCCATTGCTGCCAAGTAAAATTGGCGATGCCTCTCAAGGTGCTCAGTGTCGCGAGTTTCAGCATACGAGGCATAGTTCTCATCAAGCGATGCGCTCAAGTTTGACGGCTCGGTAAATTTCAAGGACACACTCTCGGTCAAAGTAACACGGTCCGTCAACGAGGACATTTGCCGTCCCGGCAGCCACGCCGAAGCGTAGCATCTCCTCAAACCTCATCCCTTGACAGAGCGCATATGCAATTCCGCCGAGCATGGCATCACCGCTCCCGATTGTGTTGACGGCATTCACCGCCGGCGGCACGGCACGCCAAATGCCATCTTCGCACCCGCCGATTGCGCCACGCTCACCTTGCGATACGACCGCGCACCTTATGCCGCAAGAGAGCAGCCTTTCAATTGCCTCCGCAAGCTTTAAGTCATCGTGAAACTCAACACCGAGCGCCTCGCTCAGCTCCTCCTCGTTTGGCTTTACGAGGAATGGCGATGAGCTTAGCGCCGCAGATAATGGCTTCCCCGACGCATCAAGAAGCGCAATTGCGCCCTCGGATTGAACGCACTCAATGCAGCGCCTGTAAAAGTCATCCGAAACGCCCGGTGGCAAGCTGCCACAGAAGATGAAGATGCTATCCTCACCGGCATACATTTTGAGCTTCGCAAAAAGCCGCTCAACTTCATCCAGCTCAATCCGCTCGCCGGGCTCAACGATGTGGACTTCAATCCCCATCGCATCGCATCTTACGGTTGTTGATGTGCGCGTGCACGCCTTGACGAAGACGAAATCGCATTCAATGCCCTCAGCCATCAAACCCTCCTCAATCCACTTTCCGATTGGTCCGCCGAGGAAGCCGGTTGCGATGGATTTTCCGCCAAGGCGCGCTATAGCCCTTGAGACATTCAATCCCTTGCCAGATGGATACTGAAAAACTTCGCGGACTCTAACCACGCCCCTTTCAACGAACTCATCAACGACGAGCGTCTTATCAAGCGCCGGATTGGGTGTCACCGTGATGATGCGATTTGCGCTTGACGGCATTTGGATGCGCATATGCTTTCACCGCCGAATGCGCTCATCAAGATGTTCAATCAAGCTCGCACTCAACTCATCAACCACAAAATCTGCCTCGCCCAACATCTCCCTCGGATATGTGTTCGTCACAGCCAGACACCACATCCCCGCTGCCTTCGCCGAACGCACACCGTGAATTGAGTCTTCAACAGCGATGCATTCGCTCGGCTCAAGTGGCGGATTCAGTTTGAGTTCCTCATTCAACCGCTCCATGGCTTTGATGAACGGCTCAGGGTGCGGTTTGCCATGAGCCACATCCTCGGATGAGACAATGACTTTGAAGAGGTCGGAAATGGAGAGCGCTTTTAGCACCATCAATATTTCGCTTCTGGCTGCGCCGGATGCAACAGCAATGTGATAGCGCTTTGCCGCTTCGGTCACAAATTCAACCACACCGGGATAGGCGGCTATCGTGATGGCATTGGAACGCTCGCTCAACATGCGCCGCTTCTGACGAACAAGCCCTTCAATGAGCGAATCATCGTGTGCGTATCCGACATCGCTCAGGAAGGCGCGAAAGCAAGTTGGGTCATCGTAAGCCAGATAGCGCTCAACATATTCATCCCAACTCATGTGCAAGCCGAGTTGCGAAAGCACCTCATTGAACGCCTGCCAATGGATGCGTTCAGTGTCGGCAAGAACGCCATCGCAGTCAAAGATGATCGCCCTGAGCACACTTCACACCCCCAGCGTGAAGATGGTTTGCCCCAAAACCTTCACCTCGCCAAATGCGAAAGCTCCTTTGGGACTACAAAGAGCGAGATGGCTTCGTCGGGATTGCGCGTTGAGAAGCGCGACCCAACTGGGCGCGCAACAGCGTGCAATGTCTCTACAGTCGTTATTCGGGCAAACCCGATGAGCTGCCACTCAACCCTCTTGAGCTCACGGTTGTATGTCCGGCGGCATATCGCCACATCCATTCCCTTCCTCCAGCCAGCTTTTCTTCCACCCATGATGTAGATTGAGCCACCTTGAAGTTGCAATTGGACTTGCGAGCGCACTGGCTGGCTTCGCAGCATCGCCAAGATGGCTTCTCTAACAGCCCTTTGGAGGGGCTCCGGCGGTTCGCTTGAGGAGATGAATGCTTCAGCATCCCCAACATCACATTTTGAGATGCCGCCGCGTGTGAACAGGCGCAAGCTCGCATCAAGCCATCGCGCACAAACAATCAAACTGCGCTTTGATGAACCAGCCCTTTGCAACGAGCCAATCACCTCAACGCATGCTCTAACCCTCAGCCTTTCGGAAAGCTCAACAAGCTGCTCCCTTGAGAGCGGTAAAGTTGCACCCATCAATGCCAACTCCTGCTCAACTTGCTCGTGCGATATGAGCGACAAGCCAGATGATGAAAGCACATCTTCTGCGAGCCCTGTGAGCTTGCCTTTCCAAAGCGATGCATCAAAGTCAAATGTGAAAGGGGCAATGATGACATCGCCATATACCGCTTGCTCAGCCACGCACTGTGATGGCTGAAGCACAGGGAGCAACAACGCTATGATGAATGGCAAGCAGCCAACACCACAAAGCCAATGGCGTAAGTTTAAGGGCGCACACATCTGTTCGGTCACCATCCTGAGCTATCGGCGCAAGTTTGATGGACAAAATGGTTGGCATAACGCTAACCTACATTGTGGCTCAACTTTGGCGGTGAGAGACGAATGCGCTTTATCGGCATAGCAATTGCAGCCGCTGTGAGCATCGGATGCATAAACCTGTTTGTCTTCATGCTGCTCAAAGGTTGCTGCAGCAGCCCTCGCGAATTCAAAGCATTGGCAGTTCAATGGGTCAAACTGCAATTTGCCCTGTATGGTCTGCTCATTGCCGGTTGGGTTGTCTGGCACGGTCTCATTTTGGCGCTCGGGGAAGCTGCCCAGAGTGAAAGCGTGCGCATAGCGTTGGCTTTAGCCGTTTCCATTCCCGGTGTTGTGATGCTACTCTATGTGCGAACATGGGTCAAAAGCGTGGGGCAAATGGCGAGCAAAGATGATGTGACAAATTCAGGCGAGGGGTGATGGAAATGAACATAACTGCAGCGGTTGGGATGTGCTTAGGGGCGATGTCGCTACTTGCCTCAACTGCCGTTGGCGCACGAGGCGGACAAGCGAAAGGCATAGTGCTTTATGTTTCTCCAAGTGGCAACGATAAATGGAGCGGCAAGCTGCCATCACCAAACGCGAGAAAGACAGACGGACCGTTTGCGACACTTCAAAGGGCTTTGGACGAGGTCAAGAGGCTGAGGGCGGATTTTGGCGGAATGCTCCGACAGCCTGTCACAATACAACTTCGCGGTGGAACTTACTTTCTCAACGAGCCAATACTCATAACGCCGGAGCATTCCGGAAATGAGCAATGCAAGCTGACCATATGCGCATACGGAGATGAAAAACCCATCTTGAGCGGCGGGAGAAGGATTGCCGGATGGCGCAGGTTGAGCGCGGGCGAATTGCCCGAACAACTCAGGGAAAAGCCCGTTGAGGTTTGGGCTGCACAAATCCCAGAGGTGAAGGATGGCAGATGGTTTTTCAGGCAGCTGTGGGTTAATGGAAAGCGAGCAAGGCGAGCGCGTCACCCAAATAGCGGCTATTTGAATGTCGCCGAGGTGATGGACAAAACGGGGAATTGGTTCATGGGGCAAAAGCGATTTAGGTTCGCAGATGGTGACATTAAGGCATGGAGCACGGCAAGTGATGCTGAGGTTGTGGTGATGAACCGTTGGGTTGAATCACGCCTGCCAATCGTTGAAGTTGATGAGGGGCAGCGCATCGTCAGCTTCGCCAAACGCTCCGTATTCCATCTTGATGCTGGCGACCCGTATTATGTTGAGCATGCCCTTGAACTCCTTGACGAACCCGGCGAATGGTTCTTGGACAGACGGGCGGGCGTGATCTACTACATTCCGAGGGACGGCGAAGACATGCGCAATGCCGAAGTCATTGCTCCGTTTCTAACTCAAGTCCTAAAGGTAGTTGGGGAACCGAAGGCAGGTCTCTTCGTTGAGCACATAACACTTCGCAGGATAACATTCTCACACACCGAATGGTATTTTCCTGAAGCGAGCAAAAGGGGTAGCGATGTTGGCGGGTTTGCACAAGCAGCCGTTGAGGTGCCCGGCGCAGTCTATTTTGAAGGCGCACTAAATTGCTCGCTTGAGGAGTGCACTGTTGCCCATATCGGAAACTATGGGGTTGAGATTGCGAGGGGCTGCCACAACAACAGATTGAATGGTTGTGACATTTACGACATCGGTGCCGGCGGTGTAAAGATCGGCGAGACAAGGATAAGGGAAGACAAGGCTGAACAAACATTCGGCAACGAGGTGACGAATTGCATTATACGAGACGGCGGATTGATGTTTCACAGCGCCGTTGGGATTTGGATTGGGCAAAGTTACAACAATGTGATTGCGCACAACGAGATAGCCAACTTTTACTACACCGGCATAAGCATAGGTTGGACATGGGGATATGGGAATTCGCTCGCCGGTGGGAATGTCGTTGAGTTTAATCATGTGCATCATGTTGGGAAGCGCACCGACGGCGATGGACCGATACTCAGCGACATGGGGGCAATCTACACCCTCGGAATTCAACACGGCACCGTGATAAGAAACAACCTTTTCCACGACATCTACGGGCTGCGCTACGGCGGATGGGGAATCTACTTTGATGAGGGTTCAACTGGGATAGTGGCTGAGCGAAACATCGTCTACAACACGACACATGGCGGCTTCCATCAACACTACGGGCGGGAGAACATCGTGCGCAACAATATCTTTGCGTATGCGAGAGACCATCAACTTCAAGCCAGCCGTCCTGAGGGACACCTGCGCTTCAGGTTTGAAAGGAACATCGTCATCGGAAGGGGCGAGAGGTGGCTTGTTGGCGGGATTGATTTCAACTTCGCCTTTGAGCGCAACATATACTGGCGTGAGGATGGCGGCGAAATAAAGTTTGGCAATTTGACATGGCAACAATGGCGGGAAAAGGGCATGGACAAAGAGAGCATTATATCCGATCCGATGTTCGTTGACGCTGCCAAATATGATTTCAGGTTGAAAGCGCAATCACCCGCGCTCAAACTCGGCTTTGAGCCAATTGACCTGAGCACGGTCGGACCAAGAAGGGGTGCATTGAAAGGGAAGCGTTAAATTGAGCGGGCAAGCTGCATGCCACGCCGTGTCTTTTACTCACCTCGTAATCGCCCAAGCTGTGTTCTCGTCCTGCGTGGGCGAGGTGAAGCAAAGGATGCCGCCAAGTGAACAGCCAAAGATGCAGGTGGATGAAGAGCATGCGCCAAAAGATGTGATAGAGTTTGCAAGGGATGTAATGCGCACGGAAGCTAAGGCAATACTTGCAGCAATGGAACGCATTGGCGATGAGTTCGTTAAGGCAGTAAACATGATTTTGAGTTGCAAGGGTAAGGTGGTTGTCACCGGCATAGGTAAGTCGGGAGCAATTGCGCGCAAGATTGCGGCAACCCTGTGCAGCACTGGCACACCGGCACTTTTCCTTCACCCGGCTGAAGGCGTGCATGGTGACATAGGTGCTGTCACTGCCGACGACCTGCTTATCGCAATCTCATACAGCGGCGAGTCAGATGAGCTTCGTTTGCTTTTGCCGGCACTGAAGCGCGTTGATGTGCCAATAATAGCGCTAACAGCAAACAGGCATTCGCTTCTTGCGCGGCATTCCGATGTCGTCATTGACATCTCGGTTGAGCGTGAGGCGTGCCCTTTAAACCTTGCTCCGACCGCATCAACGACACTCTCTCTCGCCATAGGTGATGCATTAGCGCTCGCCACAATGAAGTTGAAGCGGTTCACCAAAGAGGATTTTGCGCGCTTTCATCCGGGTGGCACTCTCGGAAGGAGATTGCTTTTGAGGGTGAGGGACTTGATGCGCACAGGCGATAGACTTGCAAAGGTCAAGTATGACCAGCCGGCGATAATGGCATATGCCGCAATAACGAAGGCTCGCGCTGGTGCGTGTGTCGTTGTTGATGACAATGACAGGTTGATGGGCATAGTCACGGATGGCGATATGAGGCGTGCTGTCTTAAAGGACATCAATGTGCTCAACGAGCCGATAACGAATGTCATGACGAGCAACCCGAAAACGATATCTCCTGATGCGCTCGCAACGGAGGCATTGCGCCTGATGCAGCTGCACTCAATTGATGACCTTCCGGTGATTGACGAGGATGGTCATCCAATCGGAATGCTTGATGTCCAAGACTTGCTCTCCGCCGGTATTGTTTGATGCCGACATTCACCGTGGTCGCCAAAGCGTTCCACGATGCGCGCCCCGCTAAGGACGGTGAGGGGAAAAGGTGGGCAACCGAGTGAAGCGTTCAAAACGAAAGAGACAGTTTAAGGTCAAAGGGCGACTTGACGAGATCGCCTTACGCTTCCTTGAGGGGATGGGTGAACCCGAACCGGAGCCGTTTAAGCCATCGCCATTTCAGGAACAGGCGTTGAATGAGATAGCACACAACGATGTCATCGTAGTTGCGCCGACAGGGAGCGGTAAAACATGGATTGCTGAACAGGCTATGCGGAGATGGTTGAATGAGGGCAAGAAATGTTGGTATACGACGCCGCTAAAAGCCCTTTCAAACCAGAAGTATGACTCGTTCAGCGAGCTGTTCGGGCGCGAGAATGTGGGCTTGATAACTGGTGAGAGGCGTGAGAACACTGGCGCACCAATAATTGTCGCCACAACCGAAGTTTTAAGAAATGCCCTTTACACCGGTTTTGATGCGCCGGATTTGATTGTGCTTGACGAGGCACATTACATCGCCGATCCGGAAAGGGGGACGACATGGGAGGAAGTTGTTATACTTGCGCCACAGGAGAGCCGTTTGCTCTTGCTGTCGGCTACAATCTCAAACGCAAATGAGATAGCCAACTGGATGGAGCATGTTAGGGGGAGGAAACCGTCAGTTGTTATGGCTAAGGAGCGCCCCGTGCCGCTGCGCTACGGCTTCATTGATAGGGATGGAAGACCATTGCCATGTGATAAAGAGATAAGCCCGCGCAGCGCTAAAAGGCTCATCCATCGCAGCATTGATATCGTTGGAATCGTAGCATCATTGCGTGCTTGGGGCTTGCTACCCGCCATCATCTTTCTCCCGAGGCGCAGGGATTGCGATAAGGCAGCATTCGCATTCAAGGGCTTTTCTATGGATGGCACAAAGGAGCGAGAGGAGTTTGTCAGGGGAGTGATTGAGGAGAACGAAAGGATCGCACACCACCCGCTCTTGCCGCAACTCATCAAAGCCGGCGTTGCACCGCATCACGCTGGTCATCTCACATCGTGGAAGGTTATGGTTGAAAGGATGCTCAGAGAGGGACTAATCAAAGCTGTCTTTGCAACGACAACGCTTGCGGCTGGCTTGGATGTCCCGGCAAGAACGGTTGTGCTCCCGACACTCATAACGAGGGATGACTATGGGTGGCACCCATTGAGCGCCCTTGAATTCCATCAGATGACGGGCAGGGCTGGCAGGCGCGGCAAGGATAAAGTCGGCTTTGTGCTCATCATTCCGAGAAGCACTGGCGACATTGAACTTGCGTTGCGCCTGATTGAATCAAAGCCTGAGGCGCTTGAGTCCGCATTCAGAGTGCACTATTATCAGGTGCTAAATTTGCTCTCTCGCTACAGCTACGATGACGCAATAGCGATACTTGAAAAGAGCTTGGCAGTTTACCAGTGGAGCAAGCGAAGCCATCGCAAGGGCAGAAGGAAAAGGCATGAGATAAGGGAGCAATTCAAGCGGCGAGCAAGGTTGCTTCAAGAGTTGGGCTACCTTGACAGCAGCATGCAACTTACAAGTGTTGGGCAATGGGCGCTGCTCATCAGGCATGAGCGTTCGCTATTTGCCATTGAGGCGATAAGGAGGGGCTTGTGCGACGAACTGTCGCCTGAGGAGTTGGCTGGTTGGGCAGCGGCACTCACAACTGAACGCTCACCGAGGGCATTAGCTGTGCGGGTGAACTTGGAAAAGCTTGCTGAGCTTGCCTTTGAAATTGAAGTGCTTGAAGACGCATTTGGGATTGAGCCATCTGGATTCGCAAGCGAGTTTGGTGAGCGCGGAAAGCCATTTGGCGATGCCGAGAGAAGGGCTGCATGTGTCTACGCATGGGCAATGGGGGTTGATTGGGATAGGCTTGTCATGCGCGCCGACGCTGATGAGGGCGATTTGCAAAGGCTCATCTTACAGGCTGCCGAAGCACTGCGGCAAATTGAGGACCTGCCATTGCCCATCTCGGAAAGCGCCATGATAGCGCGCCACCTCATCATGCGCCCACCAGCTGCTTGAAAAATCAACCACAGAAAGGCGCTTTGGCTCGCCGCAAACTTTGCCTCATCACATCCACATTGAGAACCAGCGCAGTGTCGCTATACGGAATTCGTCAGTGAATGAATGCGGTGCATCCGCATACTCAAATGCGAGTTTTTCATTTGCGCCATAAAGCTCGTATATGCGCTTGACGCGCTCGTAAACCTCTTTTGCACCATCAAACGGAAAGCAATTATCCCTTGTCGCTGCGAGCAATAGCAGTGGACGAGGGGCAATCATCGCAATGAAGGCATCCTGTTCGCCGAGGCGCAATATGCCTGGCACAAAGTAATACTCACCGTGGCTATCAAGGAAGCTAAGGAACGAACCATCAATTCTTTCGTCACGCACCGATTCCTTCAACTTCCCGAAGGTTGAAAAGCAAAGCGCGCAGGCAGCCACTTTTATCCGTTCATCAATTGCAGCGGCAATCCATGCCAAAGTCCCGCCCATTGAAATGCCAAAGCATCCAATTGAATTTGCATCCACATCTTCCCTTGTCTGCAGGTAGTCAATGCCCGCGATCACATCCTGTGCCATTTGCCCGAGCATCGGTTTCCCATCCATGAACTCATCTACGGCTATGCGTGAGAACCTGCCCGGCTTTGGGTCAACAATGAAGGAATGAATGCCAATCTTTGCCAAATCTTTCCCGATGATTTTTGCCATGTCCTCCACCGATTGGCTTGAGCCGGGGATGCAAATTACCGTTGGCTTTTTCCCCTCGCAGCCCTTGAGCATAACTGCCGAAACTTTGGCGAAATTTTCGCTTTTGTAAATTATGCGTTCGTGGATGATACCCTCTTCTTGCCAAAGTTGATCAATTATTCCCTCTGGTTCGGATTTTTCGCCGTCCATTCCAAGCAGCTCAACAAAGCTCCTTCGCAATTTCCCGCAAACATTTTCCCATTCCTCTGCCGATTTAATTTTTGAAATGTCACAAGGCGCCTCATGAGCTTCAGCGACAAATATTGGCGCTGTTTTTCCGGCATTTTTGAGATGATACCTTTGGAGCAAGTTTTGCGCCCACAATGAGCCTTCTTCGGTGAACCATTTGACCAAATCCTCGGGCTGCGATAATGCCAGCCTTCTATACATTTCCTCAGCGTTTTCAGCCTCATATGTCGCTTTGATGATATCTCCCTCCACCTCAAGGCAATCCTCAAGAGTTGAAGAAAAAGCCAACACTCTCGGTGAGACGAGCGCGCCAACGGAGTTGAATGTAAATTTCCGAAACATGCCCGGAACATACCCGTGAATTGTCATTCTTGGCGGCATTGAAATAAATGCACCACAAACCCTCTCGTCAAGGGCTGCAAATATCAATCCAGCCCAACCTGAAATCCCCCAACCCATAATGGCGATCGGTAATTCGCTAAATCTACCGTGATTTATGAGGAATGTCGTTAATGACATGAGTTCACGAGCCATTTCCCCGACAAAAGTTTTCCCGGACAAAATTAGCCATTTCACTCCAGATATGTTAGAGGAAGCCAATGTTGGCAAGTCAGGTATAATAACCCTGTAGCCGGCATCGGCGATTAAAACCCCATAACGCTCAGAAACATCCTCTTTTCGGCATCCCAAGCCAGTCCGCTCGCCTAATGGCGGTATCAGCACTATGTTGGCGAATGGTTTCATTGCGGATTCGGGAGAAAGAACGATGAACGGAACTTGCAAGCCGTCGCTGAGCTCAAGCACCCATTCAGAGAGTGCATACCTTGATGGGTGAAGGCGAATTAATTGCCCCTTTGACGGCAATGCTGGGGCATAAATACCGGCGCACTTGCTCAAGTGTTTTCTCCAGTCAGTCTTCATCTGCCCGAGCTTTTTCAAAACTTCGCCCTTTTTCTCCCTCTCCTCACACAGTGACTTCAAAAAGCGCAGAAATTGCACATGGCGCCTCAAAAGCCTTTCTTCGCGCAATTTTTTGCGTATTTTCCTCATAATAGCGACTTCATCCGAGTGCTCCGTCGCCTTTCCGGAATGGCTTTGCCGCATCTCGGTGATTTCCTCCAGATGCCCGAATTTTGCCACAATTGAGGGTCAGAAATTGGATAATCAGGCAAGTTTTAAATCCGGCGGGGCTTGCTCTCCCGCGCTTATTCGCTCATTTTTCCACCTGAGTGGCAACTTTTTTCGCTATTTTGCGATCTCCGAAAAGCCTCTTCAAACTCAAGCTCCGCTGCCTTTTTCATTTGAAATGCCGTTATGCCTGCCTCAACGATTGAATATGTCCATGCGCAAAGGAAAATCAGCATCATAATGAACAACCAAAGCAATTTTATCGTGCTCCAATCACGCATGATCTCCAAGAGCGAGCTCATTTGAATTGACCCGAATTTTTTTGCGGCTTTTTCAAACGCATCAAGCACAGGGACTAACCACCCAGCAAGGCTTAAAAGGGAAACGCCAAAAATTGCGAATCCTTTGGCAAAATCTTCATTATATGCCTGTCCGGCTCCGGGGATTGCCATTGAAGCCAAAGCAGCTAACCCGGGATTTTTCCCTTTGGGGCGATGTTCCGGGTGTTCTCTCAACCACGCTCTAAACTCCTCCTGTTTTGCGATTTCCGATAGTTCAATTGTTAGCGCCGCTATTTTCTCCTCAACTGTCGGTTTTTGGCTCCCTTTTTGAAGTGCTGCACGATACATCTCCAAAGCTTCCTTTAGCCTGCCACGAGCACGAAGTATGTCGCCGTATAGCTCAAGCACCTGCGGGTCATCTGGAGAGAGTTCATGAGCTTGTTTGACAAGCTCAAGTGCCATCTTATAATTTCCACGAGCCCTTTCTGCATTAGCCCGTGAGAGCAAATCCTTAATTTCTCTCTCAATTCTCCAATCCCTTTTGGCTCCGCTCATGCCCTTCTTGGCTCCTCAAAGTTGCCACATTTTTGCCGAACAAATTGGGCATTCCTTTTCGTCAGATTTGTATATTTCTCCGCAATTTTCACACCGCTTTAATCCATGCCTCTCACGCCACAGCTTAAGCTTCATGTGAAGCGAAAAGACCCGCCTAAGCAAACCCCTTAATTCGTCATCTTGTATGGGCGAAACCATTTCATCCACGCGTTGCTCAACTTGCTTTGGCAATTTTATTCTGGCAAGTTCCAATGGTGTCGGTGTCATGGAACCCTTTTGGGGTTGTTCTCGCTTCACACTTTCACGCGGCATGCCGATGCGGCAGCGTATGTTAGCAACAAGATTTTCCCCAATTTTTTCGTTTATTTTGCGGATCAATTCCGGTTTGATGAAAGAGATTTCCTGCGCCCATGACGACGATTCAGTGCAAACATAAAGGGTGCCACGCTCAAACTTGTATGGCTTAACAGCTCTCGCTATCCTTTTGCCAGCTGCTTCCTCCCAACAGGAAAATATGATTTGTTGTCGCTGCAACTCTTCGGAATCTTCACCTTTTGGGGTTAATTTCGGGCTTCCTGCAAATTTTTTGCCCTTCAACCAATCATCCATTATTTCGCCAATTGAGACCGGTTTTTCCCTCATTTAATCCTTTTCACCTCTCCCTTTTCCGCGTGAAACAGGGAACATATGTCCCGGAATTTCCCAGGGATTTCCTCAAAGCTTGTCATCGTAATGATGCACTGCTCGTATCTTTGAGCGACTTCAAATAACTTTTGTTTTCGCTTGTCGTCAAGTTGCGATAATGCGTCGTCAAGAAGAATTATGGATGACATGTTCCTCTTGACTTCGTGCAGTTTGCCGAGAGAAAGCTTCATGGCTAATAAGACGACTTTTTGTTGACCAGATGAGCCATAATCACGCACATCCATGTTATCAACCAAAATTTGCAAATCATCTCTGTGTGGTCCGACGCTTGTAGCCGTCACCTCTATGTCATGTGGTAGCGCCCTCTCAAGTAATTCGGAATATCTCCAGGATAATGCCTCAATTTTCCCACTGGCGTATAGCTCTGCTACATCGCCTCCAAGTGAGGAAATATAGCGTAATTCAACTTTCCCTATTCCGCCAAGTTCCGAGAAGAATTCTTGGACAAATGGCTGCCATTGCTGGATAAATTCAAGCCTCATCCCAATCAATCTGGAGCCATATTTCACAAGTTGTAAATCCCAGTTGCTGATTTCGTTTCTTGCTTCCTCTCGCAATTCTGCTTCCTCGCTTATTTTCTCAAGCAGGGCGTTCCTTTGGGACATTACACGGCGATAATTGAGCAAACTGAAATGGTAGCTGTGGCTCCAATGGCACAAAGTTTTGTCAAGCAATTCTCGCCTGCTACGGGGTTCTCCACTCACAATCTGAATTTCATGTGGCATGAGACAAACTGCATGGAAAGGGGCTCGCCCTTCTTCACCCTTCTTCCTCTCTTTTCCATCAATGCACCATCTTTTTCTGCCATCAGCAACGGCGGTTTCAAGCCAATGTTCCTCGCCATTTTCAAGCCTGATGAGCGCCTTTGCTACTGCATAATTTGTGCCCTTTCTCGGAATTTCCCGCTCATCGTGTGTTCTTGGCGATTCACCAGTCAATGCGAACATGATAGCCTCTATTAATGTCGTTTTCCCTTGAGCGTTGTCTCCCGCGATAGCGACAATGCCCGTCGGAAAAGCGACATCGGCTGAAGAAAAAAGGCGAAAATTTCGCAATATTATTCGGCTAACATGCAAATCTCGCCACTCCCATCTTTGACTTCTGTCCTAAAATTCCACTTCCTCTGGCGGTTGCATTGGCATTACGATGTAAATCCATTCCTCGCCCTCGTCAATCAGGGTGGGACGCATGACAACCGGTTGACGGTTTTCATTCATTTCCACAATTGTCGTTGGACTTTCAACATTGGAGAGGAATTCGGTAATAAAGTCGGCATTAAAGGCGATGATTATTGGTTCGCCTTCGTATTCAATTGGAAGCAGCGTCTCTTTGCCTTTCCCCCGTCCGGCTTCTGGATCTTCGGCAGTGATAATCATCCTTTCTTTCCCAATTTGCATGACAATTTGCGGTATATCCTCGTTTGCGTGTAGCGCAACGCGCTTTATTTTGGCGAGAAATTCCCTTGTGTCAATCACTAACTTGCGGGCAAATTGGGTCGGTATAACTCGCTTGTAATTCGGAAATTGCCCCTGCATTTTAAGAGTTATGCACTGCATATCCTCAGTTTCAATTTGCATGTGAGTGACATCAATGGCAAGTTTAGCAGGTTCATCCGCATCCGGGAGCAAGCGATGTATTTCTCGCATAACTGTGGCGGGAATTATCGCTTCAGTGCGTTCCTGTGTGGTGGTTGGGATGCTTGTTCGGACGACAGACATGCGATGTGTATCTGTTGCCACGAATGAGAGTTTGTTGTCCTCAATTTCTATCAGAATCCCGGCGCAGACTCCGGCGCTTTCTTCCGTTGCAGCTGCAAATGCTGACCGCTTTATCATTTTGCGCAGCATGCTTTGATTAATTTCGCATAGCTGGGGCTTTGCCAACTCGGGTAGGAGCGGGAACTCATCTGCGGGGACTGTGGGAAGTGAGTGTTCAGACTCGGAATCTTCATCCCGCAGAAATAAAAGGTTACCGCGCAGTTCTAACGAAATTTGCTTTGCTTCCTTGAACTGCTCTACAAGTTCCAAGAAGAGCTTTGCAGGCACCGTTGTTGCGCCCTCAATTTCAACCTTCACTGGTATGGTTTTTCTCACACAGGTGTTCATGTCAGTTCCGGTGATTAGCAATTTTCCCCCATCTTCCCCAAAAATTGCCTCAATTTTGATATTCTGCAGGATTGGTAGTGTTGCCCTTGCGCTGACTACTCGTGCTGCTGCACGCACACCATCAGCTAATATTGAACTGTTGCATGTGAGTTTCATCTTCCCCAACCTCCTCTCATGAGTTTATTACACATCCTGACTTATTTTTGACAATTCTAAAATCCTTCCCTCCGTTGCCGTTCTCGCTAATTGCATCGCCTTATTTTTTACTCCGTCTTATTGTTGTTATTATTAGCAGTGTGAAAATTGTGGAAAAAATTTTGTTTCAGTATTTTTTGCCGAGTTTTGCCGGAAAAATTCCCCCAAGTTTTCCACAACCACCTGTGGAAAACTCGGTTTAGTTTTCCACAGCCTGTGAATAACTCTCTCAAATCAAATGTGTCAACATGCATTTCACCACCAATCCACATTTTTTCCACAAGTTATTCCCAGAGTAATTCACAGAACGAATTTTTTGTCAACTGAACAAATTCACAGCTTTTTCCACAGGATAACCGAATATTAGGGGATTTTTTAACAGACTCTCACATGCCCTTCACACCTTTTTAACAGGTTACCCACAATTTCTCCACAACTTTTTCACAGCTTTTTCACAATCTCTGCTGTTGAAGTGATTCAAGCTGCGCTATGTGTTCCACTCTTGCCTTCAATTCATCAACAAGCCTTGCAATGGCTTGATTAGCATAAATTTCCTCGCGAATTTTTTCATACGCATACAACACTGATGTGTGATCCTTTCCAAATGCTCTACCTATATCCGACAATGACTCGGTAGTCATTTCTCTTGCCAAATACATAGCAATATGCCTCGGTTGAACAAGGCTTCTGTTTCTTTTTGCACTGCGCAAATCATCAATTGTGATGTTGAAGTGCTCCGCCACAACTTTGAATATATGCCTCAACTCTATGGGATATTGCCTTAAATCGCAGTAATCCCTCAATCCTTCCTTTGCTATCTCAAGTGTGATTGGCTTGCCAATCAACGAGGCATATGCAATGACTCTTGTCAATGCCCCTTCAAGGACTCTGATATTCGTTTGTATTGACTGGGCTATGAAGAGAGCCACATCTTCTGGGAGGTCAACATTCTCTTCCTGAGCTTTTCGCTGCAAAATTGCAATTCTATGCTCAAGATCTGGCGGGGTAATTTCGGTTATTAATCCCCATTCAAACCTTGAGCGCAACCTTGCTTCGCCGAGGTTCAGTTCCTTTGGTGGGCGGTCGCTGCAAATGACAATCTGCCTATTTGTGTCGTAAAGTTCGTTAAATATGTGGAAAAATTCCACCTCTGTCCTTTCAGCCGAAGCAATGAATTGAACATCATCAACAAGCCAAACATCAACACTCCTGTAAGCTCGCCTAAATTCTGCAGTTTTATCCTCCCTTATAGCCGTTACAACATGGAAGAGAAATGTTTCGCCAGAAACATATGCCACTCGAAGGTGGGGATATATTTCCCTAACTTTATGCCCGATAGCATGCATTAGGTGGGTTTTTCCCAAACCGACACCCCCATAGATGAATAGCGGGTTATATTTTTCCGCTGGGTGGTGAGCGACACTCCACGCAGCAGCATGGCTCAGTGAGTTACTCCTCCCAACAACAAAGCGTTCAAATGTATACTTCGGGTTCAATGGTATTGAACTAAAATCTGTAAATATGCTATCAGATAGCTCATGCGATTGACAATGAGTTGAAATTGATAAAATATGTTCCCTTATTCCCTTTTCCTGTGGTTTTCCGTCTGTGGTTTCGGGGTTTTGCAGGGCTTTTGTGACGGCTTCTTCATTTTGTTGGATCTTTTCCTCCATTCGGCTCTCCCCCTGTTTTGGTGTTTCTGCACCATTATTGGAATTTTCTTCGGAAAAATTGAGTGGCAACCCGAGTTGCGTCGTGCTGAGGCAAAATTGGATACTGACAGATTCACCAACAACCTCACTAATTGCTTTCTCTATTTCATTCTTATATCTTGCCTCCAGCAAATCTTTAGTAAACTGATTTGGAACTGTAACAGTCAGAATACTGCCTTGCAATCGTGTTGGACGAATAGAGCGCAGCCAACTTTTGTAAGCAGCACCGCTGATGCGTTCCTGCAACAATTGCAGGGATTTTTCCCAAACTTCTGTGAGCAATGCTTGCTTCCTCTCCTGCATCCGCTTTACACCCCCACCAGCTGTGAAAAGTTGTGCAAGCATTACAGGTGACCTGTATTGAAAAGCTGTAAATATGCCGCAATATTGCTTTACACTTTCATCCGTGAAATTTGCTCACCACAAGATGAAGGAGATAGCTTGTGCAATTAGCACTTATGAATAATTCGGTAACTGCCCTCTCAGATGCATATCAGGCTACCAGTTTATAGCCACTTTTGGGAGAACAAAGTTCCCCCTTATGCCCGCAAAATCATGTTGTGAGCCAACTGGCGAGCAAGAAAAAATCGCCAAATTCCCCCAATTTATTGGGAAATGTATACATACACCTTTCTTTCCTTTGGTCCGTCAAACTCGTAGAAAATGATGCGCTGATCATTGTCCATTAGCAATTTTCCATCCTTGACAAGGAGCACCTCAGTTGGTGCAACTAAGGCAGCCTTGGTATACCCAGAAGAATTGCCGACTATGTTGTCAAATTGCTCCAGGAACTCATGAAGCCTTGAGGTGTTTTCTTTTGAGATGTCTCGGTGGATGCTCACCGCTGCGGTTGTGTGGGGCACATAGATGCAAACGAAGCCCTCGCTTAATCCCGCACCGGTTACGAGTTTGCGCACAGCATCAGTTATGTCCACCATCTGCTCTTTATGTTCGGTTTGAATTACGAGTTCGTGGATGGTGCCTTTCACAGCCTCACTACACCCCCTCATTGACAACCTCATCATTTGCCAACGATGCCCTTTGAGGCTCACTCGCTCCTACTTGCACGCTTCATTGAGGGACTAACGGAAACCACCGTTTGTTATGATGCTGCATCATCCAGTTCAAAGTCAAGTCCCATCGCAAACATAAAAGCGCATGCGCCACTACACGCATGCGCTTTTATCCTTCCCCACCTAAAGTTCTCATCCGCGCACTCCTCTATCTATGATGCCGCGCTGATTCAATCGTGTAAACCTTATGGCTTGGTTACACGCCACTCATAGCAATCGTTCTCAAATGCCCTTTCCTTTGGAAGCCACTTTGCATGCCCGTCAGCATATGCCCAGACGCTTCCTTCAAGGTGCGGGAAAGCTACCCAGCCAGGTTGTGACCAATTAGCTCCAGTGCATTGACCCTGTGGTGGTTCCACTACCCAATCACCATCACCATTCTCCCCGATTAAGAATGTCCTTGAAGGTTGATCAAAGCGGGCAAGGGCGTAAATTCCGCTCTCGCTCCAATATGCATTTGTGCCGTAAGTTGCAGTATATGGCAGTTGGCTCCCAGCAGGACATGGATACCTTTCACCAGTTGATGGGCATATATAAAGCTGCGTGTTCTTCACATACGGTAAGATGAGCTGCTTCCACGAAGCAAAGTCGGCACACCATGATGGTCCTCTGTATCCGATAGGCAATGTCTCATCGTAATCCTGAGCATACATGAGCGCTCCCATGCCAAGCTGACGCAAGTTGTTTGTGCAGCTTATAGTCCTCGCCTTTTCCCTTGCCTTTGCAAACACGGGGAACAATATCGCCGCCAAGATGGCGATGATAGCAATCACCACGAGCAGCTCTATCAGCGTAAAGCCAGTTGAGCTCACCCTACGCCTTCCAACTGTTCGCTTCATTTCACATTCCTCCTTTGATTTTGAACACACCATCTTCAACGCCTCACAAAGCCATCATATGGAGATTAGTGGCAAGCAGCAATCAACCACAAATCATTCCTTCAGGCAACTTAAAGCCGCCACTGATGCGAACTCTAATTACATCACCCTCCTTCCGTATGGGATTGACTTCACTCCCACAACCCGACTTTAGCACAGCACAATTTGTTTGTAAATTCTTACATCGCAATCTTGTCAAACGCCCGTTCGTAGCAAGCCACGAAGCATTAGCGAAGTGGCGTTCGTCATGACATCGTTCGTAGTAAGCCACGAAGCGATAGCGGAGTGGCGTTCATATGACATCGTTGACGGCACTCCACTTCGTTCCGTGCCTCACTACGAACCTTTGACCCATTATCCGTTTGCATGGGCGGACGATAGTCCGCCCGAAATCGTTCCTTCGGGCGGCTTGTAGCCGCCCCTACATCAACTTGCATAGGCGAACGACAGTCCGCCACAAATCCTTCCCTCAAGCGGCTTATCAGTTACCCCCCAACGTGAACATGCAAAAACCATCTTCACCACGGGTAATGAAAAATGCGCTTTAAAGCAAGCTCGGCTTTAGCCGCAATTAAAGGAATCGTGAATCAGACCCTTGTGCTGCGCACAAGCAGTGCTATTCCGATAACCAAGGAGAGCAGATTTGGCAACCAACATCCGATGAGGATTGGTATCCGACACTGCCTTGCGAGTATCGCGCCGTAATACCACATGAAGTAGTAGGCGAGCACGGCCATGACGGTCAACACGCATGTCAATGCCTGCCCCTTGGGCTAACTTCGGTTGCATCTCTTCAATTCACCCTGCTCCTTTCCTCAATCGCTTTTGAGAGTGCTCCTCTTCAGCATTCTGCTTGCTGGGATAATCTCCTCAACCTCGTATGGGTTGATCCCTTGAGCTTGATGGTAAATGCGCATGAGCACCTCTGCAATTAAACCGAGCATTAGAAATTGCATCCCACCAACAATGGCTACTGCACTAACGCATAGCAGCGCTGAAGCCACGCAGAAATTAATGTGCGTTCCCATCCCAAAGCAAATGAGAGCGGCACACAATGTCAGCATGCCGAAAAGCAGAAACGCAAGTGCCCATGTGCCGATAGCGTAAATTGGCTTGCTCAAAAGTTTGTGCAACATCCTGACCATGAGCAGGTCGAGCAAAACTTTGAATGTCCTCTCAAGCCCGTATTTTGAGCGTCCCCAAACCCTCGGACGATGATTGACCTCAATTTCTGCGACCCTAAATTTGAGTTGCCCAAGGTATGCCGCTATCACGCGGTGCATCTCGCCATACAGCCTGAGTGAAGTTATTGCGTTTCGCCTATATGCTTTGAGAGTGCATCCGTGATCGCGCAAGTTGATGCCACTAACCTTTGAAACAAGCCAGTTGGCGATAACTGAGGGTATCCTGCGCGTCAGCAGTTTATCCTTGCGATGCCTCCTCCAACCGCTCACGATGTCATAGCCTTCGTTCAATTTCTCAATCAGGCGTGGGATGTCTCTCGGGTCATTTTGCAAGTCGGCATCAATGAACACGATTACATCGCCGCTTGAGTAGTCCACGCCGGCTTGCATGGCGAGCGTTTGACCAAAGTTGCGCCTCAACTTGATGACGATCGTGCGGGTGTGTGATAGTGCAATTTCCTTGAGCACTTTGTAACTCCCATCAGTGCTGCCATCGTCAACGAAAAGGAGTTCGTAGTCAATACCAAGTTCATCAACGACGCTAACGAGCTCCTCATGAAGCTTGCGCAGGTTGCCCTCCTCATTGAACACTGGAACGATGATGGAGAGCTTGTTGAAGTTGTGGCGACCGCTCATTTCCGATGCCCTCATTTGCACATCCATTGGAGCAGCTTTGCCACAGTTGGACGAACAAGCTTCCTTGGGACGATCAAATCTATCATGCCATGTTCAAACTGGAACTCAGCCATGCGATGCTCAATCGGGACTTTGATCTTCAACGACAGCTCAATCACCCTTGGGCCGGTAAAGCCAACCATCGCACCAGGTTCGGCGAGGATGACATCGGCGAGTGCGCCAAAGCTCGCTTGAACGCCAGCCATTGAGTCCGTGAGCAGAATTATGTAAGGCAGTCGTGCTTGATGAAGCCTTGCACAAGCTGCACATGTCTTCGGCATCTGCATCAGTGACAGCAAACCCTCTTGCATCCTCGCGCCACCGCCTGAGCCGGAAATGACGAACACCGGCAAGTGAAGTTCTATAGCCCTCTCAAAGAGCCTTGTTATCTTTTCCCCGAGGACGCTGCCCATGCTCCCACCCATAAATTTGAAGTCGGTTATGCCTATCGCCACAGGTATACCCTCAATTTTAGCCATGCCTGTCAGGGCGGCATCCTTCAAGTTTGTTGCCATCTGGCTTTTTAGGAGCTTCTCCTTGTATTCGGGAAAGTTCAGCGGATCTGCTGGTGATAGGTTTTCGTCCCATTCCTCAAATGTTCCTTCGTCAACGGTTATCTTCAAACGCTCCCATGCGCTGAGGCGCTCGTGGTATCCGCACTGCGGGCACACTTTCAGCTCGCGCTCGTATTCTTTGCGATATGTTAGGGCGCTGCACCTCTCACACTTAACCCAAAGGTTCTCACCAGCCTCGCTCATCGCAATTACCCCTGCTTTGCTCATCCCTCATCACCGCCCGCAAGCAAAAGAAAGGTCATCGCTTTTGTGCCCTTAAATGGTCGCCTGCGCCCTTCACCACAAAGTTTGCTGGCGCTTTGTTGCCTGCGTCACTTTGCCCAAAGATTCACCTCGTGCACAATGCACATCATCTTGGTCATCGGCAAAGTTGTGTTTGGGAGCAGCGTTCGGGCAAGTTCCTCATGCCATGCAAGTGCGGAGTAATTGCTGAGAGTGTCAAATGCCGATACAAATGCTATCATGATGTTTTGATGTTTATTCCCAATGCCTCACCAAAGCAACAACAGGCGTTGTCTGAGTCACTCTCAACGGCTATTCTAACGCATTGGGCGGGGTGACTAAAGCAAATGGAGTGCAATGATGATTGGCAAAGCCGACTTGAGGAGTTGCGCCGAGAGATAGACAGGATTGATGAAGAGATACTGAACCTGCTGAATAGGCGTGCCGAGATTGCCATGTCAGTTGGCGCGCTTAAACGCATGCTGAATCTCTCACCGCACTCGCCATCAAGGGAGGCTCAAATACTTAATAGGCTTTTGAAACTGAGCCATGGTCCTCTGCCTGTAGACTCGTTGAAAGTCATCTACCGAGAGATACTGAGCGCTTGCAGGAGGCTTGAAGGGCTTATAAAGGTCGTCTACCTCGGACCTGAATTCTCATACACGGATTTGGCGAGCAGGCAATACTTCGGTCACGGTGTGGAGTTATATCCTGTGCCGACAATTCAGGATGTGTTCTTTGAGGTTGAGCGCGGCAATGCCGATTACGGCGTCGTGCCAGTTGAGAATACGGCTGAGGGTGAAGTCAATGATACGCTTGATATGTTCATACGCTCAAACTCAAAGATATGCGCGGAGACGCTCCTGCCAATTCACCACTGCTTAATGGCTAAATGTTCGCTTGACGAGATCAAGGTGGTTTATTCCCGAGACAGCGCGCTGGCTCAATGCAAGGGTTGGCTCTCAACTCATTTGCCAAACGCAAGGCTATGCCCAGTTAGCAGCACAGCGGAGGGCGCAATGAGAGCTGCAAGTGAACCAAACGCAGCAGCTATTGGGCACAGACTGGCTGCGGAGCATTATGGACTTAGCGTGCTTGCATCAAACATTGAGGACATGCCCGGGAATAAAACTCGCTTCCTCATCATCGGGGATGAAATACCACCTCCAACTGGTCAGGACAAAACATCAATTCTGTTCTCGGTGGCGCATCGTCCGGGTGCGCTTTACAGGGCTCTCGGAGCTTTGCAGCGCTTCAACATAAACATGACCATGATAGCATCAAGACCGGCAAGGCACACTCCATGGGAGTATCTTTTCTTCGTTGACTTCCAAGGGCACATTGAAGATGAGCCCGTTAAGAAAGCGCTTGAGGAGATGAGAAGGGAGTGCCTATTCCTAAAGGTGCTCGGCTCTTACCCTGAGGCGGTTGAGTGAGACACGACTCCGAAATGAAGGTGAGTGAGGTTTCATGATACAGTTGCACAATGTGACCGTGAAGTTCAAGGGCGGCATCGTTGCTTTGAACAATGTTTCATGCACGATAAACAAGGGCGAGTTTGTCTTCATCGTTGGACCGACTGGCTCTGGCAAGTCAACAATATTGAAGCTCATCAACCGAGAGCTCATTCCAACGCAGGGCAAGGTCATCGTTAACGGGATCAATGTCGCATCATTGCGCCCTTCACAGGTCCCATTCCTTCGCCGCTCAATTGGAGTTGTGTTTCAGGACTTCCTCCTCCTTCAGGACAAGACAGTCTGGGAGAATGTGGCATTCGCGTTAAAGGTCATTGGAGCGCCTCGATCTGAGCTTCGTGATGCGGTGTGCAGTGCGCTGCAGCTCGTCGGGTTGATAGAGAAGTGGGATGCATATCCGAGGCAGCTATCCGGCGGTGAGCAGCAAAAGGTGTGCATGGCGAGAGCAATCGTGAACAACCCGCTGATATTGCTTGCCGATGAGCCAACTGGCAACCTTGACCCAGACTCATCCATAGAGATAGCCTCGCTACTTGACCGTGTGAACCAGCGTGGCACAACTGTAGTTGTGGCGACGCACGACAAATACATTGTTGACTACCTGAAGAAGCGAGTCATTGAACTGCGTGGCGGAAGCATCGTCAGGGATGAGCCGGAAGGGGTGTATCGCGGTGCTATTACGGTTCGTTGAGCATTGCATCTCTGAAGCGCTTACGAGCATGCGAAGGCACTGGCTGATGAGCATGGCTGCGACAGTGAGTGCCGCATTGTCCGTAGCCGTTTTTGGTCTCCTCGTCCTCATCGTGCTTTATGTGCGCTCAGCTGTGCTTCGTGAGTCTGAAAAGGTCAATTGCATGCGTGTTTATCTCCATAGCGGCGTGACGGAGCAGCAGGCAAGGGAATTGCAAAGGAGGATTCAGCGTTGGGTGCTCGTCAAAAGCGTCAAGTTCGTTCACAAGGATGAGGGCTTGAGGGAGATGGAAGCCTCCATGGGGAATCATGTTTCGTTGCGCAGCTTGGCTGGCGGTAACCCATTGCCGCACAGGCTTGATGTGGTCGCCGTAAACTTTGAGGACGCAATTGAGTGCGCAAAGAGGCTTGAGCGCCTCCCTGAGGTTGAAAGTGTGGTGTGTATGGCTGATGTGGTGAAACAGCTATCGCACATCATGAGGCTCGTCAGGCTGTGCGGGCTTGCTCTGGTCATCGTCACTGCTTTCGCCACATTGACGCTAATCGCCAACGCAATCAGGTTGACAATTTATGCGCGCAGGGAAGCCATAAGAATCATGCAGCTTGTCGGGGCTACGATTTGGTTCATAAGGGCGCCACTTATGCTTGAGGGATTGATTTACGGGTTGGTTGGTGGCGCGGTTGCGTCTTTGATGGTTTATGCAGCGCATGCCTCTCTTCTTAGGCTCGTTGAGACGAATAAGGTGCTGCTGATGCTGTTCCATGTGGCTGTCCCGAACTGGTATTTCTTTGCCAGCATGACAATTGTCGGGCTCGCATTCGGATTGCTCGGGAGCTTGAGCGCAGTTCATCAGCTTGTGCGCTACCTTTCATAATGCCCGTAGCAATTCCTTCCTCGCGTTGATGTGCTGCATACGCGATTGCTTCATGTTGGCATAATGAAAATGCGAAGCGGAGCTGGTGTAGCTCAGCGGCAGAGCGGGGGATTTGTAATCCCCAGGTCGCGGGTTCAAATCCCGCCGCCAGCTCCAAAACATTTTATGGTGAGCAGACAAAATGCAGTTGGCAGCTGATAAGCTGCCAATAAATTTGCGCTTTGCATTGCGCCCTAAAATGCCGCTTGAGTAAGCCCTGATGATGTGATGGGTTCAAAGGGTGGTGTGAGGGGTGCACGGCTTTCAAAAGATCAGGTTGCCCGATGAGGGTGAGGCAATAAAGGTTGTTGATGGGAAGCTGTGCGTCCCTGATATACCTATAATCCCATTCATTGAGGGCGATGGCATCGGTTCGGATGTGTGGCGTGCTGCACGCCTTGTGATTGATGCCGCAGTTAAAGTTGCCTACGATGGCGAGAGGAGAATCGCATGGTGCGAAGTTTTCGCTGGCGAGAAGGCGCTCAACCTCTACGGTGAGTTACTCCCTCAGGATACGCTAAGGGCGATTGAGCAGTTCATCGTGGCAATAAAGGGTCCGTTAACGACGCCGCCATTTGGTGGGCATCGTTCCCTCAATGTGACTTTGAGGCAGGAACTTGATCTGTATGCCTGCGTTCGCCCGATCAAGTGGATTGAAGGCGTCCCATCACCAGTCAAACATCCAGAGAGGCTTGATGTGGTCATATTCCGTGAAGCCACAGAGGATGTGTATGCGGGAATTGAGTGGGAGATGGGCAGCGATGGTGCAAGGCGTGTCATTCAGTTCTTGAGGGAGGAGTTCGGTATAATCCTGCCCGAGGATGCTGGCATCGGAATTAAGCCGATAAGTGAGCGCGCAACGAAAAGGCTGATGCGAAAGGCAATCAAGTATGCGCTTGAGAACGGGAGAAGGAGCATCACCATAGTCCACAAGGGAAACATCATGAAGTTCACCGAAGGGGCATTTGCGCAATGGGCTTATGAGGTTGCTCTGGACGAGTTTGGTGAGCATGTCGTAACGCAGCGCGATGTCTCAAGAGCTCCCGAGCAAAACATCACTGGGAAGCTCATAATCAAAGATGTGCTTGCCGATAACATGTTCCAGCAGGTGCTCACGCGTCCCGAAGATTACGATGTCATAGTGCTTCCAAACCTGAATGGAGATTACCTGAGCGATGCATGTGCAGCACAGGTTGGCGGCATTGGCATTGCTCCTGGGGCGAACTTGGGCGATTACCATGCGCTGTTTGAGCCGACTCATGGGAGCGCACCAAAATATGCGGGAAAGGATATAGCCAATCCGAGCTCAATGATCCTCTGCGGGGCAATGATGTTGCGCTACATCGGATGGGGTGAGGCAGCCGACTTGATTTACGATGCGCTCAGCTTCACAATCAAATCACGGAAGGTGACGCAGGACTTAGCGAGGCACATTGACGGTGATGTGCAAGTGTTGACTTGCTCCGAATTTGCAGCGGAGCTCGTTGAGTGTATTCAATCACGGCGCTGCTCAACCGGAGCTGCTTGAGGTCGGAAGAGACACGGGCGGCATCCTTGGGGGCTGCGGTGGTTGTGGGGTTGGTAAACGGTGGCATCAAGGATGCCGCCACTTCTTTGGACACATGGCAGTGCCATGATGTTTATACCATGCTGCTGCAGGACCAAAACCTCAAGTCACTCCACACGGCGTTTTGCGGGTGGCTAATCGGTTGAGTGACTACAATGTTAGTAGTGAGCTGTGCGGTGGAGGGATGAGTCATGAAGATAGGCTTGATCGCTGATACACACGATAACATGCCCAAGATAGAGGCGGCAATCAAGCTGTTTGAATCTCACGGTGTTGAACTGGTCATTCACGCTGGTGACTTTGTGGCACCGTTCTCGGTGAAGCCGTTTTCACGGCTCAGTTGCAGGCTTGTGGCTGTGTTTGGGAATAACGATGGTGAGCGAATTGGCTTGCTCAAAGCGATGGAGGGCTTTGGAGAACTGCATGCAAGGATGGCTACACTTGAGGTTGAGGGCAAGCGCATCGCTGTCATGCACGAACCAGAACCGCTTGAGGCGATGAAGAGGAGTCGCATGTTTGATGTCATCGTTTATGGGCACACCCATAAAGTCTCCGTTGAGCGAAATCAATGCCTTGTCGTCAATCCGGGGGAGGCTTGTGGGTGGCTCACAGGGCGTTCAACTGCGGCTTTGCTTGATTTGGAAAGGCTTGATGTGAGCGTCCACGAACTTTGAGGGCGGTGATGTTTTGTGGTCATTAGGAAGATTCGTCCGACGGAAATACTCGCATGCATCTTTGTAGCGGGGTTTGTCATAGCCGTGCTTTTCTCCTCGGTTTACATGCAGCGCGTTGAGCAAGCCCTAAGGAGTGCCCCGCCAAAGACTGTGCAACAACCCGTTTCACGAATGGACATCCCAGCGCAATATGTTGTCGGTCCAACGAACGCAAAAGTGAGCATTGAAGCCTTCCTCCCATTTGATGTGGAGTGTCACGCAATTAACATTGGGCTGTTAACCGAGGTGGCGAAGGTTGAGGGGAAGCGCATACGGCTCGGAATTTACAACATGCATTCCCCCGAGGGTTCAAAGGCTATGGAAAAGCGCGGTGTGCACTGTGCTTCAATACTCGTGAACGGCGAGGTTGTCTTGTCAGGTCCGCAGGTTGATGTCGGTGGGTTGATTGGAAAGATTGATGAGGCGCTCAAGGCAGCATATGGGAGCGGGATGAATGGCGAGGTTGCCGAACAGCTTAAGCAGAAGTGGGCTAAGATGACGGTGCAGGAGGCCAATGAGTTTGTCAGAAAGATTTTTGCGCCGAAAGCTGAAGAGGTGGAACACGAAGCCATCCCTGTGGCAAAGCCGGGCGGCAAAGTTGAAGTTGTGTTTTACATGCCGCCAAAGGATACTCCGGGAGCAATAAACTTCCCGGAAGCCATCAAGCGAGTTGAAGGGCTAAAGGAGCAATATGGTGAAAAGCTCTCTGTCAGAGTAGTTGACATGATGAGCGATGAGGCGACAAGGGCGCTCAAGGAAGGGCGCATTCGCGGTCCATGCGCACTCGTTAACGGCAGCTATAAGCACATAGTGAAGGTCGGAGAAAAAAGCACCGTGATTAGGTTGGATGCGGAGCCGCTGGCGGGCAGGTTCATTGACCCAAAGAGTGTTGAGATCGTTGTTAAGACTTATCTTGGCATCCCAACAGAGCCCACACATTGAAACATTGAAACAGCGATGGCATCAGAAGAACCACAACTTAGCCTTGCGATAGGCTTCAAAGCACCTTTCGCAAAGCCTTACCGACTTGTAATCCGTATCCGCAATTGAATTGCTGAAATGCATGACGCATCTTTTGTCACTGCAGTGTCGCAATCCGAATGTGTGCCCAAGCTCATGGACTATTTCCTTAGCTAAGCGTTCAATCAAAAGTTCGTTTGACACATCGCCCATCCTCAACCTGTATGTAGAGATGAGTGCCCTCCTCCCCGGCAACTCGGCTATGCCAAAGACGAAGTTCAATGTGCTGGTATAGATGTCCACATCAACAATTCCGACGACGCGGCTTTCGTCCTCCGGAAGCGGAATGCTATCAAGTATGGCATCGGCGAGATACTGATTTCGCCGCTTGACAAATGCCTTTGAGAGGTCTATCTGGCGTTCCAAGCTCCCTATAACGCATCTTGTTTCGGGGAGGCTTATTTCAACTTCACCCAAAGCCACCCTAACAATGGATTCATCAACACCTATTGGGATGCAAACGACGGGCAGCTTCTTTTCGCCCTTGCCCAAATCCTCTCGCTCATGATGTGGCGCCTTTGAGCCGAAGAGACAGAAGCAACATGCTGTTAAAGCCATGCAATACATCGTTGAAGCAACCCCCATGTCCTTAATGTTGAGTTATGTGGCCGAACGCAGGGCAGCTGTTATGCTGCCCGCAAAGTTGGACCAACTCACATCCACCCATATAGATGTTGCCATCCGACACGGCTTGGTAGCTTACTTTTGAGCTACAATGATAGCAAGAAAGAGCGAAGGTGGACATACCTTTGCGCAGTCATGGTCATGTTTAAGGCACATCATTCGCCAATTCCGTCTTCAATTTCGCCCTTCGGCTTTATTTGCTCAAGCGGGGAGGCATCGTTGCATGAGCGAGATCAAAAGCCTTTGTCACACACGGCTCGTTCTCATCTTAGCGATTTGCCTCGGCGCAGCTTTCGTTCCGATGGCTTTGTGTGAAGAAGCACATAAACTGCTCTCGCCCGATGAATACATCCCCGTAGAACGCATATCCCCGGGCATGCGCGGTTATTGCAAGAGCACATTCAACGGCACAAAGGTGAGCACCTTCCCAGTGACGGTCATAGGCGTGCTCAAGGGAGTTGACTTTGGAATGGACCTGATACTCATTCGGATTGATGGTGGTCCGATCGTTTCAAACGGTTGGGGTGTTGTCTCCGGCATGAGCGGCTCTCCGGTCTACATTGCCGGCAAGCTTGTTGGGGCGGTTGCATATGCGTATCCTTTCTCAAAAGCGCCCATAGCTGGCGTGACGCCGATAAGGAGCATGGTTGAATCAACCATGCCGCAAAAGATGGCTGCCGCCGCGGCTGTGCCAAAGACCATAAATTTGAAGCCGGTGAATGGCAGCATCATTCTCTCAGGCAAACGCATAAGCTCGGTGAAGCTGAGCACATGCCCATTGGATGTGGACGGGGCGAAAGTTCCCCAAGATGAAATGTTGCTCATTCCGGTTGCGACGCCTTTGATGGTTTACGGTATGCCGAAGGCATCGCTTGAGCGCTTGAAAAAACTCCTTCAGCCGTATGCGCTCATCCCTGTTCTCTCACCCGGCAGACCAGCTAATGCCTCAGCGCTCAAAGCAATGCTTGAGCCGGGTGCGCCAATTGGCGCACAGCTCACATGTGGGGACATTGAGATAACGGCAATAGGGACGCTCACATACCGCAAAGGCGACATCGTTATAGCATTCGGGCATCCGTTGCTCCTCTCCGGCGAGACGAGCATGCCCCTTACAACTGCCTATGTGCACGGTGTATTGCCGAGCCAATACATGTCCATCAAACTCGCTTCGCCGATTAAAGCAGTTGGCACATTCACTCAGGATAGGGCATTTGCGATGGCTGGCGTTGTCGGGTTGCGCTCAAAAATGCTTCAACTGCGCATCTCGGTTGGCGATAGGGATAGAGGTATTGAGCGGACCTTCAATGTGTCCGTCTTCAGGCATCGCGAATTGACCGTGCCGTTGGTTGACTTGCTCATCGCGCTCGCATTCACAAATGTGACCAGTGAGGCGCCCTGCGGGACCACATTTGTCTCCTACGAGATAAGCGCCGATGGCTTGCCCAAGATGAGGCGACAAAACGCATTCGTTGAGGGCAAGATGAGCTTGTTTGAGAGGCTTTTGGGCTACTCAATGCCATCAACCTCGGAGCTGATTCAAACGCTGCTTTTGCTTGAGGAGAACAGGTTTGAGAGGGCAAATGTTAAGAGCGTCATTGTAAGACTTGAGAACACGAGCAGAGTGCGTGAGGCATTCATTGAGCGCGTTTTGTGCGATAAGCGTGTGGCGCGCCCGGGCGAGGAGCTAAAGCTCACAATACACATGCGACATGCTCAATCCGGCTGGGAGCAAAAGGAGGTCAAAGTTCGCCTGCCGGATGTTAAGCATGCGTGCACTGTGCGCATAGGCGTTTGTGGCGGCGCAGATGCGCAGCGCTTGCGCAATCGCCTCGGGATACTGCAGCGCCGCCCAAATTCACTTGCGCAACTCATTGAGGAGCTGGTGAGCAGGGAGAGAAATGACCAGCTATTCGTGTGCCTCCAATTGCCCAACATGGATGCTTGTGTCAACGGAACGGTCGCAAACAACATGCCGTTTAACATCCTTGAAGTGATGAGCGCAGCCGGCGACGACATGTTTCGTGTCGGCTATGGCGAGCTCTCCGAGCATGTTGATGTTGGGTGTGTAGTGCGTGGGATGAAGGTGCTAAGCATCAAGATTGAACCGGATTACCCAAAGGAAGTGCCACAGCCATCGCCCGAACTTGAGAGGGCTCGCGTGCGCCAGGTTGAAGGGGGACTGGAACTCATTGAGCAGGTTGGGAGGTTGTTCGGTATGTGGGGCGATGGGGAAGCCAGTTCAAGCGGTGTGCCGTTTGAGTTGCTCCGCATGCGAAGGCCGAGCAGACTCTCGCTTCAGGATGAGGGTGATGGTGAGCAGACAAGTGAACCTGAGGCGGATGAGAGTGAACAGGGGGCTGCAAAGGGGGCTCAAGGCGAAGGGGCTCAAGGAAGGCGCGATGATGGCACTTTCCAGCGCCTGCCCAAAGATGCCCTGAAGGCTCGCAGGATTGAAATTAAGTCGCAGAAGGATTTGATGAGGGGCAGGTGCGATGGCGCATTTGTGGCAAGCGATGGCTCTGTGCGCATCGGCTTGAAGGCGGTTGACATTGCCGACATAGGTGACGGTGGCATATGGCAAGCTGCCGTTTCGGAGGGCGGGACTCTGTATGTGTGCTCATGGCAAAGCGGTGCTGTTTACGCCATCTCAAATGGCTCTGCAAAGCGAGTTTGCAGCCTCTGCAAAGATGGCAACTTGAATTGCATACCTACAGCTTTGCTCCCGCTTGTGGACGAGCTGCTCATAGGCACATCGCCGAATGGCGAAATTTACTCCGTAAAGGTCACCGACGGTGATATGGCTTTGCCGAAGGTTTGGCTGAAGCTCAACTGCAAGCACATTTGGAAAATGCATTCCCTGCCATCTGGCGATGTGCTAATTGCAACCGGTCTACCGGGGCGCGTGTTTCGGGTTGCAAAAGATGGTCGCTTAAAACCCCTCACTGAGGCGCTTGATGAGCATGTGATGGCGCTTGTAGTTTGCGGCGATGGCTCAATATACGCTGGCACATACCCGATGGGCAGGTTATGGCGCATATCGCCCGATGGTAGTTACAGACTTGTCTGGGAAACGAAGAGGGGCGCAATATCGGCTCTCTGCGCATCTTCGGATGGTCGTGTTTACATTGGCACAACGCCACATGGGGAGGTATTTCGCCTCTCCGACGATGGAGAAAGCAAGCTGCTATATGATACGCCGTCAAGGCACATTGCCGACATCATCCTCTCATCGGATGGCGCTCTCATTGTGAGCGGCATTATGCCGCATGCCATTTACTTGATTGACGCTGACGGCGTATATGGACAGGCGCTCAAGTTGAGCAATGAGTTTGTAACCCGGCTTGTCAAGGGAGCCAACGGCTTGATCGGCGTCATGTCAATCAGCGGCAGGATTGTTGAGTTGGCTAAGGCAAGCATTGGCGAATACACTTCACCTGTGTTCGTGCTCCCATGCGTTGCCGACTGGCGTTTGCTCAAGTGCACTGCGGACATCGCAGGCAATGCTGAGGTAACGGTTGAAACGCGCTCGGGCAACAGTGAGGCACCGGATGAAACATGGAGTGATTGGGAGAATGCCGACTTGTCTGGCGATGGCTTTGTAATCAGGTCGCCCTCTGCAAGGGCGCTGCAATGGCGCATTAGGATCAAATGCGATGGCAATGCCACGAACAACCCGCCAAGGCTTTATGGGGCTATGGTCTCGTTCACGCCGGTTAATGTCGCCCCAACCGTTCAATTCGTTGCGCCGTCTCCCGGTGCTGTGCTCTCAAAAACTGTGACGGTTGAGTGGAAGGCATACGATGCCAATCAGGATGAGCTTGAGTTTGAGCTTTACTGCTCAAATGATGGCGGCAAGACTTGGCGGCGCATCAAAGAGGTCAAGCCTAAGGAGGGAAAGAAACCCGATGGCAAAGGTGCCAATGAAACGGCAACTCAGAAGGACAAGGGGCAGCCAGCACCGCAGAAGGGTGAGACTGGCATAACTGTTGAAACGCCACCGATGCCGGAAATCTCCGAGGAGTTGGTCGAGCAGGTTACATCCGAGGGTGCTGCGCCGGAGCAAAGTTGGCAGCAGGAGAAGTTTGAATGGGACACAACGCAATTCCCCGATGGGAAATACATCCTAAAAATTGTCGCCTCGGATGCACCGAGCAATCCGCTCAACCCGATTCGCACGGAGACCATCTCGCCGAGCTTCATCGTTGACAATACGCCGCCAATTGCCATTTCGCCAAAGCCGGAAGGAAGCACTGTAGCAGTTTCACTGCTGCATCGCATATTCGTCCGCGATGAAACCACATGGGTGGCAAGGGCGGAATTCAAACTCGGCGATAGGTGGTATCCGCTGATGAGCGCTGACGGCAGCTTTGACTCACGCGATGAGGAACTCATAATGCCGGTTGATAGGTTGCCCTCCGGTGAGGGCGTGCTTGAAGTGCGCGTGTTTGATGCTGCCGGAAACTCAGCCGTGTTTCGTTATCCGTATGTGAAAGGAGAAAAGTGAACCCTGTGTGATGTTGAATTTGGAGGCGATGGATCTTGAGCGATGTGCTCAATGGGAGGCGAATACTTGTCGGAGTCACGGGCAGCATTGCAGCCTTTAAGGCTGCACAGCTCGTCTCGCACCTGCGCCAGCGTGGCGCTTCAGTTCATGTTGTTATGACAAGGCATGGTGCAGCGCTTGTAACGCCGCTCACATTTGCGACTCTCTCTGGGAACCCCGTCTTCATTGACCCGTTTGAGAACCCGAGTGAGCCGCCATTGGCTCACATTGAGCTCGCCAAGAGCGCCGATGTGGCAGTTGTCGCACCGGCTACAGCCAACATCATCGCCAAGATGGCACACGGCATCGCCGATGATTTGCTCAGCACGACATTGCTTGCCGTTCGCTGCCCAATCGTTGTGGCGCCGGCAATGGATGCGGACATGTATGAGCATCAGGCAACGCAAGCCAACTTGAGCATTTTGAGAAGCAGGGGCGTCATCATTGTGGAGCCAGATGTCGGTTGGCTTGCCTCCGGAAGGCTTGGGAGGGGCAGGTTGGCACCCATTGAGCGCATCATTGAGGCGATTGAGAGAGCCATTAAGCCGCCCAAGAGAGACCTTGATGGTGTGAGGATGATTGTCACTGCTGGTGCGACGAGGGAGCCGATTGATGCGGTCAGATTCCTATCCAACCCATCAACTGGCAAGATGGGCTGTGCCATAGCCAGTGCTGCGATTGAGCGTGGCGCTGAAGTTGTGCTTGTGTGCGGTCACATTGATGTCAATCCGCCAAGCGGCGCTAAGGTCATAAGCGTTGACACAACTGAGCGCATGCTTGAAGCCATGCTTGAAGAGCTTTCAAGAGAACGCTGCGATGTCGTCATCGGTGCCGGAGCGCCTTGCGACTTCAGACCGGTCAAAGCTGCCGAAGGCAAGCTCAGGCGAATTGAGCACGATAGGTTGGTGATAGAGCTTGAGCCAACGCCCGACATAATGGCGGCAATTAGAGAGCGCTATAAGGATTTGCTCCTTGTCGGCTTCGCTGCCGAATACGGTGAGCCGATTTCCGGGGCGATTGAGAAGATGCACCGCAAGGGCTTGGATATGATCGTGGCGAATGACATAACGAGGCAAGGGGCGGGCTTTGGAGTTGACACGAACATCGTCACCATAATCAGGGCAGATGGCAAGCGTGAGGACTTGCCGATGATGAGCAAGCTTGAAGTGGCTCACCGCCTGCTTGATCATGTCTGTGAGATGCTCGTTGCAAGGGGCATCTTGGGGGTGAAGCGTGATGAGTGATTCGGTGAGGCGAGCGAGGGTAGCTGTTGTTGGGTGTGGGAACTTTTCATCTCGCTCTATACTTCCAAACTTCGCCTTCATTCCGAGCGCCGATTTGGTGGCGGTATGCGACATCGCTTTTGAGAGGGCGATGAATGCCGCACGCAAGTTCGGCGCAAAACGCCACTATGTGAACATGGATGAGATGCTTGACAGCGAGGAGCTTGACGGCGTCTTCATCATCGGACCGGCACCGATGCATTATGAGCTTGCTCCGAAGGCATTGAGCAAGGGCATTCCAGTGTATGTTGAGAAGCCATCGGCGGTTACAGCACAGCAGGCAAAGGAGTTAGCTGAGCTTGCGGATGCTCACGGCACATTTGGTCAGATTGGCTTCATGAAACGCTTCGCCGATGTCTACATGATGGCTAAGGAGATCGTGAGCCGGGATGAGTTCGGGCAGCTGCACATCATAAGGTGCAAATTCTCTCAAGGTCCTTACCCAAGCATTTGGGGTATTGAGCCGCCGTGTAAAGCGATGCTCATTGGGCAGCTGTGCCACATCTTTGATTTGGTGCGCTACTTTGGCGGCGAAGTTAAATGGGTGCATGCGCTGTATCGTGAAGTGACCGAAACGCAGTTTGCCTTTCTTGTCAACCTTGAGTTTGCCTCCGGTGCTTTGGGACAGCTTTATCTCAGCAGCTTGGATTGCAGGCAGGGCTTTAGGGACATCTGTGAGGTGCTTGAACTCATCGGATATGAGACTCACCTTATCTGTGAGGACATGCTCAGGCTGTATTGGCAGAGGCGTGACGATTTCACCGATGCGGCACCGCATGCCGGAAGATACCTTTACTCCTTCTCACCAACATGGACTGGCATCGGTGATAGCAGGAGAGCATTCGGATACCTCAAAGAGGTTGAGCATTTTGTCAAGCGTTGCCTCGGGGAGGCTCACGGCGGTCCAGACCTTTGGGATGGCTATTGGTCGTTGCGCATTGCCGAGGCAGTTTACGAGAGCGCTATGACTGGCAGAGTCGTTGAGTTAATGAGTTAACATGCATGGCGATCTTACCTTCGGGCAACCCTGCCGCAAACTGATCTCGCTTTAACGCCACTTTAACCGGTGATGCAAATGCAAGGTGTTACAAGTGGTGCCATTTTGGGCAACGGAAGAGAGCCACTCCTTTCGCTCCGCGAAATTCGCAAGGAGTTCCCCGGCGTCGTAGCCCTTGATGGCGTGAGTTTGGATGTCTACACGGGTGAGGTTCACGCAATAGTTGGCGAGAATGGTGCCGGAAAGAGCACACTCATAAAAATCGTTGCCGGGGTGTATCAACCCGATGGCGGCACTATCACATGGGAAGGGAAAAGCGTGCACTTGCGCAACCCCGGTGATGCCATCTCGCTCGGCATAGCCGTGATTTATCAGGAGCCGATGTTGTGCGGCGACTTGAGCGCAATTGAAAACATCCTCCTCGGGAAGCTCCCGCGAAGGTTGCTTTTCATCTCTTGGAGAGAAGCGAGAAGAAGGGTTCAACAGCTCCTGTTGGAGTTGGGCATCTCATTGCCGCTTGATGCACCCGTATCGGAGCTGTCGCAAGCGCAGCGCCAACTGGTTGAGATAGTTAAAGCCCTTTCAAGGAGCGCAAGGTTGCTAATCATGGACGAGCCGACATCATCCCTCTCGGAAGCCGAGATAGAGCGCTTGTTTGATGTCGTCATGAGATTGAGGGGAATGGGTGTCGGCATCATATACATCTCGCATCGCATTGATGAGGTCTTCAAGCTTGCCGACAGAGTCACAGTCCTCCGTGATGGCAAGCGAGTGGGGACATTCAACGCAGCCGATGTGACGAGGGAGAAGCTCATTCAGCTCATGGTTGGGCGTCCAGTTGACCAATACTACGAGAAGGCATCGGGCAAGATTGGCGAGACGCTCCTTGAAGTGAAGGGGCTAAAGTCAAAGGGGCGATTTCATGGTGTCTCATTTGAGGTGCGTTCGGGGGAGGTCGTTGGTGTAGCCGGTTTGGTGGGTTCGGGTAGAAGTTCGCTTGCGCAGGCTCTGTTTGGAATATTGCCGATTGACGATGGGGAGGTAATTTGGTGCGGCAAAAGGGTGCGTGTGCGTAATCCAGCTCATGCTATGGAGCTTGGGATTGTTTATGTTCCCGAGGATAGGTTCAAGCAGGGCTTGGTCACGCAGATGAGCGTGCGTGAAAATATGACCCTCGCCATTCTGCGCCAGATTGCGAGCATGGGCGTGGCGAGGGCGCGTGTTGAGCATGAGCTCTCACAAGAGATGGTGAGCAAGCTCCGCATCCACCCACCAGACATTGGTAGGAAAGTCAAATTCCTTTCCGGTGGCAATCAACAGAAGGTGGTGCTCGGAAAGTGGCTTTTGTGTCGCCCGAAGTTGCTCATACTGGATGAGCCGACAAGGGGCATTGATGTTGGGGCGAAGGCGGAGATACACAGGCTCATTGGTGAACTCGCCAAATCCGGGATGGGCATACTGCTCATTTCGTCGGACATGCCCGAGCTGCTCGCCATGAGCGATAGAGTCCTTGTGATGCGTGACGGTGAGCTTGTAGCGGAGCTGAAGCACAATGAGGCAACTCAGGAGAGGGTGCTTTCATTCGCCGTCGGAGTCGCCACCGGCAGCGAAGTCACATCGCAGCATGCCGCATCCGGCGCGGCGGGCGGTAGTATGGCTCACAGCGACATCGGTGCGTTGAGCGCTCCAATCCGCATTGGGGCAAGCCTGTGGCGCACGATTGCGAGCCTGTTATTGCGCCTATCGTCACTCGGCAAAAGGGAGCAAATGCTCCTGCTCTTCCTTATAGCCGTTTCTGTTGCGACCGCAATCAAGCGCCCGGATTTCCTTTCGCCATCAAACATGAGCGACATCTTGACCAACTATGCATACAGCATGCTTGTAGCCATTGGAATGACTTTTGTGATCATCTCTGGCGGCATTGATTTGTCAGTCGGCGCATTGCTTGCCCTGTGTGCCATCATATGCGGGCTGCTCTCAAAAGCCGGCGTCGGTCTTTGCATCACACTTCTCATTTCAACGGTTGTGGGCGCCCTCTGCGGGCTCATTAACGGGGCTTTAAGCGTTGGTCTGTCAATACCGCCAGTTATAGTCACACTCGGAATGATGAGCATAATTCGTGGCGGCTTGCTTTGGGCAACCGGGGGTTATTGGGTGCTTGATTTGCCGGCATGGTTTAACTCACCCTATCAGGTGAGGCTACTTCACTTGCCCATCCCGGTTTATGTCGCCTTACTATCTGTAGCCTTAGGGTCAATTGCGCTCTCTCACACTCCCTTTGGGAGGGCAATCTATGCAGTCGGGAGTAACGCTGAGGGTTCAAGGCTCGCTGGCATCAATGTCTCACTTGTAAGGTGTATGAGCTTCATCATCTGCGGCGCGCTAACTGGCTTTGGGGCATTCTTCTACGCGACGAGGTTTACAGCGATACAATCAAATGCCGGCATTGGGCTTGAGCTGTTTGCCATTGCGAGCACCGTCATTGGTGGCACAAATATTTTTGGTGGCAGCGGAAGCGTCATCGGGAGCGCGTTAGCCATTGCCCTGCTCGGAACGATCGCAAGCGCACTTGTGTTTTTGCATGTCTCGTCATATTGGGAGAACGCAATTGAGGGTGCTTTGATACTCCTCGCAGTTGGGTTGGATACAATACGCTGGCGCATGCGACAGCGTTCTCCAATTTAATGCGACCGTTGTTAACGGTTCGTCAACACGATGCGCTTCAACATGTGCCTTGTGGACTTAACTTTCAAATCGGCATAGTGATTGCCATGTGTGCCGAAATGCATAGGCGGAGGTGTAACCTGAATGATTGGCGCTCTTAAGCCGAGGAAGGATTTGAGGGCGATATTTTGCCCTCGCTCAATTGCTGTCATAGGCGCTTCAAGAGATCCAAGCAGCGTTGGTCAATCTGTCTTTCGGAACATCCTGATGGGTGGATATCGCGGCGTGCTTTACCCGGTTAACCCGAGGGCTGACTCCATACTCAGCGTGAAGGCTTACCCGAGCATCACGGAAGTGCCGGGTGATGTTGACTTGGCTGTCATAGTTGTGCCAGCGCCAATAGTCCCGCAGGTGTTGGATGAGTGTGGGCGAAAGGGAGTTAAGGGTGCCATCGTAATCTCGGCGGGCTTCAAGGAGATAGGTGGCGAGGGAATTGAGCGCGAGAAGCGGCTTAAAGAGATTGCCGACCATTACGGCATTGCACTTGTCGGACCAAACTGCTTGGGCGTGATAAATACCGACCCAGCCGTATCAATGAATGCGAGCTTCGCCAGCAGGATGCCTCAAGCTGGGCGCATCGCATTCGTCTCTCAAAGTGGTGCTCTTTGCACAGCCGTGCTTGACTATGCTCGTGGGCAGGGCATCGGCTTCTCAAAGGTGGTGAGCATGGGCAACAAAGCTGATGTTGATGAGTCCGATATACTTGTGGCGCTCGCCGAAGACCCGCAGACGGGTGTCATCCTGATGTATCTTGAAGAGCTCACGAGTGGGCGTAGGTTCATTGAAGTTGCGAGCACAATAACAAGTGAGCTGCCGCAGCCGAAGCCGATACTGGCAATTAAAGCTGGCAGGACACCAGCTGGTGCAAGAGCTGCAACATCCCACACTGGTGCTTTATCTGGGAGTGACGAGGTCTACGAGGCTATACTCGCTCAGGCTGGCGTTCTGAGGGTTGATTCAGTCGAGGAGCTATTTGACTATGCTGAAGCGTTCGTCAACCAGCCGCTCCCGAACGGACCGAGGCTGGCAATAGTTACGAATGCCGGCGGTCCGGCTATAATGGCTGCAGATGCATGCATGCGCTATGGGCTTGAGCTTGCCAACCTGACGGAGACAACGAGAAAAAGGCTTAAGGAATATCTTCCGCCGGCAGCTTCTGTTCGCAACCCGATTGACCTGATCGGGGATGCGCAACACGACCGCTACGAATTTGCGCTGAGCATGGTGATGAGGGATCCAAATGTGGACATGATTTCCGTCCTGCTAACGCCGCAGGCAATGACGGATGTTGAAGAGGTGGCTAAGGCGATAGTTCGCATTTCAAAGTCGGATGGAAAGCCAATTGTGGCGACATTCATGGGTTGGTATGATGTTTCGCCCGGTGTAAAAGTGCTCAATGAGAATGGGATACCGCATTACAGCTTTCCGGAGCAAGCCATAAGGGCGCTCAGCGCAATGTATAAATTCGTCAAGTGGATCACGCGCCCGAGGGCAGAGGCGAAGCCATTCACCGATGTTGATATTGGGCGTGTCAGGGAAATAATACGAGCCGTTAGAGGTGCCGGAAGAAGGTTTGTGCAAGAGGATGAGGCTCTGAGCATACTTGAGGCGTATGGTTTTCCCGTGATGCGCTGGGGCGTTGCGAGCGCACCAGAGGAAGCTGCCAAAGTGGCTTGCGATATCGGTTTCCCTGTGGCGATGAAAATACTCTCCGCCGACATCGTGCACAAGTTTGATGTTGGCGGAGTCATCTTAAACCTGAGCGACGAGAGCTCAGTAGCTGAGGCGTTTGAAAGGATGATGCAGCAAGTTAGTGAGAGGTGCCCCGAGGCGCGCATTGATGGCGTGTTGATACAAAGGATGGCGAAAAGGGGTGTTGAGACGATCATCGGCATGAAGAGAGACCCTCTCTTTGGACCGCTGCTCATGTTCGGTCTCGGCGGTGTTTATGTTGAGGTGCTCAAGGATGTGACATTCAGGATTGCCCCAGTGATGGAGTTGGATGCGCTCAGGATGATAAGAAGTGTCCGTTCAGCAGCGATACTTGAAGGCTACAGGGGTCAACCGCCATCGGACATAGATGCAATAGTTGAGTGCATTTGCAGGCTTTCGCAGCTGGCGCTTGATTGTGATGAGATTGAGGAACTTGATGTCAACCCGCTTATGGTCTTTCAGAGGGGAGAGGGAGCAACAGTCCTTGACGCTCGCATATTGCTCACGGAGGCATAACCCACTTATCTGAGGACTGGGAGCACGAACATGATTGGCGAAGATGAGCGCGCGGATTTGCACATTCACTCATTTCACTCCGATGGCTCACACAGCATTGAAGCGCTGTTTCGGATGGCTCATGAGCGCAAGTTAAGGGCGATAGCCGTAACCGACCACGACTCAGTTGATGGCATCCCAGAAGCGCTTGAGCTTTCATCCAGCGGCAGGTATGATGTGGAGGTCATTCCCGGTGTTGAAATCACATCCGAGTATGATGGCATTGAGGTGCATGTGCTTGGCTATTTGATTGACCACACTTCAAATGACTTGACTGAGGCTCTGGTTGAGATGCGCAGGCAGCGCATGAAACGATTGTTCAAGATAGTGGCAAAGCTCAATCAGCTTGGCATCAGAATAACGGTTGAGGATGTCCTCTCACAAGCCCGCAGTGAGACAGTTTGTCGCCGGCATGTTGCGAGGGCGCTCGCCCAATTGGGCTACGCCGAAGATTACATTGACGCCTTTAGGCGGTATCTGAGGGAAGGTGCTCCAGCTTATGTTCCGAGGGAGAGGGTCAGTTGCGCCGATGCTGTGGAGCTAATTCACCGTGCAAACGGTCTGGCGGTTGTGGCTCATCCATGTGACTTTGGCAATTTGGAGTTGGTGTGGGAAGTCGTAAAATGCGGTGTTGATGGGGTTGAAGCATTTCACCCGCGCATTTCAAAGGCGGAAAGTGAGCGGCTCGTCAGGATGGCAAGGGAAGCTGGTTTGGTTATAACTGGCGGGAGCGACTTCCACGATGAGGGGAGCGCATTGGTCAAGCTCGGTGGCATCACTGTGCCCTATGCGCATGTGCTTGAATTGAGGGAGCGCCATAGCAGGTTATTCCCGCAAGCTCAATCGCGCCGTTGAATGCATGGACACCTATCAAGCCACTTGCGAATCCGGCGATGCTAAGCTGTGCCCTGATGGCTTTATGTCCGCTCCCATAAATGCTTCACTTGGTCTTGAGACGGAATCGGCAATGGCAGGTGAAGGCATATGAGCAACTGCATGAAGGGAATATTGAAAGAGCCTTTGAGCGTTCGTGATATGCCCAACGCCGTTGTTGAGGGGTTGAATGAATGGGATTACATTCCAGCTCCAATGGCGGTGGTTGCGAAGGCGTTGCTCGCCATAAGGCGATTTAACATGTTAAACGATGGCGATGGTGTTGTGCTTGCGGTTTCCGGCGGCGCAGATTCTGTCGCAATGATGCATGTGATGCTGAGGCTCTCACAATCGCATGGCTATAGGCTGCATGTTGCGCATGTCAATCACAAGTTGCGTGGGGAGGAGTCGGACGCTGACGCGCAGTTCGTTAGCGAGCTCTCAAAATCCTTCTCGCTGCCTTGCACCATACATGTCGCTGATGTGCGTGAGGTGGCAAGGGAGAGGGGCATGTCAATTGAACAAGCTGGCAGGGCAGTCAGGTATGAGTTCCTTCGGTCGTTGTGTGACGAACTCGGCTTTGATAAGGTTGCTCTCGGGCATACAGCCGATGATATCGTTGAGACGGTCTTGCTCAACATTTTTCGTGGGACTGGTTTGCACGGTCTGCTTGGCATTCCGCCCGTCAGCGATGGCTTATTCATACGCCCGATGATGTTTTGCAGGCGTTCTGAAACGCAAGCCTATTGCAGAGTCCATCGTCTCCCGACGAGGGTTGATGTCACAAACTTTGATCCGACGATAAGGCGCAACTTTATTCGGCTACAGCTATTGCCGCTGTTGAGGGAGAGGCTATATCAGGATGCCGATGTTGCTGTTCTTCGCATGGTTGAGCTGCTGCGTGCCGATAATGAGCTGCTTGAATCAATGACACAAGCTGCATTGGGTGATGCGCTTATTGATGCGGGCGATTCGCATGTTTGCATTTCTCGCAGGCGCTTCCTCTCGCAGCCGCTTGCCATACAAAGGCGCATGATAAGGGCAATGTGGCAGAAGTTGCAGGGGGAAAACTTTGTCCTCACGATGGAGCACATTGATAAGGCTGTGGATTTGATAAAGCGGCGCGGCGACAGAGCCATGCTAACGATGCCATCAAAATGCACGCTGCTGATTGAGGGCGACTTAGTGAAGATGTTCAAACTGACAGGCGGTGAAGGGCATCTAAAAGCGGATGGGGTGATGCGATGACTTAAGTGGCATACTTGGATTGTGGAGCGTGGGCGTTCAATTGACAAATGGTGTGGCGAACAATTTGAGGCGCAACTTTGTGGTGGGCAAGCGGATGGCTTTTAAGCATGTGAGGTAAAGCAATTATGGGACGAATGTTCAGGCTGCTTTTGCTGCTAATCCTCATAGCGTTTGGATTGAGCTTCCTTGCGCAGATGGGTCGCTTGCCCGGCTTTCAGGCAGTTGAGCTATCTTACTCCGACTTCCGCGCTGCTGTGGGCTCGGGCGATATTGCCGAAGTTACCATCTCAGGGGATCAAGCGGCTGGAATGTTTAAGTCTGGGCGCAGGTTCAAGGTGCAGCTCCCACCGGAGCAAGCTCTAAGTGACCTTTTGAGATTCCTTGAGAGGCACAATGTGAGGGTGCGCTTTAAGCCGCGCCCGTCTTGGGAGAGCGCCGGGAATGTGCTCATGTTCATCGTGATGATGTTGTTCATGTTCGGGATAGTGTGGTTGCTGTTCCGTCAGATGACCTATACAAGCAGCCAAGCGCTCTCATTCGGGCGCAGCAGGGCAAGGCGATACATAAAGGGGCAGCAGCGAGTCACATTTGAAGATGTCGCCGGATGTGATGAGGCAAAGGAAGAGCTGCGTGAGGTGATTGAGTTTCTCAAGAACCCACAGAGGTTTCAAGCGCTCGGCGCCAATATGCCGAAGGGGATATTGCTCCTTGGACCGCCCGGGTGCGGCAAGACGCTCCTTGCAAGGGCAGTCGCTGGTGAGGCGGATGTCCCGTTCATACACGCAAGCGGGTCTGAATTCGTTGAGATGTTTGTCGGCGTTGGAGCTGCAAGGGTGAGAGACCTGTTTGAACAGGCTAAGGCGTTGAAGCCCTGCATCATCTTCATTGACGAGCTTGACGCCGTTGGGAGACTCAGGTTTGCCGGGTTGGGTGGCGGGCATGACGAGCGTGAGCAAACACTCAACCAGCTGCTCGTTGAGATGGATGGCTTTGACCCGAATACCGGCATAGTGCTTATGGCTGCCACAAACAGACCCGATGTTCTTGATCCGGCTTTGCTTCGTCCGGGGAGATTTGACAGGCGCATCGTCATTGACTATCCGGACGCGAACGCGAGGAAGCAAATTCTTCAAGTCCATGTTCGCGGCAAGCCGCTTGACAGTGATGTTGACCTTGAGGTGCTCGCCAAATTGACCCCGGGCTTTTCCGGGGCAGATTTGGCGAACATGGTGAATGAGGCTGCCATACTTGCCGCAAGGAAGGGCAAGGACAAAATAAGCATGGCTGAGTTTGAGGAGGCTCTTGAGAAGGTAGCAGCAGGACCTGAGAGACGAAGCAGGAGATTGAGCGAGAAGGAAAAGCGAACATTGGCATATCATGAGGCTGGGCATGCACTCGTCTCAAAGCTATTGCCGCATGGTCAACAGGTTCGGAAAGTGACCGTTATACCTCGCGGGCTCGCATTGGGATACACGCTCCAATTCCCTTGGGAGGACAAGCACCTGTGGACGAAGAGTGAATTGCTGGATCAAATAACCAGCTTGCTCGCTGGAAGGGTTGCCGAGGAAATAATGTTCGGGGAGGTAACAACTGGTGCTCAGAATGACCTTGAGCATGCCACTGAGATGGCGAGGAGGATGGTTTGCGAATTTGGTATGTCAAGCCTTGGACCGATGACGCTCGGCAGGAGGACTGGACCTATATTCCTCGGGAGGGATTTGGTTGAGGACAGGAACTATAGCGAGGCAATGGCTAACGAGATTGACAAGGAGGTCAAAGCGATCATAAACAACTGCTACGAGCGAGCGAAGAGGTTGGTTGAGGCTAACCGTGACATACTTGAGCGAATTGTTGAGCGGCTGATGGAGAAGGAGAGCATCACTGGCGATGAGATTGATCAAATCATTATGGAAATGCGTCCTGGATGGCAACCTGTGAAGGCAGCCGCTCAGGATGCTTAAGGCGATGAAGCTTTTTGCCGCAGCTGATGGCTTTCGTGCGGGGGTCAGAACTTATGCATGGGCGTAAAAGGAGCGAGCTGATAAAGCGTGTAGAGGAGTGCGTGAGTAATGCTGCGCGCCTCATGTCAAAGGGCGAGTATGAGATGGCACTTGCTGAGCTCCGTGACGCCTACGAGGCGATGAGGGAACTTCCTCAAGCGCAGCGTCTTCGCGGGCGCAAAAGGCGGCTCTGGTTGAGCATTCTGATCGGCTTGGTGCACTCCCTCAGCGCATTGCATCGGTATGATGAGGCACTCACATATACCGATATTGCCTGCGCGAGCTTTCGGCGCAGCTCATTGTGCAATTTGCTCCGAGCTCAGGTGCTCGCCTCACTGAAACGCTACAAGGAAGCTTTGAGGGATGTGAAGCGCGCCATGAAAGGCTGTGGGGGAGATTCTGGGGCTATGTTGAGGCTCGCAAGGATTGCCTTTGAGGCGGGCGAGTATAGCCTTGCGGCAGAATGCTGCAGAGGCGCTTTGGCGCGCAATGATGGCTTGGTTGAGGCATACCTTTTGCTTTCCGAGAGTTTGAGGCGCATCGGGAATGTGGATGAAGCTCTCAACACCATCATCAGCGCTTTATCAAAGGGCTTAACGGATGTCCAATTGAAAGCCAGGGCTGCCGAGTTGTATCACGAACTTGGCGAGTTGAAGAAAGCTGTGGACATGCTTGAAAGCGCCGCAGCTGAGTCAGATGACGACAGCATAACCATTGCGCTCGCCGAGCTGCATATGGAACTGGGCAACTACGCGAAGGTGATTGAGTATTGCAGAAAAGCCTTGAGCCGCATTCCTGATGAGCCGTTGCTGCTTGACATACTCGCATTTGCTCACCTTCAATTGGGCAACTTGGATGAGGCGATACAAATTCTCGCTCGGCTTGTGCACATTGCTCCAACGGATACATTCACGAGGTTCAGGCTTGCAACGCTTTACCATCAGAAGGGCGCTTACGCGAATGCGATGCGAGAGTATCAGCATGTCTTGGCGATGGAGCCAAATGGCATCTTTGCCGAGTCAGCAAAAGCAGCTATACAGCAGCTTGACGAAATTCAACTTGAGCAAGTTTTCATGCTCACCGCAGAAGACCCAATCTTCAGGGCGAAGCTGCTCAGAGACCCGGTGAAAGCCCTTCAGGAGAGAGGCTTTCACCTGACCGAAGCCACTATTGAGATGCTCAAGAGCACGGGCTTAACACCGCCAAGGAGAGGGCGAAACTTGCCGGTGGTTTGATCCCGGCAGGAAGATGTCATCCATCAGCAAGCCAACCCTCAGCATGCAGAAGCTGCTGCACTGATTGGCAGGTTGAAAACCCTGATGGCGTTTTGAGTTGTCGCTATCACCAGCTCATCCAGCGATATGCTGCGCATGGTTGCAATGTGCTCAGCAATGTGTTTCAAGTTGGATGGCTCGTTCCTTTTCCCCCTGTGCGGGATCGGAGCAAGATACGGTGAGTCAGTTTCAAGCAACAGCCTATCAATCGGCATTGATCGGAGGGCATCACGGAGGCTATTGGCACTTCTGTATGTGATGTTTCCGGCGATACCTATGTGGCAGCCGAGCTCAATCAACCTCATCGCAAGTTGTTCGTCCCCGCTGAAGCAATGTGCCACAACTCCGATGAGGCATTTTGCGCATTGGCTCAGGATGCGCACCGCATCTTCGGCGGAATCACGCATGTGCATTATCAGCGGCTTCTCAAGCTCGCATGCGATCTCAATTTGTGCCTCAAAAGCTTTTAGCTGCACATCCTTTGGGGATAGGTTGCGGTAGAAGTCCAAACCGGTCTCCCCAATTGCAACCACAAGCTCATGCATGGCGAGCTCGCGCAATCTCTTGCTCATCTCATTCGTGAGCGAGCTTGCATAATGTGGGTGGATGCCGACACTCGCCCATAGCAAGCCATCAAATTCAGCTGCCTGTTTGACGGCTAACTCGCTTGAGTGCAAATCGTAGCCGACATTGATGACAGCTCTCACACCACAATCAATTGAGCGCTTGATGACTTCACGAAAGTCATCATGGAACACTGGATGGTTTAGGTGCGCGTGCGTGTCAATCATCCCTCAATCACATCGGCTTCAACCGTGCATCTCGGCGGTATGCGTGCGCCTGCCCAGACTTTCACGCCAGCCATCAATGTGCATCCTTCCCCGATGAGGGCGCCGTCGCCGATGAAGGCGCCGACATCGCTCAAGCCCGTGTCAATGCTCTCACCCTTGACGACAGAGATGACCGTCCTTCCATCCCTTGGCTCCGTCCTTGTTGAGACACCATCACAGATTGTCACAAAATCGCCAACCACCGACCTCCTCAGGCGGACACCGTTGCCGATGCGAACGCCATCATAAATGACGCATCCATCAAGGTCGCAATCCTGCCCGATGCTTACGCCATCCCCGATGGCGCAGGAGCGAATGACCGTTCGCTCGCCAATTCTTACATCGTCGCCCAACTTGCACGGACCGTGAATTATCACATCATCGCCCACATGGCAACCTTCGCCCATCTCAATCGGACCGATGAGCTTTGCGCCGCTCCCAATGTAGCCACTTATACTGCGCACATTTAAGCCCTTCATGAGCCAATCAGTGCACAGCAGTATATCCCACGGGTATGTGACCGGCATCCAACCGTCTTCTGTGACCTCGTATCGCAATCCCAAGCTTGAAAGCATCGGTATGACATCGGTGAACATGAGCTCCTTCCCTTCGGCTGGCTGTATGCGCTTTAGCATCTCAAAGACGGCTCTTGTGAGGGCGTATGCTCCGGTGCTTACGAGGCTATTTGGCGGCGCGCCTTTTGGCTTCTCGCATACGGCTTTCACGAATTCGCCCTCCGTAATGAGCACGCCAAATCGCCATGGCTGTGGATGGGGTGCAGCAAGCACGCACAGCTCATGATAAGTGAGCATTTCAATTGCTTCACGCTTAAGCAGGTCATCGCCGTTGAGCATGAGGAAACTTTCACCAAGGTGGCTCTCTGCGGTGAGGAGGGCATCGCCTGTGCCGCGCTGCTCCGATTGCTCAACATAGGTGATTCTCACATCGCCAAAGCGCTCGCCAAAAGCCCTGACCAATTGCTCGCCCTCAAATCCGATGACTATCACGGCACGCTCAATTAGCCCTTGGAGTTGGCGAAGCAGGTGCTCAAGTATCCTCGTGTTAGCCACCTTAAGCATTGGCTTTGGCTTGCGCAGGGTCATCGGGTATGTTCTCGTTGAGCGCCCGGCACAAAGTATGACCGCCTCTTTCAAGCCACCCCTCATACGGTGCTCACCGCCCGCCCTTTAGCGCCTTCAGCTGCTCACGGATGAGCACCTCATTTGCATTCTTCTTGGCTTTCCTCTTGATGCTCAAAGCCCACTCCTTGTATTCCTCAAGTGTCACCTTCCTCATGCCCTCAAGCTGTGACAGGTATGCAGCGCCCATGGCAGCCTGTGTCTCGGCTCCAATGGTGTGGTCACAGGGTGGCTTTCTGTTGCGCAGCACGCACTCAATCATCGTCCTTATCTCGCCGTAGAAGCTTGACGGCCAGTGGGTCCAGTTTGGACCTATCACATCAACGGTTTGTTGGTTGCCAAGCGAATCCGTAAGCTCAATCTGCGGTTTGCCATCAGCGAACTTATGGCGGGCAATTGCCTGTGTGCCTATGAAGAGACCGTCAATTGCATCCCTGCCGCTCCACGAGCCTTCAACATGCGCGTTTGTCCATCTGCCGCTCTTCGGCTCCTCAAAGTGCACAAGTATGTGGGCGTCATCATCAACCTCAATTTCGCTCGGTGCATTGGCAATAATTCGCTCCCTTATCTTGATGCGTATGCCATATGGCTCAGCAGCCTTCACCCAAATCGGTTTCATGTTGAAACCGGCAAGAAACCATGCTGTGGTGAATGCGTGCACAGCCATGTCAACCAGCGTTCCGCCGCCGTTGACCATCGGGTCCCAAAATGCGCCCCTGTTTTCCGGACCTTGATGAGAGCAGCTCAGGAAGATAAACTGCAGTTCACCGAAGGCGCCGCTTTGGACCAACCTGCGCAGCGTGTGATATAGCGGGTCATAAATCCAGTTCTCGTTGTGTTGATAAAATCGCCCGCTCTCTTCAACCGCTTCAACAACTTCAATGCACTCAAGCCATGTCCTCGCCATTGGCTTCTCGCACATCACATGTGCTCCAGCTTTCAATGCGGCAATTGCGGCTGCGGCATGCGTATCCGGCATCGTGCATATGTCCACAAGGTCGGGTTTGACCTCGCTCAGCATCTGATTGTAGTCACGGTAAAGTTTTAGCTCCTCAACATCCCTGAGCAGCTGCTCTGCCAGCTCATCTCTTCCCGCCTCCTTGAGCTTCTCCGCCTCCCTTTCAAACAGCCCTTTTGTGGCTCTGAGCGATTCGTTCAAACTCGCCTCACTTATGTCGCACAGCGCAACGAGCTTCGCCTCCGGTATCTGCGAATACGCCGGAAGGTGTGCGCCGCGAAATATGCCACCAGCCCCTATAATCGCCACACGCACTCGCTCCATTTCGCACCACCCCACTGGATGTGAGTTTTTTGATTCGCATTCATGTCGCCTCTGTCCGCTCCGAGCATGGGTTTCCCAATTTTCCATTCACGCAGAGTTTACCGCAGCCTGAGGCTCTGTGGCACAACCACATTTAATGCCCTCGGTAGTATGCCGATTGTGATGGGTGTCATGCACACGGGATCGCCATCAACATGCGCCCACACCGGCGGTTGGCTATCCACTTCAATTCGCTCCACCTTCCGGTATATGACGCTGCCCAATCGGATGTGGTATCCGAAAAGCGACAGCGCAGCTTGCATCAGCCTTTCAAATTTTGAGCGCTCAAGAAATACGCACAGGTCAAGGTTGCTATCATTTGGTTTGGCTTGCGGCGTGAACTTGAAGTTGAGGGCATATATTGGGACATTGCTTGCCACAGTCAGCCATGCGTCGCCTTTAAATTCATCATCGCCCATCCTCACATGCACTTCTGACTGCCTATATCGCATGAGGTGGCAGATTGAGGCAATTGCGTATGCCCACTTGCCAAGCGTGCGCTTGAGTGATGGTTGAAGTTGATGAATGACATGCGCATCAAATCCGACGCCGGCAACACACACAAAGTAGCGGTTGTTTAGCCGTCCAATGTCAATGCTTGTGATTTTCCCGCAAAGTGCTATTTGGCACGCTTTCTTGACATCCGTTGGTATGCCGAAGTTCGTGGCGAAGGTGTTTCCAGTCCCAAGGGGTATAACGGCAATCGGTGTGGTGCAACCTACAAGCATGTTTGCGACCTCATTTATCGTCCCATCGCCGCCGACAACCACCACGCGGTCAAACTGCTCTATAACCGAAATGGCTTTTTGAACCTCCACCTCCTTTGTAGTCCATACCGTTTCTATGCCTGTGCACGAGCTGCTGAGCAGCTCCAAAGCCTGCTTTACCTGTGCCGTGTGAGTTTGAGCTACAACAGGGTTAACGATTAGAAGGAGGCGCATCGTTTCATCATCCACAGCGTAAATTGAATCGCAGACGGGGATGCCTGAAGCGACTTATCCGACGATATGCGAGAGCCATCGCCGAAATCAACCCTGAGAAGGCTTTTCTCATTAACCTCTATCACGCGCCTCAACGACGAGCCTTATCGCAGTCCTCTCTTGCCCGTCTATGATGACATCGCAAAAGGACGGTGTGCAGACAATGTCAATCCCTGAGGGCGCAAGGAAGCCCCTTGCTATCGCTATTGCCTTTATGGCTTGATTGAGCGCGCCCGCACCTATCGTTTGTATCTCAACTCGTCCCTTCTCACGGATGACGCCGGCGACGGCACCCGCAACTGTGTTTGGCTTTGACTTTGATGAGACACGCAACACTTCTGTGTGACCTTGCCTTTGGCGCTCCCTCTGGTTCATCCCCGATCCGCCCCTGTGCCTTGTTGTTTTTCTGCTGAAGCGCACAGCGTTTTGCTCATCTCGCCGTTCCATTCGCACTATTTCATACCTCTCTCCGTTTCTGGCTGTGACTGCATCGTTTGTATCTTAGATTGTGCCACCACACAATTTAACTTGCACATGCACCATGCGCAAGTGTGCTACACGACCTCACCCATGGCGTTTTTTGCTTCGGGCTCCTTGAGCAGGATACGCTCTATTGACTTTGCCCTCCCGGTCACTTCATCCACATCAACGAGCACCGCTGAAAGCATCCCCCTCCCAGAAGCCGGTTCAAACTTTATGGGCAGCTTAGTTACAAGCCTATGGATAATCGCATCCGCCTTCATTCCAATTACGCTATCTATCGGACCGGTCATGCCGACATCGGTGATATAAGCTGTGCCATTTGGCAGGATGCACTCATCGGCTGTCATGACATGCGTATGAGTTCCAAAGACCAAACTCACCCTCCCATCCACATATCGTGCAAATGCCTGCTTCTCCGATGTTGCCTCCGCATGGAAGTCAACTACGATGACCTTCGTCAGCTCTCCGACCTCCTCCAGTATCCTGTCAACCGCTCTGAATGGGCAATCAAGCGGCTCCATGAATACAAGTCCGAGCAAGCAAACGACGCAAACAGCCCCCTCACTCTTGCTGTGTCTTCTCGGGCGCAGCACCGTCCAGCCGTATCCGACCGTCTCAGGGGGATAATTTGCCGGGCGAAGGAGCCTCTCATCCTTTGCCATGCGCTCAATTATCTCCTTGTGACGCCACACATGATTTCCAGTAGTGATGCAATCCACGCCCGAAGCAAACAACTCATCGGCAACTTGTGGCGTTATGCCAAGCCCACCGGCTGCATTCTCTCCGTTGGCAATGACGAATTCAATATCGTGTTCCCGTATTAGCTCCGGAAGGAGCTTCTTCAATGTCCTCCTTCCAACTTGTCCAACCACATCGCCAATGCAGAGTATGCGCACAGTTGTTCACCCCGGTCTTGTGGCATTCATTGTGCACCAACTCCTGTTTCCTTCCGCTCATTTGCCCAGATGGGAATTGTCAGCGTGCATATTCCACATGGCGCTTTTCCCTTATGACGACGACCTTGACCTGCCCCGGGTATTGAATTTGCTGCTCAATCGTTTTTGCTATATCCCTTGCCAGCTTTGCGAGCTGCAAATCGCTCACCTTATCCGGATTGACTATGACCCGTATCTCCCTCCCCGCCTTTATCGCATATGCCTTTTGCACCCCTTCAAATGAATGCGCGATTTGCTCCATAGCTTCAAGCCTGCGTATGTATGCTTCAAGGCTCTCCCTGCGCGCTCCGGGACGGGAAGCTGAGATGGCGTCGGCGAGCGTAACAAGCACCGCTTCAACACTCTGCGGCTCCACATCCTCGTGGTGAGCCAACATGGCTTTAATCACGGCTTCGCTTTCACCATACCTGCGCAATATCTCTGCGCCTATTTGGACATGCCCACCGTCAACTTGATGGTCAACCGCTTTCCCGATGTCATGCAATAAGCCAGCCCTCCTCGCAACTTCAACATCAGCGCCCAATTCGCCAGCCATCAATCCAGCCAACACCGCAACTTCAACCGAGTGCCAGAGCACACTCTGACCATAACTCATCCTGAAGGCAAGTCTGCCGAGCAACTTCATCAGACCCTGTGGCAGCCTGTCAACACCTGCTTCCACCACAGCGGCTTCGGCAGCCTTGAGCATCTGAGCCTCAACATCCTGTCTTGCCTTCTCAATCGCCTCCTCAATGCTTGCCGGATGGATTCGCCCATCGGCTATGAGCATCTCCATCGCCAACCTGGCTATCTCACGCCTGACCGGGTCAAACGAGGAGAGCACGATCGTTTCCGGCGTGTCATCAATTATCACATCAACGCCGCTGAGCATTTCAAATGCCCTTATGTTGCGCCCCTCGCGGCCTATGATTCGCCCTTTCATCTCCTCACTTGGCAGCGTGACGACGGAGATAGTTGCAGCTGTGGCGACTTGCACAGCGCATCTCTGCATTGCCGATATGATGATCTCCTGTGCGCGCCTTTCAGCTTCCTCCCTTGCTCTCTCCTCGGCTTCGGCGATGCGCCTCGCCAATTCATCGCTTAGCTCCTCTTCAACCGCTATGAGCAAAAGCCTCTTTGCCTCGGCAGTTGACATCCCTGCCACTTCTTCAAGCCTGTGCCTATAATCCGCCTGCAAACATTCAACTTCCTTCTGCTGCTCACGGATGCACTGTTCAAGCTTCCTCAGCTCCGTCTCTCGGCTGTCAAGCGCTTGCTCCTTCCTGATGAGCAAGCTCTCTTTCTCCATCAGCCGTTCTTCAAGGCGCTGCAGCTCCCTTCGTCTCTCTCGCACCTCCTGCTCAAACTCACCTCTCTGGCGCTGCAATTCCTCATGCGCTCGCAGCAGCTCATTCATTCTCGCCTGCTCCGTCTCCCTCAGGCGTTGCTCCATCTGCTTCAGTTCCCTTTCTCCCTTTCGGCGCTGCACAAGTGAAATTGCATACCCGATGAGTGCGCCAAGAAGTAAACCAACCAATGGCATTACAAGTGTGACTGCGGTCATAAATGCTCACCCCCCCTTTGGGGGAACAGCCGATGCACTCGTTTGAGGGCAGCCTGAGGCTTTGGGGTTAATCAAGAGCCTCTTCAATGCTTTGCTGAGGCAACGCCTCACCGAACTCGCCGACATCAAATGGCTTGCATCCGATGCGCCTCAAAGCTTTTGCGATGGCTTCGCTGCTGAAGCCGCGCCTTAAAAGGCGCGAGATAAGGCGTCTTACCTCCGCACCATTTAGCGGCACACCACCATCACCACGGCGCTCTTCAGGAAGCCACTTACGCAGCAGCTTTACAGCAATGTCAGCCTCCGTCTCCAAATCAAACATCTTGATGGCACATTGGATGCAATCCTCCGAGAGCATGAGGTTCCTCATGCGAGCTATGAGAGCGTGTCTCCCATAGCTTTGCCTCTCAATGGCTGACTGAACGAGCCACTTGCTCAATTCCTCGTCATCAATCAGACCAAGCTCATTCAGCCTGTTGATGGCACTTGCTACTTCGTCATCGCTATAGCCGCGCTCCATTAACTTACGCCTGAGCTCGCCCTCGCTATATTGCCTATGGCAAAGCAAACGCATGCAATAATCAATCGCCCTTTTGTTTGCATCCCCCTTTGATTTAACCGCCCTCAACTTGCGCATCGGCTATTCACCCACATCCTTTGCGCCCATTGAGCAAGGGCGTTTAATTGAATTGCCGACATGAATGCATCAAAGCCATACCCGCTAACTTTCAGCAGCGCTGACCGCAGGTGCCGCTTCACTGCGCCTGTGAGCGAGCTCCTCGAGCCACGCCGGAATTGGCAGGTTGAATTTCTCCCGTATCTGCAGCTCAATTTCGGCTGCCAACTCCGGATGTTGCTCAAGGTAACGCCACGCATTCTCACGCCCTTGCCCGAGGCGCTCATCATTGTAGCTATACCAAGTGCCCACCTTCGCGATTATCTCGCAGTGCACCGCCATGTCCAAGATGTTGCTGTATCGGCAAATGCCCCTTCCAAAGAGTATTTCAAAGCTGGCATCTCGGAATGGCGGTGCGAGCTTATTCTTGACGACTTTCACATTGCAGATGTGCCCGATAATTTCGTTCCCAGAGCGAATTGAATCCTCCCTGCTTATCCTCAGTCTCAGCGATGCCCAGAACTTTAACGCCCTGCCGCCGGGCGTCACCTCAGGGCTGCCAAACATTATCCCGAGCTTCTCACGGACCTGATTCGTTAGCACGGCTGCAGTCCGTGAGCGATTTATTGAGCCGGCAAGCTTGCGCAGTGCCTGTGACATAAGCCTCGCTTGCAAGCCCATGTGTTGGTCGCCCATCTCGCCCTCAAGTTCGGCTCTTGGAACGAGCGCCGCAACTGAGTCAATCACGAGCACATCAACAGCACCGCTGCGCACAAGTTCATCCGCAATCTCAAGCGCCTGCTCTCCGGAGTCCGGCTGCGAGATATACAGCCTATCAAGGTCAATCCCGAGTGCCATGACATAGTTCCTGTCCATAGCATGTTCGGCGTCTATGAACGCAGCTATGCCGCCCATCTTTTGAGCCTCTGCAATGATGTGGTAAGCCAAGGTCGTCTTGCCGGAACCCTCAGGACCGAATATCTCTGTTATTCGTCCCCTCGGTATGCCGCCAATCCCAGTTGCTATGTCAAGCGCTATTGACCCAGTCGGTATAACATCAACCTTCAGCTTTGCTGGCTGGTCGCTGAGGCGCATTATGCTTCCCTTTCCAAACCTCTTCTCAATATGGCTAATTGCGCTCTCAAGCGCTTTTAACTTCTCCTCGCTCACCTGCGTGCTTGGCGCCAATTCACCCTCTATATCCTTGCCTCCCAAGAGGTCTTGCTGTTCCTCTTCCTTTTGGCGTTTTGGCATTAACCTGTCACCTCCGGGTGCTGCCCATGCGGGGCAACTCAATTAGCGCCATTTGCCATTTTAGCGCAAACGCCGAACCACTCGCATAGCCTATTAGCCTTTCGGATGGGGATGCATAATAGCAATAGGCATTGCGCACATTGCAGCGTAGCGCTTTGCGCTTCGGTTGAGAGGTGAGGGCTGTGAGTGAACAGCGAAAGGGCATGTCACTTAGGGAATGGATGCGCTACTTGGAGGAACAGGAGAAAGCTGCTCGCGGTGAAGCTGCTAAGAGAACCGAGGGGGGTCAACCTGCTGACCATCATGCCCCACCTCAATCAACACTCCACCCAAGACCGCCATGGAGGGGCATAGCGAGGCAACATGCGCTGCCGACGGCGCATCGGACTCATTTGCCACAGCCTCAACAAGTGCGGCAAGCACAGCAGCCGGTTGAAACAAATAAACCGGTTGAGGCTGCCACTCACGCACCATCGCGTGTTGCTCAAGGGCGTTCATTTTGGGTTGGAATCAAGAACCCGAGAAGCCACAATAGGCTTGATGAGTTGCTCAAGCAAATACTGATTCAGGTGGCTCGCCTGCAAACGGAAATAAACAGGCGCGCTGACGAGAGCCCGAGATGGAAGCTCTTGAGCAAGTTGCTTGACCCAGACATGTCAATCAGGGATGTGGCGTTGCTGCTTGATGTCTGTGAGACAACCATACGAAGATACACAAACTCTGGCTTACTTGAGCACTACAGGACTTCGGGCAATCAAAGGCGCTTCAGGTTGAGCCATGTGCTCAAGTTCATCATGCGATTTGGCAGCGAAGGGATTGCAGAGGGGCGTTCTTGACCTGTCACAGCACTCCATCAACCACTGCTGTGATTCACTGCATCGCGAATTTGAGCTTCATTCCATCAAGCGGATGTAAACATGCTGATGCAAGTGAAATCAATTCGCCATTGGCGTTAGCTTACATGTGGTTTGACGCTCATGTTGCTGATTGCCGATGGTGAAGGGGGAAAGTAAGCTGGAGGAGCAGCAATACATTGAGCAGTTTGAACTTGAGCGCTCATACTGGTGGTTTGTTGGGCGGCGCAGAATTGTTGCGGCATTGCTTGATGCTGCTGCCATCTCTAAAGCCGATGAGAAGTTGGTGGTTGATGTCGGCTGTGGCACGGGTGGAAACTTGGAATTGCTCTCATCCTACGGCACATGTGTTGGGATGGACATTTCACAGTTTGCTCTCTCCCTGTGCAGGGAGCACTGGAATGGTTTGCTTGTATGTGCTGATGCGCTGAGGTTGCCGTTGCGCGATTGCGCAGCTAAGCTTGTAGCGGCACTTGATGTGCTTGAGCATATTGAGGACGATGTTAATGCCCTGAGGGAGTTCTGGCGTGTCCTAATCGGGGGCGGAGTATTGGTGCTCACTGTGCCAGCTTTCAAATGGCTTTGGAGCGGGCATGACATAGCACTCAGGCATTTCAGGCGATATGCCAGAGCTGAGATTGAGCGAAAGCTGGTTGCCGTCGGGTTTGAGATTGAAAAGTTATCCTTCGCCATATGTCCGTTGTTGCCATTTGTGTTTTTGTTTCGCAAGCTGCAGTTGATTGCCCAAATTGGCGCTCGCAAGCATACTGCGTTCATAAGGCTTCCGTGGCTTTTGAACGAGCTCTTGATTGGCATGCTCGGGCTTGAAGCACGGTTGATAAAGCACATTGAACTTCCATTCGGCATATCGCTCATATGCAGGGCTGTTAAGCCATCTCGGTAATCTGGCAAGCGCATGTGATGTCAAGCAAGATGCAAGTTTGATCCGTGTGTTGTGGGGGTGAACTTGTTGATGAGGCTCTCAAATGTTGTGGTGGCTTTATTTGCCATCACAGTGTTCGTCACTTACACCGCATGCGAGGCTGCCATAAGGGTTCGTTCGGCAAAGCGTGTGGCGAGTTCACCGGCGGTTGAAGCTCAGCCGTCATGGTTTGGTGATGGCAAAAGGCTCGCATTCGTTTCGGGAAGGGACGGAGCAAACGAAATATGGGTGCTTGATACGCTCACAGGCAGCATCCAGAAACTCGTGAGGTCCGAGTCCGAGGGTGAATTTGCAAGCAGCCCATCGTTAGCGCGCCATGCCGACTTGCTGGCGTTTGTGAGCAACCGCTCCGGCAATATTGATGTTTGGTTGCTTGAACTCTCAACGGGCAGGCTGCGCCAGATAACTGACTCACCGGGAATTGACTGGATGCCAGCCATATCTCCCGACGGGAAGTGTGTTGCCTTCGTTTCCGATAGGGATGGAGTTGATTCAATTTGGTTGGTTGATTTGGATGGCACTGGCAAGCCGAGGAAATTGCGTCAGGGCGCTTGGGAGCCTGCATGGTCACCGGATGGAAAGCAATTGGCTTTTGTGGCTAAGGGAGATGGTAAGAGCGGTCTTTATGTGATGAATTTGATTGAGCGCACTGAGAGGTTGATTTTGCCGGGGGGATATTCGCCATCGTGGTCGCCGGATGGAAAATGGATTTGTGCGGTGAGGCGAATTGATGGTCGCTGCGAAGTTGTCATAATCAGCGCTGACGGCAGCTCGCTTAAGAAGGTTGAAGCACCCGGAGAAAACCCATCCTCACCGAGCTGGTCACCGACGGGCAACATGATTGCATACGATGCGGTGGTTGACGGCAACAGGGAGATATTCGTTTTGGAGCTTGAGAGGCAATTGCCGCATGTGCAGATAACACACCCAAAGCAGGGAGCAAGGGTTGAAGGGACTGTGCCAATCAGGGCAACAGTCAAAGTCCCATATGGTGAACTAAAGCACTTGACGCTTGAGTATGGTCGCGGTGCTGTGCCAACTTCATGGGCGGTAATTGAGCTGCGTGAAGGGATAAGGCAGGTTGAGGATGAGGTGATAGCAACTTGGGATGTAAGCCAGCTAAGCGGCGTGCTCACATTGCGCCTTCGCGCCTATGACGAAGAGGGTGATTTGAGCGAGGACAGTGTGACGGTGATTGCTGAGAGGATTTATGGCGTCTCATATGTTGAGCACACCATCCCAGAGGAGATGCTCTCATCGGATGCTGTTCAGGTTGTGATTAAGTTGCGCAACACGGGCAAGTTAACATGGCTTGCCGCCGGAAGGTATGCGGTGACTTTATCGTATCGTTGGAAGGATGAAAGCGGAGCCATCGTGATGCGCGGCGAGAAATTCAGCCTCCCAAAAGATGTCAACGAATCGGAGGAAGTGGAATTGACGGCGAGGGTTATTGCGCCTGACAATCCCGGGAGTTACACGCTTGAGTGGGACTTATGCTACGGCGGTGCAATTTGGTTCTCGGAGGAAGGTTGCGAGACGCTGAGCATACCTGTGAGGGTTGTGAGGCGCTATGCGGCGCAGGTCATTTGGCACAATGCTCCGAGGGAGATGGCTCCAAGCCAGATTTACACCGTGAGGTTGAGGTTGCGCAATATCGGTGCGATGCCGTGGAATGCGAAAGACGCACCAGCCAAGGTGTTGGTTGGTTATCACTGGCTTGATCAACATGGTGCAAAGCTTGATGAGCAGCCAATCCTGACACCGTTGGATGAAGGCGTCAAACCGGGCGAGACGGTTGAAGTGAGTGTGAGGATACGCTCACCATCAGTTCCCGGTGAATACAGCCTGCTTTGGGACTTAGCGCTGCAGGAGCGCGGTGGAAAGCAATCTTGGCTGTCGGAACTGGGGAGCAATTTTGAAGTGCATCCGGTCAGCGTCAAAATGCCATATGCAGTCGCATACTTGTGGCACAACACCCCGAAGGCAATGTATCCCGGTCAAATCTACCTCGTCAACCTGCGCCTGAAGAACATCGGTGCTTTGACATGGGAGAGCAAGGGGCTCAGAAGCGTCCGAGTGATATACCGATGGGTTGCCCCCGATGGGAAGGAATTCGCTATGCCCACGATAGAGACGCCGATGCCGTATGATGTCATGCCCGGAGAGGTGGTTGAAGTTGAAGCAAGGGTGCAAGCTCCATCAGCAAGCGGCGACTACACCTTGCATTGGGATTTGCTTCGTGCCGGCAATTTGCCGTTTTCACGGATGGGCTCTGCAGCGCTCAAGGTTGAAGTGACGGTTCAGCGCTCAACATGCGTTGCTGAATTCCATCCGGTCAAACATCCCACCGTAATGGTTGTCGGACATGAGTATGAAGTTGAGATGACGCTGGCAAATCGTGGGACGATGACTTGGATGGCTGCTGGTGAGCATCCCATTATGCTCAGCTATCAGTGGCTGGATGAGAGCGGAAACGAGATCAAAGACATCGTCCAGCTCAGGACACCGCTCCCAAGGGATGTGGGGTTTAACGAGAGCGTGGCAGTTAAGGCGAGGGTGCGCTCTCCAAAGCGTGTCGGCTTATTCACGCTGCGCTGGGACTTGCACATGGAGGGTGTAGGTTGGTTCAGTGAGCGTGGTTCACCATCGCTCAATGTGCTTGTTAGGGTCATAGCCGAGCACGACTACGAGGTCATATCGCACGACATACCTGTGGAGTTGATTGCGGGTCAAACTTACAAAGTCAAATTGCGCTTAAGGAATAGGGGCGCTTTAACATGGAATGCGACCGGTGATGACATCGTTCAACTCGGATGCCGCTGGATTGATGAGAAAGGGGTGGCAGTTGAATCCGGCATCGTTTCCAACCTGCCGAAGGACATACAGATGGATGAAACTGTGGAACTTGATGCCTCTCTGAAAGCCCCAAAGAAGGGCGGTGCTTACAATCTCAAGTTGGACATGGTGCGAGCGGGCAAGATTTGGTTTGAGGAGCACGGAGCAAAGCCTCTCGTCCTACAAGTCAAAGTGAAATGAGAATGCACAAAGCCAATGCTCGTTCGCCACATCAAACCGCCCTCGGATTTGACAGGGGGTGACGGTGAAATGCGGATGGCATGCAAGGCATTGATAGGCATGCTCATCCCATTGCTGCTCGGTTTCGCTTTCGGATACAGGGTTGGCGAGTGGAACAGCTCAGGCGAGCGGACAAGCGCTTCAACTCACATTGCGACATCCGGTGAGGCGCCGTCAGGTGGGCAATCAAGGGCAGTTCAGTCGGACTGGCAAAAGGCATTTGCGAGGATTGCAAGGGAAGCCGAGCCTGCCGTCGTGCACATACGAACGGTGAGGATAGTTGCTGACCCATTTGAACAGCTGCTGCACGAGTTCTTTGGTGAGCCGTTGCCGCGCTCTGAGGGCATCGGCTCTGGTTTCATCATTCGGAGCGACGGTTACATACTCACAAACTCGCATGTGATTGAGGGTGCAAGGAGGATTCGCGTTGAGCTGCACGATAAGAGCGAGTTTACAGCCAAGGTTGTTGGCATTGACCCATGGTTTGACTTGGCAGTCATAAAGGTGGATGCGCAGAAGCGGCTGCCGACGCTAAAGCTTGGCGACTCCGACAAGGTTGAAGTTGGTGATTGGGCTATAGCCATTGGGAATCCGTTTGGGCTCGGGCAGACTGTGACCATCGGGTTCATAAACGCAAAGGAGAGGGAATTTGAATCCGTTGAGGGAAGAAGGAGTGTCCACTCATACCTGCAGACGAGCGCCCTCATAAACCCGGGCAACAGCGGTGGACCGTTGCTCAACTTGAACGGCGAAGTGATCGGCGTCAATACATTCATCTACAATCCATCGGGCGAGAGGGTCGGAATAGGCATCGGGTTTGCCATACCGATAAACACGGTTAAGGCGTTACTTGGCAGGTTAATGAAGGGCGGCGTCGTTGAACATGCTTATCTTGGCGTCATTGTTGAGGATGCCAGCAACCAAAGGGTGACTCGCTACGGGATAAAGCCAATGGAAGGCGCTTTGATATTGCGCGTTCATGAGAATAGCCCGGCTGCAAATGCTGGTTTGCAAGCTGGCGATGTGATCACACGCTTCAATGGTAAGCCAATACATTCGGGCATAAGCTTGCTCAGGGAAGTTTGGATTGCCGAGCCATACTCCGATGCCACAATTGAAGTCGTGCGTGGTGGTCAGAGGATGAAGTTCACGGTGCGACTCGGAAAGGCACAGATGTGAGGGATGAGATGATGGGAAGGCGAATAAAGGGTGCACTTGAATTGCTCATCCTTATGTTTGTCTCAGCGTTGTGGCTGGCTTATTCATGTGAGCGTTCGGCAGGCGCAAGCGAGCCATTAGCAGAGCGTGCGCTCATAATCACCGTTGACGGACTTGCATCGTGGGTGCTGAAGTTGGCTGACGCACCAAATATCCGTCAGCTGATGAGCGATGGGTGTTATACACTTATCGCAAGGACGGTAAAGCCACCTTCAACATTGCCAGCGCATGTCTCCCTTTTCACCGCTGTGCCACCATCCGTTCACGGCTTTGACTTTGATTCCTACATCCCGGAGAGGGGCTATGTGCAGCGCAAGACTTTATTCGCCCTCGCCAAGGCAAGGGGCATGACCACCGCTATGGTTGTGGGCAAGAAGAAGCTGTTTCACCTCGCCAACCCGAAGTGGGTTGACTATGCTCCGGAGATCAAGGGGGCGAATGCATCAAAGGTTTTGAATGCAGCGTTAGATTGCATCATGCGGATGAAGCCGCAAGTGCTTTTCATCCACTTTCCGGATGTGGATTCAGCAGGGCATGAGCATGGTTGGGGGAGTAAGGCGCAACTCAGCAAGGTGGCAGAGTGTGACAGTCACATTGGATCAATTGTAAGGGTGCTGAAGGAATGCGCCATCTGGGAGGGGACACTGCTCGTCATCACAGCCGATCACGGTGGGCATGGTAGAGTGCACTTTGGGAATGACGAAAGGGATTTACTCATACCACTAATTTTCGCCGGCGGCGCTGTGAAGCGGCGCGGTGAATTGAGGGAAGCCATATCAATCTGCAATGTAGCTCCAACAGCTGCATTTGCGCTCTCGCTGCCCATGCCAGAGGAGTGGTCTGACAAAGTCATCAAGTCAATCTTTTCAGCATGCCAAAGTTACATGCGGCGACACCGTGAGGTCCGTCCGATTCTGTGCGCCTGCGGCACTTAACTGTGAGCATGGTCGCCGCTGCCTTCGCATTGGCAACCACGCGGACATCAGCGCCATCAAATTGGTGCGCCGCACACGCAGAGTTTGCCTTGGCAACCTCAATGCAAGTTGCTTTTCAAGTTAAATGAGCTGCCAGATCACCATGCATGTGGCGAGGTGTTTCTGTCGGATGCGCACGGTGTCGCTTGCGATGCAACTTGTGTTGCTTTTCGCATTCTCGCGCAGCATCTGTATCTGCGCGACAGTTCGCTCGGGGGCTTTACAGCGCAGCGAAGTTTGGCGCCAACAAGATAGCCCTGTGCGCATTGATGGCGAGCTGCGCATACCTAAAGGTGTAAGTGTGACCATAGAGCCGGGAGTCGTCGTTGAGTTTTTCGGCAGCATCAAGTCGCCAGCATGTATATCCGTCTTTGGCGAACTGCGTGCCATAGGCAGCCCAACAAAACCAATTTTGTTTAAAGGTGGCAACGAGGAGCAATGGCGCAAAGGTCTCGCCATCGGGATAACCGTTGCCAAATCGGCGAGCCCGTCTGATGAGAAGGGCACCAAAGGCACTTGCTTCAAGCATTGCGTGTTTAAGCACCTTCAAAGCCCGTTAAGCTCTGAGGCGCCAACTTATGTGGGTTATTGTTGGTTTGAGGATGTGGGATTCAGCGGTGCGCTCAAGTTTGCAGTGACACTCCGTGCTGGCGCAATTGAATACTCGCGAATACGAAGGTGTGGCAACGGCGCGTTGATGCTCGGAGAGGATGCAGTTGCAAGGTATTGCCTGATTGAGGATGGCGATATGGATGCTGTAGGTGGTGAGGCGTTTCTTGAGCATTGCACCATACGCAACTTCAAGCGCTTTGCCCTCTCATCAATTGGGAGGTCATTCAATCTCTTCTGCTGCCTCATCAGCAAGTGCGGCACATTTGCAGCGTTGCCGAATGATGACGGCATCTTCCCGAACATCATGATTGAGGATGTGAGTATAACCGACATGGGCGAGGAGCATGGTTGGGGCGCCATACACATCCTCGGGAGGGCAAAGGCGAGTGAGAATGTTGTGCGGATAAACACTCGCGGCGATTGCAACAGGGTGATATCACGGGTGCTCATAAGCGATTCAGTTGGCGGTCATGAGGTAATTGCGCGCCGAATTTGGTGGGGCATAAGCTCTCCAGATATAACCGATGAAAACCTGTTCAGGGGTAATGGGAGCAGGTTCAACATCTTTCCCGTGATACCGTCGGAGCCGTATATGCAGCGCATGTCGCATGAGGGCGCAGTTGTTGATGAGCGCGGTAATGTCGTCCCCGATGCGATGGTTTGGGTGCAGGATTCACGCACATCGCCGTGCTCAACCGATGAACACGGAGTCTTTAGAGTGGATGGCTCTGTGCCCGGAATATACGCGCTGCATGCATATCGTCCTTGGGTTGGACATGGCTTTTCAAGAGCTGACTGGGCATTTGCTGGTGAGGTGTGTCGGACGATGGGATTTGTGAAGGGCAAGCAGGAGCCGTTGGTCATAAGGCTTTCGGGAAGGGTTTCGGATGCGCGTGAGGGGCAATAGCTGTGTTCGTTTGGTCAGTGCTAATGCAACTGTGTCATTGTGGCAATCATCACAATTTGGTTGGCGACTCACAAACGGTCAAAGGGGGCACGCAAAATGCTGTGCAGTTTACAGCGCGCTATATTGCTCACGCTAATCAAAACCGGCATATGCTTGATTTGCACACTCCCATTTTGCGCGTCCCATGCGTCAGCCGGAACTGCTGATGAGGACTTTGCATTTGCAATGCGGCTTTATCAGAAGGAGGAATTTGCGCTTGCCGCTGATGAGCTTGAGAGGTTCACAAAGCAGCATTCAAAGGACGAACGCATTCCGGAAGCGCTGTTCGTCCTCGGCGATTGCAACTTCAGGTTGAAGCGCTATGAGCAGGCTGCGAGGGCTTTTGAGAGGGCTGCAGCTGAAGCCGGTTTAAGGGGGAAAACAGAAATTGAAGCGAGGGCAACATATTGGACCGCCGAAGCTCACTATCAAATGCAGCTTTACGAGGAAGCCATCAAGTGGTATGAACTCGTGCTGCGCAAATTCCCCAAGAGTGCGGAAGCTCCTTATGCGCTCTATTCACTCGGTTTGATTGCGCGCGATTTGAAGAGGCACGAGGAGGCTTTGAAATATTTTGAGCGCTGCATAGCTGAGTTCCCGGAGAGCGATGTTGCGCCGCAATGTCAGTGGTTGATTGGTGAATGCCTGTTTGATTTGAAACGATACGATGAGGCTCGTGCGGCTTATGAGAGGGTCATCAAACGCTATCCGAAAAGCAACGAGGTCGCCGATGCATTGCTTGGTCTTGCGTGGGTGGAGTTTGAGCAAGGTCGCTATGAGGAGGCGGCAAAGCTGTTTGGCGAAGTGGCAGAGCGCTATCCGAAGACGCAAGCGGCAATGGAGGCAATCGTTCGTGAAGCCGATTGCCATTTCAACATGAAGCGATACGAGCAAGCGTTGGAGATATACAGAAAGGTGGCTGAAGATAGAGCGCACCCATTCGCAGACCATGCAATCTACTGGAGTGGGCAATGTCTCCTTCGGATGAAGCAACCACAGGCTGCAGCGACGCAATTCCTCTTGCTCATCAGAACGATGCCCAAATCACCGTATGTTGCCAGAGCATACATCGCACTCGGGGAGGCATACATGGCGATGGAACGATACGATGAGGCTGCAAAGTCGCTTGAGGCAGCGCTTGAACATGCGAAGGATGGCAGGGAAGCAGCCCTCGTGAAGGTGATGTTGGCTGAGTGCTCCCTAAAGAGGGGCAACATCGGTGTGGCGGTGAAGGAGTTGAAGGAGCTAAAGGGGTGGGCTGCGAAGGATGAGCGCATACGCAGCGCAATGACATCGCTCATTTTGGGGCTAATTCGTCTTGGCGAGTTTGAAAGCATTCAGCAAATAGTCGGCGAACTGGATTTGCCGAATGAGGCAGCTGAAGATATTGCTTTGGCGTTGCTTGATAGCGGCAAGGCTGCATACGAGAAGAAGCAATACGACGCAGCCGAGAGGGTCTACAAGTTCATCCTCGCCCGTTTCCCGCAGACTGCTGTTATGCCCGCAACGCTATTTGCGCTCGGCGCTGTGCATTTTGTCCGTGAGCGATATGAGGATGCTGCAAGCACATATGGCGAACTCATCAAGCGCTTTCCAAATGACAAGCTTGTGTCCGAGGCTCACTACTGGCGCGCCAACTCGCTATGGATGCTCAAGCGCTTCAATGAGGCACACGATGAGTTTACCGCATTCATCAATTCGGGTTCAAAGGATGAGGCTAAGTTGGCAACGGCACTTTACAGGGATGGGCTTTGCCTGTATGAGTTGAAACGCTTTGACGAGGCTGCCAAAGCCTTTTGGCGCCTGCTAAAAGAACATCCCAAGTCGGAGTTGTGTGACAAGGCGCTGTATCAACTCGGTTGGACTTACATAGATGCTGGGAGGCATGAGGATGCGCTCAAAGCATTTGAACACTTGGTGAACGAATATGGACAGAGCCAATATGTCCCAGAAGGGCATTTCATCATCGGCGAGCTCCTGTTCATGCAAAAGCGGTTTGAGGAGGCGCTCACGCATTACGAACGCTCGGTCAAGCTCTCATCCGGAAAGGATGAGGAGCTCTGCGGGAAAGCCCTCTACAGGCTTGGGTGGACTTTGCTCATATTGAAGCGCGATTCTGATGCCATGAATGCGTTTGAGGAGGCGTTGAGCAAGCGGCTCCCCGAGGAGATTAAGCCAGATGCATTGCTTCAACTCGGCTACCTGCAGTTTAATGGGCATAGATATGCTCAGGCTTTGGTGACCTTTGAGCGCCTGATTAAGGAGCATCCGAATTCGCCGCTCGCAAAGCATGCTCAGCTATACAGGGGCAAGTGTCTGAACGAGCTTGAGAAGTTCGCCGATGCAGAAGCTGTGTTGCAGCAGTTCATAAACAGCTACCCGAAGGACGAGCTCACCATAAGGGCGCAGTTTGAGCTTGCATGGGCGAAGCAAAACCGTAAGCAATTTGATGCAGCCATTGAGCTTTACAAAGCGGTTGCAGCAGGAGATGTGGGCGAGTTATCAGTTGAGGCGCAATTTAGGGTGGGCGAATGCCTCCTGTTGAAGGGCGATGTGAAGGAGGCGTTGCGTGAGTTCTTGCGCGTGGCATTGCTATACGAGGATGTCCACGAGTGGGCGAGTGCCTCTCAATTCTATGCTGGGCTTTGTTATGAGCGTCTTGGCGAGGGTGAGCGCGCTGAAAAGGCATACAGAGTGGTGCTTGAAAAGTATTCGCAAACGAAGTGGGCTGAGAGGGCGAGGGAGAGATTGAAAGCGATGGGCAAGCTATAGCAGTCGCAGTTGTAAGCCCAATGGGGGTGAAGCGAAATGGGAGGGGTGCTTGAATTCATACTGCGTGGCGGACCGTTTGAGATCGTGCTTATATTTTGCTCAATTGTTATGGTCGCGCTCTTTCTTGAGCGCCTCTGGACATACCATGTGATTTCACGAAACAACAAGATCGTCATGCGTGAGGTTGCAGAGGCGCTGAAGCGCGGCGCCATAAATGATGCATTGAGGTGCTGTGAAACGACCGTGAGCACCGTTGGCGCTGTTCTATCCGCCGGGTTGCGCAAGTGGCAATCCAACGCTGAAGATGTGCAAAGCGCTGTGTCGTTTGCGATCGCATCAATGCAGTCATTCGTTGAGAGGCATCTTGTATGGCTTTCAACAATTGCGACTATAGCTCCGCTGCTCGGCTTCCTCGGGACTGTCTCTGGGCTATACAAAGCCTTCCTTGAAGTGACCGTCTATGGGCTCGGTGACCCGACGAAGTTTGCAGCCGGTGTCGCAGAGGCGCTCATAACGACTGTCACAGGTCTTGTCATAGCCATACCGGCGAACATCGCATACAACTACTTCATCAGCAGGTCGGATGCATTTGTGATGGAGATGGAAGCAGCTGCGAGGGAGCTAATTGAGCACCGCGAGCAAGTGGCGGCAGTTGAGGCAGGTGGCGGACATGCAGCGCAGTAATAGGAGGCTTGTCCCGACCATACCGATGGTGACGATGGCGGACATAGCTTTCCTGCTCATCATCTTCTTCCTGCTCACGACCACTTTCTCTCGTGACACCGGATTGAAGTTGAAGCTGCCCGGGGCTATGTCACCGCAACCGATAAGGCAGCACGAGATAACCATACGCATAACTGCGGACAGGCAAATCTTGGTTGATGATGTGCGTGTCTCGCCATCGCAGCTTGAAGTTGCATTGCGCAAGCGCATTCAGGAAGTGGGAACGAAGGAAGTCGTGATACGCGGTGATGCTGAGATACCATACTGGGTTGCCGTCGCCGTGATGGACGCCGTCAAGCGCGTTGGGGCAAGGGCTGCAGCATTGGCAGCCGAGCCGGTGCCAAAGATTGAGTGGGATCGCTGGGAGAAGGTTCAATGATGGATTGCATGTGTTGGGCGCTCGCCTTGAAGTTACTCATCAAAGTCAGCGCCGGAGGCGCAGTTGCAACCTTCACTTTTGTGGATGCCTCTTATGCGTTGAGCGCCCTTGAAGCGCGGTGATGAACCGATGGAGACCTTGAGATTCGCAAATGGGTTGGCGAGATACCGCACTGCACTTGTGCGGCAAGCCGATGCGCGCCTTTTGAAGTGCTTTGTGATGTCACTCGTTGTTCACATCCTTCTTCTGCCGCTCGGAGCAATTAACATTCCCGCAAAGCGATTTGTTAGCCGTGAGCAGGTGATACGAGTTGAGATTGAGCAGGTTGAAACCGAGCCAGTGACACCGAAAGCTGAGCCAGTTAAGCCACAAAGAGTTCTCGCTCAAAGCCCTCAAAGGACCACGCCCATCCCGCAGGTTGCTGCAAAGCGAGTTGTGCACTCCCGTCGGCATGTTGAGCGCCGCATGGAAGAGGTAAAAGTTCAACGCATGCCTATGCGCCAACCATCCGTCGCACATGAGATTGTGAGGAGGGTAAGTGCTCCCGAGAAGGGAGAAGTCAGTCATGAACCGCAACGGGTGGCAGTTCGCCCAACTGTTGAGCAGAGGCTATATGAGCAGCCGAGCGTTGAGCTTGCAAAGCAGCCAACACAGGTTATTGAGCCGCCGGAAATGAAGGTTTCACATGGGCAGCGTGAAATCTCAACGGCTAAGCTTTTGCCAACATTTGGGCAGAGAGAGGAGACGATGCGCCGAGAGGTTATACCCTCACAGGCTGAATTGCCTTCCTCGGAGAGGACGACATCACAGGTTATTGAGGTGGCGCGCTCCTTGACGAAAAGGCATGCGCCAAGCGAGGCAACAGTTTCATCCCCGATAGTGCTCCCAAATGTTTCCGGGGTTGGTGTTGAGAGGCGTCCGGGAGTTGCATCGCCGGCGCCACAAGAGGACGAGGTGACGCGCTTGCCAGAAGCTCTATCGGGAAGGCGTGGCGCAATGACGAAAGGGATGCCACAGCCAATGCAGGCGCCGATAGCTATCGGAGTCCTTCCGCCGGGCAAAGGTGGAGCGAGTCAAGTCGGTCAGCTTGATGTTGGCGGTGGTTCTGGCGCTCACGGTCCTCAGGGGGTGTTGATTGGCAGACCGAAAGAGAGCGGCATAGGTTTGTCACAGCCGCGTCCTGAGGCATACGGAGCCGGAACTGCAAAAGGGGGTGGTGGGCGCATCGGAAGTGCATTCCTTGATTTGCTCAGGGGTGCGCTTCGTCCAACGGATGAAATTTCCGGTGTAGGCGAAGGCGTTGGTGGCAGGGGTGGCGATAAGCTGCGTCCCGGCAAGGTGGCGGATTTTGGCGAGTTGTTGCACGGGCGTGGCAAACCTACAGTTGGTGGCTTCGGTGGCATTGGAGGTGGAGGTGCAGCCATAGGAGAGGGTGCCGGTGTTGGCACCGGTGCTGGTGCTGGCATTGGTGCGTTTGGCTTGCCGCGTTCACCGCAGCGCGGTGCTGGCACAGGTGTGGGTGGCGAAGGGATTGGTGCACCACAAGTTGTAGGGTCGCCATATCCAGGCGGTGGTGTTGGTTCAGGTGCGGGCACATCCGGAGGCGGGTATGGCAGTGGAACCGGTTATGTGTCTGGTGCTGGTCCAATTGCTGGCGGTGGTGGTGCTGGTTCAGTTGGGCGCGGTGGTGGCGGCGGAATGAAAGCTCGTCCCGGGGCACCGGCTATTGGCTTTGGTGGGGATGTATCGGGTTACCGAAAGGGTGTCAAATCTGGCACCGGTAGCGGTCTTGGAGAACCGCCGCGTGGGGAGTCGCCAAGCGGCGTCTTGGTGCGCCCGAGTGGTGGGACTTCAACGGGTGGTGTTGGTGAACGCCCGGGTATTACTGGCGCCGTTGGTGGAACGGCTCGCGCTGGCGCTGCCGGAACTGGTGGCGGCACATATGGTGCACCAGTTAGGCGAGAGGATGTCGGTCGTCCAGTCAAGTTTGTGACTGTGCCGGAGTCAACCGAGGGCGGATTGTTCACCGACATCAGTGGCGAGTTTGCACGCCATCCAGTCATAGCCATTGTGGACAAATCCAACTGGGATGTGCACATCAACAGGGTTCATAATGTTCTCCGCGAACTTAACAGGCGCACGAAGATTCGCACGCCTGAGGGTGAGCGCAAAGTTGCGCTCACGCTTGAAGCGGTAAAGGATGTGCCGATACTTTTCTTCTACGGTGAGGATTCGTTTGAGCTCACGGATGAGGAGAGACAGGTGCTGCGTGAGTATGTGCGTCTTGGCGGGACAATCTTTGGCGACAACTCACACGGTCCGTTTGATGTTTCGTTCATGCGTGAGATGTGCAAGACATTTAATAAGCGCATGTCCGATTGGGAGGAGCTGCCGCTCTCGCACCCCATCTTCAATGCCTTTTACAGGATAAGCGCGGTCCCGCCGGGCGACCTCGGTGAGACATACCCGATTTTGGCGCTCCGAGTGGATGGAAGACATGCCGTCATTTACTCTCGCAACGACTATAGCGATGTCATCTGCGATCATCATCCGGGCAAAATAGCCCCGCCGATACTGCAGCAGGTTAAGGAGCTCGCCATCCGCTTTAACATCAACATCGTCATCTATGCTATTAAGCAATGGCAGGAGAGGCGCGCTGCTCAAGGCACAGCCACACCATGACCACCTTTTGAGCTGTTGGATTTAAAGAGCAGCCTATAGGCGTTTCCACCGAGTATGAGCGCTTCATCCTCTGGCGGGAGATGCAGCAGCTTAACCTTGTGCAATTCAACGCCCGGGTGAAGCAGCGGACCATCAGAGCCAAACAGCAGTTTTGTTGGACCAGCCTGTTTCACAGCCGCGCAAATGTAGTCAAAGAAGCGCACCCCAGATGTATCGGCGTGAATGTTGGGGTAGGTTGAGAGCAAGTGCGGCATGAACTGCATGACGCGCCAATCATCAGAGAAGCTGCCCAAGTGAGCCACAACAAATGTGACATCCTTGAACTCGGTTGCGAGCAAAGGCAGCACCTCAATCCTCCCGACCAAGTCCACAAGTATTGGAAGGCGCATATCCTCTGCGGCTCTGCAAAGCTCCCTTGTTGGCATGGCTTCAGCGCCGTGCACCTTTATGCCCTTGAAACCGTAATCTTCAACTGCGCGCCTGAGCATGCGTTCAATCTTGCTTGCATCCCTTTTTGAGTGCACCCTTGCAAACCCGATCAACTTGCCCGGATGGTTCGCCACAACCTCAGCCACCTCAGCGTTTGCACGCTCATAGTCATCGCTCGTTATGGCAAACACAACTGTCATGTCAATCCCGGCATGCTCGGCACGCTCAAGGTATAATTCCAGGCTCGCCCTCGTTGTCCATGGCGCTTGCAACTCCTCACCCGTGCCAACATGGCAATGGAAGTCAATGATCATGCTCATCACCTCGGTGCGCTTGTGAGCTCATTGGGCTTCAAATTCCCTTTCCACCCATTCAAACAAAGCCTGATAAAGTGAGTAGATGCAAAACACGATCGCAATCGCCATGGCGAGGTAAACGATTGCGAATTTGAGTATGAGCGATGCCCAGCGAAGTGACGCAACGCGCCTTCGCCTTTCTTCGGCGACCCGCATTAGAGCTTGCACTATCGTTCCGGTCCCCTCGCCAACTTGTATGATTGAGGCTTCCGAACGGTTGAGCAAGCCGGAATTTGATAACGCATCCGAAATGGTTGTGCCCTCGCTTACTGCCCTCTTTGCACCCGCGGCTTTCGCCCTCAACTTCACCACATCCATTGCTTCAAAGCCAACTTCAATTGCATCTGCAGCGCTCATTCCGGCATCAATAGCCTGTGCGGTGGAGAGCAAAAAGTTTGCGATGCAGCTATGTGTGATCGTGCCGCCAAACATTGGCATCACTGAGAGGAGTTGCCTGATGAGCTCGTCAATCGCACGATGCCTCACAATTGCCCGCCACACAAGCACAGCACCATAGGCGAGCAACAATGCTGGCAAGATGCACTTTAACACCAAAGAGGCATACCACTGAAAGCCATTGAGCAGCATTCTCGGAAGAGGCATGACGAATGGGAGGAGGATGATGCAGATGCTCAGGTAAAGCCTGCTCCATCGCCATCTCCTCTGCCAAGCTGCTTCTGAATCGCATTGTTCAGCTGCGAACCTGAGCATGTTTGCAAGCCTTCCGGTGCGTTCACCGGCTCTGACGATGCCGATGAGCCATCTCGGAAATGCCCTCGGCATCGCTGCCATAGCTTCGGATAGGCTCATCCCTGATGCGCATCTTGCAGCCAGTTCGTGATAAATGGAGCGCCTGCGCTTGCTTGAGGAGCTCTCCTCAAGCATCTTCAATGCTTCATGCGCCGTCATTCCGGATTGGAATGCAGCCGCCATCTGGTGCAGCATTGCTGCGAGTTCCTCATGGCGCAAGCTCATGGCAAAGTTACTCTCTCCCACAGCTTGCGGTTCAACATGGCTCTCACTGAGCCCCCTTCACCCTCTCAAGCGCTAATTGGACTCTCTCAACGATGCGCCTGACTATCAGTTGCGCTATCTTACGCCCTCTCTCGGCGCTTGCGTGCTCTCTTGGGTTTTCACCGCCTATGCCGTCTTCATCCATGCTCAGCGGACGCTCGTGCGGGAGCAGCGTCAGATCAACTGTCTCCGGATAGTAATGCATCATGAGTGATGTTTCGTATGCACCTGCGTGATCTCCGCGAATGCCATCGCCAATCGCCACTTGATACTCAGGGAAAGCGAGCATGGCGATCTCTCTGTGCATTGACTGAAACTCATCGCAGACGCTCGTGAGCGCATCAACATGCTGCTTTCCGTAATGCCCCATGATGAGCACAAGCACTTTGAACCCCTCATCCTTGAGCTGCTCAAGCAGCTCCCTCAGGAGGGCTTTGATCGTTTCGGAGCTCACCTCAATTGTGTGCTTAAAGCCCTTGTAAGGTTTCATCGTGCCATAGCCGGCAAAGATCGGCGGTAGGACGACGCCGCCGGTCTCATTGGCTGCATCGAGCGCGATTGCGTGCGCCTTCAAAGCGTCCAAACCGATGGCATTGTGCAATCCATGCCATTCAAGCGATCCCCACGGGATGTATGCAATGGGAGCGTGTTTCTTTTCCCTTTCAATCTCTCCGGGACGCATGAACTCGTATCTGTGTGAGCGCCCTTTGTCATCCATCTGCGCATCACCTCATCGCTGCAATTTTTACGCTTCGTGTTGGCTTGAACACCGACAGATGTTAGCACAATGATAGCTGAAGCGCATGCCCGAGCGCTATTTGAAGCGGGCAGTTGGCACATTTGGCTGTCCAGTTGCTACTGGTGGATGGTTAGGTGGCGACATATCAAAGTCGTATGACAGCATCGCTTCGGAGGTGGGCGGCATGCTCGGCTTGCAATATCTTGGGCGCGGAAGAGTGGCTGTGCGCGAGTATCCAGACCCAGTTCCAAAGGATGGCGAAGTGCTTGTCAGGATTGAGGTGGCTGCAATTTGCGGCAGCGACCTTCACGCGCTATTGTCTGACAGCGTGTTGGAGTCAAATACCGGTCACGAGGCAGTCGGCATCATAGTTGATGCATCAAAGTCGCGCATATGGGAGGGCGGGGAAAGAGTCGGCATCTATGCCGTTTGGGGATGCGGCAAGTGCGCTTGGTGTCAGCGTGGCATCTACACATTTTGCGATGAGAGAAGGGGATGTGGTGGTTTGCAGGCGCAATATGCTTGTGTCCCGGAACACATCCCATTGCCGTTGCCGGACGATGTGGACTTCATCGCCGGTGTTTTGCTCAGCGGTGATGGCTTTGGAACACCATATCATGCGTGCAAGCGCATGGGGATAAAAGCCGGTGATTTTGTCTCCGTTGTGGGGTGTGGACCTGTTGGGCTTGGATGCGTGCTATATCTTGCGCATGCCGGCGCAAAGGTTATAGCGCTGGATGTGCGTGACGAAAGGCTCAATTATGCTAAGGCGCTCGGCGCTGAATTCACCATTAACCCATCTTCAGTGGATGCTGTCGGTGTTGTTAGGGAGATCTCAAATGGGGCGATGTCGGACGGCGTCGTTGAAGCCTCCGGTCGCCCGGAGGGCTTTGCGCTGGCAATGCAGCTTGTGGGCAAGGGAGGCAAGTTGGCTTGTGTGGGTGAGAATAGGGAGGTCACAGTGAACATAGGGAATTTGATCCGTAATGACATCACCATGTTTGGCAGTTGGTATTATCACAGGGGCGAGTATTGGGAGATGGTGGAATTGTATCGCCGTGGCTTGGATGTGCGCAGGCTTGTCTCGCACGAGTTCGCAATCGGTGAAGCCCAAACGGCATTTGATGAGTTCATTTCGGGCAAGACAGCTAAGGTCGTTCTCAAGCTGTGGGAGTAAACTTGGGCTCTTCACTGGACAAGCTCAATCTTCCAACCATCAAGCAGCTCGCTGTGGAGCACATTCATCGTCGGCTTGCCATTGATGATGCGCACATCAATTGATGGTATCTTCTCGGAAGCCCAGTCGGCAACTTGCGGCAGCGGTATTGAAACTGCGCTATGCATCACCCTGAACATGATCTTGCGTTCCAAGCGGTTGAATGAGAGTGCAGCTTGCGCCTGAAGATATGCCACTGCAGCCATACCGCGCGGGTAGTAGCGCAGGCTGCCATAACCGTGCTCATAGTTATACGAGTCAACGAATGCACCACCGCTCGTTCTGTTGAGCATGTATAGCAAGTTCCAATATGAGCGTGCATGCTCAAGCAGGTTAACTCCAAGATACGCTGCTGTGCAATCTCGCCAGATGTTTTGGCTTATCCACATCACCGCATCAATGCTTGTGTGAGTTGACCCAAAGCCTTTCCAAGTCCTTCTCGTTGAGTTGACTGTGTCAATGCGCAAGCGCTGCAAATCCGCATCGGGCATCATTCCGACCATGAATGGCAGGAGCCATCCATTGGCGGTGTAGATTGAATAGGCATCCCAACCATGCACAGCCCTGTTAAGGCAAACTGCGTAATGGTCCCCGAGCCAAGCGCTGTTCAATGTCGTGGTAATCTTACGGCGCTCCATTTGGCACAGGTTGGCGAGTTCGCTATCACCGATGAAGCGCGCCATACGCTCAACAGCTTGGTAAGCTGCCGCCATTTTCATTGCGAGGTAAGTTTGCTCCGGGGCATGTTGAATTGCATATACACCTTGGTCAATCGTGTTGCTTGTGCCGAGGTTTGGGAAGCCGTTTCCATCTGTGTCGGTTGAGATGAGGTATGCCACAAGCTCTTTAACAGCGTTCCAATGCTCCTTGAGCAAGTTGTGATCTGCCGTGCTCGCCCACAGTGAGAACAGCATCAATATGAAATTCGTGTTCTCCTCAACCGGCATGTCATAGTAATAGCCCATGCCGTTGGCTATAAATCCCATGCCCATATCGTGCCTTATCACGCCGCCCTTTCGGTAGGCACTCCATTCCCTCAGGAGCATATGCAGCGGTTCGCTCCAAAAGAGCAGGTAGAACGGTGAGATGTTGTATTCCACATCAACCGTTGAGTTGAACAGCCCACCGCCACCTTCAAGGACTGAGAACCATTCTTCAAATGGCGGCTTGCGCCTTATGCCATTTGACTTTGCGGTATCCTCAGCCGGGATTAGCCAGAGGGCATTTGAGGCGTAGCTTTGAAAGGCGAGCGAGAGGAGCTCTTTCATGCCGTCATTAAGAAGTGACGCGGTGAGCGCCCTCTCAAACAACTCTGTCCTCTTGCGCAACCTCTCCAAGTTGCCCTTGGCGTAGCTAAACACATCACCGATGTCGCCAAACAGATTTGCATATTTGAACCTGTATGGGTAACCCATTGCCACAAAGAAGGCTTCCTTTGAGTGGCATGCCAATATGAGGGTAGAGGTCTCCCTTGACTTCGGCTTGAGCGAGAATTCCCTTGTGCAGGCGATGTGCGTTTCTTCGCCATCAATACGCCTTGTCTCCATCTTCCAGCCATCTCCCTTTATCCCTTCAAGTGCATGGAATGCACCCGGCGTCTCAAAAATTGCCGTCCCATCGCTAATGCGCAGTGTGGCAAGTTGCTTTGGGTTCAAGCGCCTGCTGTAAATGAGCTTGCCATTGGCTGTTTCTGTCTCGGACAAATTCTCAATAGTGAAGTCGGCAATGAATGCCGGCATGAGCGTGAGCATCTCATCCTTCGGGTAGAATGGGGATGTTAAGGTCACGGTCAGCACGAGCTGCTGTGACGGTATACTTGCGCGCCAAGTCAATTTGCACGGGCTCATAATCTGGTGGACGCTATCAAACTCGTTTACTTTCAACCTGCAGAATGGCAGGGCATACATTTTCCCGCCCACATCCAAGCCTACCAAAGTTTCAACATGCTCATCGTAAAAGCGCCCACACGGTGATTGATACCAAGCGCGCTCCTGTGGGCGCACATTGATTGAGTATCTTGAGCCGAAGCGAGCCAACAGCGCCTCAAATGTGCTCCCAACTGGTTGCGCCGCACACAATGCTGTCACCATGTCAGCGCCGGCAGCGACGATGGCGATGATACAGGCTTCAAGCAGGCGCCTCGCAGAAGATTTGCATATGGCGCTACACCGTTCACGCATTTGGTGTGCCTCGTTAAAGCCGGACAAGCATGTCACCACCTTCATCGCAGTCAGTGCGAGATGCCCTCGCCGTATCCCGCCTAAGCCAGTGGCACAATTATTTTGGTTACCTCACCTGCGTCATTTTGAAAGGGAAGCATGCACTGCGGTTTCATGGGCAGCCAAAGGTGATGCTGATGGGTGGCGCTTACAAGTTGGCATTTGAGCGTGAGTTGGATTCCATTGAGGAGCGCCTTCGTTCACTTCGTGCGCAGCCGCCTTCCGAGGAGCGAGACCGTGCCATCGCCGAGCTTGAGAGGCGCATGGTTGAGTTGCTAAATGGGTTGAGCGATTATGATAGGGTGTTGCTTGCCCGCCATCCAGATAGACCCTATGCGCTTGACTACATCAACGCCATCTTTGATGACTTCATTGAGCTGCATGGCGATAGATGCTTTGGCGACGATAAAGCAATCGTTGCTGGCTTGGCATGGCTTGACGGTCGTCCAGTGGCTGTAATTGGTCAGCAAAAAGGACGCGACGCTAAAGAGAGGCAGGAACGCAACTTCGGCATGGCTCACCCGGAGGGATACAGGAAGGCAATCCGGATCATGAAGCTGGCGGACAAACTCAACCGACCTGTGATAACGCTCATTGATACTTCCGGCGCAGCCTGCTTGGACGAAGCTGAGGCTCGTGGGATATGTTGGGCTATAGCCGAATCGCAAATGGTCATGGCTATGCTCACCGTGCCAACGATAGCCGTGATCATCGGTGAAGGTGGCAGTGGTGGCGCTATAGCAATTGGCGTCGGGAATAAGGTGCTCATGATGGAATACGCAATGTATTCCGTCATCCAGCCGGAGAGCTGTGCAGCAATAATCTGGCGTGATGAAAGCAGGGCTCCAGAAGCTGCGGAGGCGCTTTGGCTGACCGCACCTGAGGCGCTCAAGCTCGGCGTCATTGACGAGATTATACCAGAGCCGCTTGGTGGCGCACACCGTGATCCTGATGGCGCCGCAAGCAACCTCAAGGAAGCGCTTCTTAGGGCATTGGGTGAACTCTCACACCTTAGTGCGGAGGAATTGCGCAGGCAACGCTATGAGAAGTTCAGGGCGATGGGTGTGTATTGGGAGGGCGACGAGCTTAAAAGCTGCATGAGGGATGTTTGACGGAAGTTGCATTGTAGTCGGTTTGAGGCTCGCGCAGTCAGCTGCATACAAGCGTGCTCAAGTGATATCCCTCTTTAGAGCGCGCTTTAAATGTTTCGCTTGCAATGCCACTTTATGGAGCAGCTCTCGCACAACGGCTTTCGTGATGTGCACACTCTCCTTCCGTGCTCAATCAAATTGAGATGGAGCTGATACTTGATTTCGTCCGGGATGACGCTGTCAAGGTAAACTTGCGCTTCAGCTGCGCTCGCATCACCCTTGATTAAATTCATTCGCTTCGCAATCCTATGGATGTGCGTGTCCACAGGGAATACGGGCTTGCCGAAGGCGAACAGCAGAACGCATGCTGCCGTCTTTAATCCGACGCCGGGGAGTGAAGTGAGATATGACATTGCGCTTTCGGTGTCCATCTTCGCAAGCTCATCAATTGACAGCTCTCCAAAGTCGCTCAGTATCCGCTCAAGGCACCCCTTTATGTAGCGTGCCTTTTGCTTGCTCAAGCCCGCTGCCTTGATGGCGTCCTCAATCTCCCCAAGTGGCGCACTCACGATTTCATTATGGGATTTAAAGCGTCGGGTTAAGTTTGAGTATGCTGCGTTGCAAGCCTCGTCGTTTGTCTGTTGAGACAATATCGTCCGTATCAGCACATCAATTGCGTTGCTGCGCTTGCTCCAAACCTTTTTCCCGTAGCGCTTTGCGAGCAGCTTATCTATTGCCCGCAGTCGCTTCACAATATCTTTTGCATGAGTTGGGCAGCCCATAGTATCACCGTCGCAAGCTTATGGCTGTAATTCCCCAACATTGCTGCTATCCGCCGGTGCAACTGCTATGATGATATTTTGAAGCTCATTCGTTAATGGACTGCTCCAACAGCCAAAGTTGTCATAAAAGCAGCGCCCAAACGCGCGCTCCAGTGAGGGTGTGATGATAATGACAAACCCATTCGGTGAGCCTTGTGAGCTGTCCAACTTGCCGGTTGTGATACTTTGCGGTGGTAAGGGTATGCGCCTTCAGGAGAGGACTGCATCCCTTCCAAAGGCTCTTGTTGAGATTGGCGGGCGACCGATACTCTGGCATGTGATGAAGATATACGCTCATCATGGCTTCAAGCGGTTTATACTGTGCCTTGGGCATCTCGGTCACAAGATAAGGGAGTTCTTTGCTGAGAGCTATCTTTGGCAGGTTGGCGATGTGCGCATTTTGCTTCGCCCGCCACTTGCGGAGCTCAAATGGCTCACGCAGAGCGAATCGTGGGATGTAACTTTGGCATACACTGGTGAAGAGACGAACACGGGTGGGCGGATAAAGCGCATTGAACGGTATGTTGAGACGGAACATTTCTTCGTCACCTACGCTGATGGGCTTTCGGACATAGACCTGCGCAAGCTGCTTTCATTTCACATGTCACACGGGCGCATTGCCACAATCACGACAGTCCGCCCGATATCTCCATTTGGCATACTGACGCTTGCCGATGATGGGCAAGTGATTGAGTTCCGTGAGAAGCCGAGGCTTGACCTGTGGATAAATGCCGGCTTCTTCGTCTTCAGAAGGGAAGTGTTTGACTACCTTGGCGAGAATGACGACCTTGAGCGTGAGACACTCGTCAGGTTGGCAAATGATGGGCAGCTGATGGCATACAAGCATGATGGATTTTGGGCATGTATGGACACATACAAGGACACGCTCACACTCAACCAACTTTGGGAGAGCGGCAACGCGCCTTGGAAGGTCTGGGAGGAATGATGGCAATGTGCTTTGCGTGGCGCATTGGCGATGCCGAGTTTTGGCGCGGCATGAGTGTTCTTGTCACGGGTGCCGGTGGCTTCATTGGCTCGTGGCTCACGAGGGCACTCGTTGAGCTTGGCGCAAATGTTATAGCGCTTGTAAGGGAAGTCAACCCGATGTCGCTCTTCAAGCGCTGGCAATTGGGCGAGCGTTCCACAGTGGTCATTGGTGACATTCGTGATGGCGACTTGCTGCAGCGCATTATAAGCGCTTATGATGTGTCCATCTGCTTTCATCTTGCTGCGCACTCACTCGTTGGAGCCGCTATGAGGGCGCCAAGTGTGGCATTTGATGTGAATGTGCGCGGGACTTGGACGCTCCTTGAAGCTTGCAGGCTCGTTGGGAAGGTCAACAGCATCGTTGTGGCATCAAGTGACAAAGCCTATGGTGAGCAGCCATCATTGCCGTATACCGAGGATATGCCCCTGCGCCCGGCATTCCCATACGAGACATCAAAGGCGTGCTCTGACCTCATTGCGCAATGCTTTGCTGCATCGTATGGCATGCCTGTCGTCATTCTTAGGTGCTCAAATGTGTATGGCGGCGGCGACCTAAATTTCTCCCGCATCATACCGGGCACGATAAAGTCTGCATTGCATGGCGAACGCCCCATCATACGGAGCGATGGGACGCCACTGCGAGATTATGTCTACATTGAGGATGTTGTGAGCGCATACATAGCCGCCGCAATGAGGGCATGCGATGGGGGGCTCTTCGGTGAAGCGTTTAACATAGGCACTGGCAAGCCTGTCACAGTCCTTGAGCTAACAACGCTCATACTCAAGCTTTGTGGTCGGAGCGACATTGAGCCAATCATTGAGGGTCATGGGAAGCCGCTCAAAGAAATCCAACGCCAATATGTCTCGGTTGAGAAGGCTGAGAGGCTGTTGGGATGGCATCCGAGACATGAGTTGGAGGAAGGACTGCTCAAGACGATTGATTGGTATCGCTCTTTCTTCGGCATAACTCAGAGGAGCGCAAAGGCATGAGCGAAATGGTTGTGCGTTGCAAACTTGCGCCAGCTTATCGCCGCCCAAAGTTGACTGTCATTGTTCCGGTCTACAATGAGCGTCAGACGGTGCTCACCGTGCTCGGCAGGGTGATGAGTCTTCCGGTGCTTAAGGAAGTCATCGTTGTGGACAATTGCTCAATTGATGGGACAAGGGAGTTGCTCAACGAGTTTGTTGACAATTGGCATCCGGATGAGCTCACCATCGGTTTGCGCGCCGTTTTCCAGCCGAGAAACATGTTGAAGGGGACATCAGTGAAGGTCGGCATCGGGATGGCTGAGGGTGAGTTTTTAATCGTGCAGGATGCCGACTTGGAATACAACCCGAGCGACATAATACGCCTGCTTGAATATGCTGAGCGAACTGGTGCCGTAGCCGTGTTTGGCTCGCGCATACTCGGCAGGAGGATGATTGGCGAGTCATGGTTTAATCCGTATGAGCTTGGAAGGCGTTTCCTAAGCCTCCTCTTCAGGCTGCTTTACAGGGCGAATGTCACCGATGTTGCGACATGCTACAAGCTCATGAGGAGCGATGTCGCTAAGCGATTGAAACTGCGCTCAAGCGGGTTTGAAATTGACTTTGAAATACCGGCTCTCTTGAGGCTCAGCGGCGTTGAGATACTTGAGCTTCCCATCTCATACAAGCCGCGCTCATTCTTTGAGGGTAAGAAATTGCGTCCGTGGGATGGATTGAAGGCGCTATACACCATGCTTTCTTGCCTACTGCGGGGTGCATAATGCAGTGAGGGGCATCTTGAGGCTGCTCGCATCGCTTTTCGGATTTGCGCTGCTCATATCGGTCATAGCCGTTGGCTTCCTTGCAAAGCTTTGGTGGCAGCAGGAGGAGAGAGCGCAAGTTGAGACAGCCATTCAAAGCGAACACAATGTTGCAAGGCGAAGCAGCTTGGAAGCGCTTATGGCGCAAGTTGGCGGGCTGAAGCTTCGCGGTGAAAAGTTGCTCGGAAGGGAGGCGGCAAGCGGCAGGGAGTTTGAAATTGGCTTTGACGAGCTCTCGTATTCCGGCAATGTCCTAAAGCTCAGAAAGCCAGTTTGCAGCGTGATGGATGAAGGCGCAGTTGTGGCGAGCTTCAGTGGGAGCAGCGTCATCGTAAGTGTGCAAAAGCAGCTGCTTGAGTTCATTGGCGATGTGGTGCTCAAGTCAAACAAGCACAATGCCATTCTCAAATCAAGCAGGATGCGCTGGCGGTGGAGCGATGGTGAAGTGCTCGCCATTGGCGGTGTATCATTTGCGCTTGGCGGGATGCTCATTGGCAGCGCTGATTCTGCACGCGCTGACACAGTTCTTGGCGAAGTTGAGCTATCGGGCAGACCGTCACTCCGATTGAGGATTTCAAAGTGGCTCAAGTATTGATTGAGTCGGCAGGGGGGAGATGATGTCAATGCGCGCTTTTGTGCGCAGCTTACCCTTCGTCTCACTTGGAGCGTGCCTTTTGTGCGCGGCATTCATATGGCATATGAGCATCATGGGAAGCGCGCTTGCGCTTCAGGAGGTTTCTGGAGGGCAATTTGAGTTTGTGAAGGTTTACTGCATTGGGCAGCGCGGCTCATCAATCAAACTCATGCTCCGCAAGGAGCCAATTGAGGTTATAGCGTATGGCGGTGCGGTGATTGAATGGTCGCAGGGCAGGATACAGAGCGACACAGTCATTGCGAGGTTGATTCAAAAGGGCGTTCAAGGCAAGGGTGTATTGGGGACGGTCGTTAGCGCTGAGGCTATGGGCAATGTCTCACTTGACATGAGGATGGATGTTGAGGGTGAGCGAAAGGCGCATGTGGTTGGCTCATGTAAGCGTCTCCAGATTGACCCAAAGGAATCGCTGCTCATCATGACGGGCTCACCGCAGATAAAGGTGAGCGGTATATCGCCGGAGGTGTCGCAGGCTCTCGGAAAAGCCGGGAGGATAACGATGAGCCTTGAGAGCGGCGAGTTGCTCTTTGAGCCCGGAGATGAACAGCTCTTACCTGAGGTCAATGTGCAAATTGAGCGCAAGCCGCCGGAGAAGACGACGAAGAAGTGAGGGAGTTAAGGCTCTTGAAGTAAGCCGGCATGTTGAGGGATGGTGTGGCATGTTCGTAAGCAGTTGTCAATATGGCGTTGCATGTGATGGTGGCTCACAATTTGGCGAGCGCCTTGAGGGACGAGGTTTGGTCAAGCGGTATGGCAGGCGGACTGTCGTTGACGGCGTTGATGTTGCTGTGACGCCGGGTGAGGTTGTTGGTCTACTTGGTCCAAACGGTGCCGGTAAGACGACGACATTTTACATGCTCGTTGGGTTTGTCAAGCCGAATGGTGGGCGTGTTTTCTTCAACGGGCGAGACATAACTCACATGCCGATGTATATGCGGGCACGCTTGGGCATCGGCTACCTGCCACAGGAGCCGTCAATATTTCGCAGGCTAACTGTGGAGCAGAACTTGCACTCTGTCCTTGAGCTTCGCGGTTATGGCAGGCGTGAGCGAAAGGAAATTGTTGAGCAGCTGCTTGAGGAGTTCAATTTGAAAGAGTTGAGGCATCAACATGGGCAAGACTTATCCGGAGGCGAACAAAGGCGAGTTGAAGTTGCAAGGGCTGTAGCACTCTCACCGAAGTTCCTGCTGCTTGATGAGCCATTCACTGGCGTTGACCCAATCGCAGTTGAGGAACTGCAAGCGCTCATACTCAGGTTGAGGGGGAAGGGCATTGGCATACTCATCACAGACCATAATGTCCATCAGACTTTGCGCATCATTGACCGTGGTTACATCATTCATAAGGGTAAGATACTGACACAGGGCTCCGCTGCGCAGCTTTACGAAGACCCAATAGCACGCCAATTCTACTTGGGGGAAAGCTTCAGGATGTAGGGCGAGCAACACGGCAAATGCAGAAGCAGTATTGTCGAAACCTCCTTGTGCACGGATGCAGCAATGGCAGTGACAGCTCATGAGAGGTGTTGTTCAAGTTGACCACTTGGGATCGTTACATGCTCCGCATTGGCACATTTGCCTTCCTTGTCGGCGTTGGCATATTCTCTGGCTTCCTCATAGTTGGCGAGCTGTTGCGCCGTTTCCTTGAGCTCGTGATGGAACATGGTGTGCCAATCCATGAGGCGCTTAAGTTCTTTGTCTTGAGGCTACCGAACATAGTCACGATGAGCCTTCCGATGGCTGTCCTGCTTGCTTCCGTTATCGTCATCGGGCAACTGAGCCACGATAACGAGATACTTGCGCTATTTAGCAGCGGCATTAGCTTTGCGCGGCTGTCCCTTTCTCTCCTTGTCATTGGGGCGTTGGCATCCGTAATTGCGTTTGGTATGAGGAATTATCTTGTGCCGCAGAGCGATAGAGTGGCAGAGCGCCTACTATCTCGCATTAGCGGTAAGCCAATCGCAAAGTCGGTCATCCTTCGTCACCCACCTTATGGCGAATTGAGGCAGCTCATTTTCGTTGAAAGGTTTGAGCCAGAAAAAGGCATCATGCATGGTGTCCAAATCGTCCTTTACGGCAATGGCGAGCCAATGGCTTTCATTTCGGCAAGGGAGGCAGTATGGCGCAACGGTGGCTGGATCCTCAAGGATGGCTTTTGGCAGGTAATCTCCACAGAGAGGGTGGCACTCGCACAGAAGTTTGATGAGATGCATCCGAGTGATTGGAGCAGCTTGCCAGAGCCACCGTTGCGTAAGAGCTTAAGCGATGCGAGAATTGAGGCGCTTCAACTTGAGCCCGATAAGATGACAATAAGCGAGTTGAGAAGCAAGCTCAGGCATATGCGTCGGCACGGTGCCGATAAATTTTCACAAATGCACTATGCAACTGAGTTGCACAACAGGTTTGTGTTTGCTTGGGCGTGCTTCCTCATGGCATTGCTCGGTGCGCCACTCGGATTGCGAACGAGACAAGCTGGCTTGGGATTGGCACTCGGATTGAGCATCATAATTGTGCTCGCATACTACTTCGCTTGGTATTACGGCACGATACTCGCAAGGCAAGGACGCATACCGATCGTCGTCGGATGTTGGTTGCCAAATTTGCTCTCCTTGGTTATCGGGATGGCACTTCTTGTGCGCAGCACAAGGGCCTGATTCCTCGCTCAATTGATGATGTCATTGTCATGATGGACGCCACTTTCGCTTTGTGGCGGAGGTTCGTAGTGAGGCACGAAACGAAGTGTAGTGCCGTCAATGATGCAATGTTAACGCCACTCCGCCTTCGCTTCGTGGCTTACTACGAACGGTTGTGAAGTTCGTAGTGAGGCACGAAACGAAGTGGAGTGCCGTCAATGATGATGTGGACGCCACTTCGCTAACGCTTTGTGGCTTACTACGAACGGTCATTGCTCAATTGATGGCGTTTGACGAGATTGCAATGTGAGACTTTACAATCAAATTGCGCCATGCCAAAGTTGGGTTGTGGGAATTGGGTTTTCTGAATGGGGTCAATCTCACACCGAAGGAGGTGATGCAGTGAAAGTTCGCAGGGGCAGTTGCCCGAGTTCACGACTGAGGAACGATGTGAGGCGGACTATCGTCCGCCCTACAATCTCCACATGATGTTGTGTGAGGCTTTGAATGTGGTGTGTTCAAAATAAACTCAAGGGAGGGATGTGAAATGAAGCGAGCAAGTAGAATGCTTAAGTTGAGATGGGTAGGTTTTACGCTGATAGAGCTGCTGGTGGTGATAGCGATAATCGCCATCTTGGCGGCGATTCTGTTCCCTGTGTTTGCGAGGGCGAGGGAAAAGGCGAGGACTGCATCATGTCAAAGCAACTTGAAGCAGATAATCCTCGGTGCGCTGATGTATGCGAATGACTATGACGAAACATTTCTCCCGATGTGGACACAGTCATGGTTCCAGGGTCAGTCGGGGCGCATATGGTGGCAGGGTTTGGTTCAGCCATATGTGAAGAATGTGCAAATGTTTGCATGCCCAACCGGAGTTGCGTATGGATGGAGAGGTAAGGAAACATGGGCTGGACCGACAGTGTTTGGT
>Ga0209394_1000035_pt1 | contig 119203 bp, 117 predicted proteins | sample JNZ201metaG_FD_184122 | JGI IMG/M metagenome (GOLD analysis project Ga0209394, IMG submission 184122) | Hot spring microbial communities from Jinze hot spring, China to study Microbial Dark Matter (Phase II) - JNZ 20120812A (SPAdes) (version 3) ...
CCTATTGGGCCTGCTCCAACTATAAGAACGTCTTCACCTGGTTTAATTGATAGTCTCGAAATACCATGTAAGCAACAGGCCACAGGTTCTGTAAAAGCAGCTTCATCTAGACTTAATCCACTCGGAATTTTGTACAATTGCGATACTGGAGCTACTACATACTCGGCAAAGCCGCCGTCTCTAGTAACTCCTATAGACTCAACCTTAGAACATAGGTTTCGTCTACCACTCCTACAATAGCGACATAAACCACACGTAATATTTGGATCTACTGCAACAACGTCGCCGATGGATATAGTATCTACGTTTTCACCAACATCTACGACAACACCGGAAAACTCATGACCTGGAATTAATGGAAGCCTAGCCCAAGGCATAACACCTTCATAAATGTGAATATCCGTACCGCAGACACCACATGCATGAACCTTTATGATGGCTTCTCTAGGCTTGACCGACGGAATATCCCTATCTACAATATTTAAACTACGTGGCTTATCTATAAAAGCGGCTTTCAATAGGGATCATCAATAGATAATTAACAGAGCCTATTTATATGTTGCATTTATGCTTCATCGAATCTATTGAAGGGGAGGACACAATGCTCAATGGCAAAAGAAAACGTTGAAATTTTCAAAGATTTATATACTTAAGAAGTGCACCATCCTACGAAGATACGAAGACAGGCTGATAGCGCGTGAAAGCGTGATTTTACGATAATGGTTACTGCGTTATATACGTTAAAACCTCTATATGTAAAAGGCATGGCCACGCTTCGAAATCTCTCCATGAAATGGTGAGAGGGAAGGTTAATGGAGGAAATCACGTATGCTTACTCAACTCAATATCTTAACGCTCTTCTGTTTTTAATTCGATACCTAGAGACCTCTTCAAATATTCATGTATTGTAACCACTTCTTTCTCTATCGGCTCACCTACACCAGGTATGGTTATTATAATCGGGTATTTCCGTCCTCTCTTAAGGCTGAATATCGTTTGTTGCATTTGTTGAGCTAAATTCTTTGTAATAACTACTGCTTTAAAACCTTTTTCCATAAGCATTTTTAAAGCTTTTTCGGCTTCATCAGGAGAGTTAGCGGTTAAGCTGAACTTCAACCCTGCAAGTTTAAAGAGAGAGGCAGTATCCTTATCTGCAATAACAGCTATACTGCTCAACTAGGCTGATAGAGATATTAAGCTAGATTATAAAGTTTCCGTCGTTAAAAACATCATAAAAATCTAGATAGAGTTTTAGAAGAGCACCCGTCAACAAGGCACTTTACAATTCAATAAAATTTCTAACCAAATAATAAATCCATGAGCCTCGAGTGCTGTTAGAAGTAGTCATCATAACAGTAGAACCCGTAATTAAAAGGACGTGGAGAAAGAAATTTATATAAGCAACGACTTGAAAAATTATTCACTATGACATCCCTGGCTAAGAAAACGGTTTTAGCAATTGCAGTACTCATAATGGTGATTCTACCAGTTGCAACTATGGGAGCTGAGACAAATGACTCTACAATTGGCGATGTACTTGGCAAGGTATTTAGCGAAAGAAATGTGGCTTTTCTTGTCATAAGTATAATGGTCGCCGTAGTGCTTAGTCTTGTCGCAATGGCCCTCTCACGTGCAGCATCAGCAGCCATAGGTGCCGTGGCAGAAAAACCAGAAATAGCCTCTTCTACACTTATCTACATCGTATTCATAGAAGCTATTGCCATATACGCCTTAATAATAGCCCTCATGATGCTTACGATGCTGTAACAGCCGAGCGAACTTTCCTTTTTCTCTGTAAAATCCTTATTCTTATAGCGTCTTCCCTAGCCCTCTCTTCTAAAATAGATTCTATATACCGTATCATTCTATCTATACTGGGTATGATCCTATACTGTATGATGTTAATTCTCCTCTTAGTAATCCCCATGGCTTGTGCTATTGCATCAAGAGTCGCTTCGGCTTCAATAACTCTGACAATGATTCTAAGAGATTCTCTTACTTGATTTACCATATCCTCCACCACAGCAGACGTATCTAATAGATTGTAATTTAGTAGAGCTGTTGGTTTCTCTACAGACTCTACAGACGGTATTAAAACATTGAGAAGACGAACTCCAACCATCCTTTTTTCCCTCACCTTAATTTTTAACACATCTTCTTCTACATTTGTTAAGGCCAATAGCCTTACTCTTCTAGCACCTAAAACCATTTCAGCCTCAGCATAACGCCTATAGGTTTCACGTAGGTTTTCGTACAACCTCCATCTGGCAGCTTCCACTTCTTTGATTAAACGAAAGAACTCCTTCACCAAAACTTCTAAATCTCTATTCAATAAATCCAATACAGCTAATGCTAAACTCTTTCTCCTATGAAGCGTTAAAAGCCCTTCCCTAGTTATTGGAACAGATGCTAGTTCAACAGACGTTTTAACTCCTCCTGTACTTTGGATGATACTCCTTTATAATGGACGGGTCTATTCTAACGAGCTCCGATTCAGGAAATATTGAAAGAAGCTCCCAACCAATATCCAACGTCTTCTCAATGTCTCTGTCTTCGTAAACACCTTGGTTTATAAACTTCCTTTCAAACTCCTCTGCGAAAGTGTAGTATAGTTTATCTCTTTCAGATAAACCAGCTTCACCTGAAATCATGGCGGCCTCTCTCATAGCTCTACCTTCGGCGTAACAGTAGTAAAGTTGATCTGAGAGCTGCTTGTGGTCTTTTCTAGTCTTACCTGAACCTATGCCCGCGTCCATAAGTCTCGAGAGGGATGGAAGAGGATTTACTGGTGGATATATTCCACGCCGGTACATGTCTCTATCCATGATTAACTGTCCTTCAGTAATATAACCTGTTAAGTCTGGTACTGGATGTGTTATATCGTCTTCCGGCATCGTTAAAACGGGTATCTGAGTTACAGAGCCCTTACGACCTCGGATTCTACCAGCTCTTTCATATATGGATGCCAGATCCGTATACATGTATCCGGGATACCCTCTTCTACCTGGAACTTCTTCCCTAGCTGCTGAAACTTCTCTCAACGCCTCAGCGTAGTATGTCATATCGCTAAGCACAACCAGCACATGCATATCATGTTCGAAAGCAAAATACTCAGCTGCTGTAAGAGCAAGCCTAGGCGTTAAGAGCCTTTCAATAGCTGGGTCTTCAGCTAGGTTTATGAACATTATGGTTCGATCCATAACACCCATATTTTCAAAATCTTCCCTAAACCATCTAGCTTCATCAGCCGTCACACCCATGGCTCCAAAGACCACTATAAACTCTTCTTCTTCACCCCGAACCTTGGCTTGTCTTACTATCTGAGAAACCAAGAGCATGTGAGGAAGGCCAGCACCCGAAAATATTGGAAGCTTCTGGCCTCTGACGAGCGTGTTCATACCATCTATAACAGATATTCCTGTCTGAATGAATTCAGATGGATGGGCTCTTGAAAATGGATTTATTGGTATACCATGAACATCTAATTCATACTCAGGTATAGGATTGGGTCCACCGTCTATGGCTTCACCTCTACCGTTGAAAATCCTACCCAATAAGTCCATTGAAACACCAAGTTTAATCGGTTCACCTGTGAATCTAGTTTTTGTCTTCCGAATTTCTAGGTCGGATGTTCCTTCGAAGACTTGAATAATAGCTATATTTTCTGCTACTTCGATTACTTGACCAAGCCTCTCTTCACCAGTATGAGTTGTAATTTCTACAAGCTCACCGTAACTCACGTTCTTGGCTTCGACGAATAGAAGTGGACCTTTAATTTCCTTAACTGTTGAAAGAATTAACCCACTATGGACAAATTTGAAAGCCAATTAAGAACCCCCGCCTTTTGCGGATTTTTCAATAAGCTTATCTATTTGTTCATCTATACTTCGGTTTATAGTTGGAATTGTTTTCCTAAACTCTTCATAGTCGACTATTTTCATCCTTGAAATAATCTCCACAACGGGTAACGATAGCAGTTCTGCCAAGGGAATACCCTTATTAATTGCATCTCTCATTTTATCTCTCAACTTAAATATTAAGTTAAGCATTTGATATGTTTTATCTAATGGGCAGTATACATCTATCGGGTGAAAGGCACTCTGTCTAAGGAAGCTTTCCTTAATTATTCTAGCAATCTCAAGCGTTAAACGCTGAGTTTCCGTTAAAACTTCCGGACCTAGTAAGGCGACAAGTTCTCTAAGCTCTTCCTCTTCCCTTAAGAGGTTCATAGCCTCGGTACGGATAAGAGACCAGTCTTGAGCTACATTTTTCTCATACCAGTCTCTCATCGAATCAAAATACATAGAATAGCTTGTTAACCAATTTATAGCAGGGAAATGTCTTCTATGCGCCAAGTTAAAATCTAAAGCCCAAAAAACCTTAGTAAGTCTAAGTGTGCTCTGAGTTACAGGCTCTGAGAAATCCGCTCCTGGAGGTGACACCGCTCCAACTACTGCTACAGATCCTTCTTCTCCAGTTAAAGTCACTACTCTACCAGCTCTAGAGTAGAACTCGGCAAGCCTCGTAGTTAAGTAGGCAGGATACCCTTCTTCACCGGGCATCTCTTCAAGCCTACCGCATATTTCTCTTAAAGCTTCAGCCCATCTGGAGGTGGAGTCGGCCATCAGTATTACATCATACCCCATATCTCTATAATACTCAGCTATCGTTATTCCAGTGTAAATACTTGCTTCTCTAGCGGCAATAGGCATGTTAGATGTGTTAACTATCAGTATCGTTCTGTCCAATAGTGGGTAGTCCGTCCCAGGAATCTTCAATTTAGATATTTCATCGATAAGCCCAGCCATTTCATTTCCTCTTTCACCACAGCCGACGAATATAGCTATGTCGGCATCGGCATACTTAGCTAGAGTGTGTTGTAACACGGTTTTCCCAGTTCCGAAACCTCCTGGAACTGCAGCGGTTCCACCTTTAGCCATAGGGAAGAAAGCGTCTATAACTCTTTGCCCAGTTGTTAAAGGTATGTTGGGAGGAAGTTTGGACTTATATGGTCTAGGTTTTCTCACTGGCCATGTATGCATAAGCTTTAAACCTATTTTCTCTCCCCCGGCTCTGACCTCAGCTATAGTATCTTCAACTGTATACTCGCCTTCAGAAGCTATATATTCTATAGTGCCTTCAATACTCGGTGGTGCGAGGACCTTATGTTTACAAGCAGGGGTTTCATCTATTAACCCGAGTATACTCTCTGGAATCTTGGACCCAACCTTGGCAACGGGTTGGAAAAACCACTTTCTGCTTCTATCAAGTGCATTAGGAGTTAATCCCCTTCTTATGAAGAAGCCTACCATGTCTTGGATGACGTGTAGAGGCCTTTGAATACCATCGAATATATGTCCAATTAAACCTGGGCCTAGTTCTACGGAGAGCGGTTTCCCCGTTCCCTCGACTGGCTCCCCCGGTCTTAAGCCAATAGTCTCTTCATAAACCTGTATAAACGCATTGTTTCCGCTGAGTCCTATGACTTCACCTATGACCCCTTCCTCTCCAACTCTTACAAGCTCGTACATATGTAATCCTGTAGTATTTTTAGCCATAACGAAAGGCCCGACTATTCTAGATATCGTGCCTCTTACTGGCATACCATCACGTCAGCGTAAATATGAGTGACTAGTCGTATATAGGCTTAACTTCACGCTGATGCAACAAATGTTCAAATCTGTACATGAAAAGATGGCGAAAACGTAAGGACGGCTACTAAAATAACTTCTACACAATGCAACTTTAAACTCACAGAATCCAATAGAGAGACGTTACTGCGGAATGACTTTAAAAGTCGAAAGACCGAACAAAAACTTTAAAAGATTTTTAAGAAAAATAAATCGGTTGACCATAAGTGGATGAGGAATTTGACATTATACGGAAGGCTGAAGAGGAGGCGGAAAGAATTGTTGAGGATGCAAAGAAGAAAGCTCAGCTTGTGATTGCTGAAGCTTCTCTAAGAGCTGATAAGGAGGCTGATGCTCTTCGAAAAAGTATCCTAGAGGAGGCTGAAAGGAAAGCAAGGGAAATATTGGCAATGGCTGAGAAAGAGGCTGAAAGAATTATGAGGGGGACTGTTGAAGAGGAAGCTGAGAAGCTGAGGAAGACCGCTAGAGCGAAAACCCAGGAAGCAGTAAGCTTTATAGTTAAGAGAGTTTTGGAGGTTGAATAGTTTTATGGAGACTATACATGAAGATACTATACTTGAAGACTTCATAAAAAGAATACGGATGCGGAGAGAGGAAGAGGCGCAGGAAATCCTTAAAAAAGCGGAAGAAGAGGCTATGAAAATAATTGAAGCCGCAAAAGAAGAGGCCCGTATAAAAGCATTGAAGGAAGCTGAAAGAATTGTTCAAGAAGCTGAAAGCAAAAGTATTATGATGAAACGTATAGCTGAAACTAAAGCTCGTCTTACGTATAGGTTAAGGATTCTTCAAGAGAAGAATAAACTGATTGAAGCTGTTTTTGAAAATGTAATGGAGTTTTTGAAGGAAAAGGTGGTACCTTCAGCAGAGTATGAGAAAATCTTGGAAAAATTGATTTTAGAGGCGGCCGTAGCCATTGGAGGGGGGGAATTAAAGGTGATTTTGTCAAAGCCATGTCAACTTGACTTTGAAAATCTAGCGAAAGTGGTAGAGGAGAAGACTGGAGTTAAGACGAAGTTTGAGACTATTCTAAAACCTATGAGTTTTATAGGAGGAGCCTTGGTTACGAATAAAGATGAATCAGTTATTTTTGACAATACCTTTGAGGGGAGAATTAAAAGGATGAAGAAAGACCTTATAAGAGAGGTATCGCGTATTCTCTTCCAAGATAGAGAAAGGCCTTCCCCCAAAGGTGGATAGTATGTTCTTACCGACGAAGATGGTTGCTGTAAGAGTATACGTTTATGGCGATAAACTGAATGAACTTCTTTATGAATTGGGGAGGCTTAAATGCTTTCATTTTTCAGACGCCCGTAAAACACTTAAGGACGTACAATACGTTGAAACGAAAGATACACTATTTAGAATAAACAATTTAATTTCACGACTAAACTCCATCATAACACTTCTGAAAATAAAGGTAAAAGATGAAGAGGTTAGCATTCCCACTGGAGATTTAAATACGTATTTAAATGAAGTGGAGAAAGAAGTGGAGAGAATAGAGAGTTACATAGCGCATGCTCGAAGTGAGAGTACAGAGTTGGAACGTAAAGAGTATGAGAGAGAGCTTGCCAAGATAGTCGAAGAAAAGGAGAAGACTATATCTTCAATGTTTAACACTTTGACAGCGGTGAAAGCCATGGAGGAAGCGAAGGGATTTATGGCTAGAATAAAAACCATATACGTGTTTGAAGGATATATACCAGAGGAAAAGGTAAAAGAAGTTTCTGCTTGCATTGAGAGACACATGGGATACATTAAAATCCTCCCCGAAACTGGAGAAAGTATACCAGCTGTTGCGACTTACCCAAAAGCTTTAGAGGCTTTTCACAAGCTGATAAGTGCTTATAAACCGTTAAATGGCAGGGAAATCGACCCTACGATAATTTTTGCATTTACCTTCTCCCTAATCTTTGGTATGATGTTTGGAGATGTCGGCCACGGTCTCCTTATACTTCTATTCGGTATTCTCTTCAGCTGGATAAGACGCCGAATGCCTAAAGAACCTGGTGGAATTGTAGGATATGTTTTAAAAGGAGCTCCTCTATTAATCGCATGTGCAATTACATCGATAATCTTTGGTTTCTTATATGGGGAACTTTTTGGGTCCCATGAATGGTTTGCTACCCTCACCGGACTACACGAACCACTGTGGTTTTCACCTTTAGAACACCCAATGATGATGATTAAATACGCTATTTTAATCGGGACGTTTCATATAAGCTTAGGATTGATTATAAACCTCGTCAATAAACTCTTAAACAGAGAGTACAAGGAGGCTTTAAGCCCCCTGTTATGGATCTGGTTGTACTGGAGCGGTAGTTACCTAGTATTTACATATGGTTGGGGGGTTTTCAAAATGATTCTAAACCTTGAAATCATCATCCCCTTTGTCTTCCTACCGCTTGGAGCCATGGCTGTTTCCAACATTGTACTTCATGGTACGGAGGGTGTAGCAGAATCCATGGAGCAATTCCTATCGTCAATATCCCATACGGTGTCCTATTTGCGGATTGTTGCCTTAAATATGGCTCATGGACTTCTCAGCAAACTCATCCTACCAGCTAGCCCAGTTGGTTTTATAGCATTCGTACTTGGGACGTTATTCCTCATACTTGGTCTTGAGCAATTTCTTGCATTTCTCCATACATTGAGGTTGCACTGGGTAGAGTGGTTTTCAAAGTTCTATACGGGTACGGATGTAGAGTATAAACCCTTTTCACTAGGAATTTCTAGAGGGTGAAGTTTATTCGAGAAAAACTCTACCGTGTTTACATTTCAGTGATACTTTTCATTCCCATACCGGCGTTGATAGGCTTTTATATAGGTTGGATGGTGAGAAATGAATTCGATGAGCCGCTTCGAAGACTACTGCCATTTATCGGAGGAATGCTGGGTTTTATCCTAGGCTGCTTAATTATACTTTGGATTATTAGAAGTATTATTCTAACAAAGCCAATGAAAAAATGAGTTGAATGGCTAACACATCTTCTCAACTCGATATAATCCACTTAAATGTCGAGCAACTGAGTACTTTTCAAAATTATTCTTGAGCAAATATTTCTTAATCCATTTTCCTACCAGAATTACTAAAAGTAGCAAAACAGATAAGGTAGAATGTATTAAGTTTTCCCAGTATGAGAGAGACTGGCCGTTATGCTACAGCCGTGGCGCTTACGGGTGCTCTAAAGTCGTTCATTTTAACGCCATCCCAATATGAGAATATGCTGAGAATAAGAGACCCTTATAAAGTCTTAACGATGCTTGAGGAGACCGTTTACAAACAAGCGGTATCTGAAGTGCTTGATAAAACGCTTAATATTGAGAATATAGAGAGAGCTCTTCTTACCCACTACTATGATGTTTTTCGTAAAGTTCTCACAGTAACACCCGCTTATGTTAAGCCTCTCTTAAATGCGATACTCGCGAGGCATGAATTAACTTGCTTAAAAACATTGATTAAGCTTTTAGCACAAGATGTTGAACCTGAAGAAGCATTTAGAACTATTATTCCAGTTGGTAGATACAATGAAGATGTATGTAAAATCATTCTAAACATGAGAGACATATCACGTATAATAGATTTTGTAAAACTAGAAGAAGTTGAATTAAAAAGCATATTTTCAAGCCTCTTTCACATAGTTCTTTCCAAGAAGATCGGTTATACTGCACCACTAGAGACAGCCATAGATAAGTATGCCATGATCCAAGTGTGGAATGAAGTGCAAAAGTTGAAAGGATTTGATAGAAAAATGGCAGAGCATCTCATAGGAATGGAAATAGATGCTATGAATATTATGACTGTTTTAAGAATTAAAAGCATTGGAGTAGATATTGGAAATATAGGAGATTTTATAATTCCAGCGTATTACAAGATAACAAATGATACACTTATTAAAATGTATGTTGCACCGTCTATTTCTAAAGCCATGGATATTTTAATGGAAAGCTATTATGGAAAAGTCATTTTGCTAAGTAGGGAGAAAACATTATTTGAGGTAGAAGTATCACTTAAACGACATATAGCAAAAGAAAGTGCTAAAGTTTTTCAAGGAGATAGATTCCATGTAGGAATTTTAATCGGTTTCTTAAATCTCAAATTCTATGAAGTCAATGATTTAATAACAATCATAAACGGAAAAATTAGAGAGATACCTGAAGAAGATATAAGAAAGGCCCTCATATTATACTAGTAGTATAAGAAGCAATAGAATTATCATAGCTAAAAGTATGGCTAGAACATTGTAGGATAGCATTCCAGTCTGAAGCTTTCTCACTTGCTGGGAAAGATGAAACGCACTTCTCGCAAGTAGATAGTTGAGAGCATCAATAGACGTTTCGATGTTATTGAAAATCCAGTTTGCAGACTTAAGTAGGTTATTCGCGGTCAGATAGTTGAGAGCATCAATAGACGTTTCGATGTTGTTGAAAATCCAATGCGCAGCCTTTAACAACCCATTCACAAAAATACCGAGGTAGAGCCATTCGAGAGATAACGTATCTAACAGCGTAGTTGAAATCCCAGTAAGCCAGCCTAATTGAAGCCTATGCTTGTAAGCTGTTAGATAGACGGATAGAAAGCCGCAGACTGAAGCCATAATGGTCATCAAGAGGGGGATGGATTCTATTGTAACATGCTCTACTTTTAAAAGGTGCGTTAATACATCCATGTAAGTTAATGGTGTAACTGCTAGAGCGGCGAGTAGTATCACTGGTACGGTCATAGTGAGAGGAGGTCTTCCGATTTCACCGTCAGATTTCACCCCAGTAAAAACGTAAAAAATCCATCTTAAGTTGTAAGCTACTGATAGAAAAGCTACAATAAACATAAGAATTGTAACAGGATATCCGAGTTCTAGTGAGAAGCCTAGGAGCATGTCTTTGCTCCAGAATCCAATAGCTGGTGGAAGACCCATGAGCCCCAATGCACCTATTATAGCGGATATGAGTATTAGATGATGATGCCTAAAGTTACCTCTCAACTCTTTAACGTTGGCTGTCCCAAAGATTTGAAGCATGAATCCTGCACAGAAGAATAGGATGCTTTTACTTATCGTATGGTTTACCATGTGCAATAGAGCCCCTGAAAAGCCATGTCCATGAGTTGAAAGCGCAGAGAAACCGAAGAGTATATAGCCCATGTGACTCATACTTGAAAATGCCAAGATTTCTCTTAGTTCGTCTCTTTTTAAAGCCATAATTCCACCATATAAAGCGGTGATTAAAGCTAAGGATGTTAGAATACTTTGAATTTCTAAAGATTCAAATCCGTGGAAGATTTGCAGGACTCTAATCACACCATAGACTCCTAGTTTGCTCATAACCCCGCTTAGCAATACGGTTACAGGTATTGGTGCATCTACGTATGTTGACGGAAGCCAACCATGGAATGGCCAAATCGCCATTTTAACGGAGAATCCCAAAATCATTAGGAGAATTATTAGAGTGGCGATTCCTGGTTTCAAATCATGGCTAATACCTGCTAGAACGTGCATATTCGATGATCCTAAGGATATGTAGGCCAGGATTAGCCCGACTAAAAGAAGCACCCCGCCAAGTCTAGAGAATAGGAAGAATCGAATGGCCGTAGTTAAGCTTCCTTCGTAACCCCATTTTGCTATTAAGAAGACTGGAATGGTAACTGTAAGCTCCCAGAAGAGGAATAGCATGATTAAATCGCTTGTGAAGACTACTATCGTCATCGTAAGTGATAAGAAAGAGATGAGGCTGAAGTAAATTTCATGAGCACCCTTGCCCTTTATCCATTGAATTGAGTATATGGAAGAGAGGGTTGAAATAAAGCTTATGATTAAGGCTAAAGTTAAACTCAACCCGTCAATCCTAAAACTAAATCCTAGAGGAACAACCGATAGAAAAGTATATTCTTCGTAAATCTCAGATTCTAAGACTTCAGGTATAAGTTTGAGAAGGATTAACGTGGTCATTATTAACCCTGAAGCTGTTATAAAACCAGTGTACTCCTTCAATTTGCGGCCAACTATGTAGGATGCGATTGTCGTAACCAAGAGGATATCAATGATTCGGCTCGCATTTGCGACGGGTAACATATGTAACCCCCAGTATTATTCATGGAGAATTCATAATCCAACACCAGTAGTAGACGATATTAGGCCCATAAGGGGTGATGGATATACGCCTAAAACTATGGCTAATATTGCTAAGATAAACAGCGGCATTAACATTAACATAGATGGCTCATGCGATTTCTCAACGGCTTTACTTGGTTTTCCAGCAAAAACTCTACGTATAATCCATAGTCCATAACCAGCTGTCAGAATAGCTGAGATTATTGCAACAACCGTCAGTACAAGCCTAGTAATATCCAGGGTAGGGGAGCCTTTTAAAGCCGTGTAGATGGAGCCAGTGAATATGTAAAGTTCAGCCCAAAATCCTACAAGTGGTGGAACACCAGCCAACCCGAGAAAACTGATTACAGCAGCCACCGTAGTATAGGGCATTTTAGAAGCTACACCGCTGAGTTCTCTTATACGTCTAGTTCCAACTTCATGGCTGAATACACCTGAAACCATGAAGAGGACGGCTTTACATAAACCGTGATTTATGTAAATGAGGATTGCCCCTAAAACCCCGGTTGTTGAAAGGCTTGATATCCCGAAAAACATATAACCCATCTGACTTATGCTAGAGAACGCTAGAAACCTCTTAATATCATCTTGGACGTATACCATTAAACTTCCATAAATGAGTGTAATTAAAGCGAGAACCGTCAGAGTCGTTGTGAACCACCACAGGTTTAAGATTGACGGAAAACACGTGTAGAGCACTCTTATAGACGCATAACCGCCCAATCCTATCATCGCTGGCGATAAGAGCGCACTTATAGGTGTTGGGGCCTCAGCATGGGCGTCTGGAAGCCAAGTATGTAATGGGAATAAAGCCATTTTGACGAAAAAGCCGAGAAGCATAGCGGAAGCTATTGGAACGAGTACATACGGAGAGAGAGTAGCAGTAGCATTCGCTATTTCGAATATATCGAAAGTCCCAGATAAGATTTTAGTTGAGGCTATTCCTCCAAGTAAGGATAGAGCCCCTGCTTCTGTAAATATGAAGTATTTAAGGGCTATTCTTTCCTTAGCTCCAGTACCCCAAATGGCAATCAACGCCCAAGATGGGAGAAGCATAAGCTCATAGAATAAGAAGAAGAAGACTAGATTTGCTACGAAAACTGTACCTATCATGCCGGCTTCGTAGAGAAGAAGCAGGGTAAAGTATGCCCCTATTTTTTCTTCATGCTTCATATAGCTTATTGAATATACAGCTATAACCGTACAGAGTAGGGAGATGGTAATAGCTATAGGTATGCTAATGCCGTCGGCTACAAGCTTAAAATCTCCAATAGTAGGCGTCCATGGATAAACCTCTACGCATCCCCCCTCAAGAGCAACATTTAATATCAATATGGTTGAGGAAAGGGATGCTATGAACGCTATCCAGCCTACCTTCTCTTTAAAATGTTCATCCAATACTAAAGTAAATATGGATGCGATCATGGGTATTATAATCGATTGTAAGACTATCATATATCCACCTCTTGGAGCCCAGTTGACATTCACTTTATTTACCACGAAAGATATTTAAAATTATTGTTAAAGCCAAGCCAGTAATTGATGGCTGGTCGTGTACTCCGACCAAAACCACCACGAGTTAGCTGGTCTTTTAACCACTTTAGCCAATATATTGGTTAACATCGATTATCCACCCATTAGTAGGGCTAAAGTTGCCTTCTCAATTATGGGAATTAGCCATGGAAGTAGTACGGTTAGGCAAATGCATACGGTTGAGAGTATTACGACCGGCATCACCATGTTAGTAGGTGCTTCATGGACTTTTTCAACCACTGTAGATGGCTTATTTAACATTATTCTCTGTACCAACCATACATAATAGCCAGCTGCGTAGACACTATTCAAAACTATGATTACTGTTGACCCGACGAGAAAGGTGTCTTCGAGGAACCCTAAACCACCCCATATTATGAGAAACTTACTCCAAAAACCTGCGAGTGGAGGGATCCCAGCTAAGTGGAATAAACCAATGGATGACGATATACCTGTTATGGGCATTTTACGACCTATGCCTTCTATTTTAGAGATATCTCTCGTTTTAGCTTCATGAACAATACAGCCTGAATAGAGGAAGAGGAGGCTCTTACCAATTGCATGATTCAAAATATGCATAATTGCTCCAGAGGCTGCTGTGGCTGCTAACTTGAAGGCATGATACTGCCCGGGATAATGGTAGAGTAAATAGGCAGCTATACCGAAACCAAATGCAATATACCCCATGTTTACTATGCTAGAGAACGCTAGAAATCTTTTGAGATCCTTCTGTTGAATAACCATAATATTGGCAATCGTTATCGTTAAAACCCCAAGTACGATAAGTACAAGCCCATAGTCGATAATGGGAACTGGATGGGTACTGGAGGCGCTTCCAATTGGTACTGAGCTAAACGATGTGAAAAGTATACGGCTCATCGCGTAAATACCAGTCTTTATAACGACGCCAGATAACATTGCGCTTATAGATGCTGGAGCGGCTGGATGTGCATCTGGAAGCCACGTATGAAAAGGTACAAGAGCAGCTGTAACGGCGAAACCACATATTATGAAGACCACGGCTAAGTGTAGAGGCAATACGTTGGATCGTTCAAACATGTTTTGAGCATATGAAAGCCTTAACGCTATATCACGCATATTTAACGTTTTAAAACATCCGTAGATTAATGATATCCCATAAAGAGAAATTAAAGAGCCTATAGTACTCATGGTTAGGTATTTAAAGCCAGCTTCCACAGCCTCCCAGCGGTATTTCCTAAATGAGACTAGAGAGTAGGAGCTTATACACATGAGCTCCCAGAACACGTACAGGTTAAAGAGATCCCCGGCAAAGGCTACACCGATCATACCACTAGTAAGCGTTAGGAGTAGGCCATAGTACTTGTCGAGCCCAGTATCAACCTCCATGTAACGGTAGGAGAATATAGCGGCTAATAACCCTATTCCACAGAAAATTATAGCCATATATATGCTGAGCTCGTCAACGTAAAGTTGCACTCCAAAAGGAAGGCTAAAACCAGGTAAATAGGATTCAAGATGCCCTTCTCTTAAAACCTGCTCATGCAACGTTAAGAGGAGGATTAAGCATAGTGCTAGGGAAAACGTTGCCAACATTTCCTTTAGCCGCTTAAACTTAAGCTTTTCTTCTAGAATCTTTACTATAGGCATTGAGGCGGCTGAAGCTAGGAGGACAATAACTGGGTACATGACTAGTTGAACCACTTTTACCACCTCAATCTTCTAAGCTTTCTAACATCCGTCGTACGGTAGTGGCGGAAAACATCAACTACAAGGACTAATGCGACGGCGGCTATACAGGCACCTATACCCATTGAAATGACCACCATAGATTGCGCTAAAACATCAACCCCAGAGTCACCTAAACCCATAATTATGATGTTCAGGTTTACAGCAGAAGTTAGTATTTCTATCCCGATGACTATTTTGAGAAGCTCTCTTTTAGAAATTATGCAGTACAACCCTATGGCAATCAGTACAATTACAGCAGTCATGTAGATCGATTGAATTTGAGATACATTCTGCATCGTTTAACCCTCCTCTCCAACTTCAACTGCCGGTTCCTCTTCTACACCGGGTCCTTCGTCTTCTCTCAAGAGCGCTACAACTCCCAATGCTGTTGCTAAGAGCGTAAATACTTGGGCTAACATGTCTAAACCTCTATATGTCCATATGAAGGAGGGAAACTTCTCAAGCGTTAGTGAAGGTCTATACCCTATAGAGGAGAAAAATTCCGCCAAATTCATTGAAAAGATCACCAGTATGAACACTAATAAAACAACTGCAAGAGCTGTAAACACCTCAAAAAATCTAGCTTCTTGAAAATTCACAATTTCATCCTCCTCATCGTATGTAAAGCTGTTATGAATAGGACAACTATTGCTCCTGCATATATGGCAAGTTGGAATACAGAGACGTAAGGAGCACCTAGCATGTAGAAGGCTATGCTTAGCGAGAGGCTCAATAACACAAAACCTATAAGCGCTCTCAGGATATCTTTAGCTTCAACTGCTATTAGAGCAACTATTACTGCGACTACAACTACTAACACGTGTACCGCAACTGGCTCAACTAAAGGCTCCATAACTTATAATCACCACCCAACAATTCTTCCACTTACTATATAGCACATACTAGACAGCCACCCTCACGAGTAGAAACTGTAAAACGGATAGAGGAATTACATACTTCCAAAGAAAGTTAACTGCTTCATCTATTCTAAGCCTTGCAAAGATCGACCTCAATGTCGATAAGAAGAACAATATTATGAGCGATTTAACGATAAAATAAGCCGGGTAAAGCAACGATTCTAAGCCATGAATCACAGGCCCTAAGGGGCCTCCTAAGAAGAGCGAAGACGCTAAACCAGACAAGTAGAAGAGCTCCACGTTTTTTGTCAAGCGAAGCAACGCTAGCTTACGCCCTGAAAACTCCGTTAACCATCCAGCTACAATTTCGGTCTCAGCTTCAGGTATATCAAATGGTATACGCTCAAGTTCGGCTTGAGCTGCTAAGAGGAAAATTATGAAACTTAGCACGTTGGGTCCCATTATTAGCCATCTATCTTTCTGAGCTTCTACGACTCCAAATATGCTCAGTGAACCAGTGGAAACGGCTACACTAGCCATCGAAAACATGAAGGGTATTTCATAGCTTAGAAGCTGTAACATAGACCTTTCAGCACCAAGTATGGAAAAACGGCTGGATGATGAAAGCCCGGCGTAGAAGAATACTATGGACAACAGCGTCATCAACGTTATTGCGATTATCAAATCACCCTCGAATGATAATAGGCCCATTAAATTAGAAATGGGTAGGAATAGGCTACATGTGAATACCAAGGCAAGTGCGAATACTGGCACGGCACGGAAAATGAGAGCATCTGCTCCCTCAGGTATTATATCCTCCTTGGTTAAGAGTTTTATGAAGTCTGCGATTGGTTGGAGCAGACCCGATGGACCAGTAACCCATGGTCCGACTCTATTTTGAAAAGCGGCGTACAGTTTACGGTCTATCCACTCGCATATGAAGGCAATAAGGATTATGAATAGAAAGCCTGGAAATATAAAAACGCTTAATAGGTATTCAAACAACATGTGAAACACCCTATCTCAATGGCTATTCCTAGTTCTAAGGTACAGGCGTCGACCGAAGTCACTGCTACGACCCTTTTCACACAAATCACCTTCTTATTATGGTAATTAAAGCTATTAACGTTACAATGCCATAGGCTAGAATCAACTCTCTCACCGGGCTCGCAAGGGGAGACCCCATGCTTAAGATGAGCAAATACGCTACTATGTCGATTACTAAGAAAGCCGTTGCAAACTTAAAAAGCCATATGACAACTGGGGTTCTTTCGGCTGGAACATCCTGACCACACGCATACGGTTTAGACTTGTTTAAACTACGCTTAGATTTAACAGCTACCGAACCGCCTATGGTGTACAAAATCCAAGCTACTATAAGTGAAAGCATGAATATTATTACTGGGCTGGTCACGAGTTCATTGATAGACATGACAAATATAGAAAAAATGTTTCTTAATTTAAGATTTTTCCTCTCTCTAAATGGGGGTGTCTTAATCTTTAAATCTTTACTCTCTTGATTTAAAGATGTGACTCTTCCAACTGAAACTAAGACGCTTAAAGTATTTAGTCAACTCGTTAAAGAAGTGATTAAACAAGAGGAGTGTATATTCTGTGGCGCTTGTATGTCTGTTTGCCCGGTTAAAGCGATAAGTGTAAAAGATGGATGGCCGGCACTTACTGGTAGATGCATATTATGTCAACTATGTTACTATCAATGTCCTAAAATCAGACCGACTTTAAAAGAGCTTGAAAAAGAGTTCTACAGAAATGAGGGGGATATTGTAAATCCAGTAGGTTTCTATAAAGCCATATATACGGTTAAAGCTACCGATGAAAAGATACAATCTAAAGCTGCAAACGGAGGGGTTGTTACCACTCTACTTAAAATAGCCTTAGAAGAAAAGTGGGTTGATTGCGCTACAGTAGCTATGGCAGATAGGTTAAAGGGTTGGATGCCTGAAGCTAGAGTGGCTTTTACTTTCCAAGAAGTGTTGGAGGCGGCTGGATCGAAGTATACGTATTGTCCTATGGTTATGGCTTTAGCTTCAGCATTTTACGAATACATGCGGAATAGGATAGCTTTTGTAGGGACACCGTGTCAAGTTTTAAGTGTGAGGAAGATGCAGTTGACGAGCATGGGACATCGAAAACTTGGAGAGGCTGCTAAGCTCATAATAGGTTTATTTTGTATGGAGAATTTCAATTACAACCTCATATCGGAGTTTCTGCTTAGTAGAGGGATTAAACCAGAGGCTGTTTTTAAGTTCGATATATCTGGTGGAAAGTTTAATGCTTATGGTGAAAACGGTGAAAATCTCATCTCGGTTAGTGTTAAAGAGCTAGATAAGTACAGTAGAAAGGGATGTGCAAGTTGCTTAGATTTAACAGCCAGACTGGCGGATGTATCGGTTGGCGGTATAGGGTCTAAACCTGGATTCTCAACTGTTATAATTAGAACGGACACTGGTGAGAAGATCTTTAGAAGGGCCTTAGAATTAAAGGCCATACAAGCTGAGGAAATCAGTGAACAAGGCTTAAAAAGTCTGATTAGAGTAGCTAAAGTGAAATGGGATAGAGCTGAGAAAACTAGAGAAAAAGCTTAAAAACGTTTTTATCTGCTTTCTCTAAGTTTCTTGAGAGGTCGGGGAGAAGTATTATTGAGTTTCCAATTGCATCCATCAATACCGAAGCTATTTGACAGCTATACTGCTGTTCAGAATCAGAGTATACCGTTAATCTTACGTGGTGAAAACCTTCTCATAGTAGCACCTACGGGTTCTGGTAAAACGGAGGCTGCTTTTCTACCAGTTTTAAGTATGTATTTAAAGCTGAGAGAGAGCGGCGTTTCTAGTGGGATATACATAATCTATATTACTCCGCTGAGGGCACTTAATAGAGATATTTACAAGAGACTTATAAGGCTCTGCCGTGAAGTCGAAGTTTCAGTTGACGTCAGACATGGAGATACTCCAAGGAGTATTAGACGGATTCAAGGTAAAGAACCGCCTGAAGTACTTATAACGACGCCTGAAACGCTACAAGCAATTCTCGTATCTTCCGGGATGAGAAGATGGTTGAGCAGGGTACGTTGGATTATAGTGGATGAAGTTCATAACCTTCTAGAGAGTAAACGGGGTGTTCAGCTTACAGTAGGTCTTGAAAGATTGAAGAATATTGCATATAACCTGCAGATTATAGGACTTTCTGCGACTGTTCAGAATCCTAAGCTCGTAGCTAAGTTTCTCGCGGGTTCAAGTAGACAGATGAAAGTAGTAATCGATGAAACGCCTAAATCCTACGAATTCAAAGTTGAAGCACCTAAACCTAAGTCTGAAGATTTTGAGCTAGCCATGAAGCTTCAAACGAAGCCTGAAACAGCCGCTAGAATTAAGCTTATGGCTAAGCTTATAGAAAAATACAAACCAACCTTGGTCTTTACAAACTGCCGAGAGTATGCTGAATATTTGAGTAGTAGATTTAGACTTATGGGGCTTGAAACTTCAACACATCACAGTTCACTTTCTAAAACTGTTAGAGAACATGCTGAGGCGTTGCTTAAACAGGGGTTAATACCAGCCGTGGTATGTACGAGTAGCTTAGAATTGGGAATAGACGTAGGATACGTAAATCTAACTATTCAATATCTCTCTCCTAGGCAGGTGACATCTTTCCTACAGAGGACTGGTAGGAGTGGTCATAGTTTAGAGAGAACTTCTAAAGGCATCATAATTTCAGCTGGTTTAGACGATCTGTTGGAAAGCTTAGCGATCCAAATGCTTGCAGTTAGGCGGCGGCTTGAAGAAGTTAAAATTCATAGTGGGGCTTTAGATGTTTTGGCGCATCAAGTAGCAGGCATAGTGTTAGAAAATGGAGGTAGAATTAAGCAAGATGAAGCATTGGCAATCATAAGGCGAAGCTACCCATATAGAGGTTTAAGCAAGCGGTCGTTCGAAAAACTTTTAACATATATGGATAGACTGGGATTGTTAAAGCTTCAGAATGATTGCGTAGTCTCAAGTAGGAGAACTAAAGCCTACTACTATAGACATTTGTCCACAATACCTGAGGAGCTTAAGTTTCCAGTTTACAACCTGGAGAATGGAGAGGAAATTGCTTATCTAGGGGAAGACTTCTTCTCAGAGTATGGAAAACCAGGCGTTAAAGTCATCCTTAGGGGGAGACCGTGGATAATTAAGGCGATAGAAGGGGATAGGGTTTACGTTAAACCTACGGACGATTTCATAGCAGCCATACCTGGATGGGAAGGTGAGGTCCTACCTACAAGTCATCAAGTCGCGTTAACAGTTGGCATACTTAGAAGACGTATTGCTGAGTTGCTCAGCGTAAGTACGATTGAAGAAATAGCAACTAAGCTTGCCGAGGAATTCAACGTAGAAAAAGCGCCCATTTTAGATGTTTTAAAGGTTTTTGAAGAACAACTTAGGGTTGCCATAGTACCATCTGATAGCATTCTCTTGGTAGAGGGGTTTGACCGTTATGTAGTAGTTCATTCGTGTTTTGGCCATGGAGTTAACAGGATTTTAGCAAAGGTTTTAACGGAAAAAATCAAACAGAAGTTTAAAGAGGAATGTATAACAAGATGCGATGCGTATAGAATTTTGTTTATTCTCTCCAGCCCAATAGATCCATCGTCGATCGCTGACATGCTTAAACAATTAAGTTTTAATGAGTCTTTAAAAATACTTAAAGAACATACAGACCCTTATGTAATTAGACACGTAGCCGTTAAATTCGACGCAATCCCTAAGAACCTCTATTACAAGTCAGCAAGTTTCTTAATGACTCTTTCAGAGCTATTTAAAGATACACCTGTACATGAAGAGGCCTTTAGATTTCAATTATCTACACACTACGATGTAAAACATTTTTCCAAGCTTTTAAACAAGCTTAAAAACGGGGCCGTTAAAATATCGATCTATAGAGGCGAAAAACCTACACCGATGGCTATGCCTATAGTAGAAGTTGGAGAAGTACCGGTTACAGAAAGCCTAGACTATTTTGAAGATAGAGTTATGAATAGGGTGATAACGCTTCTATGCCTCGATTGTTTAAATACACGTAGAGCCACTATCAAAGAACTACCAGAGTATGTAAATTGCAATAAGTGTAACTCGAGAAGAATAACAATAGTAAAGTGGCGTATAGATGAAGTCTTAAAGGCCATTAGAAAGTTGAAGCAAGGATTGGGTTTAACCGAGGAGGAGGAAGATTTAATTGCTCGCGCCGAGATGAGTTCAAACCTATTATCGATATATGGAAAAAAGGCAGCCATAGCCTTAGCCGTCAAGGGAATTGGGCCTCTAACGGCCCATCAAATACTAGCTAAACCCCATAAGGACCATAAAAGTTTCATGCAGAGCCTTCAAGAAGCTATGAAAGAATATCTTGAAACGAGGGATTACTGGTGAAAAATTTAAAAGATTGAGTGAGATTTATGGGAAAGCTACCGTTTAAGTACGGCTTTGCCTTATATTTTCCACGCAGCCTTAGAAATTTTTAATAGCTGGACTGCTTATATTTATTGTAATTGGAACGTAAATTGAAGCAGTTAGAGGAGGCTGTTCAACCGAGGGGTGTTAAAGACTCGCTGAAAGACCTTATAAATCTTTCAAGTCTAATGTTGGATTTAGCTTATGCCTCAATAATGTATGATGATGAAGAGGTCGCAAAGCAAGTTCTAGATTTAGAACAGAGTGTAAACGACTTGAAAAAGGCGATCATTATCCATATGAGCCTTGCTGTTAGAAGCCTTGCCAGTGCTGAAAAAGCAATATCGGTTTTTAAGATTACGGATGTAGCCACTATGGTAGCTTATGAGGCCATTGAAATAGCTAAGATAGTTCTGGAGAAGATGAGGATCCACCATAAGATTAAAGAAGGATTTATGAAGGCTGATGAGAGCGTCAGCGTAATTCAAATTATGAAGGGAAGTCGTCTTGAGGGATTGACCATTGAGAACGCTTTGATAGCAAGCGGTGTGGGGTTTGACGTCATAGGTGTCAAGAGGAATAACAGATGGGTGATAAATCCAAGTAGTAAATTCGAGTTGAAGTCAGGCGATATATTAGTTGTTAGAGGTACAACGGATGCTTTAGCCTGTTTAAAAACTTATGCTGGAGGAATATAGTTGTCTATATACCAGGAGGTAAGTGAGAAACTTAGAGAGATTAAAGATAAAAGCGAGATCGCATTGTACTTAGCATACTCTAGTATTCTATATGAGTCAAAGTCTTTAGCTAAAGGTGTTTTAAAGTTTGAGGAGGAAATCGATAAGCTTAGAGTTGAACTTCAAAGGCTTCTGATTGAGGAGGCAGAGAAAATTGGAGCTGAAACAGCTATGGCGGTTATGCTTCTCGTAGAATCTATGGAAAGGATCAGTGATTTTGCTAAAGATTTAGCGTTCACTGTTTTAAGAGGGGAAGAGACGCATCCAGTTTTAGAGCTTGCCGGAGAAGAAACGAACGAACAAGTCTTAATCGTAAAAGTAGATGAGGATTCTGTATTTTTAGGGAAACGTATAGGCGACTTATCGTTTGACGATAGAATAGGCGTTAGGGTTTTAGCCGTCAGACATAGGGATGTTTGGATTTACGACCCCAATGAGGATGTTCAATTGGAAAAAGGCGATTTATTGCTTTTATCGGGCTATAGAGAAGGTATAGAAATACTGGAAGAGGCTGAAGAAGAGGCTGAGGATATTGAATAATTTAAATGATCCCTAGGAAAAAGCTTAGGAGGACTGTACCTAAAAAATCACTAAGTGTTGTTTCAAACGGTATTACAAAGTTATCTGGATCTAAATTCCTTTTGAAGACCCCAACAGCAGATAATCTACAAATAAACAAGATTGCTGGAGAAGATAATATGAAACACAGCATTATCGCATGAAAGCCTTGAAAGCCATTTACGAAAGCTATACAGGCATAAACCATGAAGTATACTAGAGCTGAAAGCCACATTTGAATCGTCTCGTAAAATTCTAAGAGGCTTAGAGAGAGCCTGGGACTAATGGATCCTTCAGAAAGTCTTGTTGTAAAAATGGAGCCCATAGATGCGCCGAAGTCGCCGAGTGTATCTATAATCGCCGGATAGATAATCATAATACTGGGATACATTTCTAACTTGGATTTAATATTCGATAACGCTAAACCCGAAAGCCAACCGAAGGACAAACTGATGAGTAGAGAGGCGAGTGGTTGTTTTATAGACTCTATGAATTCTTTCTCCCTTTTACATTTCTTTAAGAAGAAGAAAATTACTAATAAGTATAGTGTACATATAGATGACAGTGTAATTAGTCCGGTTAAACTTTTTACCATGATGATGACAATGATGTAGGCGGAGGACTCTACGATATCTGTAACAGTAGACATCATCGGATAGATGACGACGTCTGGGTCTATATTGCGTTTAAAGCTTGCAAAGCCCATGATACACGTGATTGGGATGGAAATAGACATTGAAATCGTCTGAACACTTATAGCGGTTAAAAGTATAACTCCTAAGAACCACGGTTTAAATCCCACGATGAACATTTGCGCGAAGAACACCATCAATCCCGAGAAGAAGCTTAAGAGAAGAGAAACAGAGTTAATAGCTGAAAAAAGTATCACGAAGAGTGGAGTATTTCTTCTGAAGGATGGTCTAATTGTACCCAAGTTTAAACTTGTAGACAATCTGGCTGAAAAAACCCCGCCTACGTTTCCTCTAAGCGTCATCATAATGGGGTATAGCATTACAATCCAAGGTTCGCTTAGAAAGGATTCTAACTGGAGGAAAACTATCAGTCCAGCTATGAGTCCACCTAAGTCTGTCGAATAAGCTAGGAATGATTCTTTAAATCTTTTGAACCCTTCCTCTTTGACAAGGTTCGTTAAATTCCTCAGTACTTTCCAAAGCCTTAACTCCCCATGTAGATGCGCCTCTAACTTTAGAACCTACAGGTTTTTAAGGGTTTTCATATATTTTATGGAAAATTGTTATTAGCTTTTCCTCCTAAGAAGCTTGGTAAGTACTAGATTCGTTTGGAGACATATTAAAGATAGTGGAGAACTTAAGAGCAAAATACGTGAATAGCGGCGAGAGTTTAGTATTGAAATTTGCAAACCAATTAAGTCAGGAATCCCTAATAGATATGAAGAAGCCATCTGTCGAAGATAAGGTGCTATTTTTAGTCAAACAATAGATAAGCGATTTTGTAATATATGAAGATAATCTTTAATTATTACAAAAGGCAAATTTTTAAATGCCGATGACGAAAGTCACCTAAGAACGACCTGGTTAAATGGATGAGTTTAACCTGGGGTATCTGAGGCATTTCCCATGGATGAAGTACGTGATCTTAACAAACAGAGCCGTGTAAGGATTAGAGGAGCCTCTGGCTTTCTAAGAATAATACTTGTGGTGGGATTTTCAACAGCCTCCGTTTTGCTGACGACTGGACTTACAATTCAAACTCCTAGAAGGTTTTCCAATCCTCCGAGTGGCCCAAGCATAGATTTCTGGAATTTAACAAGAGCCTTTGAAGAGCCTTTAAACATAGAATTCAAAGGAATTGTGCATAGAGTTGAAGATAACTATAGTGTCAGTATTCGATGGTTGGAATATACGAGTGAGCACTACGGTTGTTGGAATGTCAGGATAAACGGGTTTATAGCTCAACCAGTAAATCAAACTAAGCCTCTACCAGCAATTTTAATGCTTCATGGAACTAACGGTTCTTCTAGAGACTTTTTAAGTATCGCCGTCTACATTGCTTCAAAAGGCTATATTGTCATGGGTATTGACGCACCTGGATGCGGTGAATCTTCTAGAGAACCAGCGTGTAAAGCCAGTAACATAGTTAACATATCCGGTGGACCTGGGGGTGCTTATTACTATCATGCGGCATGGTCTGCCATAAGAGCTGTGACATTTCTAACATCTATTGAAGATGTAGATAAGGAGCGCATCGCAGTAGCTGGTGCTTCTATGGGAGGGGTGGAGACGTACATTGTTGCAGCTGTAGATCCGAGGGTTAAAGCAGCCATACCTATAGTAGCGTCTGGAAACTATAGAGATTTAATAATGTCCGGTAGTTTGGCAAACCATATGGTTCCGAAGACCTTTAACATAAAGTCTGAACTTGCCGACCTTATGATTAAGTATTTCGACGTGTACTTCTATGCTTCTAAGATAGATAAACCGATACTTGTACTGGTATCTACAAACGATGAATTCTTCACATTACACTCTATAAACGATACCTTCACAGCAATACCTTATCGAGATAAGGTCATGAATTTAGCTCCAAATTGGACCCATTCAAAAGCATATCCAAGTTGGATAACTACAGCGATTCTATGGTTAAATGGTGTGTTTAAGGATGGACCTAGTATTTCAAGTCCTAAAGTAGACTACAGGATTAAACTATGGACTGTAGAAGTTGAAAGTGAATCTATTGAAGGCTATAGTCTGTCTATTGTTTGGAGGAGTAGCATCCCAGGTAGCCTCTGGATTAGGAAAACCATGAAGTTTATGGGTAACAAGTGGATTGCTGAAATAGAGCCTGTAATACCTTGCAAAGTATTCTTCTATGTTGCTTTAGAATCTAATGGAGTACAACTGTCTACAAGCCCGGTATATGAAGTAGGACTAAATCCACCGTATCTGCCAGTTTTATTAATAGCAACGGTTGTTTGCTCGAGTTTAATCTACCGACAACAGATTAAAAGAATTTCTACGAAGGTCTTTTTAGGCAGAGCTATAGCTGGAGTTGGATGGGTTTTGACGTTTTTAGGGTTTCTAAGTCCACACATCGTGATTATTGGAAGAACTGAACTTACAATGTGGGATCTGCTGGAAAGATATGGTTTGCTCGTTGGACTAAATCCATGGATGACGGTGGTTACATTGATAGTCTTGGTCTTTCAGTTATCCACTGTTTTCATAAAACCTAGATTATGCTGGATAACTGCTCTTATAAATTGTCTGATAGTTCTAGCAATCTTTAACTTAGCAAAAAACAGTGTCTTTAAAGCGTTTGATGTCGCTATGGGTTATGGCATGTACATACTCATAGCTTCTTTGATTGCTCATTTAATTTACGCATATTCAAATTTGCTAGTTAAAAACTTAGAGCAAGTTAGCGAATAATAGATGCGGCTGATGCAGATGCATAATTCATAACGCTAACATATGTCCTTCTACTTTGAATTAGCTATGGTTATAAAATTGTGATATATCATAAACCGCTAAGACGACGTACGGACTGAGCAATAAAATGGGAGTGAAAACTCTGATGGTTAAAAGTTATTGGCCGAAAAAGGACGAAGAAAAATAATGGAAAATTACGTCAGTCTTATGACGGGGTGTAGAGAATCACCATAAATGATGAAGAGGGTATAATAGATTGAAAAGATATAAAAAGTCTAGTTAAGATTTTTAGAAAGCGAAAGTGGAAAAATGTTCTATTTATTAAGGGTTTGTACGCCCGTTAGAGATTGGAATAAAATTTCCGACCTATTAAATAGTATTGAAAACGGTCAGATTGTTAAGCACAATATTGATAGGCTCTTCCCTAATCGGCCGGATTTAGACGCAGTAGAGCTTATCATGATACTAGATTGCAGTCCAGATTACGTAAAAATGCTTAGGAGGGAGTTGGCAACTAGATTAAGCGGTACAATAGGTTTCTTTGCAGTTTATAGGATTAAAAATGTAGAGGCTCTTAACGTTTAAATTTTCACAGGTTTTCCTTCAGCGGCTGATTTTAAAGCGGCTTCAATTATCTTCGTCACGGCCAAACCATCTTCACCTGTAGATAACGGCGTTTTGTCTTCAATAAGACATTCGACGAAGTGCCAAACCGTTCTCACGTTGAAGCCAGTTAAGTGTCCATGTATTTCAAGTGGGCCGCCGAATAAATCCGGATTTTCAGCCTTCGCGGAGGTAAATACTCTCATAGCCTGACTATGGTGAGTGTCTACGTAGACACAGCCCTTGGTGAAGACAAACTTACTTGCAAAATCCACCACTGATGGAAGTGTCTCTGGGAGAACCCAGCTGTTTTCAAACAGTGCTACAGCGCCATCTTGAAATTCAACTATGTAGTGAAGGAAGTCTTCAGTCTCTATGTTCATACTTTTTAAGATGTAACCCCTCTTCACGCAGTAGACCTTCTCAGCCTCTCTCTCAAAAATCCACCTTACAAGGTCTACCACGTGACTTCCCAAGAACCAGATGACAGATGTCTTAGAAGACCAGCTTATCATCTTTGTTGGAACGTATATAGTGTCGCAGAGACGCGCATATGCATATATGGGGGAGCCTAATTCACCTGAAATTACTCTAGACTTTAGAATAGCATATGGAGGACTCCATCTATTGTGAAAAGCGACCATAAGTTTAACACCACTATTTCTTGCTGCTTTAACCATTTCCTCGGCATCAGATGTTGAAGTAGCTAAGGGTTTCTCACATAGAATGTCTTTGCCAGCTTTCGCAAAGGTAATCACGGGTTCTTTATGTGAAAAATCTGGAGTAGTTATAGAGACTGCTTCAAGTTCGGGATCTTCAGACATAGCTCTAAAATCTGTATAGAACCTTGGAATTGAAAATTCTCTGGCAAAGGATTCAGCCTTGGCTTCATCTATATCGCATACTGCTATTACTTCCACATTCGGATGACTTTTGTATGCCTTTGTGTGCACTCTACCCATTATACCTAAACCTACGATTCCAACTTTAATCCTTCTCATAGAGGTCAAAGGAATTATGGTTGTTCTGAGTGATAAGACTTTTCTAATGGTACTTCGAAAGATCGTAGAAACTCTACGAAAGCGTAAAGTTAGGGATTAAAGGGAGCACAGAGGATAGTTTTTTAGATGAGAACTGGAGAATTGACGTTTGTAGGTTTCGGTTTAGGAGAAGACGGATTAACTCTTAGAGGACTTGAAGTAGTCAAAAGTGCTGATGAAGTATACATCGAAACATACACCAATTATACCCCTGAAGAAGTAGTGAAAAAACTTGAAAATATTTCAGGGAGAAACTTTAGAAGAGTCTCCAGAGAAGACCTCGAAAACTTGAGCGGAAAGTCTATCTTAGACAGAGCTATTAAATCTAAAGTAGTTTTGTTAACCCCTGGCGATCCATTCGCCGCTACGACGCATATAGCTTTAAGACTTGAAGCCGAAAAACGTGGAATAAAAACTAGAGTTGTAGGCTCATCCTCTATTATTACAAGTGCAGCTGGAGCCATTGGATTACAAATCTACAAGTTTGGTGAAACAGCAACTATTTGCTTTCCAAATGGAGGTGCGATTTCAACTAAGCCTTATGAGACAACATTCTACAATCTCGCACGTGGATTGCATACCCTCCTTCTGTTGGACTACAGAGCTTTTGAGAATAGAGCTATGACTGTTAACGAGGGGTTGAAGCTACTTAGAGAAATTGAAGAAGAGAAACAAATGGGTGTTTTTACAGAAGATAGACTTGTAATTGGACTGGCTAGATTGGGCTATGAAAACTATAAGGTTAAAGGTGGAAAACTAGGTGAGTTAATTCGTGAGGAATTCGGTGAACCGCCTCACTGCATAATTGTCCCAGGAGCTTTACACTTTCTTGAGGCTGAATCACTTATGTATCTGGCTGGTGTTAGTAGAAGTCTTGTTGAGAGCATTCCACGCTTTAGAGGCTTTGTAGAAGTCGACATACTGGATAAGTACATATTTGGTGTTAAAAACGTTTTTAGGGAGATGAAAATTCTAGGAGAAACTAGAGAAATGCTTAGTGAAAAACTCAATCTGGCATTGGAATGGGCTAGAAACTATTATAACGATTCAATAGCCTTTAGATGTAAAGGTGATTTAGTTAGCAGTCTCGTAGCAATTGCCTACTGTGAAGGCATACTTGAAGGATTGCGTCTTCTAAAGCTTGTAGATTTTAAATGGGAGGGGGAGTATTAATGGGTAAAACAGTCCTTGTTGGAGGCGTCTTCGACGTAATCCACCCAGGGCATATAGAGCTCCTTAAACGTGCAAAATCACTGGCTGGCGAAGGGGGTAGACTTGTTGTTTTAGTAGCTAGAGATTCGACAGTAGAAGAGTCTAGGGGAAGGCCGCCTATAATTCCAGAGGAGGCTAGGAGATTTATAGTTGAAAACCTTAAGCCTGTAGATGAAGCCATACTGGGTTTTCAACCTCCATCTATTGAAGGGGTTTTAGCTACGGTTAAACCGGATATCGTCGTTTTAGGCTATGATCAAGACTACTTGAGAGAGACGTTGGAGAAGGCTATTAAACGACTTGGAATTAGAGTGGAAATTGTTAAAATGGGTAAATTTGAAGGCTATATGCCCAATAGTTCTTCGCTTATAAAACAACGTATAGTTGAGTATTTTATGGAGAGAGGGGTTTGAGGGGAGAAAAAATTTTCTGGAGGAATGTTCCAATCATTTTGAAACTTATAGAGCTTGGTGCCTGGAAGGATTGGATATACGTGTCCACCATAGACCTAGCTTCAGATGTTGGACTGCCTCAGCAGACTATCTCAAGAGTTTTAAACGAGTTAAACAGTAATGCATTTATTGAGAAGAAGCGAGCTGGTAGAAAAACTGCTGTTAGATTGACAGATAATTGTCTGAGTATTTTAAGGTCTACTTATGAGAAGCTCATACCCATCTTCGAAGAACATAAAACGTTTAGGTTTTCAGGAGTAGTATTAAGTGGATTTGGAGATGGAGAACACTACGTGAGAGTATATATGGACAAGTTTGAAGACACTCTAAAGTTTAAGCCATACCCTGGCACTTTAAACCTTAAAATCGTCGATTTAAACGATTTGAAAGCAATCTCCATTGTGAGAGGACTACCTGGCTTAAAAATAGAGAAATTCAGTAAAAACGGAAGACCCTACGGTGCTGTAAGGTGTTACCCAGCTTTAATAGGTGGTGAAGTAAACGGCGCTATAGTAGTACCCGAGAGGACGCACTATGGACCTGATATAGTTGAACTTATAGCTCCTGAAAACCTCAGAAAAAGGTTCAACCTTAAGAATGGGGATAGAATTTCAGTTGAAGTTAAGGTGAATATTTAATGCTCAATGTCGATGGGGATTTTATTTCAAGGCTTAGAAGAGTACAGGAGTACATAGCGTCGAAGGCAACCATAGAAGATCGTTTTGAAAAACCTATTAGTAGGGTTGCTGGTGTAGATGTTGCCTATGAGGATTTAAACGCATATGTTGCTATCGTTGTGATGGAACTTTCAGATTTTAGGATGGTTGAAAAGACTATCTACAAAGGCAGGGTGATTATGCCTTATATACCAAGCCTACTCTGCTTCAGAGAGGGGCCATTAATACTTAGGGCTTTAAAAAACGTTAAAGAAGACTTTCAAGTGCTCATAGTGGGAGGACATGGTATAGCGCATCCCTTTAAATGTGGATTGGCCACATACGTTGGAGTACTGTCTAACAGACCTTCTATCGGGGTTTCAAGTAAATTATTGTCAGGTTGCATATGTGACATGCCTAAAGACCCTTTAGAGTATAAGCCTATAGTGTTAAATGGACAAGTTGTAGGCTATTGTATCAGACCCAGTAATCGAGCTAATCCAATATATGTCTCACCTGGAAGTTTCATATCTTTAGAGACGACGTTGGAAGTTTCCATTAGATCCCTCGGATACTACCGAATGCCTGAGCCCATTAGATTAGCACATTTAGCAGCCAATGAGGCTAAGAGGCTTCATGCCTCCTAATAACATCTTCTAGATTTCTTAAAGCCTGCTCTAGTTTACTCCTTCTGATTTCAAATATAAGGTCTCCCCTTGTGGTTTCTATTATCTTTCTAGCTATGTCGAGTTTACGTCTCAATCCAACAGAGAGAGCGTAGGGAGAGTCTATCTTCATAGATTCATAGTAAATGTCATCCATGGTTTTCAAAAACCGTTCAGCTGCGTCTATATCACCCCGTCGAATACAGTCTAAAGTTAAACGTCTAAGCTCACCAACCATATCTAACAAGCCTAGAAGATACGATATTGGTGGGGAGCGAAGCTCCTCCCAGTTGGGTATCCTACTTTCAGAAAGATAAGTCAGAAGGACTCTAGCTTCACAGTACTCTTGATAGGCATCAGCTATCAAATTTGAAAAATAGAACTCCTCATGGAGAGACCTGAGCTTTTCTAAATTTACAAGAAGACTTGAAAACTTATCAGCTTCCAACTTTGCTTCTTCGAGAAGCCCTCTATGGATCAGCCCCAACACTGTTTTAGAAAGCCTTATAATGCTTCGAGCAGTTTCCTGGATAGAGTCGCGAACAGAATCTTTCTCAGACAATGTATGTTCAAGCTTTGCGAAAATCTCCTCAAGTTTACTCACAAATTTACACCATGTAGGTACTCTCATAAGGTGCAATATGAACTTATAGCTTCTTACTGCAAGAATTTTAAAATGTATCTACAAAAAATCGATAAGTTTATATTTAGCTTTTCTAAAGCTACCCAGAAGTCTGGGAAAAACCTTGACAGTAATACTGTATACAGCATTATTTGCAGTGAGTCTGCTATTCCTTTACATAGGATCTGAGAAAATAGTACAAGTAGCGTCTAAACTAGCAGCTAATTTAAACTTTCATAGAGTTGTTGTGGGAACTGTTTTCGTAGCATCTATAACATCAATGCCAGAATTGCTAAGTTCTACAATTGCCATGCTTTACGGAACATCTAAGATGGCTTTAGGAAACATTATAGGTTCAAACATATACAACATCCCTTTAATCGTAGGGATATGCGGCTTAGTAAGGAGATTCAAGATTAAAGAAAATTCGATCAACGACGAATGCCTCTTTATGATCGGTTTAAGTGTTACACTTATGCTTATAGCTATTACAATTGGGGAGATAACGTGGTGGGTTGGCTTAATTTTTCTATTGCTATATCCCGTGTTCATTTACAACTCTATCCGTAAAGGAAATGGAGGTAGTAACCCTACAGATAGAAAACCAAGTGATGGCTTAGCAAAGCTGATGATAATCATGCTTCTTAGTGGTCTGGTATTACTATGTGGAGCCTTCCTCCTAGTATATAGCGCTGTATTCATCTGTGAAATGTTTAATTTGAACGAGTTCTACGTTGGATTTACGATGGTGGCAATTGGCTGTGTAATCCCAGAGGTGGCTGTGTCGATAGTTGCAGCCTTACATGGTGAACAAGAGATATCGATAGGGAATGTGATCGGCGACAATATAATAACCATGACTCTTGTTCTTGGGATCGTTGGGCTTTTCAGACCTTTCAACGTGTCTCTACTTGAGGTTTTATCAACTGTACCCTTCATGATTCTTATGACGCTTATGCTATACGTAATGAACAGGCGGAGCGGTAAAATCACGAAAACTTGGAGTCTACTTATGCTTGCACTCGCTTTAGCTGTATTCATTTTAGAAACTCTTAATTCTACAATTTGAAAAAGAATTCTCCAACGTTTCCCATTATGAAAACTAAATCCATTGCAAAAACACAAACCGTAAAGTTACTTTCATATGTTGAAGTAACTTTATTTTGTTGAAAATACCGATAATGATTTGATGACAAGCCTAGAAAATACCTTAGAATCCTTTAAGAGAAATCTTTTAAAGCAAGGCTATAGAATCGTTGGAAGCCACAGTGGTGTTAAAATATGCGAATGGACTAAGAAAAGCCTCACGCAGGGAAGATATTGTTATAAGCAGAAGTGGTATGGAATTGAAAGCCATAGATGTCTCCAGTGTAGTTTAGCGTTATTCTGGTGTCTTAATAGATGTCTCTACTGTTGGAGGAGCTTCAAAATATTTCTTGGAGCTGAGATGGACGTAAAACCCGATGAGCCTGAATGGCTACTAAACGGTTTAGTGGAAGCACAGCGGATTCTTCTGACAGGCTACAAGGGGAATATTAAAGTTGAGCGGAGAAAATGGGAAGAAGCGCAAAATCCTACGAATATCGCTATTAGCCTTATTGGTGAAAGTGTTCTATATCCGTATTTATCGGAGTTTATAGAAGTAGCTAGAAAACGGGGGATGAAGACTTTCCTCGTTACGAAGGGCACATATCCAGAAGGACTTGAAAAACTATGGGTTGAACCGACAAACCTGTACATAAGCGTATGCGCACCAGATGAAGAAACCTTCAACAGACTTGAAGCGCCCATTAAACAAAACGGGTGGGAGGCGCAGATGAAGAGCCTGGAGCTTATGAGAAGCTTCAACTGCCGTAAAGTGGTGAGGATAACCTTGGTTAAAGGATACAATATGCACAATGTAGATGGGTATGCTAAACTCATAGAGAGAGCCGAGCCAGACTACATAGAGCCCAAAGCTTATATGAGGGTAGGAGAATCAATAAAAAGACTCCCAGAAACGGCTATGCCAAGTTGTGAAGACGTTTTAGAATTTGCCGAGAAATTAGCTGATAAAACAGGATATGCTATTAAAGATTTCTTTAGATCTAGTAGGGTAGCCTTACTCTCAAAGAAAAATTAGAAGAAAATGTATGCGTTTTTAACTCCTCCACGGCTTTTCAACTTCGACTTCTCTGCCTAAGTTTGCAGACTTGTATATTGCGTCTAAGATTGCCTGAACAATTATACCCTCATCAGCCGGTGAGAATAAAGGCTTCCCAAGTTTTATAGACTCTACGAAGTTTGCTATGCGCATATAGTATATGTCCACATTTGGAAAGTGATCAATAGGTTTAGCTGCTAAATTAAGAGGACCATATGCTCTCTTCTTCAATTCTTCAAGCTCTAAACCCCTGTAGATCTCAGGCGGGTCCATTTGAGCCCCTCCTTCATCGCCCAGAAGTACTACATTAAAGACCCCCGAGCTACTTATATAGCTAGCCCAACTGGTCTCTACGATCATAGAAAGCCCGTTTTCAAATCTGATAAAGCCTATAGCCATATCTTCAACTTGGAAATCCTCAGGCTTCCACTTGGAACCCCAGCAGCCCATTTCAGCATACTTCTTATTCTTACCGAATTTAGCATATGTAACACCTGTCACTGTTTTAGGCTCTGGGAAACCTAATACGTACATGGCGGTATCTACTGCGTAACATCCTATGTCGAGTAGAGCCCCTCCTCCAGATAACTTTGCGTCTATAAAAGTAGGGCTTGGCGGAATACCCCAACGTCTTAAATGTAGAGACCTAGCGTAGTATACAGAACCTAATTCACCAGATGCAACGATATCCTTAAGCATTACTATGGACGGGCTGAACCTCGTTTGAAAACCGACTATGAGTATTCGATTTGTCTTTTTAGAGGTCTCCCACATTTCGACGGCATCCTTCAGTGAGGCAGCCATAGGCTTTTCAACAAGTACATGCGCTCCGGCTTTCATAGCCGCTATAGAAGGTTCTTTATGTGCTACATTAGGTGTACACACACTTACGGCATCTAGGCTTTCCTTATCAAGCATGTCTCTGTAATCTCCATAGAAAGCCGGAATGTTGAACTTTTTCGCGAAATCTCTTGCTCTAGATACATCGATGTCAGCACATGCAACCACGGATACATCCGGCAGTTTAAGATAATTTGGAACATGTGTACTTGAAGCAATACCACCGCATCCTATTATACCGACTTTAATCTTATCCATAAAGGTCAAAAGTATTTTGAAAGCAGATATTAGATTTAACTGTTTCTTTTTACAAGTTTAGCTATAAAAAACCCGTTACAGTTATGTTTATACGGATATAACCTTTTACAGTCTTTAAAACCTCTTAAACCTGGATCTCCAATTGAACAGTTCACTTTTTCCAGTTCAAAGTCGGAATTTAGATTAAGAAACCTCTCAATAACCATTTCATTTTCTTCGACCATTATGCTACACGTAGTATATATAATGTGCCCATTTGGTTTAACATGGTCTACAGAAGAGAGAAGCATGGATAATTGAAGCTCAGAAAATCTTCTAATTTGCTCAGGTGATGTCTTCCATTTTAATGACGGATCTCTATGGAAAGCCCCAGTATTTGAACAAGGTGGATCTATTAGGACGACGTCTGCCTCAAGCTTCAGCGGATAGGTTTTAGAGGCGTCTGCTAAAACCATTTGTGCAATTGAAACACCCATTCTGGAGACCTCTTTAAACCATGTTTTAACACGGCTTCTTGAAAGCTCGATTGAAATTATACGGCCTCTATTTTCCATTAGTTGAGCAAGATGAGTAGTTTTAGAGCCAGGGGCAGCACATACGTCTAATACTGTAAAGCCAGGTCTAGGCTCAGACACTTCTACTGCCAAACAGCTTGATAAATCCTGGATGTATATCCAGCCCTCCTTATAGGCTTTAGATGCAACTATAGGTTTTTCAGACTCAATAACCTTGAAAACATAATTTAAACATTCAACTTTCTCGAATTCAAAACCTTCATCAGAAAGTAGATTTAGAATATCGTCTTCAGATGCTTTAAGAGTATTAACTCTGAAATACGTTGGAGGGGATGAAGTTAAACTCTTTAAAAGATTTAAACCATTCAAAAGGCCGAAATTTCTAATGGAATACTTTACGAGCCACTTCGGACTTGAGTATGAAAGCGAGAGGTATTTTAATGGATCCTCCACCTTGAGGATTTCATTTAAAGATACCCCTTCAAGCCAATGGAAAAGACGTATGCATGAAGCATACTCCTCCCTTTTAAGGATTTTCTTCAAAGCTCTTAAGAAGGCGTCGATTCTTATGGACGGGGTATCATTTATCTTAAATTCATAGGTTAAAATTTGCGAAGCATATTTAGCAGACTCTGAAAGCTTTTTTAAAGACTCACCGTAGAATTCGCCAAGAATATAATCGATGAGCAGTCTATACTTTATAGTTTCAAATGCTAAACGATGTGCTAACCCTAAAATCTGGCGGTCTCCTTCGGATAGAAGGGTCCTAGCTCTACTAGCGGCAGACTTTAACCCTATATTCTCCCTTTCTTCAAGTTGGAAGACTTTAAAAGCGAGTTTAAGAGCCCTTTCAACAATCATAAACAGCAGTCAACTTGAAATCATTTATTTTAAACCTGCTTAAAAATATTGATTTAGCAATACAACCGACCCCTTTATATTAACGGTTCTGCGAAGAATAATACAAATATCTGAGGTCGTTTATAGTTTCTATTGAGAAGAAGATGCCTTCTAAAACCTACACCCTTATGGACTTTCTAGCTAAGAAAACAGATGCGGAGAAAAGAACAATAGACGAAGCCCCCACTGAAGAGGAACAAATGTTGAAAATCAAACCCGTTGTAAGCGAGGAGGCGAAGGATATACCTCCTAGCTATTTAGTATCAGCAACCTATGACGGTGAGAGGGGGGCTGTATGCTTAAAAATGTATAATGAGAGAGAGCAGAAAATATACTTATGGTATGATAATACGGGTTACAAACCCTATTGCTTAAGCGATTTACCACCTGAAAAAGTGAAAGAAGTCCCGGGAATTGTGACCCACCCTGGATTTCAACAGTTAGAAATAGTTGAAAAATACGATCCATTAAACTACGAGAGAAAACTCATGACTAAGATCATTGCTAAAGATCCACTTTCAATAGGTGGAAGGGTGGGAAATTCCATAAGAGATATTCTTCCCAAGGCTTGGGAGGCAGATATAAAGTTCCATGAAAATTACATCTTCGATAGAAGGCTGAAAGTTGGTATGCTGTATAAAGTTGAAGATGGCAAACTCATTCAAGTTGAACATGAACTACCGAAGGAAAAACTGGAGACTATTAAGACAGTCTTTAAAGATGAGCCAGAGGAGTACATGGAATATATTCTCAGATGGCTTAGCATGCTAGAGTTGAGAGTCCCAAAGATATCTAGATTGGCAATAGACATAGAAGTCGCGGGCGAGGTGGCTACAAGGGTACCTAATCCTAAGGAGGCGAAAGATCCAATTGTCGCTGTCTCCTTAATAGGATCTGATGGATTACGTAAAGTCATGTTGCTGAAGAGAGAGGGAGTAGAAGAAGGAGTAGCAGATGTCGATGCGGAAATTGAGTATTTCGATAGTGAAAAAGAGCTTGTATTAAAGGTTTTCGATTATATTGAGAAGTATCCTTTCATTTTAACTTTTAACGGTGACGATTTTGACCTGCCATATCTCTACTATAGGGCGAAGAAGCTCGGTATAGAGGCTGATAAAATACCTATAGAAAGAGGCAGAGATTCCACACTGATTAAAAATGGAATACACATAGACCTTTACAAGTTTTTCTTCAACAAGTCTATCCAGGTATACGCCTTTGGTCAGAAATACCGTGAAAATACACTTGATGAAATAGGTGACGCTTTACTTGGAATGGGAAAAGTGGAGATCGACGTGCCAATTAGCGAACTTACGTACATGGAGCTTGCCAAATACTGCCTTAGGGATTCACAAATAGTCTACGGATTAACCTCTATGAATAATGATTTAGTAATGAACCTCATAATGGTTCTTGCAAGAATAACCTCGACTCCAGTTGAAGACTTAACTAGACAAGGTATATCGAACTGGATAAGGAACATGATGCTTTACGAACATCGTGTACGAGGATGGCTGATCCCTAGAAAGGAAGACCTCCTAGCAGTTAAAGGTAAAATAACAACGAAAGCCATCATAGAGGGAAAGAAGTATAGAGGTGGAGAAGTCATAACGCCTAAACCAGGTGTCCACTTTAACGTTGCTGTTTTAGACTTTCAATCCATGTATCCTTCTATAGTTCGACAGTATAATATAAGTTATGAAACGTTGAATTGCAACCACCCAGAATGTAGAACCAAGACGGTCCCGGGAACAACCCACTGGATTTGTATAAAAGAGAGGGGAATGACAAGTCTACTCATAGGGTCCCTTAAAGACGTTAGAGTTAAATGGTATAAACCTAGGTCTAAAGATAAAAACCTTCCCCCTGAAGTTAGAGAATGGTATAATGTTGTGCAAAGCAGTTTAAAGGTTATCTTAAATGCATCTTACGGGGTGTTCGGGGCTGAAAACTTCGCACTTTATTGTCCTACAGTTGCCGAAGCAATAACATCCATAGGGAGGTATGTCATAATGAAGACTGTTGAAAAAGCAGAGTCGTTGGGAGTTGAAGTAATATACGGAGATACAGATTCACTATTCTTAAAGTCTCCGACGAAGAATCAGATTGAAGAACTTATTAGCTGGGCTGAAAAGGAACTCGGTATGGAACTTGACATAGATAGAGTCTACAGATATGTCGTATTAAGTTCTAGGAAAAAGAACTACCTTGGCGTTTACCAAGATGGTACGGTAGACGTAAAAGGATTGACTGGCAAGAAACGCCATATTCCGGAGTTCATTAAAGATGCATTCATGGAAATGATGAAAATCCTCGGCTCGGTTAACAGTCCTGAAGACTTCGAAAAAGCTAAGGAGAACATAATAGAACTCTACAAAGATAGCTATAATAAGATAAAACGCGGAAATGTGCCAATAGATAAACTTGCATTCAAAATCATGCTCAGTAGACCTCCTGAAGGATATGTGAAGACGACCCCCCAGCATGTTAAAGCTGCACTACTTTTAAAACAAAGAGGGGTTGATGTGCGGGCAGGGGATATAATATCTTTTGTTAAAGTAGTGACAGATCCAGGTGTTAAGCCAATCCAACTTATAAGAAGCCCGAGTGAGATAGATTCAGACAAATACATTGAATACCTTGAGAGTACATTTGAACAGGTTCTCGATGCTTTAGACATAGACCTTATGAGTATGGCTGGCAGCAGGTCACTATGGAGCTTCATGCCATTCAAAAAGCAGTAGGCATAGAGTGGGTAAGAGCACTCTGCTGAATTTAAAAATCGTTTCTCAACTTCAGAATGTTCGCAATATTTGCATTTGAGTCTATTAAAGGCTTTATTTTACCTTCGCTTGAAGTCATTATTGTGGTTACTCCAGGTCCATGTCCTGCTAGTACGCAATCTGTGTGGACAACAATACCTATGGAGATAGCCCCACTGAGGTAGATCCGTCCATACGTATGGTCTGCATTCATTATTGCCACAAGATCTCCTAGTCTAAGATCCTCCAAGTGGTATTCATTTACAATAGCTCTATCGAAGAGCTGAATATCGTAATCACCACTGTACACCTGTATATCTCCTAAGCCTGAACCCATTATCGATGCTGGTACTAAATGGGTGACTGGAACCGTTAAACAGCCATCTTCAAACTTCAAATTCAATAGATTCAATACTTTAGGATCCAGATTCATAATTCTAACACTTGGAATATTCAGTATTTTTAAGCCGACACCATAAGCTTTAACCAAGACGTTGTCACCTATGTTGAGCTTATCTAGAATTTCAGGTGGAAAGTCGACGATGATATGTTCAATTCCCCCATGTTTGCCGATAACCGTGCCTTTAGAACCTTTAGCATCACCTGAAACCACCACGGCCTCATTCCCTATACATGATAGGGTATTTAAAGCCCTATTGGCATCACTATTTGCATTTTTAATGCTTACACCTGGTTCAACGTGATCCGCCATCCACCCAGTTGCATAGTCTCCAACACGTAAATTATATCGAATCCCTCCTACACTTGGTAAAACCATTGGCTCGCCGAAGGCAGATATTTGATACGGATAATGTATGGTAGGGCTTGAAATGGCTCCGGTAACTGAAACTTTAATAAGCCTATCTTCATTGGTCTCCAAAATACGAGACATGAAATACTATAGTACTAAACACGCTATTTAAATTGAACTACGTGGGCAGATGTTGATCAATGGTTAATATAGAATGGCGTTCAATGTACTAAGCGAAGAAGTTGCGTAAAACGTATCTTCTAACGTTGAAATACCAAGATTTGTCGACCTCCTGAAACCACCATTAGGATTATAGCAGCTGTAGATAAAGTTAGTATGCATATCTGAAAATGCCGGTTTAATGTTCAGCAAATCCATCGCTTGGAGGCCATAGTAAGTATATTCTAGAGAATATGAAAGCGGGATATCTGGTTTAATTTTAAAACCTCCTGAGCGATTCTCACATTCATATATCCACTTTATAGTATTCTGTAAATCTAGATCGTTAAGAGAGCTCTTTAAGTTTATTAAAATAGATAGCGCGTGAAAAGTCTCGTCGATACATGAAGTATTTAATCCAAAACCGCCATCTTTATTTTTAAACTTTAAAACAAGTCTGACTATATTTTCTCTTTCTAATTCATTTAGCTGGTAGTCTAATAGATTAAAAGCGGATGTAACCATATTTATATTGCATAACATGGTAGGCATTTCTACAATGTATAGATTATGTAAATCCACAGATTCCAATGAACTTTCTTCAACTTTTCTACTTACATAGCTTTTTCTTTCAAAATCCATCGACTGTTTAAATGAATCAACCTCTTCAATTAACATCAGTCTTAAAGAATTTTTAAGATACGATATAGCCCCATTTACATCTCTGGGTTTTTCATGTAGAGAAGTTAAAGCTTTAATGGCGAAAAAAGGCTACACGAAGGCTATGGTAGCTACCATCCGCCAATTGGACTTCCTTAAGAAACCTTACGGTCTTGAATACATTAGGAGGCTTTACTCCTAGAAATTTGAGCACGCTGAGAGCGTAGTACGTATCTTCTACGCTGGATTCAAAAAGACCCATATACTGGTAGCTTAGATAGCCACCATCTATTCCCTGTTTACTTATCACGTATTTTACTGTGTCACGAAAACTCATTGCTCTACACATTTTAGAAGGCCTCGTTAGTAGTGGTTAAACTAAGTGTCTTTAAAATATACGATAAGTCTTCATCCCCGAGAACATATACACAGCTAACTGTGTCTTGGGATTGGGAGACTATTGACCCAAGACCAAAATGGCCTTTAGTATATTTTAGAATTCCTTGAATTGAAACCTCTATTATGGATACGATGCCAGTATATATCTCAGTTGTATAAACCGGGTGTCTTATTGTAATGGTGTCTTTCATCAGATTTCTTGGACTGACAACAGTTATACGTCGACCTTTATCGAAGTCTAGCGAAAAACTTCGATAGCAGGGAAAAACCACGTTATCTGTTCTATAATACATAATCCATGCTTCTCCTCTAGCAGATAGTACACCTGGCGGCATCCCTTGAAATTGCTTCTCTTTTATAAATTTCATACAGGGTATCTGTATCCATTCTATAGACTCCCTAGGGATGTTTCTAAAGTGATAACTGAGTTTCTTAGATAGATCGTTGAAAGCTAAACGTTCATGTTCTCTCACTATTCCCTCGCAACATCCAATGTTTACTCTACCGTTTCTCATAACTTCTATGTAAATTACATTAGGGCGAACATTCAAAGGCGAAGAGTATATTCCCCCCTCCCTAGGAAGGATCCGTGAATCTGTAAGTGCGGATGAAAAAGCATTGATATGTTCGCTTTCCAATAGTTTCAACTTGCTCCATCAAAATGTAACAGTGGTTACATTTAAAGATTTTGATCTCTTTAAACCAGACAGAAAGAAAAATGCATAAATAGAAATTCTACTGGAACATTTTAACAGAAATGTCAAACGTCGACAAGCCAAATAGATTCTTCATACTTCTCTATGAGGCCCCTGAAAAGCCATCACGTTTGAAAGTTAAAGTGTGGAGGAGGCTTAAAATGCTTGGAGGCATCTATCCCAAGCTTTCACTATGTATAATACCTGTTAATGAAACTTTGAACAAGGAAATTTTAAAAGCCCTAGAAGAACTAAAAGAGGTGGGGTTTACAGTTTTCATATCAAAACCATTAAGAGACGAAGATTTGAAAAACATTCTTCAAAAATTTAGAGAGAGTAGAGAAAGAGAATATATGGAGATAGTTGAAGAGTGTAAAGAATTTTTAGAGGAAATAGAGAGGAATATAAACTTGAATAATCTTACCGACGAAGAATATGAAGAATTAGAAGAAGAATTAGAAGCATTGAATAAATGGTATAGGAAAGTAACGGAAAGAGACCTATGGGGAATACCTACAAAGAAGGAAGCAGAATCTTATCTTGAAAAATGTAAAGAAGCATTGTTTTCATTTGCAGAAAAAATACTCGACAAAAAATAATTTTTTAACACTTGAAGACCGCCTTAAACTCAGGTTAGGATTGTAAGACTCCGACTGAAGATGGAGACATACATTAGGGTGTAAAGTTTATCAACTTGGATGGCGTTTCTTTATTATACACAAGTGATCCATGAATGTCGAAAGTCTACGAAAAAACCCCCGAGTGTAATATAGGCACCGCCGGGCACGTCGACCATGGTAAAACTACACTGGTAGAGGCTTTAACTGGCGTTTGGACAAGTAGACATAGTGAAGAGATAAAAAGAGGTATCACAATTAAACTGGGATATGCCGACGCAGGGTTTTACAAATGCCCAGTCTGCCCACCTCCAAAATGCTACTCCACTCAACAGACATGTCCAAACTGTGGATCTAAGACAGAACTTCTTAGGGTTGTGAGCTTTGTAGACGCCCCTGGCCATGAAGTACTTATGGCAACTATGCTTTCGGGAGCCGCCGTCATGGATGGCGCCATACTTGTTATAGCCGCTAACGAGCCGTGTCCTCAACCTCAGACAAAGGAGCATCTAGCTGCTTTAGAAATAGTTGGTGTCAAAAATATTGTAATCGCTCAGAACAAGATTGAACTTGTGACGCCGCAAGAAGCCCTGAAAAACTATCAGCAGATTAAGGAATTCGTTAAAGGAACAATAGCCGAAGACGCCCCTATAATACCCATATCTGCTCAGAACAAAGTTAATATAGACTACTTAATAGAGGCTATTGAGAAGTATATACCTACGCCTAAACGAGACCCCTTAAAACCCCCGCTAATGTACGTCGTAAGATCGTTTGACATTAACAAGCCTGGAACAAGAGCTACGGAGCTTTCTGGAGGAGTGATTGGAGGGACCATAGTTCAGGGTGTGCTTAGAGTTGGAGATGAAATTGAAATACGCCCAGGGATAGTATCAACTGATAGCTCTGGCCGGAGTATAGCTCAACCTCTTATGACGAGAATAGTCTCACTGAGACATGGCGGTTTAAATGTTAAGGAGGCTAGATGTGGTGGATTGGTAGGTGTAGGTACGAGTCTAGACCCGAGTTTGACCAAAGCCGACAACCTCGCTGGAAATGTAGTCGGTAAGCCCGATATGCTACCTGACATAGTTAGTGAAATAACATTAGACGTCTCACTTTTTGAGACGGTAATCGGAGCTGTAAAACAACTTAAAGTGGAGAAGATAAAATTAAAGGAGCCCTTACTTTTAAACATTTTAACAGCGGTAACACTTGGCACTGTAAAAGACGTTAGAGAAAATCGCGTCACGGTAGAGCTTAAGAAGTCAGTGTGTGCTTCAAAGGGTCAAAGAATCGCAATAAGTCGTAGAATAAATGACAGGTGGAGACTAATAGGATACGGTGTAATAACTTGACCGTCAAACTGATTGTAGATGCAAGCTTCCTTTTAGAATGCATCCGAAGAAGAATAGACGTTATTGAGAGGTTGGAAGAGAGATTGAACTCACGAGTTAGGCTCGTAATTTTAAAACCAGTCTACGAGGAAATGCTTAGATTAAGCACAGACTCAGATAGGAGAAGCCATTATGCTAGACTTGCGATTCAACTATTAAGTAGAATTGAGGCGGAAATTGTAGATATTGACAGGGGAGAACCAGTAGATACACTAATAGAACAGTATGCTTGTAGATTGAAGACTCCTGTGGCTACTAACGATTTAAACCTTAGGAGACGATTGGTGGAGTTAAGAATACCAGTCTTATACGTTAGAGGGCTTTCAAAAATAGATATTGACGGTGGAGAATACCTAGGTATTGTTAAGGAATCACTAGATCAGCGATATCGATAGAAATATTGCATATTCTTGTGAGCTCGGGGATTAGGAAGCCCATTTTCCCCAAGCTGATGGAAGATATAAGATTATTGAACTGCTCTTTCCCCGCTCTAGCAAGTTCTGCCTTTTTGAAATCTTTGGCTAGAAAAGCCTCCATAGATTTCACGTATATGTCTGTTAAAATTTCTAGCACCGTCTTGACGTTTTCAACAGTCGTATCGTTAAAATTCCGCTCGTCTAAAAGCTTCTCAGAAATCGAAACTATGCAGTCAGCTAGAGACTCTATGAAAAAAGCCACAAGACGATAATCCATGCAGTCTAATGGAGAAATTTCTAGCCTATTGCTCAATGAAGGGTTTTGAATGGCCATTCTCAAGATACGTACAAGTAGGAAGTATAGTTTATCAACTTCATCGTCTCTGATTATTATTGATTCAAGCAGACTATGGTCAGTTAAACCATCTTTAAGGTCTTTAAGCATTGCCAAAGTAAGCAAGTGCTCTCTACGCAGTACCTTTACCGGTGGAACTGAAGCGGGTTCTATAAAACATTGAAGTTCTATTGACGATATAGATTCGTCAACTATCTCTAATCCTATGAGCCTCCTCACTAAGTTTTTAATCTTCTCTCTATCTGACAATGTTATTCTACCACTTGGAGATTTTACGATAATTGAATCATATCCAAGCCAATAACGGCTCGTAATTTTCTTCTCAACATCCGGAGAAATTTCAATTAGAACACTTTTAGACGTATTTTTAATCTTTTCAACCGGGTGGAGGACTAAAGCCCCATCCTCCCTCTCTTCTATGAAGAGAGGAGAGCCTTTCTTTAAACCATGACGTGAAGCCCAAGGTTTAGGAAGCGATATGAAAAGAGAACCTGAACTAAATTGAACTTTTCTAATTTCCACAGGAAAAATAATAGGGGAACTAGCTTAAAATCTTAAATCGGCTTTTGAGATATTTTGAAAAAGGTTTAGTACTGGATTAAGACACGCTTACCTGTTTCAGCAGAGCTTAAAATAGCATCACATACGACGTCTACTTTCCAACCGTCTTCAAACGTGGCGGCATAGGGGTTTACAGGCTTATCATTAACTACGCAGTCTAGAAAGTGGTATAGTTCGTTCTTAAAAGTATCCTCCCATCCACCTATGTGTCCATGAGGCCAGTAGTACCTGTAAAATGGATGGTAACTTTCAGTTACAAGGACCTCATGCCAACCCATTATATCTCTGACTGGTTCTTCCCTCCAGTAGACTCTCAACTCGTTTAAACGTTCGAGGTTAAACTCTATGGAGGCTTTTTCACCGTTAATCTCAAAACTATTATAGTTTTTACGACCACCTGCGAATCTAGTGGCTTCAAGTGTTCCAATGGCACCATTATCAAACTCAACCACAGATGCGAAGGCATCTTCAACTGTTACAAGGCCCTTTTTACTCGGGTCTTCAGGTAGAGGTCTTTCTTTTATAAATGTCCTCGTGGCGGCTGACACAGCTTTAATATCGCCCACTAGGAACCTGGCTAAATCTATTATATGAGAGCCTAAATCTCCCAGAGGACCAGATCCAGCTACGTCTTTCCTTAAACGCCAAACCAACGGAAAGTTTGGATCCATAATCCACTCCTGAAGATAGCGTGCTCGAAAATGATAGATCCTACCTAGTAAACCATCTTCTATAAGTTTTTTAGCAAGTCTAACGGCTGGTACAAATCGGTAGTTGTAGGCACACATGTGTTTGACCCCAGCCTTTCGGACCGCTTCAAACATTTTTCTAGATTCTTCAGCATTCCTACCGAGCGGTTTTTCACATATTACGTGTTTACCTGCTTCAGCGGCGGCTATACATGGTTCAGCATGTATATTGTTGGGTCCGCAGTTGTCAAAAATTTCAACCTTGGAGTCTTTGATCATTAGATTCCAATCCGTATAGTACTTTTCAAATCCAAACCGCCTAGCGGCTTCAGTAAGAGCATCTACAGTTCTTCCACATATCGCTATGAGCCTAGGAAGGGCGGGTGGAGGCCAGTAGTATGTTGGAATAGATTTCCACGCATGTGCGTGAGCTTTACCCATAAAAGCATAGCCAAGGAGACCGATCCCGATGGTTTTAATTTCCTCGACTTTCCGTTCAACCTTGGCCATTGTAACAAATCCCACTTCTTCACCCATAGTTACACCGTTAAAAAGTTAGGCTTAAAACAATTTAAATCTTAGCAGTTACTATAGGATAAATTTAAAATCCTTTGAAGATTAGAAATTAATAGGAGAAACATGAAAATCGGAATTTTTACCGTACTGTATAACGATAAGCCGATAGATGAAGTCTTAAAGTTTGTCTCAGAACTAGGTTATGAGGCTGTTGAGATAGCAGCTTGGCGAGGAAGCACTCATATAGATGTTGAGAAAGTTCTGAAAGGCGGAGCATCTGAATATAAGAAGATTGTAGAAAAGTATGGATTAGTCATCTCTGCTTTAAGTAACCACTTAGAAGGGCAACTTATACTGGGTCCTTTAGATGAAAGCACAGACGATTGGTTTAGAGGAACACCGGATGAAAAAGTCAAATATGGAATAACCAGGCTAATAAAGACTATAGAAGCTGCAGCCGCCCTAGATGTACCTGTGGTCAATGCGTTCACCGGATGCCCAGATTGGGCAAAGTGGTATGTGTTTCCACCAGCAAATGAGAGAATTTGGGAGAGCTATTGGAGCCTATTCAAGGATAGATGGCTTCCAATATTAGATCATGCTAGAGACCAAGGTATTAAGATAGCTTACGAAACCCATCCGCAAGAGATGAATTACAACTTGGAGACTGCTAAGAAACTCCTAGAAGTATCGGGGAACCATCCATCAGCTGGATTTAATTATGATCCGAGCCATTTAGTTTGGCAAGGGATGGACCCGGTTCAATTCATATATGAGTTGAAAGATCGGATATTTCACTGCCATGCGAAAGACTCTGAGAGGGTTATTCACACCGCTTCAGCATCTGGGGTACTATCAGTAGGGCCATGGAATAAAGTTGCAAGAGGCTTTCGATTTCGAACAGTTGGATGGGGTGAAATGCCATGGCGACGTATAATAACAGCTCTTCTAGAAGTCGGCTACAATTACGTCCTCTCAGTTGAACATGAAGATCCGTGTATGAGTAGAGACGCTGGTGTAAAGCAGGCAATATCATACCTTAAGCCTCTACTTGCCGTTGAACCTCCAGAAGTTAAACCATGGTGGTAGTTGACCTGCAATCATGTCATTCTTTAAACAAACTTTATATCACCCGTCATTTTTTCCATCGAATAAAACCAATAAAAACGGTGGAGCTAAAATTCCTGCATAGGCAAGTTTTATTTTACCCCTATTAATGAAATATAAGTTGGACTCAGTTGTGATCCTTATGTCTTATGGCATACCTTCAGGAGAAACTATCAGACGACTTAGAAAAGCCGTTAGATTAACTCAGAAAGAGCTTGCTGAAAAAGCGGGGTTAAGCCAATCTCTAATTTCTAGGATTGAAAGAGGTAATGTTGATCCTCGTCTCTCTACGATTAAAAGAATAATGCATGTTATAGAGAACGCAAGTGTTAAAGAGGAGCAGGTGGCAAGACATATAATGCATAGACCAGTGATATGCATTAATGCTAAACAACCCGTTGAAGTGGCTGTTAGACTTATGAAGAAACACGATATTTCTCAACTTCCAGTTGTAGATGATAACAATATCCCTATTGGTGCTATTCAAGAGTCAACCATTATCCATCACATGGTGAGAGAGAAAGATTTTAAGAAATTCTTTAAGATGACCATTCGAGATATTATGGAGGGGCCTTTTCCAGAAATAACTCCAAATACGCCTATTCATGAGGTTCTTCAAATATTTTTAAGAGGAGCCCCTGCTGTTTTAGTTGTTGAAAACGGAAAAATCCAGGGGATAATAGCTAAGATCGACTTAATAACGACTTTTCTAGGTGTAGAAGCAGGGAAAATCTTAGAGTAAAAATTTAAACTAAGTAGAGTCTGAAACACGGGATAGCGCCATTTTATTAAGTTTATAATTCCGCATAGCTCGAGAACCAGATCTTAAAAGAAAGCCATTGTTATGGAGTCTTTGAAGATAGGTAGAAACCGTGCTCAACCTTATCTGCTCATTAAACAGCGACTCGTATTCAGCTTGAATATCCCTAGATGAAAACCAACCTACTGGGAACTTCTCCATTATTATCTTCTTGATTCTCTCAAGCTTAGTAGATGATTCGGATTCATCAGTAGATTGTCTTTTATTGGACAACCCACCCATAAGTTCTATGAGGTCTAAGATTTGAAGAATCTTATCTCTAGATACCGCTCCTTCCAAAGTTATAGTTAATTTTCCACCAGTTTCATCTTCTGCTTCAAACTTCAACCTTGACTTAGGCATCTGCTAATAGATTCACAGGATAGAAGTAAAAAAGTTACTAGAGAATATGTGAAAAGAAAAACCATAAAAAATCGTTATTTTTTGAAAAGAATAAAAATTTTCAATTTTTTCTTCTTCACATTTTCACAAAAGTGAAGCTTTAAAGAAAGAAGCTTCTAGATTTTTTCTTCAAAAACTCCAGTAGAAATCAAGGGGTTCCTTATTCACAGGAAAAGTAGATGATTAAGAGGGAAGAAAATCCATTTTTTAACAGGAAAAGGTTCATTTTTCCCATGGAGTTAACTAGAAATGAAGAAGTGAATAACTAGGAGAAGCTTTTCATAAGATAGCCTCCCCAGACCCCCTAATTTCAACTGGAGAGGTTGTTTAATAGAATATCTCGAGTATTTTATTTTTGGATAAAATCTCCCCCTTTTTATTAAGCAAAAATCTTTATATAATTTCTAGTTTAACTATTTTAACTATTTAGTTTATACATTGTTCACAATATTTCTCATCTTGTGAATAAGAGCCTAGAAAGGAAGTGTTAGGGTGGGGGTCTCTGTTTAATTTAAATAACTTGAAGGTACATTCTCCTCTACTGATAAGTTTTTATCAACATTCCACACCCCCTAAAATCAGGGTGGAACGTCTGGAGGGCTCTCCTCTTTCTAACATCTTCGACAGATATATTGAGGGATCTACAATCTTCAAGAATAGAGAGTGTCTCAGACATGACTACGTTCCCGATTTTCTCCCCCATAGGGAGGATCAAATAGCTAGACTTGGAATGATACTTGCACCGACATTGAAAGGAAATAGATGTTCAAACATATTCATCTATGGAAAGCCTGGCACTGGTAAAACAGCAGTGGCCAGATATGTTCTTAAACATCTTTCGAAGAAGAGCGTCGAAGTTGATAATCCATTAAAAATTTGTTATATAAACTGTAGGACTGATGGTTCTGATTATAGAATTTTAACACATTTATGTGAGAGTATTGGAGTCAACGTTCCCTTCACTGGTCTTTCGTCAAGTGAAGTTTTCAAACGGTTCAAGAATGGATTGAAGATGATAGGAACCATTCTTATAATAGTTCTTGATGAGGTTGATATTCTTATTAAAAACTATGGAGATGAATTACTTTACAAACTCACAAGAATAAACGAAGAATCCGAATATGGCAAGCTTGTAATAATAGGAATATCCAATGATCTTCAATTTAAAGACTACTTAGACCCCAGAGTTTTAAGTTGTTTAAGTGAAGAAGAGCTTGTTTTCAGACCCTATACTGCCGATGAACTTTTCGATATTCTACAGGATAGAGTTAAGCTTGCACTCAAACCCAATACCTGTACTGAAGCTGCCTTGAGACTCTGCGCTGCTCTAGCAGCATCTGAACATGGGGATGCTAGAAGAGCTTTGGACCTTTTAAGAGTTTCAGCTGAAATAGCTGAAAGAGAAGGAGCCAACAATGTTCTTGAAGAACATGTTAGAGCCGCTCAGAGTAAAATTGAAGAAGATAGAGTGCTTGAAGTTTTAAAAACACTACCGCTTCATTCAAAGCTTCTCTTATCAAGCATTTTCCTTTTGAAAAAACGTGAATCTGTGAATCGTATTATGACGGGCGTCATCTACGATATATACGCGGAACTTTGCTCTGAAATTGGTTTAGAACCTCTGACGCAGAGAAGAGTAAGCGGATTATTAGCCGAGCTAGATGCATTAGGGATAATAAATGCTAAAGTTGTAAGTCTTGGAAGGCATGGCCGCTCTAAACAAATAAAGCTTAATGTACCGTTAAAAACATTGAAAGCCTTTTTATCTGGGGATCCAAGGTTGAATTTCATCTTGGAATATTCTCCTAAGTCACCAGCGACATAGTTTATGGAAGTTCTTCACCATAATTGTTCAATTGTGGATGATAAAAGCTATCTACTGGTTTTGTTGTATTTTTCAATGTAAGAATGCGTAGGAGAATTCTAGCGATAGAAGATGGCTGTTTTACTGTCGGAAGACATTTTCTAAGTGAAGCTCTTCTCATAGGTGTTGTTATGGATGGCTTTTTACTGGAAAAGCTCTTCATAGATACAGTTAAAGTCGATGGCCTAGATGCTACCGATAAAGCTTTAACATTCGTTTCGAAAGCAGGTTTATTAGACTTAATCCTCCTCCATGGAGTGCCATATGCGGGCTTCAATTTAATAGATGCATGTAGACTGTATGAAGAAACATCCTATCCGGTTTTATGTATTCTTGACCGTAAGCCAGATATTCAACGTGTTAAGAAAGCTTTAAGGATGAGGTTTTTAGATTGGCAAGAGCGTCTCCGAATACTAGAGAAAACTACTCCAGTGGAACTCTCCTTGGGTTGCGTAAAACTAATTGTAGCTGTGCAAGGCTTAACTTTAGATGAAGCGGCTAAATTGTTAAGAGAAACTACGCTTTTGGGAAAAATGCCGGAACCGCTGAGAGTCGCAAAAATTATCGCTAAAGGGCTTCCGCCTTTGCTTCTAAGCTAGCCCCTCTAAAGTCGAGGTAGATTACTTGGAGGGTTTTTAAATTCACAATTGGAACAACGCATGGTAACGGTTTTAAACCATTCCTCTTCTGATACTCTGTTTGATTCTGCCAAGCACCGGAGTTAACGATTAAACTTCCTCTATAAAATCTGTGTTTCGCGAAGTGTATGTGTCCTGAATGGAAGATGGTCGGCTCTCTTTCAATTACGAGATAGTCTTCAGCTTCAGGGGCTATAGCAGTCCTCAACCCATATATAGGAGTTAAATGTCTTGCTTTAAGTAAAATCTCCATAGCTTTATCTGGCTCTTGGAATGTTAGCCCTGGTATATAGGCTATAATATCATCTAGACTTCTACCGTGATACATGAGTACATCCACGCCATGGACAGATATCCAACATGGATTCCCAAACATTCTGACATTATTTAAATTATAGAGAGGTTCTGAATATTTCCTGAAAATTGCAGGTTGGGGAAGCGCTTGCCTAGAGGCGTCATGATTCCCAGGTATGACCACTGTCTCTATATACTCTGGAATCTTAGCAAAATACTCTGCGGCAAGTCTATATTGTTGCGTTAGGGAATCTACGGCTAGTTCTCTATCTTGACCTGGGTAAACTCCTACACCATCGACTAAATCTCCACATACTAGAAGATATTTAACTTTACTTGCCAATTCTCTAAAAGGCTCAGACCCTTCTAAGCCATTTAACCATCTTAGAAACTTTTCGAAGCATTTTTCCATGAAAAGCTTACTTCCAATGTGAATATCTGATGTTAAGACAGCATAAACTTCTTCATCACTTCTTCTAGCTTTATGATCTGGAATATCCGGAAATATGATATCATCTGCTAAAACGACGTCATCTGCCACCTTAATACCAGATACACAGATAACTTGATCCTGTAAGACCATGAGCGCTTTTTCGATCAATTTTCTATCCGAGTTTTCGGAGATTATGACTGTTATTGAAGATTCAAGATCTTCAAGTTGCATTCTAAACCCTTTTCGTTTAACTTTTTCAGTTACCATCCCTATGAACTTCACATGACTTTTTAAACTAGCTTTCAACACGTTGGATATTGTACTACTACCTCCAGCGTCGATTCTTCTCCGAAGTATTTTCTCGAGCTTCTTAAATCTACTTTTAAAATACTTATAGAAGTCGTCTACGCTATCACCGCCGTGGATCTTATCCGTAGGGTCGAATAAAACTTCAAGTTTAGGCTCCACTTCTTTAGCTGGCACATGCTTAACGGCGACGGATACTTCTACCTGTTCTCTCTTTATTTGGCAAAATTCTTCAACGTCTCTAAGGGTTATGATAAACTCTCCTCTCTCCACGGCTTTATTTAGAATCCTGCTTACAGTTGTATGTAGCATATCTTGGTCAAGTTTACTAAGCCTCTCTAAAGCCTTAGGCTCTATTTGTAAACCGCGTGCTACGATCATCCGAACGGCATCCTTTAATGTTTCAGAACCCATCTATACAATGAACATTTATTCGATAATTGGATTTTAACAGTTTTATTATTTTTTAGTTAATACGTCCATAGTTTACCGTGTGATATTTTAGAAATATGTTTAAGTCTATGTTTTCCATAAATCTTTTAGATTCGAGTGTCCCCCCTTTCTAAAACTAAAAATGTGAAGGAATGTAAAATATGCGGATTGAAGTCATCCCTAATATCAAGCTATTTAGGGGTCTGTGTAAGATGTATACGTGAAAACCCTGAAGAAAGCTTGAAAATAGCTTTAGATGCCCATAGGAAGTCTAGAGAACAGTACAAACTACCACCACAGCCATATAAAACACAAAATGGAGTCAGATGCGGCATATGTTCAAATGATTGTATTATAGGCAATGGTGAACTAGGTTTCTGTGGCTTAAGATGGAGTGAGAATGGATATTTAAAATCATATGTAGATAAGAATAAAGCACTATTGTACTATTACCTCGATCCACATGTGACAAACTGCTGTAGCACATGGTTCTGCCCAGCTGGAACGGGTGCGGGTTATCCAAAGTACGCGTATACTAAAGGGCCAGAATACAACTATTATAATCTAGCTATCTTCTTCTACGGATGCAACTTCAACTGCCTATTCTGTCAAAACTATTCGCATAAAAGGTTTGAAGAAGCGCGGATTATAACAGATAAAGAGCTAATTCAAGTAACGCTATCAAATACACGGATATCATGTTGGTGCTTTTTCGGCGGTTCACCAGAGCCACAACTACCTTTTGCTATAAACGCCTCCAAACATGTTCTTGAATATCTTCGCGGAGAGAGAATTCTGAGGATTTGTTTTGAATGGAATGGTTGTGGTAACAAAGTTCTAGTTAATGAAGCTGGTGAAATATCTTTCAAGACAGGTGGGAATATAAAATTCGACCTTAAAGCTTATTCTAACGCCTTAAGCGTTGCTTTAAGCGGTGTTTCAAATAGAAGGGCATTTGAAAATTTCGAGGCGCTTTATAATAGGTTTTACATGGAACGACCAGACATGCCTATTTTAACAGCTACAACTCTTCTCGTACCCGGTTATGTAGACGCAGAAGAAGTAGAAGGTATAGCTAGGTTTCTAGCAGACCTAAACCCTGAAATCCCATATTCTCTTCTCATTTTCCACCCTGACTATTTAATGAGAGATTTACCAGTCACCCCTATAGAGCAGGTCGTAGAATGTTATAGAGTGGCCAAAAAACGGCTTAAAAATGTCCACATTGGAAATTTACATCTAATAGGATTTTATTCAATGGAAGACTTTGAAAGTCTTTATGGTGGATTAAAATGACCTCGGAGGTTGAGAATGGTTGAATGATATTAATTCACTCGATGTTATTATCCCCCTGTATAGAAAGGAAACCTGTCTTATGGTAAGTTTAAGATCAAAGTCGTTTAAAGCAGCGGTGCAATCCACTGGTAAAACTATCTTAAACCCTCTTAAAGCGGCACTTCCAGCTGTATGTAGTACGCATATGTTTGCGACAACACCAGTCACAATAAGGTTTTCAACTCCTGCTTTAATGAGAATGTCTTCAAGCTTCGTATTGAAGAAAGCGTCGTAAGTCTCTTTTTTAACTACAAGTTCACCTGGGTTTGGCTTTAATTCGTCTATTATATCAGCACCTTGGGTTCCCGCGACGCAATGCTTTGGCCATATCCTAAATTCTGATGCGTTTTCCGGATGCCAATCTTGCGTAAAAATCACAGTTAACCCACTTGCTCTACACTTCTCTAAAAGAGCCTTTAAAGAAGTCACTATTCTTTCAGAGCCAGGTACGTATAGTCTGCCATTACTATAAATGAAATCCTTTTGCATATCTACTATTATGAGAGATGTTTTATTAGCCGTTAAAACGCAGGGCTCTACAGCAACCTCAAACATCGCTATAAACTTTAGAATCTCTGTATATATGCTTTCTGAGGGGGACTTCTATTTAAAAATTTGAATGTAAAAATATGTGGAACAACGTGAAGAATCCTCTCATCATTATGGCGACTTTAAAGGCGCCTTCATGGAAAAATTAAAGATTATTCGGATGGAGATTTTACTTCAAACGCTTTGTTATAGAATACATTTTCCAAACAGATACCTTTATTTGTCATTATCGATTTTAATCTATAAATGAGGTTGAGTTCCTGTGGAATTAAAGGGGGAGCCAAGTGGTAGAGCCATTTCAATAGCTGGAGTATTAATGCTCATATCACTTCTAATACCTTGGACTATGATAGTGGGTGTAACAAACTATTATGTCCGTGGTTCTTCTGTGGAAGAGACATTTGCAGTTTTAGAGTTTCCACTACTAGGCTACTTTTACTCCAATATGAATGGGGAGATTTCCCAAGGATGGATGGAAATATTCCCAGTTAGATCCATAGCGGCTCTAATGGTTCTTGTGAGTGGAGTGATATTACTAAAGGAGTCTAAACGTAGAGATATAGATATACGTTCAATTACGATCGCCATTACATTAGGCTTAGCCGCGCCTGCTATCTTCAGCAGTATCGATAGTGTTTACGTATCCTTCCCGCAAGCATCAAACCTTTCCCAGTCGTATTGGATAATTCCAATAGGCATAGTTTTACCCATAGTGGCAGGCGCTCTATCCGTCTACAATGTCCTTAAGAAATCGCTGTCAGTAAGTGTTACTACACCTACACGTGTAGAAGGAGTTTATACAGTCTTAAAGTGTCCATTCTGTGGGTATCGCATAACCGGAAACTATTTGTATTGTCCAAATTGCGGTGCTAGATTAACACGGATTTCTACGAATTGAAACTATGCTTTCTATCTTCTTTTTAGACTATATTATGGAAGTTTGCTTCTTCTTCTCCTCTTCTTCCTTCTTCCTTTTCATCTCTTTCTGCTCCCTTTCAAGCCACATCATGGTTATATCTCTATCATACTTAAGAAGCTCAAAACCTATATTCATAAGGTTTGTAACGATTTCCCGTACCAATTCGGGCTCCATCTTCTCCATTATTCCGTAATTCGTAAACCATTCGTCGAAGCCTTGAAGGCTCTGCTGGTAGGTAGCTATAAGTTGTCTACCAAACCTTATAACTTCTGCTTTATCTAACGTCTTAAGCTTCTCCTCAAGGTTCTTCTTCTCTTTAAGTAGATAATCTATATACCTGTAGAATGACATTAAGTCGCACCTGATAAGACTGAGGCGTTTGGTTCTACTTAAAGTTTAAGATATAAAATTTTTATGGTTGTTGACTCGTTCAATGGTTAAATCACCGTGAAAACGACAATCGTTTTTATACAGTCAGTTTATAAATCTATAGCTTAAAACCTTATCACTTCTCATCTAAAAACTTTAACATAAATAATTCCGATCCAACTTGATACTTTGATCTCATCCAAACTAGATATAGAGTCTTAAGAAGAAAGAGTTTTTACGTAGCTATTGAAAACAGTACTTACAGGGGGCCCGTCGTCTAGCACGGATAGGACACCCGCCTGCGGAGGAGAGCGTAGAAAGCGGGAAGTCCCGGGTTCGAGTCCCGGCGGGCCCATGGGTGTTAAGATGGATATCTTTGAACCGTATTTTAAAGCCGGAGAAATTGCTGAAAAGACTAGGGCATTCGCCACATCTATCGTTAAAATCGGAGCTAACGTTTTAGATATATGTGAGAAAATAGAGGGTTTTATAAAAAGTCGAGGCGGAGAACCTGCTTTTCCATGCAATATCTGCATAAACGAAATTGCAGCCCACTACACCGCGGATCGTATGGATGTGTTAAAAATTCCAGAACAGTCTTTAGTTAAAATAGATTTTGGTGTACACGTGGATGGTTACATAGTTGATACTGCTATTACAGTAGTTTTAGACGAAAGGTACCTCCTTCTTAAGGAGGTAGCTGAGGAAGCGTTGAGAAAAGCCTTAAAAAACATAAAGGCTTCGGTTAATGTATACGATATTGGTGAAGTTATTTCCAAAGTGGCTAACGCATACGGGTTAAAACCGATAAAAAACCTATCAGGTCATGAAATTGCCAGGTACAATTTACACGCGGGTATTTCAATACCAAACATTCCACTACGGGGTGGAAAATTCAAACTACATGGTGTTTATGCGATTGAACCGTTTATAACTGAGCATTGGGCCGATGGAACGGTCATCGAATCGGGTAAGCCGACGATATACAGATGCATATCCTATAAGAAGATCAAAGATGTTGAAGCCAATGCTTTTTTGAAAATACTGTGGGATAAATTTGACGGGTTACCTTTTGCTGAGAGATGGATATATGCCACGAAGCTTGAGTACAATGTCGAAAATACATGGTTTAAATTGAAAAATTCTCCATTCATAAAAATCTACAGACCGCTTGTAGAAGTCAGCAGAGGGTTCGTAGCTCAAGCCGAAGAAACAATATTAGTCGTAGAGGATGGTGTAATAGGGCTTACTGGCTTTATACTTTAACGTTTCCCCTTCTCAGAGTCAACCCTATAGATGGCAAGTATAACCATAGTTGAAGAGCAATGAGGACATTTATCACTTGAACCCAGCACGTAATCTCCAGCGACAAAACTCCTGGTGTTTGAAAATCCACATTTTAAACACTGTAACAGCGTTTGAACTTCATAGTTGAAAACCGTGGAGATTGAAGGCTTCCTCCGAATCATCCTAGCTAGAGTATACGTAGACACTATTAAGCCCATCAGACCAGCTATGGAGTAATGAATAGCCGTCCCCTCAAAGCCACGAGACCAAGCATTAACAGCTAAGAATAGGAAAAATATGCTGAGCGTAATTAAAGCCATCATTAGGAGGAATACGATAAGAAAACTCATGCTGTTTTTCATAGGCATATCATCCCCCTCCATACTATTGTCCTATACCTATAGTATTGCCTACCCCTACTAATACCACGGTATCTCCAATCTCAGTCTTTTCTCTTATAAGCCTTCTAATCCTATTGATAGCCTTCTCCACACCTACGTATATTTCCCATTTCATAGTAGAGAGTGCATCAGACATAGATTCTTTAACAACTACAGCATAAAGTGGCACATTGAACTTTTTAGCCGCTTCTTCTATCTTGAACTTGTCAACACCTATACCCCCGATAGCCGCACCCACTCCCTCAGCAACCTCGCCAACTTCTTCACCTTCGAGTTTTAGAGCCGCATCCACCATTATTACAGCGGCCACTCTTCTATTGTTTAAAATTTTCTCAACAGCTTCACCTGGTCTACCAACATTTCCACCTGGTCCAAGAGCCTTAACAACTATAAGATTCCTCCCCTCAAATTCAACTTCTGCTACTATGGTATCTTCCGATATGAGTGTTTTCTCAGCACCGTACATGAAACGTGCGGCTACGAGACTTCCAACACCATCCCCTATAGGTTGACCTGTACTAAAAGATTTAATGGCGTCTGTTAATGCTTCAGCTTCTTGGAGGACAGTCGGCATAAGCGCTTCTGCCTGATATATTAGGAAGAGGCTCATGGTTTTCTTACCTAAAAGATAATAGTGACGCATTATCCGGTATATCTGATCTAGGGAAATACCTATTTCAACGAGGTTTTCAAGATTTCTAAGCCTACTTTCATCAATATTTGGCACTATGCTTTTAAGCTCCCATCGGAATCTTCTCTCTCTTACATTAAGAAGATGGTCTATTTTACCGATGACTCCAAATGGGTCTATGGAAGTAGGAGGTATCCAAAAATATTCAAGCAATCTATCGACTGTGCTTTCTAAACCGGGGTCGTTATTAAAACGTCTTAATACATCCAATATCGCTTGTCTAGCATTATCTCTCATTCTCTTAATTCTATTAAGTCCAATTTCAACATTCTTAAGCATCATCCAAACCTGAAATCTTTGCCCGTAGAATATACTAAATAAAAATAACGCTATAAATATGGCTTGAAAAATAAGCCCTATTCTATCTCCCTCAGAAGATAAAACCTGGTGTAACACCATCTCTGGATTCATAAGCTGTTCCTAAACTATGAATAAACTCATTGAAATATAAACATTCACTGTGAGGTTGCCAGCATCCCCCTCCTCTCCTAGGGTCTCCCACTAGGGAGAAGGGAGACGTGGTGTGGTTTGACTTCCGTGTTCGGAATGGGAACGGGTCGGACCCACACCCTATGGCCGGCAACCGAATAGTGTTTTTAAATCTATCATATATAAACTTAACTGAAGACATATTGCGCAGTTTCTACTCCCTTCATTATCCCGTTTTTTAAATCGACCTTATCGATTAATTTCTTTACCGCTTTTTTGATGCAACTCCTTAAGCGAACTCCATCCCCCACTCTGTTTGGCAAGTATAATTGAAATCGCTTCTCTTAGAGTAAGCGTTTTGGGTTCTTCCCCAGTTGCAATTTTAATCAAGTTTTTGGCAGCTTTTGAAACTCTATCGCAAAATGTTGAGTCGACCTGATCTGCTAAATGGGCTATTAATGCCTCGATTGTTTTTGGGCTCATTGGACCATATTGTCCATGAATCGCCAGAACCGCATGGATGACTTCTAGCGGAAAACCGCGTCTTATAAGCTCTGAAACCACAAGTGTATGGTGATCTATTCTTTCACCTAGTTGACTTAAACCTGTAGGCGAAGTCTCATCGTAAACAGCAGTCTTATATATGTCATGTATTAGAGTCGCTGCTAAGATATAGTCGCCATTAACTTTGAAACCATATACTTCTTCAAGTGTCTGACATATTGCTAGACCTATTTTGCTACATGAAATAGTATGATCTAACAGTCCACCTTTATACGAATGGTGAAATCCTATGGAGCCTAGCCCATGCTCAAACACTATCGGCGTTAATTGTCCCTCTGCAAGCTTAAAACTCGGATTTTTAAATAGGTCTAATACAAGCGCTCTTAGCTTCTCATCACATATCATATTTATGAGCTTTAAAAGCTCTTCATTGAGCTCGGTCAAAATCTACCCCCCCATTACTAGTATTTTCTTTTTAAGTTTAAACTTAGCCTATATTCCTCTATCTTCCAAATCTTCGCTGTCTACTCTGGTAAACTCTAATAGCTCTAAGCAAGTCTATTTCACGAAACTCAGGCCAGTAGACTTCTAGAAAACAAAGCTCACTATATGCACTTTGCCACAGTAGAAAACCGCTTAATCTCTCCTCACCGCTTGTCCTTATTATCAAGTCTGGCTCTGGATTCGGTAGGTAGGCTGTATATAGGAATTTCTGTAGAAGCTCTTCATCTATTTCTTCAGGTTTAAGGGAGCCTGTTTCTACCAATTTGGCTATTTTCCTAACTGCGTCTACGATTTCCCTTCTTCCACCATATGCTAGTGCTATGTTAAGCCAACGTTCTTCATAGTTTGCTGTCTTCGATTCTATTTCGTCAATCAGCTCTTTAAGCTCTTCAGGTAACAGTTCTAGTGCACCTATGAACTTGACTTTAACGTGGTAGTCGTGTATTTCACGAACAGATAGAAGTTTAACCAATTTCTCTTGAAATAGCTTAAATAACTCTTCGATTTCGCGTTGAGGTCTCTTAAAGTTCTCAGTTGAAAATGCATAAAGTGTAACTGTTTTAACTCCAAGGTTAAGACACCATTTAAGGACTTCTTCAACTTTTTCCGCGCCGAATTTATGCCCTAACCATGGAGGGTAACCATGTTTATAAGCCCAGCGCCTATTACCGTCGAGAATTATCCCAACATGGCTTGGAATACTGCCATTTTTAACTTCTCTCTTTAACCACCATAAGTAAAACCGGTAGACTCCAAATATCTTAAGTAGGCTTCTAATCAAGGTCATGGAGTTTAAGTAAACTATACCATTGAACTATAATATATTGTTTTTTGCCAAACACACTTCTACAGCGTCACCAACCTTCAATTTAAAGAATCTGCTTCCATCGCCTAAATTCACAGCCAACTCAAGCCTCTTAAAACTATTGATTATCGCCAGTGGGGCTCCTGGCTCAATAGCTCCATAGGCGTCTACAAATCTAACTTTGAAATTATTGTGGGCGGTTCTGATGAGTAGGAGGTCCCCAATTTTAATATTTAAAGACTTAACAGTTAAGTCATCTATGTTTGTCACAACATTTCCAAAACTGTCTATGTAAAGGACTTCCCCCATAATACATCCATCTAACACATTAGGTTTTGGCAGAGTAAATTTAACATAACGCTCATATGGTCTTCCAAATAGATCTGGAGTTTCACCCTTAGATATTCTAGCTGCTACTGGGGCGAAAACATCTCTACCATGAAAAGTATGAGAGACATAACCATTAGAAACTTTACGGATATCTACTTCATATACTTCTCTTAAACCGAGTTTTTCAGCAGCTGGTATTAAAAGACCATTGTCGGGTCCTATAAGATAACCTTTACAGCATTTTATGATAATCGGCTTTCTAACGGTTCCAACACCAGGGTCTACCACGGCTACGTGGATACTATCCTCTGGGAAATAGTCGACGGCGTAAGCAAGTATGAATGCCCCCATTCTAACGTTAAACCTTTCTATTGAGTGGGAAATATCGACTATCGTCGCCTCTGGATTTATACTCAATATTACCCCTTTCATGATTGATGGATATGGATCTGATAATCCAAAATCCGTTAGAAGTGTTATGACTTTTCGCATACAAGATTTTTTTGGAAAAACCGTCTTAAAAATAAAGCTGATAATACTCTTGTAGTGCTATAAGTATTATATAACTCCAAGATTACTGTCCTTCAAATGTATTGAAACTATTAAACTTCATGTGATTTTAAACGTTTATTCTACAGTTTCCTTTAAACAATTCATTAAAGAACGTTTTGTCCCGGTCTATTTACGAGGCGTTTAAAATGTCCATGAAGAAGTGGGATAAAGGCGGAAGGATATTCGACAGAACCCCTCTAAAGCAGAGGCTTACAATGGCTATTCATAGGCTTAAAGTACAATATTCGAGAGTTGAAGGGGCAGCTATGAGAATGGAGCGTCATGAGAAAGAGCTCTTTGAAAAGTGTGTTAGTGCTCATATGAAAGGTGATTCTGCTAGAGCAGCCCTTTATGCTAATGAATGTGCAGAAGCACGTAAAATGGCTAAAGTAGTCTTAGGTGCACAGTTGGCTCTCGAAAAAGCTCTACTGAGGTTAGAGACTGTCCATCAGCTTGGTGAAACAGCAGCCGCTATAATGCCTGTAGCTGGCATACTTAAGGCTATTCAGAAAGACCTAGCTGGTGTAATTCCCGAAGTCAGTTATGAAATAGGAGCTATAAGTGATGAAATCGGTAAGATGGTTGTTGAAGTCGGTGAAGCAACTGGCATGAGTGTTGATATGGAGGCGGCTAATGAAGAAGCTAGGAAGATACTTGAGGAAGCTGCAGCCGTAGCTGAACATAGACTTAAAGAGAAGCTCCCAGAGCTTCCAACACTGCCGACTCCAGATACATCTACAACTACTGCTCCTCGCTAAATCTTTAAGTTTTAAATCCTCTATATTTTTTAGCAGGTAGAATTGGAGCTAAATAGAAAGTACAATGCTCTAGTATCTGAATTAAAAGAGCTCTCTAATAATCGTAGGAATTTGTTGGAGCATATTAAGCAGATTAAAGAGAAACGTAATAAATTGAACGCTGAAATCAAAGAAGCTATTGTAAAAATTAAAATGCTTAGATTAGAATATAAAAACTTAAGTTTAGAAATTTTCAATTTGAAAGATGAATTAAATTCTGAGTATTCTAAACTCAGAGAAACTAGACAACTTATAAGCGAAGTCAAACTCAAAATTAAAGGTTCTAACGTTCCACTGAAAGAGCTTAGGAGACGTATTTCTAGTCTGGAGTGGAAACTTCAGACTTCTCCTACGGATCTAAGGTTTGAGAAGAAGATTGCAAGCGAAGTTGCTAAACTGGAAAAGGAAGTGAAACATCAAGAGGAAATATTAGAACTTAAGAACGACCTCATGGAGCTTAAGGCATCTAAAGAAGCGATTAAAATCAAAATAAAGACTATCAAAAGTAGAATTGAAGAGATAAATGATAAAAGGGAGGCAATTAAAAAGGCTATCGTTCAACTTGATGAAATGGTTAAATCGTTAAGAAGGGAAGCCGCTGGCTACCATAGAGAGCTTCTCCAAAAGATAAATGAAGTAGAAGAATTGAGAGTCAAAGAAAAAGCAATATCAGAAGAACTTAAAAAATTAGAAACAGAAGAGAAAAAGAAAATTGAAGAAGAAGCTAAATCATTTTTGATGAAGAATGCCAATATTATTTTAGATAAACTTAGAAAAGGAGAGCGCATTACAGCTGAGGATCTTAAAATCTTAGCTGAAGCTGAAGACATGGGGGTAATTTAATGGACGAAATCAAAAAAGAGTCGATGAGAATTCTTGTTTTATGCATAGATAAAGATGACGATCTGGGTGTTAAAGCGGGTGTAAAATCTCCGGTTATTGGGAAAGAGAAAGTCCTTGAGGCTGCTTTAAAGCTTATAATTAATGATCCTGAGGAAGCGGATGCAAACGCTATGTTTGAAGCTGTACGTATAATGGACAATTTAAAATCTAAAGATAAATCAAGTGATTATGAAGTGGCGGTTTTAACTGGTTCCAAGAATGGTGGGATTGAGGCGGATAGAAAGATATCCGAGTCTCTAAGAGAAACGCTTAAGATATATCCTGCTGACGCAGCAATACTGGTCTCAGACGGATATACTGACCAGGAGATTTCACCGATAATACAATCTCAGATTCCGATAATTTCTGTTAGGAGGTTTGCGGTTAAACATAGCGAATCCATTGAAACTAGCTGGTACATATTAACAAGGTATTTAACTATGCTAATTCAAGACCCCAGGTATACTAAATGGACGCTTGGAATACCGGGTTTAGTAGTTTTATCATTTTCGATCTTATATATGTTAACCCTCTTGTATCCTGAGATCCCCCTCATACCCTACACATTTACTGTGATACTCATGATTGCGGGTTTAACGTTATTCATTAAAGGGTTTGGTATAGATAAGTCTGTAAGTTACATAGTGTCGGAAGTCTCATCAAAGCCATCGATTCTCATAAGGGTTTTCGGATACGTAGTATGCATAATAATGTGTGGACTTGGTTTTTCACAAGGCTTTTCATCCGTTATAGCAAACGTTCCTATGGAGAAACTTGCGGATCTTCAGAGTTTCATAAACCACTTTAATGTAATACTTGCAAGCTTCATTGAAGGTGTCTTAGGCTTCTTCCTGGCGGGCTTTTCAACTTTAATAATCAGTAAAGCTATTTATGACTACATAAACAAAAGCTTGAAATTCCTAGGAGACATCGTAGGAATTATCTCGGTAGTTATGATATTTGGAACGATAGCTAACTCGATACCCCTCATCAAGACGCCACCCACATCCGTACTGCATCCAGCGACTATAGCCTTCTTCTTCTGGGTAATACTAGCAACGGTTCTTATAGTGACTTCCACTCTTGTGGCTCATAAATTTAGAGATAGACTTTTAAAGATCTGGAGAGTTGAGGAGACTTGAAGAGTATACGCCACGGGATAATTCTAGGTTCTGGTTTTGAGAGTGATTTAAAGGTCTTGGAAACTATTGAAGTTGAAACACCGTTTAACTTTAAGAAGGTTATCGTTTTTAGAGTTGCCATAGGTGATGTCGAGACTTTAGTCGTTTTAAGACATGGTATTAGTCATGAAAACCCACCGCATATGGTAGAATATAGAGCTAACTTATGGTCTTTGAAAGAACTTGGAGTTAATAGGTTGCTTGCCGTTAACACAGTAGGCGCTATAAATCCAATTATGAAACCGGGGGATTTTGCAGTTCCACACAATCTAATAGACTTCACTAAGCGTAGATGTTATACATTCTACGACACTCAACCAGTGGTCCACATAGATTTTACAAGGCCATATTGTGAAGAGCTTAGACATTTTCTATTAAAATCGGCGTGTAAACTGGGTGAAATTGTATGGGATAAGTCTACTTATGTATGTACGGAAGGTCCTCGATTTGAAACAGTTGCAGAAATAAGAATGTTCAGAGTTCTAGGTGCGGATGTCGTAGGTATGACTGGCTGTCCTGAAGCAGCTCTAGCTAGAGAACTTGGATTATGCTATGCTTCTCTATGTATAATATCGAATATGGCAGCTGGTATGCAAAGTCGAATAACGAGCAAAGAGGTCTCGGACATAGCTCTTAGAAAAAGAGAAGTAACCATGAGAATCCTTGAAGAAACCATAAAAAGCCTGCCTTCAGATAGAAGTTGCTCCTGCTCAATTCTGACGGATTCAGAATTTAAAGTCCAGTATAAAGCATCATAAGGAAGACTTTTACTTACGTTAATGTAAGTCTTATCCCCGATACGATAAATTCGACGGCGACAGCCACCAATAGGAAGCCAGTCACTCTTGAAACAGTCTCACGCCAAAAATCTCCAACAACTCTATCAATATACTCAGAGCATAAAAGTATAAGCCAGCTAGCGGTAAGGGAAATCGTAGCTGCTATTATGGTTATTATGTACCCATATTCCTGAGTGAAAATCATAGTTGAAACTATGACACCTGGTCCAGTAAGTAGAGGTGTACCTATAAGTGAAATAGCAGGTGAATAATCCTCCCCTTCAACTTTAATGAATGAAGTGCCAAGTATGAGTTCAATTCCTAAGATTGTTAAAACAACTCCTCCGGCTATTTTTAAGGAGAAAAAGCTTATGCTAAAAATATTCATGATTTCACGACCTAAGAATAGGAAAGTAAATAGCGTTACAGATGCAACCCCAATTGCTTGAGAAGCGGGCTTTAACTTCCTTCTAGTATTCCGCGTTACAGCTAGGAAAACTGGTATGCTTGAGAAGGGGCTCATTATTATAAACAGAGATATAGCTGCTTTGAAGATCTCTTCTATCATCTTGCTGTTAAGCCACGTAGTTAAATTTAACGATTACTTCAGTCAACCCGTTTCGCTCAACTTGGTAATAACTGCTCTTACTTATCGGATGTCAACACTTTACATCTGTCTTTAAGCACTAAAACCGTATCTTCCACTCTACAACCAAACTTATTCTTGAAGTAAATGCCAGGCTCTATCGTTACCACTTCATTTTCCATCAATATATCTTCGCTAAGTGGATTAAGAGATGGTGGCTCATGTATATCCAGACCTACACCATGTCCAAGACTGTGGATGAAAAGTTCACCGTAGCCTTTACTGTCGAGAAATTCTCTCACAACTCTATCTACGTCTCTACATTGAATGCCTGCCTTTACGCAATTTAACGCTAATCCCTGGGCGTTGGTTACATCTTCAAGGACGGTCTCATATTCTGGGTTTCGACCAACTATGAAACTTCTAGTCATATCTACACAGTATCCTTCATATTTTACTCCTAAATCTATCGTCACAGGTTCGCATTCTGAGATGGTTTTTAAAGATGGTTTACCATGTGGATAGGATGATTTAAACCCTGAAACAATTATCACTGGAAATGCATATTCGAGCCCACGTTCTCGTATGAATATATCCGCCTCTTTCGCAAGGTCGTTTTCTCTTATTCCAGGTTTAATATGTGCCATTAAAATTTCCATAAGTTCTCCAGTCAATTCAGCTGCTCTACGTATATATTCAACCTCCGTCTCGTCCTTCCTTCTCCTAAGATGGGAGATATATCTTGAACCATCTCTAAGCTTAAAACCCAAGGCTTCCAAACTTAAATAGTCTGAAACTGATAAATCGTCGTAAAATATCGACTTAGGTCTAAGTTCTTTCAAAACATTTAAACTGAAATTCTTCATAGATTCGCTCAATGGTACTCGTTGAATATGCACCCCCTTAGCAACATCTTCTGCCTCTTCAAAACTTAAAGCAGAGACTATTAGAATCGGCTCATCATCCTGCGATATGAAGAGTTTCCCCCCTTCAAAACCAGTTAAGTACAAGACGTTTTTAGGATCAGTTATCATAAATAAATCTGTATTTTCATCCGTTAGGATCTTTTTAACACATTCGACTCTATGTAGGTAATGCATAGTAAAGAAGAAGGCAAAGCTCAGGTAAATGTTTTGCTATTCAATAGGTTGATTTATACTGATAACTGTGCATTAAACATACAGAGCACTATTTTCAACATTGTTGGGTAGGGAAAAGGTTATACTAACATGTGAGCTTACTATTCCATAGAATAGAGGCGGCTAGAATGGCAATGGAATCCAATGAAGAGATATCGTACATCTACAATAGACTCGTAAAACTTGTTGAAGGCTTCAGTTTTCCAGATGGGAGTAAATTGGAGGCCTTGAAGGAATTTTTAAGAAACTCCAGAAGAATAATATGCGTTGGGGTCGGTAGATCTGGCGGAAATGCTGAAGTTTTTACCAGGTTCTTAAGAAATTTAGGCTTTGAACAAGTCTATGGACCTGACGATATCCCATATGTACTGAGGAGTGAAGATGTTCTCATAGCCTTTTCAGGAAGTGGTGTAACTACGTATACACTTGAAACGGCTAGAATAGCCCACGATGCTAATGCTAAGATTGTATCTATAACATCAAACGTCGAAAGTCCTCTAGCAGAGCTATCTGACTTAATAGTCGAAATACCCGGTAAAGAGGTTTTAAACTACCACATGGAAGACTACTATGTTAGACAGTTGATCGGCGTCCAATATGCTCCTCTAACACCAATGGGAACACTATACGAGCTTAGGACGATGCTTTTTTCACTGAGTTTTGTAGGGTCATTTATCGAAAGCGATTCTTATACATGGTTTAAGAAACTGATGGAGGGTTTAAAGAGCTATACGCCATCTCAGAGCGATTTCAAATCATTGTATTACTCTCTACCTAAGCCTAGATCTCCTCTAAATCCTCTGACTGGTAAAACTGTGGTTGTTGGAGAAGGCTTCTCTGGAATAGTTGGCTCCTTTTTCGTAACAAGGCTTAGACATTGCTGTAGGCCAAATGAAGACCGTGAATGCTATTTTTGGAAAGATAAAGGTAGTGTATCGGTTGGACCTAGAGACACGGTTTTGATAATTTCTGGGTCTGGTAGCTATATTCCGTCTCTTATGGCGGAAAAAGCTAAAAGTAAAGGTGCTAGAGTCGTCTCAATAACATCTTATGCTGAGAGTCAATTAGCATCAAATAGCAATTCTGTAATAGTAATACCCGGTAGGGTAATCTATAAGATTAAAGGACTTAGAAGTAGCTACCTTCCTAAGAATCCTCTTGAATCGATATTTGAGCTTAGAACGCTCTTCTTCCTAGAGAGTTTTATCTACCTATTAGCCGTCAGAGAAGGTATAACAGAGGTGGATATGTTACGAAGGCACTCTGATTTTACATAAGCCATTCTTTACTAAAATCTACGTGTCTACTGCTTTATGATGAGCTGAAATGATGACCGTTGAGAATGAGAGAAAGCTTAAAGTTTATTATATAAAACAATATAAGGACTTCAAATCCTTGTATACCTATCTAGAAGCAGTTTCCAACATAGATATAGTTAGATTATTGCTTAACAGTCATCAGCTGAATAGACTGTTAAGCATTAGAATTGAGTAGCTGAATAGAGCGTGCTCTATTCAGCTGGAATTTAATTGGTGTTTAGCCTTAGAATTGAGTGGAAGAGTTAGTCTTTATCCATGAAGTTTTCAGCCTTCGGGGGTTCTGGAGGTAATCCCTTACGCTTTCGTATTTCACTTACGAGTTGAGACAGCATAGATGATGGCACTGGAGCCCATCTTGAAAATGGTAGGCTCCAAAAAGCCCTACCAGATGTTGCCGATCTTATAACATTCGCTAAGTCGAATGTTTCAGCAGCAGGTATTTCTCCTTCAACTTGAATAACGTATTCTTTTTGATCTATTGTTAAAATGCGTCCCCTTCTAGATGTAATGATTTTTGTAAGAGCGCCAACCATTTCAGTCGGAGCCCTACTCACAAGCTTCATTATAGGTTCAAGTAGGATTGGATCTGCCGATAGAAGGCATGCATAGATCGCCCTACGAACCATTGGTATTATTTGAGCTGGGCCTCTGTGTGCAGGGTCGGAGTGTAATTCAGCGTTTTCAAGGTTAACCTTTACACCTCTAACATACTCTCTCGTAAGCGGCCCATCGTCCATAGCTGAGAGGAACCCTGAAACTATATAATCCTTAACTTCGTTAAGGTACTGGATACCTTTAGTCCTATCCACTAAAATACATCCATGTTGGTCTATGCTCCAAACGTTTCTAGCTTCTTCAGCAGGCCATCCATGCTCTCTAAGAATGTTAGCTATTGTCCTTCGATCTAAGGAATCATTAAGTTGACCTGAGGTTATAAGCTCTACTATCTCAGGGTCTAGTGGTTCAACGCTTATGAATGCTCTATTATGTTTGTTTGGAGATTTAGCCATAAATGGTCCCGCCGCGCTCCTGATGCTCTCTCTATATATAACTGTTGGTGGAGATGTTACGATTTCTAAACCGGTTTTACCTATTAGAGTTAAAGCTATTTCCAGATGTACTTGTCCAATTCCTGAGAGTAGGTACTCTCCACTTTCTTGGTCGATCTTGATTACGTAGTTTGGATCTTCTATTGTAAGTCTATTCAATATATCAACTAGTTTAGGTAAATCTCTACTATATTTAGGCTCTATCGCTATAGTTACAACAGGCTCGGTCACATATTTGACGGCTTCAAATGGCACAATATCCTGCACAGATGAGATTGTTTCACCTGCCCTAGCCTTATCAAGTCCTAGTAGAGCTGGTATGTTTCCAGCCGATAGACTGCCGACGATTTCTCTATTGGGTCCCATGTATATACAGACCTGTTGAACCCTACTGTAGGATTTAGCGCCTATCAGATAAATGTTATCACCTGAATTTATGGTCCCTGAAAATAATCTACCAGTAGCAACTATACCTGCTTGCGGGTCGACAGTTATATTGGAGACGCACATGACTACGGGGCCACTGTCATCACATTCTAGCATAGCCTTACCGACATCAGAAGATAGATCGCCTCTCCAAATCTTAGGTATTCTATACTTTTGAGCAACATGGGGTGGGGGGAGATGCTCGATAACCATTTCTAATATTGCTTCATGGAGTGGAACTGCTTTCACCAAATGATCTATGTTGCCCTCTTGATAAGCCGCTACAACATCGGAGAATTTTACGCCTTTCCTCTGGGCAGTTTTAAGTGTAAACCCCCACTTGTACTTTGCAGAGCCTAATGCTACGCTGTTGTTTGTGAAGCTAACTTTCCAAGTGTTTCTATACTCTGGTTCGGCATACATTTCGATTAAACTGTTAAAATCCTTGACTATCTTAACAATTGTTTCTTGTATTTTCTGCGGTGAGAGCTTGAGTTCGTTGATCAACCTATCGATCTTATTGATGTATAGTACTGGTTTAACACGCTCTTCTAAAGCCTGTCTCGTTACAGTTTCTGTTTGTGTCATCACACCTTCAACAGCATCTACGACAACAACAGCCCCATCTATTGCCCGTAGAGACCTTGTAACTTTCCCTGTAAAGTCTATGTGTCCAGGGGTATCTATTAAATTTATGACGTACGGTTTATTTTCATATTCATAGTAGAGGCTCACGTTAGCGGCTTTAATAGTCATTTGTCTCTGCTGTTCCTCCTCCATGTAGTCTAATGCTAAGGCCTGACCAGCTACTGATGGTGAAAGCAGTCCGCAGGCAGCGAGAAGACTATCAGACATGGTGGTTTTACCGTGATCTACGTGAGCTATAATACCTATATTTTTCGGGCTTAAGGTTCTAGCCTTAAGCCTTTCGAATAAGCTCCTTATCCTTAATTATCCTAAGGATTTCAGCCGTCGTCTTATACCTAGGCATTTCCATCCCCCCTAAGCAGGAAACTATCCTGCTTTCAATCTTATTAACCTTTACATTTTATGAGAGTTGGACAGAGTTCTAGCTTTACGTGCCAACTCTCTTTCTCTTCTACAGTTTCTAAATGTTACTATTAGTGCAGGAATCACCGTATGTCTACGTTCCTATACTGTGCGTTTACAGAAACACGGCTCACGGAAGGTTTTCCACGAGATCTACATTTAAATTCTTTTCTAAACCCTCTTCGCAGAGAACATAAAATAAAAATACGCTAGTGTATAAAAGCTGTGAAAAACTAAAAACATTATCATAAAATCCTACTTACTCCTCTTTTCAAGAAGTTCCTGTAGAATTTCTTTAGCTTTATCGACTCTTATAATCCTCTCTTTCACCATCCTGTCTGCCACTTCATCTATCAACTCACCTGTGGCGCCAGCCATTATAGCTATATTTCTAGCATGAAGCTTCATATGTCCCCTTTGAATACCTTCCGTAGCCAATGCTTTTAACGCCGCGAGATTTTGCGCCAATCCTACAGAGGCCATAACTTCGGCTAATTCACAAGCAGATTTTACGCCTAAAATCTTCAAACAAACCCTCGCTAGAGGGTTAGATCTAGTAGCCCCGCCTATTATTCCAACGGCTAGGGGCAACTCTATCGTACCTACCAAATCACCATCATTGTTTACTTCCCAAGTTGTAAGCGGCTGGTATTTGCCTGTTCTGGCAGCATATGCATGGGCGCCAGCTTCTAAGGCCCTAGTGTCATTACCCGTAGCAAGTGCCACTGCGATTATACCATTCATAATTCCCTTGTTGTGTGTTGCGCATCTAAACGGGTCGGATTTAGCAAAGTGATACGCATATAAGATTCCTTCGACGACCTCTTCACCACCTAATTCTCCTTTATCGAATACCGCTTTGGCTCTTGCAAGCCGATAAACGGCCAGGTTTGAAATAATACGCAGATAAACTTTTCCTCCAGTAAGCTTCTCTATTAATGGTGCGACAGCTTCAGCCATTGTATTGACAGCGTTGGCACCCATAGCATCTCTAACGTCTACAAGAAGATGTGTAATGACCATAGGTCCCAAGTCGGATTCGACGACTCTAACTTCTAAATCTTTAGCGCCACCACCCAATTTAACTAGCACTGGGTCTTGTTCGTTAGCTTTACTTAGAATTTCTTCCTTATGGACTAGAATAGTGTACTTGGCTCCATATGGGTCTGGAACTTTAACGAGTTGTATTTGACCAATCATTATAGGTGGTGTAGTAGAAGCTTGAAAGCCTCCCTTGGCTCTGGCTATTTTAGCGGCATTACTTGCTGCTGCTACAACACTCGGCTCTTCTATAGCCATAGGCACTAAGTAGTCTCTTCCGTTTATAAGAAAATTTAAAGCAACGCCTAACGGTATATGCATCACACCTATGACATTTTCAATCATCCTATCAGCTAAACCGAGTTCTAGACTGCCAGTATCTCTAAGTAAGTTACATTCCTCCTCTGTTAAATCTGCAAATTCAGCTACTATCCGTAGCCTATCTTCCAAGCTTAATTTGTAAAATCCAGCTATACGGGATGTTTTTTCCAAGTGGTCACCTACACTATAGTAGTACGTGTAAAGAATAAGTCTTACTGTATAGAAAACAATTTTAAACTGGTTATGTATATGAAATTTCTTTCAGAGTGATTGTTTAAATCATCTTAGGCGGTGGTTAGTCTGGTTAAAATGGTACTTGTATCCGGTAGAAGTCTTGAACAGGGATTGGGAAAGGAGACGGGTAAATTTTCAAAACGCTATGTGAATGCTACAGCGGTATGTCAAATGGACCCTGAGGATATGAGTAGACTTAACATAGTTGAAGGAGATAACGTTAGGATAAGTTCCCAACATGGAAGCATTATAGTTCAAGCGGTGAAATCTAGGTATGCTCCTCATCCAGGGATAATTTTCATGGCATACGGTCCTTGCGTTAATAGTTTAACAAGCCCTAATACACATGGAACTGGAATGCCTAGCTTCAAAGGGTTAGAAGTTGAAGTTGAACCTGTTAAAGCAAGTGGTCAATCCAAGGAGGGCTGAAAGTTGGAGGTCTTTAAAAACGTGTTATGTCCTTTTTGCGGATGCTGTTGCGACGATTTAGAGGTCGAGGTCGAATCTAATAAAATAATAAACGTTAGGAATGCATGCGCACTTGGTCGTGGTAAATTCTTAAGTGTAAGTGAAAATAGACTTCTAAAACCACGGGTTAAAGTTAACGGAGAGTCTGTAGAGACAGGTCTAGAAAAGGCAATCGAAAAAACCGTGGAAATGGTTAAAAGTTCCAACTACCCTGTCTTCTATGGGTTTGGATGTACCAGTTGTGAAGCAATAAAGCTATGCTTAGAAATGGCCGATTTATCCGGTGGTCTTGCAGACAACATATCTGTCGTATGTCATGGCCCAACGATTCTAGGCCTTCAAGATATGGGAATCCCTTCAGCGACGCTGGGACAAGTTAGACATAGAGCGGACCTAATACTGTACTGGGGTTGCAATCCTTTGGAAGCTCATCCTAGGCATATGATGCGCTACGGTCCTCTATCTACTGGTAGATTTGTAACTGGTAGAAAAGACAGACGTATGGTGGTTGTAGATGTTAGGAAAACGCCCACGGCCGCAATGGCGGATATGTTTATCCAAGTTAGACCAAATACTGACTTTGAAATTTTAACAGCTTTAAGAGCATTGATAAACGATTTAGATTTAGAAGTTGAAGAAGTTGGCGGTGTTGCAGTGGCAAAGCTTGAGGAATTAGCCGATATAATGGTTAACGCAAGATTTGGAGCATTATTCTTCGGCTTAGGTCTTACGATGAGCTATGGAAAAGAACATAACATCGAGGCTGCTATAGCTCTTACTAGAGACCTGAATAAGAAAACAAAGTTTGTAATGATTCCTATGAGAGGTCACTTCAATGTAACTGGAGCCAATGAAGTCTTCACTTGGCAAACTGGGTATCCTTTCTGCGTAGACTTCTCAATGGGTTATCCAAGGTATAACCCCGGAGAAACATCAGCTGTGGATGTATTAGCCAGAGGTGAATGCGATCTACTTTTTGTCGTAGGCGCTGATCCATGTAGCCATCTGCCATATTCCATCGTTGAAAAGCTTAAAAACGTAAAGCTCATCGTTTTAGATCCGAGTATAACACCGACAGTTAAAATGGCTGACGTTGCGATACCAGTTGCTTATGTTGGAATTGAAACTGCTGGAACGGCTTATAGAATGGATGGTGTTCCTATACAACTCAAGAAGATTATCGAACCTCCTCCTGGAATTTTATCAGACGTTGAGATTTTAACCCATATACTTAGGAGGTTGAGATAGATGTCTGGAAAACTGCTGATAAAAAATGGTCTTGTTTTTGATCCGATAAATGGCATTGATGGTGAAATTATCGATATTGCCGTGGAAAATGGCAAAATAGTAGAAGACGTTAAAGGGACCGATGTTAAGGTCATAAATGCGACTGGTATGGTTGTAATGCCTGGAGGAGTAGATATACACAGTCATGTAGCAGGTTCAAAGGTCAATTCGGGTAGAGCTCTAAGGCCTGAAGACCATTATAAAGACTATGAGCTACGTAAACCCGGTTTGAGGTCGGGTGTAGGATATACAGTCCCCTCGACTTTCGTAACTGGCTACCGTTACGCCAGAATGGGTTACACCATGGTTATAGAACCCGCAACTCCAATGCTTAAACAGAAGCATACAATTGAGGAGCTTAATGATATTCCCATAGTAGATAAAGCTTCTTTCCCCCTTGTAGGAGATTGCTGGTTTATAATGGAGTATCTTGAAAAAGGCATGATTAAAGAATGTGCGGCTTATACAGCTTGGCTTTTAAAGTCTTTAAAAGGATATGCTTTAAAAATTGTGAACCCCGGTGGTTTAGAGTCGTGGGGATGGGGAAGAAACGTCAGAAGCCTAGATGATAACGTACTTGGGTTTAATTTGACGCCGAGGGAGATCTTAAGGGGATTGTGTAAGGTTAATCTGATGATAAACGCTCCCCATCCTATACATGTACACGCCAATAGGCTTGGACAGCCTGGAAATTATAAAACTCTCATAGAGACTATGGATTGTGTTAGAGACTTATATGATGGATCCAAACCGATTATATACTTGACTCACTGCCAGTTTAACTCTTATGCTGGTGAAAGTTGGATTGAATTATATTCAGGAGCGCCGGAAGTAGCCGACTACGTAAACAAGCATTCTCACGTAGTTATAGATATAGGCCAGGTCATATTCTCCAATGCTACGACAATGACTGCAGATGGCCCATTCCAATTTCAACTTCACCTTTTAACGGACTATAAATGGGTTAATGCAGATGTAGAATGTGAAACTTCAGCTGGAGTCGTACCATTTAGATATAAGAAGCGAAACTACGTACATGCAATTCAATGGATCACAGGGCTTGAGCTTGCTCTATTAATTAAAGACCCATGGAGGGTTTTCCTCACAACAGACCATCCGAATGCTGGGCCATTCACTGAATACCCAAGGGTTATGGCCTGGCTTATAAGCCGTAAGGCTAGAGAAGCCACCATGAAAAAAGTGAATCCTAGGGCCTTGAGGAGAACATTACTCAACAGTATTGACAGAGAATACAGCCTCTATGAGATAGCCATAATTACTAGAGCTGGCACTGCTAAGATTTTAGGTTTAAGCTCAAAGGGGCACCTCGGAGTTGGAGCTGATGCAGATATAGCGATATACAACTTTAATCCGCGTAATATTGACCTATCTAGAGACTACAAGTTGATTAGAAAGGCGTTTAGAAAAGCTGCATATACGATAAAAGCTGGGAATATAGTTTGTGTAAACGGTGAAGTAGTTAAAAGTGTTGATGGAGCGATTTTCTGGGTTAACCCATCAATTTCAAAAGACCTTGAAGATTCAGTTGTTTCAGATATCCGTAGAAGATTTAGAGATTATTATACCGTTGAATTTGAAAACTATATTACCGATGAAAGTCTCCTCGTTAATTCTCATCCATTAAGCATTAAGGGAGGTATTTAATTTGAAAATCTATCAGTTAACCCCAGCTTACGATTTTAAGCTTCCAATATTAGCGGATAATTTAAAACCTGAATTATTTGAAGAGAAGCAATTGTCGGAGGTCTTAAACGTTGAAGTCTACGAGGGAAATAAAAGGAAGCGTTTGGAAGAGCTGTTTAAGATAAAGGAAGTTGGAGAGGCTGAAGAAACTACGCTTGAATTTATCGGAGACTTCTCAAAAGTTAGGAGAATCGGTAGAGAGATGAGCCGCGGTATAATACGAATTAAAGGAATAGCAGGCATAGGATTTGGTGAAGCCATGAGAGGTGGTAAGATTATAATAGAAGGCTCCGCTGGACCATGGTTAGGGGCTAAAATGAAAGGCGGCTCTATAGAGGTCTACGGTGATGTGGGAGACTTTCTAGGAGGGGCTTATAGAGGTGAAAACTTCGGCATGAGGGGAGGAACTATAGTGGTTCACGGTAAAACTGGTTGGAATATAGGCTATAAAATGAAGAACGGACTGATCATGGTTGATGGTGATGTTGGCGGTTTTCCAGGGATCCATATGATTGGCGGCACTATACTTATAAAAGGTGGGTGCGGTATGGGTGCTGGAGCTTTTATGAAAAATGGTAGAATAATCGTGCTCGGCTATATTCCATCAATCCTCGCAAGTTTTAGCTTTGAAGAAATTAGACCGAGTATTAGGGTAGAGACTGAAAGATTGAAAGGGCGCTTTTACACGTTCATAGGGGACCTTAATGAAAAAGGCTCTGGAAGATTGTTTGTCAACGCAGATTCGAATAAGCATCTATCATTTTATGAACAACTGATAGAAGAGCTTTAGTGACGATTATTTGCAACGACATGTGGAAGGCGTCAGTCCGCCCGTCTGGCTTCATAGCTCTACGCTCTGTAAATCATCCTATCTTCATTCGCCATTCAAGTTTATTCTTTTTCTGCTAATTAAGAGTTTCGATTACGGTATTTCTATCACTTTAAAACCCCTCTTCTTTAAGGCTTCGGCTATGAAACGTCTGTGACAGTATTTCTGATTGCGTTCAAGACACATTATGCAAATCCTTCTTCTAGAGATTTCCCCAATTAATATATCCAGTCCTTTTTTAAAGTCATCTGTCTCCATGTATTTTTCAAATCCTCCATGTCTATAACCCCCAAGCAAGTCGCCTAACCATAAATATGCTATGTTCTCGCGTCTAAGAAGTTCAGCCAATACATCCCTTCTAAAGTCTTCCACTTTAGAAGTAGGGAATCTTCTAATATCGACAAGGAGCTCTATATGATTATTCTTAAGGGAGTCTAAAAAATCCCTAGTTTTCCTACCACTATAACCCATAAACCATACTTCTAGCTCTAAAGCCAACCCCTCCCATAATCTCTCACTCTTGAGAAATAGTCGTATCTAAAAGTGGATGGAAAGTGCCATTATAAGATTAAAAAGAAGACCGTTATTAAGGTTTATTTACCTCAACTGCGGTCTTCAAGTATAGAGATGTTGATAGAGCTCGGGAGTCAGATAGTTAAACGCATAAAGGATATCTACGATAAAGATAGCCGTGGTTGGAGTGTTCTCGCAGGTCTTGACAGTGGAGGAAGACTAGACTTCTACATATCCCATAGAAACGAATTACTCTGGAAGCTTAAATCTAAACCAATAAACCCCTACAGTTACATAACTGTAGGAGCGGAGATACGCGACTTAAACTCTGAAATATTTATGAAGGTCTTTAATGAAGGTCAACCCTTTGGTTTTCAAGCATTATTCCCGCAAGACGACTTAAAAACCATACTCATGTTTGGATTGGGTAAATATGCCGTAAAGCGTAGGACTCCATTATTCGAATCCGAAAAACCCATAGATGAAGAATTGACTAAGAAAGTTGAAGAGTTCTTCAGTAAAACTTATCCAGAACGAAAAATGGCGTATGTCTAAGTGTAGACACCCCTACTAGACCTGTAAAAATTTTAGCGAATCGGCGTGTAAAGGCAGTTCTTCAAGAAAACTTCTCAACTCAGTCACCTTGACTATTGGAATTTTATCGTAAAATTTAAACTTAGGCGTAAGTAGTGTTATTAGAGTCGGTAGAATTCTCCATCCCTTAGCCGGTTTGGGCTCAAGTTTCAATTTCGGTAGTGCTTGCCGTAAGGCTTCAGCTCTCTCAAACTCTTCTAAAGCGGCTCTTCTCAAAGAAGACCAGCTTTGTTTAAGAAAGTGTTTACAGTTTAAACACAGTAAAATCGGCTTTTTAATAGCCAAAATATCTACTTCCCAACGTCGATTGATGCTTTTAAATCTAAAGCTTCTGTAGACAACATATCCATAAGCATCTACGATAGCCGCTGTGAAATCTTCAAATTCTCTCCAATTTAAATACTTAGAGATGTATAATGGATCTGTAGCTAGATTAAGACAGTATATGGCGATTTGAACCTTACCGTGATCAGCTATACTAACAGTGTCATCTTTCACTACAACAGCATCCGCAATTTCCGTTAAAATGCTTCTGACTATTTCAACTGGCACCCTAGTTTCTTCACTAAGTTTTGCCAGGCTCCAATTTTCAGTCCGTTTAATTTTTAAAAGTGTTTTTAAAACTTCTCGCTTCACCAAATCTTCCAATATTCCCAACTGCTAAGACATATATGTGAGGACTTTGAAAAATATTTATCGAGACAATTATGAACCTTGACGATTTAGACAAGAAGATTTTAAATTTTCTTAAAAATGACGCTAGAATGAGCTTCGTGAAAATAGCTAAACAACTAGGTGTAAGCGAGGGCACTGTTCATTTAAGGGTTAAAAAGCTTGTTGAAGAAGGGGTTATAAAAGGCTTCTATACGATACTGGACCCAGATAAGATTGGGCTTCCTATAAGGGCTTTCATAGGTTTACAGGCAGACCCGTCGCTTTATGAAAGTATCTTAAAGAGAATTCGCGAAATCGATGGAGTTTACGCTGTTTATGACGTAACAGGTGAGTTCTCAGCGTTAATAGACGTTAAAGTCGGAAGTAAGAAAGAGCTTACTGAAGTGATCGATCAAGTTGGTGCTATACCTGGGGTTAAAAACACGGTGACAATGCTTGTTTTAAGAGTTTTAAAGGAAGAGTTTGGAGTGACTATACGATAATCTCCAAGTCAAGCATGTTTTCAACATGACTGTGAATTTGTTGAGATGCTTATTTGAGGAAAGATCCCGTTTCCAACTTTTGCTTCCAAAAGTTGGAAACTCCCCTTCTCTTCCGTAGCTCTACATAGGTCTTTATCTGAGCATATCAGGATGAACTTTTCCTTTAGAGGCTCTAAAATAGGGGTTTTATGGAGGTTCCATCGAGAGAAATCTCTAGTTGAAAATTTAAGTAATCGTTTTAACTGGTTTGGGTAATTCTCCTAATCTACGCTTGACTTCACTGGGCCAATCATTTGGGTTGAAACCCTTCTGAGCTAAAAACGCTGTAGCCCACCGGGTTATGCCGAAGCCTGAGCAACCAGTCCAAACATCTCTATTCTTGGCTTCCTTGATCTTAAAACTTTTCACATACTTATCTCTATGGCATGAGAATGCTCCTCCGATTTCAAGCCATTCAGAGTCTTCTCTAGAGCCTCTGTAGGGGAGCCAAGCCTCCAAGTCGATTGTAGGAATCTTATCGCTACTCGATATATCGACATAAGTTTTAGAAGCTTCATCGCTACTCATGTAGAATGGTGCGCCTACAACCATTCTAACTTCTAGATCAAGCTTTTTATCTGCAAGCTCCATAGATTTCTCAGCTACTTCATCGCGTATTCTAACGGCATCTTCAGGACTCGCCAGCCAAATAGCCTCTATTCTATAGAATTCAGTAGTCCTTTCAAGTCCCCTAGTCGCCTTCCCCTCCCATCTCCATGTCCAGCCGCTTCGATCGAATATCTTAACTGGTAAATCGTCTAAGTTGACGATTTCCCCCGAGAAAAACTGGTAGAAGGGTGTGCATTGAGCAGGCTCTAAGACGTAATTAGGACCACTAAGCTCTCTCTTTAAAGATTCAAGGTCTAGTTCGCCAGTAAGCGAAAACTTGCGTTTAAATTCTTTTAAAGCCTCCTCCTCCCGTTCAGGTGTGAAAACATAGAGCATACCCTCTGCAAGATTGTCAAAGTAGCCAGGCATTTTAGCCATAACTTGAAGAGGTGTTAATTTGGGGAGCATCCACTCTACAAAACCCATAGGCTTTAAAACATCATTTATTATCATATCTGATATAAGGTTGATTAAAGCAGTCATAGGGGCTGTTAAAATCCACTGCCCCCTCCCAGGATATCTTTTAATCCAATTAAGCTTTTCAGCCCAATCTGAAACGTCTCCATTAAATTTGACGTCTTTCATAGATGAAGCTTTGATTACATACCCCATTGGGACAAGCTTTTGCTCTCTTACCACTGAAACTGTAGTGAGCGTTTTCTCCACGGTAATAAGTTCTTTCTTTGCTAAAGGTTCAATCTTCTTTAAAACACGGTCTATAACACCCTTCTCTAAATCTCTACTGCTAACATCTCTAAAGACTATTACTATTTTACCTTCGATTCTTTCGACTTCGGCTAGATTTTCTAAAAGTTTTTCGATGGCATCAGTTGACGCAGCTAAACCATCGAAAGTTACTCTAATTTCTTCGGCTTTTAAACCTCTCACACCCAACTTATACTGTCCAAGCTTATCCGCGAGAAAGTTTCTAACTCTTAATAGGGCTGAATGGGCTCTAACAGTCCTTCCAGACTCTATTGTAAGTAGCAGTCTATTTTCCTCGATCTTCCAGTCAGATATTCTGGCGCCCTCCTCAGGAGTCTTAGCCCCCCTCATTAAAACGTCTCTATTAAGTTCACCAATCCAAGAAGTCACAGCTTCTTTTAAATTCTCTAAACTACCACTCACTCGAACTTCTCCTCTAAGTTTAAACTCCATGGTAGTTTTAGCCCCCCTTACTGATGGTTTAAAATCTCACTTTTAAACGTATTAATTTTTTGGAATAGCCCCTAAGCTAAAATACTCATCCTCGTTAGAGTGTCCACTCATCTAAACAGCTATCGATCTTATGATAAAGCATGAGATTCCAGTTTTACTAGAGGATAAATAGACTCCGTTAAAATTCCAACAAATTGAAGTATTACTGACATTATGAAGTGTCATATGATTGTTTAAGGGTATAAAAGTGTCCGAATCAAAATTCCTAGCTTGAATCTGCTGAGATTATTAAGAGTAAAGATTCTATCTCAAACATTTTTAAATATTACAGTTTATAGCTCAAGTGGTATAATGAGTCGTAAAATATGTATTTATGGTTTAGAGGGGATTCCTGAGGTTAAACCTGGCGACGATTTACCTAAGCTTATAGTTGAAGCAGCCGAAAGAAGTAACGTAGGTCTTATGGACGACGACATCGTAGTTGTATCTCAGAAGATAGTGTCTAAGGCTGAGAATAGAATAGTACGCTTAAGGGAAATCACACCCTCGGATTTTGCTATCAATCTTGCAGAGGCTGAAGGAAAAGACCCTAGGCTTGTAGAAGTAATACTTAGAGAGGCAAAACGTATAGTTAGAGTGAGAGATGGACACATAATAACTGAGACTAGGCATGGATTTGTATGTGCAAACTCCGGAGTGGATAAGTCTAACATACCTGGTGACGATACAGTTTCACTTCTACCGATAGACCCAGATGAATCCGCCAGAAGAATTAGAGAACGTATAAGGGAGATTAAAGGAGTTGACGTAGCAGTTATAGTGTCTGATACGTTTGGCAGAGCTTGGCGGATTGGTCAGGTTAACTTTGCAGTTGGAGTAGCAGGTATGATGCCCATCACAGACTATAGGGGTTTAAACGATCCATATGGATATACACTTAAAGTTACAGCTATAGCCGTAGCTGATGAGCTTGCAGCGGCGGCTGAACTCGTTATGGGTAAGCTTTCAAAGATACCTGTGGCCATAATAAGGGGATTTAAGCCAATCAGAGGTGAAGGATCAGCTAAAGACCTCGTGAGACCTATAGAGAGAGATCTGTTTCGCTAGCGTTTAACTTTTGATACTACGTAGTCTACGATTTCTCCAGCTATATTCACCTCTGAGACGTTTTGCAATCCTCTCCAGTCTGGCTGACTATTCACCTCATTTATACAGAATTCGCCACTCGGATTTAGAATGTCAACACCAGCTATTTCACATCCCAAAATTCTGCATGCTTTTAAAGCAGCATCTTTCAATTCTTCAGAAAGCTTGTAAGGCTCAGGTTTACCTCCCTGGGCTATGTTCGTTCTCCACGTGGCTCCAATTCTCTTCATCGATGCTACAACGTTCTCTCCGACTACGAATGCTCTAACGTCTTCCCTAGAGTGGGGGATATACTCTTGCATGTAGACAACGTGGCGATAGTAGCTTAAAACGCTTGTTAAGCGGTAGAGTGTCTGACGGCTTCTAACCCTCGTCAATCCAAAACCCCTCGATCCAAAAATCGGCTTTAAGACAACTTTTGAATTGAGCTTTTTAAAAGCTTCCAAACTGATTCTTGGGTTTTCAGTGACTATTGTTCTTGGAACAGGCAATCCGGCTTTTTTCAATAGGAAAAGTGAAAGATATTTGTCTACAGCTCTCTCTATGGCTTCGGCTCTATTAACCACGTATACCCCTAAACTTTCAATTGCTCTTAAAAGATCCATGCGGAAAATTATCTCCTCAAGTGAACCTCTGCCTATAGGCCTGACTATGAGTGCATCGAGTTCTTCAATGGGTCTGCCCTTAAAACGTACACTGTTCTCAAAACCTATATAAGCAGTTAAATCGTTAAAACTAAGACATGTAAATTTACAACCTCTGCTGTTTAAAGCTTGTTTTAGTTGAAGACTACACCATGAGAACTCATTTCTAGTTAAAATACCTACTTCCAAAGTCTCCCTAAAACTATAGGATAAAGACTCAAGCTTATAGGCTTTAGACTCGCACGCTGAGAAACCTTAAAAAGGAGAATTTTCATATTAAGCGATAAGTGGGCCCGTAGCTCAGAATGGTAGAGTGCCGGGCTTTTAAAGTAAGAAGAATGCCCCAAATTACTGAAGTAACCCGGTGGTCGCGGGTTCAACTCCCGCCGGGCCCGCCATTTTTAAAAGAGCTGTTTTACGGTAAGCCCCAATTTTTGTTCTTCTTTCAGGTCTGTCGTTAACTGCCTATGATGGCTGGGAGAAGGATGGTTATATCACACCTACTGGCTCGTATTAAGGGCATCTGCAAATCTTGTATACTATTAACCATTATGGTAATATGAGGCTTAAAAACTACTTCATACATTCAACTGGAGGTTGCCTCTTTCCATGGTAATATTAAAATTTCAAGGAAAAACTTAAATATATTAAAGGTAAATCTTGAATATTTTTAGATACTAAATGAGAGGTCTTAGGTCCTACCTACTTATCTCTGGTGCTATTCTAATAATGCTATATGGGATTATTGAAGCTGCCTTCGTGGTTTACACAGCTGGATTCGGAATACTGGAGGCTGTAAATCTGCCCAGCATTTTGAAGAACAATTTAAGCCTATTGTTAACATTAAGTCTTCTATCGCTACTTCTTGCTTCAGCTTCAGCAATTAGTAGCGGCTTCTGGGCGTCTTTACTATCAGTTTTAGCCGTGGTCTTCGGAATAGCTTCCATGTCATCTGTAAAGCTCATGGATCTTCAAACTCTAGTCTTCCTTGAAACGTTGGGTTTAATATCGATTGGATTGTTAGCTTACGGTTCAGGGTTATCATATGAACCTAGTGCAACTCCACCTACGTTAAAACTTTCAACAGTTGAAACAGCCTCTATAGCAATATTCTCAGCTTTAACAGCCTCAGCTACCGCCTTCACAGGGCAATTTTTTCCATCGCCGACGGGCGGGTATACGCACATAGGCGACTCTGTAATATTTATAGCCGCCCTTATATATGGTCCGAAGGCGGGGGCTCTTATAGGAGCAATTGGCGCTGTAGCTGCAGACCTATACGTAGGCTATCCAAGGTGGTTTATATCCATACCTGCTCATGGGCTTGAAGGGTTTATAGCAGGCTTCGGCAAAGGTCGGAGGATATACATACAAATAGCTTTATGCTTATTGGGGGGAATAGTCATGGCTTTAACATACTTTTACGTAAACGTGTTCATCAAAGGACTTGGACCAGCGCTAATATCATTATTCAGAGATGTATTCGGACAAGTAGCCGTATCATTAATCATAACGGTCATAGTTAAGCCAGTATTGTCTAAAGTATCGTCAAAGAAGTTATAGCAAGACCACTGTAATCAATCACGTGAATGCTTTAACCTGAAATTCCTTGAATAATAGGTTACTCCTTATTCCGTAAAATTTGCACCAGACTAGAGTACATGTATAGTGTTTTATTGAAAATACTGATGCTTCTACCTTAAATTTTTAGTTTATCTCTTCCTCCGGCTTTCTTCATGGATGTGCAGGCGTCTCTATACGAAGTGAAACTACGCGTCTACTCTTAACTTTTAAGGTAATGGTAACGTTTGACCACGCTCTTAAAAGTGTTTGAAGCTGTATCGGCAATTGGAGAAGTAAAAAGCTAAGTTGCTAAAGATTCAATTATCATTTGGCAAAACTCCGGTAGATCATCCGGTACTCTACCAGTTATAATATTTCCATCTCTAACCGCCGGCTCATCTACGAAAATCGCTCCAGCATTTATCAAATCATCCTTAATAGCTACATAGCTTGTCACTTTCCTGCCTTTCACCAATCCGGCTGATATTAGGACTTGAGGACCGTGACATATTGCCGCTATAATCTTACCGCGCTCATAGGCTTTCCTAACAAGCTCCAAAACCTCGGGTACTAATCTTAAGGCATCTGGAGAGAAGCCTCCTGGGATTATTAATGCATCTAAGTCTTCTAAGTCTATTTGGCTTATCTTCTTTATAACGTATCTACCGCCTTCTTCAAAGACTTCAAGAGGTATTGGAGTTCCGTATCGTCCGGTTACTGGCTTATCCTTGACAGATGGTCTTGGATGTAAACCTACTTCAACAGGTGCTATTATTACTTCAGCTCCCTCCTCGCTGAGCCTTAGAAATGGGTATAAAAGCTCCACGTCTTCAAATTCATGGGCAACCACTATGGCTACCCTACGATTTTCAAGTTTGCAATTTGGTCCCGTACGTTTAACATACTTGGGCATGATTTAAATTCTGTCCAAATAGGCATATAAATTTCACCCCTTACAATGGAAAACTATTTTTACTGCCAGTATATGTTTGTCAAGATGTATGAATTCTTGGGAGAGAGTAGTAAAAGCTATGGAAATTTCGACACCCGATAGAGTTCCACTATACGAGATGCATATACCACCTGTGATCGCGTCTAGAATACTTGGAAAACCCGCGGATTCTATCCTCATACATAATCCTGATGTTGTTTATTCACTAATGTTGGAAAATAGTTTAGACGTAGATAGTATAAATAAACATATGTCTAGAGAACTTCTCCTCCTCCATAGAATAACGGGGATTGACTGGATAAGAGTTGTTTCAGCCTATACGGCTAAACCTAAAACCCTGAAAAAGCTCGGTAAACACATGTGGATGATAAATGGGAGGAGATATAAATGGACTGGTGGGACTCTCTGGGATATGGATGAGCCTGCAAACTATGACCCAGGTGAATTAATCGAAATTTGTAGAAGTTCTACTATTGAAGTCAACCCTAAAATATTTGACATATTAAGGTATCTTGTGAAGGAAGTTAAAGGAGAATTCTTCTTATCCTTTGATGCCGACGGATCCTGGGGACCTATAGTCTCAAACCCAAATTTACTTAAACACGTGCTCATATGGGCATATAAACGCCCCGAAGCTGTCGAGGCTCTCATAGATTCCAATACCAAGTACGCTTTAGAAGTCGGCAAATGGGCCATCGATGAAGGGGCAGATGCCATACAAATGTGTGTAGATTACGGCCATAAATTGGGCCCTTGGCTTTCCCCTGAAATGTTCAGGAGGTTTGTAAAACCCGCTCTTAAAAAGCAATGCGACGCTTTTAAACGTAGAGGTGCCTTTGCGGTCCTCCATTCAGATGGAAACATCGCATCAATACTTTCAGATGTTGTAGACGCTGGGATAAATGCATATCAAGGTATAGACGTAACAGCTGGAATGAGTTTAAAATGGGTTAAACAAAATTACGGTGATAGAATATGCCTTGTAGGAAACGTAGACCCCAGAGTACTTGAATTCGGTAGATGGGAAGACGTAGTAGCGGAAGTTGAGAGGTGTATACGTGAAGGGGGAGATAGAGGATACGTTTTATCGGCTTCAGCAAACGTATCGATTAATACTAATGCTGAGAATTTTCTACTCATGGTTGATTACGCTAAGAAGCGCGGCGTATACATCTAGATGGGCAAATTGCTTATAAGTCTTCTGGGACGACAATAGTAGTGGCATGAGTATAGTAAAACAAGTCGTATATTTTAAAGAACCTGGACCAGTGAATACCGATGCTGTTTTAGATTGTGTAATTAGAAGAATTAAAGAGGGAGACATTAAAACAGTTGTGGTCGCAAGTACGACCGGCGAAACAGGCGTCAAATTCGCCAAAGCCCTCAAAGGGCTATGTAACGTCATAGCGGTATCTTACGAAGAAATGGACAAGGGATTTAAGGAGGAGATAGTAAAATACGGGGGAAAACCCTTAGATAAGACGCATCTACCCCTACATGCACGTGGGATGGACAGCATTAGAAACAGCTTCTATACACTAGGTCAGGGGTTTAAAGTCTGTGTAGAGGTTATTCTTATAGCTTCAGACCTTGAAGCTATAAGTACTGGAGAAGATGTTATAGCAGTCGCAGGAACAGATAGAGGGTCAGATACAGCTATAGTGGCTAGAGCCTGTAAGACTAGCGATATGTTTAGTAGAGATAGGTCTAAAAAACTTGAGATTAGGGAAATACTTGCTATGCCGCTTAAGAAAATGTGGTGGTAGTTCTTACTTAACTCTCCCCTCCATTATTTCAACCAAAAATAGAAAGTTTACAAAACTACCTAATGCTTCGGTCAAAGCCACATAGCTATAGAAGACTTAAACAAAGTTTAGTCTTATTTAGACCTAAATCTAGGTCTTAGATTCTATGAGTACAGCGTTTACTACACCATCCGAGCTAAGTTTACTTGTTACTCTAGCTAAGCCATGTTCCGTTTCAATTATAGTTCCTTTAGTTATTACTCCTCTTCTATCATAGTCTTTATTCGACGGGTTTTTAACTACCCGTAAAATCTTACATTTGACGGTCTTGCCTGAAGATGGAATACTTAAATTGACAGTGTCATCTCTAATCACTCTAATCTTTACATTCCCGCCTCTGACGCGTTCCACTCTTATAGCTCTATCGCCTACTTGTGTTTCAACGGGGTATCCACCCCGCTCGTATTTCCTCCTGCCCCTGTATGGATGGCTTTTCCCTCCAGTTCTTTTACGCTTGTGAAGGTCGCTGTGCCAGTAAGCCAATAAACCACCTTAGAGAAGGATGACAGATGGCTTATTTAAACGTTAAGAAGTTTTCAGGTAACCTTTAGCTTTTTCTTCAATCATCGAAGAAAGTTCTCTCACCGGTATGCCTGTAAGGCTTGAAATCTTTTTTAGATCCTCATACTCGGGTTTAACTCTGACAACTCTTCCTCTGAAGTCTCTAGCTATTTTAACTTTAACCGAGAAGTCTACACCATTTATCTGAACTGTTACCGTTTTAAACTCTCTAGGAACGATAAATCTAGATGTTTTCGTCGACCTAATTCCTAAGGTGCCGGTCTCTCTGAAAATAATGTCTACCATACTATTGAGATTTTCACAATCTGAAATTACTTTAAGAATGTATCCCGGTCTACTCTTCTTACATGTGATTGGTATGGCACATGCATCTTTCGCTCCATTTTCAATGAGTTTCTCAATGACATGTCCTAAAACTTCCCCTTGGACATCGTCTATATTCGTCTCTAAAACATAGACATCTTCCTGAATATAGTGAGTTTGCTGTTCACCATAAATAAGCCTCAGAATATTGGGAACACCAGAAAGTTCCTTAAAGCCAGCACCATATCCAACTTTAATGGGTTTAATTAACGGGTGCATCTGTACAACTTCATCTACAATGTTTACAAGTAAGGCAACACCAGTTGGCGTTGCCAGCTCCCCCTCAACAGGGCCGCCTTTGAAAGGATAGCCTCTAGATTTTAAAATTTCAAGGGTTACTGGTGCTGGTATTGGAAGATATCCATGCTTCGTCTTAACCAGCCCAACACCCACCGATATAGGACTACCATACACTTTAACATCTTCAAAAACGCCGAGTTCTTCCAAAGCTAAAGCTGTTCCCACTATATCTACTAGGGTATCTGGTGAGCCTATTTCATGTAAATGAACTTCATCTACTGACTCGCCATGTATAATGCTTTCAGCATTTAAAAGTGTTTCAAGAACTCTAACAGCGTACTCTTTCGCTTTACGACCAGCGCTCATATGTTCCAGCGTTTTCTCCAAACCATTCTTCAATTCGATTCCCCGCCTGCAGTCTTTAGAATCGGAAAAAGTAACCCTTAGTAAACCAGCTTGAAAGCCCATCTTAGATCCGATATTATACGATACTTCCAGCTGTTTAACGCCATCGAGGCTCTCCATGATGGATTTGGAAAGCTTTTCAAGGTCTATTTTTGCTCCAAGGTTTAGGAGAGCTGAAAGCATCATGTCGCCAGATATACCGGCTAAAGAGCAGTCGATATATAGAATCTTCATATTTTGCACTTGAGTTAAATAGCCAGTTAAAAATATCTAAACTTTACCTGTTTATTTCGTCATGTTTTATGCTTTAGAGCAAATTTGCTAAAACTATTTAAAGGTTATATGCCTTTTCTTAAATGGGCTACTTATGGAGGAAGTTTTGAAGAAGCTTTCTAAAGGCGAAATCTCTCTTGAAGAGGCATTGAGAGCCCTTAAACTATTCACAGTAGAGTATGTCTCTGAAATAGCTCGCATAGATATCGGTAGAGAGCTTAGAAGAAAAGTACCTGAGATAATTCTAGCAGAAGGGAAGGATTTAGAAGACCTCTTAGAAATCTGTCTAAACGTTCTTGAGAAAACTGACCGGTTGATTGTGAGTAGAGTCGATAAACAAACCTTAGAGAAGTTTAAGGATATTTTTTCGAAGAAGGGAGTTATTGTCGAGACTCACGAGAAAGCCCGTATGATAATTTTACGTCGGAAAGACGTTAGATGTGCTTGCGGGGGGCGTGTTGGAATAATAACGGCTGGAACAGCGGACATACCCATAGCTGAAGAAGCCCGTTTAATCGCTGAAGAAATGGGTTGTGAAGTGTACAAGGCTTATGATGTAGGTGTTGCCGGATTGCATAGAGTGTTTGAAGCAGTGAAAGAGATGTTGGCGAAAAATGTTGACGTTATTATCGCCATAGCAGGTAGAGAGGGGGCTCTCCCGTCTTTAGTAGCCAGTCTAGTGGATGTTCCAGTAATAGGGGTTCCAACATCTCAAGGATATGGATTCGGAGGCGATGGATTGGCAGCCTTACAGGCGATGCTTCAAGCATGTCCGCTAGGCTTAGCTGTTGTAAACATAGATTCTGGAGTAGCTGCTGGTGTTGTAGCAGGTTTAATAGCTAACAGAGCCGCCAGAAGAGCAAGATCTGGGGAAAAATTATAAAGCCATTTTGCTGAAAATCTAACTAGGTGATTGTTTATTGGGTGAAGAGAAGGCAAAAATATGGATATTTAGAGACTATGAACGCTGTAGCGGCTGTCGGAGATGTGAAATAATCTGCTCTTTAAGACACCGAAGGAAGAATATGGCCTGAGGCTTCAAGAATACGTGTCTTTATGCTTATACCGGGGCTTGAAATCCCACATCTATGTACTCAGTGCCCAGACTATCCATGCGTTTCCGCGTGTCCGTTCAACGCATTGACTGTGGATGATAAAACTGGTGCGGTCTTAGTAGACGTAGATAAATGTACTGGATGCGGTAAATGTATAGATGCTTGCCCTGGTAAAGTACCCTATATTCATCCGAGGATGCGGTACGCCGTGATATGCGACTTATGTGGAGGAGAACCAGAATGCGTTCGAGTTTGCACAGAAGCTGGCTATAATGCACTTATAAAAATTCCTAGATTTCCAACACAAGCCTACAAAGTCTACGCTAGAAGACCTGAAGACGTAGTCAGAGATTTGGCTTTAAAAGTTTATGGCGAGGAATGGGAGGGGTGGGTTTAATGCCATATGGGTGGTGGGGTAGGCTTTTAGAAGTTGACCTGTCGACGAAAAATGTGAAGATCACTAAAGTAGATAGGAGCGTTATGCGTAGATACATAGGGGGTCGTGGTTTAGGCGTTAAACTCCTATGGGATAGGCTTGGTCAAAAATGGGAAGAAATAGATCCCCTGGGACCTGATAATATACTTCTCATACTTACTGGTCCATTAACTGGCTACTATCCAGGAGGAAGGGTCTGCGTAACGGGCAAATCTCCTCAAAGTAACGGTATAGTGGGGTCAACGGTGGGAGGAGAGTTTGGGGTTGAACTTAAGTGTGCAGGATATGACGGGATAATTGTAAACGGTGTTGCTGAAAAACCAGTCTATATATGGATTGAAGATGAAGAAGTGGAAATTAAAGATGCATTACACATCTGGGGGAAAGACGCAAAAGAAACGTTGAGAACGCTTACTAGAGAGCTTAGGAGTGAAGCATCTAAAAAGCATCAATTACGAGGCGTTTGTAAAGAGCCGAGCATCCTATATATAGGTCCTGCTGGTGAAAATAGAGTCCGAATTGCAGCCGTAGCTGCTAAAATTACACATGCTGCTGGGTATGGAGGCTATGGAGCAGTTATGGGGTCTAAAATGCTTAAAGCAATAGCCGTTAAAGGCACTGGTCCACTACCTGAAGTTGCAGAGCCAGATGAGTTCGAGAAAGCCTTAGACGATGTCTGTAAAAGTCTTACACGGTCATTTACGATGAGGTATTGGGGTACGGGTTCAGCGGGGTATACTGTTGGCGCTGATACAAGCAGTGAACCTGTTAGGAATTGGCAGGAAGAATGGCATGATGAAGCTAGATATGGGTCGAGCTCCTTTGAGAGCAAAGTTTGGATTAAAAGATTCTGGGGAGACTTTGGATGTCCTACAACATGTCTCAAATTGGCCATGATTAAATACGGTAAGTTTAAAGGCACTTTAACGGATAATCCAGACTACGAACTGCAAGCATACTTAGGTACGAATCTTGGAGTATTTGAACCAGATGGAAGTGTGTATTTGTCTGCTAAAGCAGACGACCTCGGCTTATGCGGCATACAAGTTGGTAATGTATTAGGTTTCACGGCCGAATTATACCAACGCGGTATATTGACAAAGGAAGATTTAGGGTTTGAACTTAAATGGGGAGATGTTGAAGCCTTTGCAAAACTTCAGGAAATGATAGCACGTAGAGTAGGTATTGGAGATGTTTTGGCTGAAGGCACGTATAGAGCTGCCTTAAAGATAAGCAAAATGAAGAAAATTGACGCGATGCCGTATGCTGTGCAAGTTAAAGGTATAGGGGTAGGAGCGCATGGTATAAGGAGTGGCTTAGACTATACAAAACCTACAGCTTACGTCTGCAATCTGCAAGGTGGAGACCATACATCCGTCTCGAATCTAGATGAGAAGAACAGACCAGAGGAATGGGAAATAATACTCATAGATTCTGCAGTTGTATGCTGGTTTAACTTCAGGAAAGAGCACGTATACAGGTTTTTCAGAGCGGTAGCTGGGTGGAATATATCCGAAGATGAACTCTATAATGAGATAGCTCCAAGAATAGCCGCAATTCAAAGAACGCTACTCCTACTAGGTGGTCCAGATGTCTACTGGGACCCACGAGTTGACGATGATAATCCACCTAGGTTCTATGAACCCCTACCATCAGGACCTAAGAAAGGTGCAACTGTTAAAAGGGAAGATGTCGATAAACTAAAGCAGATTTACTATAGAGTAGCCGGATGGGATGAATACGGTTTACCTAAGGGCGAGACTCTTGAGAAATTGGGTATAAGTGAAGTTAGAGAAGCCTTAGAGAGAGTTAAACAGCGGCTTCAAATATCGTAGTATATTCATTTTTAAGATAATATTTTAGCCCCCTCTTATTTTAAAACTTTACCCGTTTCAAGATACCATAAGAACAGATCAAGCTCAGCTAGTGAAATGTCTGAAAGTTTAGCTATTTTCCTCAATATAGATTCTATTTCTAGGTACTTCTTCTTAGTCATGGTCTTGGGTCTATCCGTTAAGCCATACTTCGATAGTATGTTGATTATGTGAAAATCTATTATAGCTAAATCGTTATAGCCGATGTTCCTGAGGAAATGGCTCGCCTCTTTAAACCCAATCCCTTTTATGTTTTTAGTAAGCCATTCCCTTAGTAGACTTGAATCTTTAAAACGTGAAATGACATCTTTTAGTGAGTCGGCATACCTCCTAGCTTCTACAATATACCGTGCTCTTGTCTGAGGGTAACGGTGGCCAAGCTTCCTAAGCTCTTCCGTCAGCTGGGAAATTGGAAGAGTTAGAAAACCGTCATCTATCTTCTTCTGAATTTCTATACTCCTTTCAGCGTTAAAGTTTGCTGTTAAAATGCAGAAGCATAGTTCTTTAAAAATTTCTCTACTAGCTTTCCCGCCGTTCTGTTTAAATTCTTCCATGCGCATGTCTACCAACTTTTTTACATGGCTATTTTTTAAACCGTTAATTTTTTCAAGTAGTTCATCTGCTCTAGACAAGTAGACCACTCCTATTGGAGAACTACTGGAATGTCTGAGTTATCTAGGTAGAATGATGAAGAGTATCCATCATAATGCATACTTATCGCCTTTAAAATACATCCAACCTCATAGGCTTTTAAAAGTAGCTTTGGTATTTCAGCATCTCCCATGGGATTTGGTTTAAAAGCACTGACATATGGTAGTGCCGCTATGAATAATATTATTCCTAAACCACCGCCCTCAGTATGTTTTATAATCTCCATTATATGCTTTCTTCCCCTAAGGGTTAGACAGTCTGGATACATGGCGTAACCCCTATCATTCCGTAAAACCGCACTTTTGACTTCGAGATATGCGAGTCTACCGTCTAGCTCTACTAAATAGTCTATCAAAGACCTACCCAGTCTACAGTTCCTCTTAACTATTCTGCATTTTCCAAGCCAGTATATTAACCCCTCGTTAACTGCCTTTTCAAAAAGACGCATTTGGATTTTAGTATCTATAATTGCAGCCATACCGTCTTCAACATCTACTGCAAAAAGACGATGCCCAGTTTTCCCCCCATACGTTTTTAAACAATAAGCCTTCTTACCCGTTACTAAGAATTCTGAGAGTCTACCCGTGTTATTCATGTACGCTATAGTTGAAAAGCCATCTATAACTACTTTTACAAGAAATCGATTTATCCGATCAACAATTTCACACTTAACTACATCGTCTACATCTTCGAGTTTAAAACCGTTATTTTTCAACAATTGGAAAAGTCTTAAACAAAATATTAGGTTTTTCCTATATCCTCAATGTTTCCAGAGATCCATGGAAAATCGAAAGTATTTTACAGGATAAACTGCTAGAAAAATATTGTTCGTCTTAAAGAAATACCTAGAAATGGATTGTATTCTATCTACTACTCCCCACCTTGAGCAACCGGCGTAGCTATGGCAAACCTCCTACTGACGGAATTAACTTTAACTTTAAGCTTATCGCCAACTTTAGTATTCTTAACGAATATCACAAAGCCTTCGATTCTAGCTATTCCATCTCCTCTGCTTCCAAGGCTTTCTATTTCTACATCGTATTCACCGCCAACGACAACTGGCACTGGTCTAGCTGGTCTGAAACTGCCTGTAGCCGGCCGCCTTCTCCTATTTCTCCTTTCCATAATCTAACCTCCTTTTGAATTATTGGGTTAAGAAGGTAGAAAAAGGCCTCTTTTGAGAGGTGCTTTTTCACCTTCTTAATCCGTAGAACATAGGATTCAGCAAATATATAAATGTTTTTAGCTCGATGAAATTACCTCAATAGCTCTTCTTATCTTATTCTCATTATTACGGATTCGTTTATTATACTCGCTGAGAAGCCGCTCATAGACATGTTTTGAAACCTTGCCAGTTCGATATCTATTTCTAAGTTCGCTTAGACCAACGTCACAAATGTTTAAATCGGTTTCAGCCTCTTCTATGGTGGTCAATTCATCGGAGAAACCGGCTTGTCTAATGTTTTGTTTTAAGTTTTCAATTATTCTATCGATTTCAGCAATCCTATTTTTAATTTTCGTAGAGCGTGTTGTAAACTCAGCCTTCGATATATTCCGTGATAAATAGTCGCTTTCAAGGTTGCGTAGTTCCCTTCTGAGATTAAGTTTTTCTTCATATGCTGAGACAAACTCTTGAACCTCCTTAATAGCAACAGAAGGTCTAACTTTAGACGTAGCCTCTACTGTTTTCATAGCTCTAACTCTATGCGTATAGTGTATGATTGCGATCACGACCAGTCCACATAGTGTCCATAGAACTGGTTGAATAGATGACCAGAGAACATTATAGTTATAGTTTACCATGAGGATAGGCTGTGGTCTAATAGGAGATAGAATTGGAGTATATCGGCTTTCTAAAATCAAACTTAAAACATCATTCTTCCTCACCGTGAAATTTTCAGGTTTAATATCTACGATCGTAGAATACCTAGGCATCTTCAAATTCACATGTAGGATTCTAATAAATACGGGTAGAGCCGGCTCCAATTTAATACTCAGCTTATGGGAATCCTTGAATAGACTATGCTCCGTCAGTAGACCTGCTGGGAATTTATAAGATACTATCAAGGAATACTTGTCGCCTTTCCTTAACTCGTATCTTGGTTTAACCGTCAGCTTTAGATAATCCCCTTGGGTTTTCACCGAAGATTGAAGGCTTCCAAATTCATCTTTAGCTTTTGCCTCGCAAGCGTTAACTGGAAGATTGAAAGATATTTCCGAGGTAGTCGAGCCAATGTTTAAGATTCTGTAGAACTCCTCTATTATTACGTCTCCGACTTCTGAGATTATAATGGTTTTATTGAATTGTTCAACTTTGAACAGCGGGCTTCTAGTTATAGATATCTGTTCAACTCTAAACGCGTCAGGCTCTAAATTCTCACGTATAAGCCAAATTTTGCCAGCAGACTTGTTGAAATCGCTTGGATAATTTTTAAACTCAGTAGTCTCTGGTACTGTCAGTGTAAAGTTTAATCTTGCAATATCCGCATTTAACCCAGGATACACGGGTAGGTAAATTGTAAATGGTTCTCTCTGCTCGATTAGCGCACTACCATTAATTAAAAGGAATAATTTTAGAGATGAGGAAGCATAATCCGCTATTTCTATAATGGTCTCATTTTCCGTTAGCCGGAAGATTTCTACGTTTAAATTTAAACCATCTGCTGTTTCAGCTCTATAATCTAATAAATTATCAGTAATATTTCTAGGAAATCTTAAAGTGAGTGGCTTTTCAGTGAAACCCGCAATCCGATCTTCTAAAAGAATGTATCCAGTAGAATATAGAGTTATTTTCCTCTCGTATGTTATGGTGTCGGTAGGTCGTACAGATGGAGTAAACATAAGTATGATAACTACGGTCAATAGTACATAACTTTCCACTCTACGCATACTATGCACCAACCACCCGTCTTTAGCTCTTCATGGTTTAAGAAAAATTCACTATTTAAGTGCTTCTAATTTCTGAATCGTGAATAAACTTGCTTAGGCTTTCTTGTGCGCCAGTCTTACCGTTAACTAGGAGCGTAGATATTTCATCCTTTATTAACATGAGTCTTTGGTGGTAGTAATTTCCAAGTTTATACTTCTCAATGATGTTTTCAGCCATTTTAAGGTATTTTTCAATACCTCCCTTGAAAACTGTTAATATCAACTTACCACCGCATCTTCTACACTTTCCACTTAAAGGTACTCTACGGTATTTTGTATTACAAACTTTACATCTAAATGTCTGAGATGTAAACGCTCTGAGATTGCCAGTTATATCCTTAAGTAGATGCGTTGTCAAAATTTTCTCAGCGATTTTAGCGGCGTCGACCGCTAGTATTTTATCCGCAAGAGTGAGTTGGCTTAACATTTTCTGATTCATGGTTTTAAGCTTTTTATAACTCGTCTTTAGATTTCCGCCGGCTATGGTTGCTGTAGGATGTGTGTATTTAAACCCTTTAAACTGTATATTAGAGCTAAGTCTTTTCTCAACAATTTCTATTAAATCCTTAGCTTCCCTAGCGTCGACTTCTTTAAAACACATGCTGTAAAAATCCATAGGGTACTTGTCTGAAACATCCAAACTATGAACCGCAGAGTCAACTTCTAAGGGATTAATCCTATAAGTTATCATAAGTGGTGCATCCATTAAACCCCCTACTTGAGCTGGCAGATATTCAACTGAGAAATTTATCAAGCTGTCTAAAGCAAGCATAATGGAATCCTCATCTCCATCGCAATCTCTCCTCTTACAAGCATGCCAATATGGATGGGCAAAGCATACATTTGCATCGGTAAAACCTATGATTCTACCGACTACGCCAACTGACGTATGGGGAGCAAGTCCAATAACCAAGTGCCCTATGAGATCGTTTTCGTTTTTAACGTTATAGAACGTTGGTAACCTATAGAATTTTTCGAGCAACTCATCTATGAAATTTGCCACCTTCACAAGATATTTACCGCAGCTCTTTGGAAGTATTATATCGTGGATTTTAAGCTCACATATTTGATCGGGGCTTTCAAGTGGTTTATCATTGAAATCCCTATAATATCCAAGCTCCTTAAGCTTGGGAATAGGCGTATTTATCTCCGATGGTTTGAAATGAGTTAATGGAGCATTTGTCATATCGAATCTAATGGTACCGTCTTTAAACACCGTCAGGTCATATTTAGCCCTCAATATTCCCTTTTCGAGGGGTTCTGGTGTTCTAGTAGCATTCATAAGTTTAATAACGCCTTTAATCGTCTCCAGCTTTGGAGAATCTAGGCTTCTTAGCGAATTATACAATTCATTCTTTAGAGCTATACGCATTTTCCTGTAAGCAGACGAAGGGGTTTTACAAGATGGACATACGGCGTCTACACTCAATGGTCTTCCACAGGCTGGGCATCCATATTGAACGGTCGTTTTACCTCCACACCTAGGGCAAATTGGTCTGTACGTTTCAAAACCGCACGTCGAGCATTTACGGTGGACTAATTCAACCTCTACAAAGTCTTTCTCGGCGGCTTCTACTATGTTTCTTCTAAATCCCCCCGCAAGACCTATGGGAAATAAACTGTGAACTGAAGTTTTCATGAGTCTTCGATTGGCCTTCTCCGGTCTACCCATTCGGGCGCCTATGAAACTTATGAATTTGGGTTTAACTTCAACTCCTGAAATCGTAGATATTACATTGAAAATGTTGTCTATATTCAAGCTGTCCATATCTATCATCGTATTGGGCTTTAGGCATTCATATAATACGTAGCCATCGTCCTCTATGATTATCCACCCTCCTGCCACTCGGTGGGGGAGAAGAAGTCTCTCAAGAATGTCTTTAATAATCTGATCGTTCTTTAATCTCAATCGTTTGATAATACCATTAACATATTCAATTTCAGCCTCTGAGAGGGTCCTCCGCAGTTGTTTAAGCTCTTTAAACGTTAGATTTTCCCATGCGTAAATAAAACGCGGATGGATGGGTATTCCTAGTAGACGGGATATAGTTAAAGCTTCGGTAGGTGAAGGCTTCGTATAAAACGGGTCTTCTATAAACGCTTTAAGCCTATTAACAGATATTTTAGAGACTATACTGAACTTTTCGTAGTCTAATCCATATTTTTCTTTTAAACTATTTAAGAGCATTTGACTCCATAATTCTTCCGTAAAACCAGGTGGAAGTAGATTAGCCTTATTTTCAAGAAACTCGTAGAAGCTTATGAGAATATCCCCTAGAAAAAGTATTTTATCAATCTTATCTTTGACGTTTAATGCTTCTTCAATTGTCTCAACTCTTACAACGGAACCGTCTTTGAGCTTAACGATAGGTGGTTCTATAGAATCCACTGATGCAACTATGCCTGCTTTACCTGGTTTTTCAGTTTTTATCTGAGTACCTACTGCTAAGAAACCATCAACTATCACCATGGTTGCTGGATGTATTCCTAGTGCTGCAAACCCAGTATTCCTAGCACGCCCATACCTTACTCTAAATCCTCCGAATTTCGATGGAAATCCAAAGACGGGTCTACCAGCAAGTATCTCCTCAAGGTACATCGTTTCTATGGTTTCCACGCTTCCTCCATTCTGATTGGAGTTCCATACATTCCCTATCCACTTCCAGTCTTCTATTCCAAGAGATTCTATAATCTTCAAAAGTTTCCTAGCTCTACCTGCCAATCCGTCATTAAGCACTATCAAAGCTCCCCCTCTTACTCTGTTGGTCTCGACCCTAGGTAAGTCTCTGTAAGATGTTACTTCAACGGGATCTGTCTCAACACCAGTTACTTCAACGGGTAGGTTTCGAATTATCTTCTCTAAAACGCTGTCTGGAACTTGATACTGGAAGGGGCGTATAAACCTCTCATATGTTCTAATCTCCTCTATGAGTCTAAAGACTTCTTCTTCAGACGGCTTCCATCTATCTAGCCCGAGTTTTTTCCTAATAAAATCCGCTATTACAACTGTGAAGGCTTGTTCCGTCCCCCCGGCAGGCCTTATAGGACCTGCAAAATATACAGCCAAGTATTTAGAACCGTCCGTATTCGTTTTTATTGAAACTTTTGATATTCCTTGAACAGGTGCTACTGTGACACCTTCAGTTATTATGGCTAAAGCAGTTCTTAAACTCTGATCAGCAATTTTCTCTGGGCTTAATCTACCGTAGCCCTTATAGATTATATCCTCTGAAACCTTTAATGCTAAAGCCTCTCTACTCATCGTAGAACTGAGTTCCCTTATACGCTCTGCAATTCCCTTGGGACCAACTAAAAACTCTACACGTTCAGCTAAATCCTTTGAGAGTTTCGGCTCAGGTTGTGGATTTGGATCCAATCCTTTAGACCTAGCTTCATGCGCAATATTGTAAAGGGCTCTAAGTTGAAACTCTATAGTCTTAAAGTATTCTTCATATTCGTCTGATGAATTTAAACCGGGTTGAGGCTCCAATTTACATCTGCCTCTCGCATCTTCTCTTGAAACCTCTCTTCACAGAATCTACGAAGAGTCGTAGTGAGCTCTCGACGTCCATGGACGTCTCCACCACCGTCCCAGTTACGATTATATCAGCACCAGCGTAAACCCTCTCTTCTACAGCATCTGGATGCCTTAAACCACCACCAACTATAATGGGGATGCTTATGGTTTTTCTAACTAAAGCAACCATTTCAACTGGAACTGGATTTTTCGCTCCAGATCCTGCTTCAAGATATACGAATCTCATACCGAGATACTGGGCGGCTAATGCGTATAACGCCGCTATCTCGGGTTTATCGTAAGGTATTGGGTGGGCTTGGCCGATGTATCCAGCCGCACCCCCGTCTCCTATGATTAAGTATGCGAGAGGAAGCGGCTCTAATCCATACTCTTTAACGGCGGAGGCGCCTAAAACCTGTGCACCTATTATGTAGTATGGATTTAACGAGTTTAGAAGCGACATAAACCATATGGCGTCTGCATATGGACTTATGCCTGAAAGATTGTTTGGAAATAGTATCGTTGGTATTGAAATTTTTTCTCTAATAAGTTTTATAACATCGTTTAATTTACTGGTGGAAGCAACGGTTGATCCACCCACCATTATAGCTGCTGATCCCATTTTTTCAGCGATAACGCTTATTTCAGCAGCTCTCTCTGGCGAAACGTTTTCAGGGTCTATTAATGGTACATGTAGAGCCCCCTCTTCATCAATCCTCTTAATCAAATACTTTTCGACTTTCCCCAATTTGACGGTCATAGTATGCCTCCGGTTACATCATCCATACACTATTGTATGAATTTAAACCCCCTCAGAGCTTACCTGTTTAACCTCTTCAGACCCTTTCCCAGACACGACTTCATCATACCATGTACAATACGCGTCGACAGCAGTCATACCCTCGGAGAGTGCAACATCGCCCGATATTTTACATGATCCGCATGCTACATGTGCAATATTTGTCTCTCTAATTATCCGCACGGTTATTGTCCTTCTCCCACATATTGGACATGTGAAAACCTTTGGTATAATTCTTCTAAACGTCCGTAAAACTTTCCTTCTTCTTCTCCTACCCAAATGTATCTGGTAATATGTGCTTGTTCAAGCCCTTAAATTTTATTCGAACTCTTCTTTGTTTAAAGACAAGCTGGTTTTAAAGCTGAGAGACTTCTATATGAAGTCGTAGGATAACTCTTAATTTACTGAGATGTTCTAATAAGTATTTCAAGGGTGTCGGAAGTGAGCTTAGTATCTAGAAGCAAGTTTGCAGAAGAGATGGCTTCTTTATTAAATAAAAACGTCACCGTTATTACAATAGATGGGAAAAAATACACGGGAATTTTAACGGGTTTCGATCCAGATAGATTGAATCTATCGCTTCGAGATGCTAGAGATGAAAAAGGAACAGTTATGTATAGGCTTATAATAAGTGGTGGAATTATAGCACAGGTATACACGTCTGAAAAACCTTTAAGCCTCAGAAATCTGGCTGAAAGACTTGAGAGAGTTTTCCCAAGGCTCGTCAAATTGTATGAGGATCAGGGTGTAATAGTAGTTATGGATAAGATAAGGGTCACGGAGAAAGGAGTAATTGAAGGTTCAGGTCCAGCTGCTGAGAGAGTTCAGAAGATTTATGAAGAGTTCATTAGAGAAGTAGCGGGATAGCAAACTATACTAAACCGAGAGCATCCTCCTTTACGTGGTCTAGACATTTTTCTAAATTAGCTAGCTCAATATGGAAGTTTAGAAAAACACTCAATACTTTTAGAATTTCTTCTGCTGCTTCTCGACCCAATTCTCCACTCTTAACTTCTCCAAGTAGGCAGATACTTCGCATTCCTCTAAGCTTAGCTAAACCAGCTAAAACTCCGGCTATTCCATATACCCGTCCAGATAACTTCGGTAGACCCATGTCTCTAAGTATTGAAGAATACTCTAAGCAATTTGTAGCATAGTAAACTTTGGGTGGACTTGACGGTGTTAATGTTGAAAATCCACCAAGAGTCACAACGGTACTACATCTAAACTTGGAAGCTAAATCTATAATTGTCTCGGCTAAATCATTTTGACCTGTAAATGTAGACGCCTGACTATTTCCATATAGTATTACAAGGTCTCCTCTGGCATCAGACGGCATCTTAACATAAAATAAGCTACTTATTGGGTGTCTCAGATAACCGTTTCTGCCAACAATAGCTATGGGCTTAAAGAAGGGCGACTTAATGTCGCAGAATTTACTGGCTTTAAACTTTTCTATAATATAGTGTGCGGCTAAGCTAGCAACTAAACCTATTCCTGGAAGCCCCTCTATAAGGATGGGATTTTCAAGCTCAGGAGTATCAAAAAATTTGATGAAGCTCTTCGTCTTCACCCTTCAATCCCCCTCCTAACTTTAACGGCAATGCCTCTTCTAAACTTACCCATTTCAAAGCCCGCTAAAACTGCTTGGCCGACAGCCAACAGCGAATCGCTTTGGTCAACCACCATAACTTCCTCCTTTGGAACTATCTCTGGGTCGCATTTAGTAACAAATTTCGAGAAAACATCTCCGCCTGATTTAACCGTTTGGATAAGCTTTAAATCTTCATCTACATAAACCCTATACTTTGGAGGCTGTAAGATCTTCCTAAGTCTAAGAGCGCCTTCTAAGCCCAAACTTATGAAGCCATCACTAGGCCTTATTGCTCCTATAAGTTTATCCCCAATCCATATGCGTCTAATTCTGCCAGTACGCCTGCTTTTCTCTATAAATGCATCATCAGGTATTAGCCTCGATCCAACTTCTGAACCAAACTGGTAGTCTGCTATTATCCTAATTTTCTCCAAGTCGCTGTATTCCTTCCCATCAAAGTTTAGAATCTCATTTTTAAGAATGCATTGTCCGAAAGGATAGACCTCGGATAAAGCTGATGGGACTTTATCAGAACCAAGCCTCTTCTTAACTCTCTCCAATGCTCTTCTAAGTTCAGGTCTTAAACTCGTCTCTTCACCCGAGTAGAAGAGGGCAGACCTCTTCCTTATTGGGTCTACCATTTTAAAGTAGCTCCAACCATCTTTGAAGGCTCTTATGAGGGCTTCAAGTACTTTTGGATGAGCTCTCGCCCTTTGCTGGACAAGCTCCCATAGTCTATTCTCTCTTATGGCTTGTTTTATAGCGTTTATTTCCCTACATATTGCATAAAGGTTATGCCTCGCTAAGAAGTTTATACGCTCATCTTTAGCCATTCTTCTAATTTCACCTAGGTCTCTATTTGAACATTGAGGGCAGTTGCACGGTAGGTAGTCTAATTCTTCGATTCGCTTAACACCCCACTCAGTCATATATCTTCCGTCTTTAGCGTAAATAGCATAACTGGCAGAGTCAAATATGTCATAACCTATCGCTGTTAGAAGAGACAGTACTATCGGATTACCCATTCCAAATGCATGTAAGGGTTTTTCCGGGGAAATATTAATCCTGCTATTCAATCCCTGGATAGCTATGAATTCGAAGTTATAACTCATCCAATATTTCGGCGGGACTCCCACAGCGAATACGTCAAAGTCGAAGTTGGACATAAGTCTACACGATAATTCTAAAAGCTCAGGATAGGCTCCGCCCTGTATAACACCCTCCCAAGCAATCCTACCTTTAGACCTTAAAGTAGACCACTCCTCCCCCCGTTTAGCGGTTTCTATAACGCTTTCCCTACATTCCTCGAAGCTTTCGCCGCGAGATGGTACATCCAACATGACTCCTACGTCAACGTTTATTTTCTCTTGAAAACTAATTATTTCTTCTTGTTTTAATGCTAATCTACTCTTAAAGCTTTGATATGCACCTGAATCCGTAAATACTATTCCATCGAAGTTTAAAAAAGAATGTATACCATTCTTAAGAGCTTTCTCTCTTAAAGCCTCGTTTTTATATATTATATATGCATTAGTCATTATCGCTTTAAAACCATACTTCTCTTTCATTTCAACAGGAGGTATAATAGGTATATTCGGATTATAGACCGGCAGAAAGAGAGGAGTTTCAACAGTTTTCCCCTTAACTCTAATTTTGCCAAGTCTAGCTCCAGCATCCCGATCTTTAATTTCGAATTCTAAAGTCAACCTGCTCTTAAGAGGAGAAGAATTGGAGACGGTATAATAAGTATTCTTACAAGGTTACACTTAAAAATCCGTTCGATCGGTGTGATCCACTATGAACGCCAAGGCCTCCAGCTTCTTTCGTAAAGTATTTCATAAAAAGTCCTCCAGCTTCTTTGAAGCTTTAATCATCTTCACATCTTCGCCTGCTTCAAATACGAGTCTACCGTAAACCCCATCAAAACCAGGTTTTATCCTTAAGGAGCCTGTTCTCTGAGCGGTTATAAGTTCAACCAGCTTCATGTTATCTGCGACCTTCAAAATATCTTCACGTGAAGCCTCCAGAAGGATGAAATATTCACTTCCAAGTTTCGATGTTAAGTTTCGATAGGTTTCCCAAACCTTCTTAGTGGATAACGCTCCCTCATAAGATGGGTCTAAACCATGAGACAATGCTATGAGCTCATGGAGCGGCAATGTTGAAACATACGGTATGGCGTTATAAGGCTTAAATCCCCTAGGCCGGTCGGCCAACTCTTCAATTCTGCTTTCAACACCCTTCGTAAGCGTTCTACCGCAGATAGGGCATTTATATTTAAGTTTAGAGGCCTCTTCAGGCGATAGTGGTCCTATGCCACACTTTCTATGGCCCGACCAATGGTACATCGGGGGGTTTAAAGCCTTTCCCGTAGGCCGGGTTAACTTCGACTGTCATCACTATTTTCGTAGTGTCTCTATTTTTAATCGCTTCGGCAATTTCTCTGTATGTCTTCTCCTTTAAATTGAAGACAGTAGCCTCCCTGCCCAATCTATATGGATAGGGACTGTGAGAATCTGAGAAGCTTAGAAGAGTGTATCTATCTAAAGCTGAAATCCTCCAGTTCATAGATGGGTCAGAGCTAAGACCCGTTTCAAGGGCATTTATATGTTTAGCCATATCTTCATAGCATTCCTCCATTTTATTGACTCCACTTATGGAGCCGAATATACCCCACCATGGCGTCCAAGCATGAGCCGGGAAAATAACAATGTTTCTATCTGTCTCTAAGAGGATTTCCACAAGTTCAGCTGGTCTAATTGAGAGTATCGGTCGTCCATCTGTATCCAATTCGCCATATCTTCTAAGTTTTTCTCTAAGTTCTTCTGCCTTGTCTAGGTTTGACATAGTTATGACGTGGTGTATCCTCCTAGTTTTCCCCTCATACTCATGAATAGTAGCAACTTCTGTTTGAACTATGAAAAGTGTTGAACCTCCGCTCTTACTTTTATAAATTCCAGAATCATCCACTTCGGTGAGTTTACTTTTAAGTTCTTTAAGCCAAGACCCATGTAAAGCGTCTCCAGTGCCAACTATGTTAAGTCCTTTCATAGTAGCGTAGAAATCGATTTCCTCAATCGTCATATCTCTACTTGTTGCAGCTGAATACCTACTATGTACATGTAGATCGGCGTAAAGTCTGACCAATATTTACCCCATTATAGTTAAGACAGTATATTCATTAAGTTTTTCACTCAGGATGGGTTTATAATACTGTGATTGAAAAATGGTTTTTAACTCTAGAGAGTATCCAGTTAGACCAGTTGTAGCAGTCTCTGTTTTTATTAAGTCTGGAAGTAAGGTTCTCTTAATTAAGCGTCGATTCAATCCAGGCTCAGGAAGATGGTCTATTCCAGGCGGTTTAATCGAGCTCGGTGAAACTGTACGTGAGGCAGCTTTAAGGGAAGTTTATGAGGAGACTGGGTTAACGGTTAAACTTGGTAAACTTTTGAACGTTGTAGACTATATTGAGAGGGATGAAAAAGGCGCTGTGCGATTCCACTACGTACTGATATGTTTCTCAGCCTACGTTGAGGGCACCCCTCCCATTAAGCCGTCGGAAGAGGTTGCAGAAGCTGCGTGGGTTGAGGAATCTGAGGTTTTAAACTACGATATTACGGATAGTTTGAGGACATTGTTGTCTGGAAAGTAGTCTGCCGCTAAATTACAGCTTATTGATTTTTTGGAAAAGATTAATATTATAGATTCTCACTACTCTTCATTAAACGGTGTCTCTTAATGTCCGACGTGTCTATAAAGCTTCTTGAGAACAGTTTAGGTAAAATCGTATTGGTTAAACTTAAGGGAGATAAAAGGATTAGAGGACGGCTTGAGGGCTACGACCAACACATGAACCTCTTCTTAGAAGATGCTGAAGAGATCCTGTCAAATGGCGAGGTTAAGAGTTTAGGACCTATTATACTTAGGGGGGATAATGTAGTAATAATATCTCCAGCGGGTTAGGTGAACAACCGTGGTTAAAGGAACCCCCTCTATGGGTAAATATGGAAGAGAAACATTACATATACGTTGCAGAAGGTGTGGACGTAGATCCTACAACGTTAAAAAACGCAAATGTGTTGCATGTGGCTTTGGTGCTTCCAGAAAGCTTTTAGACTTCTCTTGGCGCAATAGAACGATCAATAGGCTTAGAAAAAGCTAACGTCGTCAATGCAATTTTAATTGGTATATAATATTGACGACGTTTAAAATGGCTAATCTTGCTTTAGAATTTCTTCAATCCTCTTGTTAAGTTCCTCCTTAAGCCTGTTGCTAACATCTTTCCCCGAGAATGCATCTATTCTAGCAGCAATAGATAGTTTAGCGGCTAAAACTCTAGATATTCTTCCTCTAAGCTTCCTAGGACTCTGCCTTATAAGTGGATGTTGAAATATGAGCCCGTGCTTTGGAGGCTTCGACCCAGTTCTTAAGGCTCTAAACAGGGCTTTTTCAGCCCCCAACACTTGGATTGTACTTGATGGCATTTTAGACAGAGCTTCTAAGCCTCCTGCTTGAGCTATTAGTTTAGCAGCCAATATCGGTCCGACTAATGCGTATAGATTGGGAGAGATCTCTTTAATTCTTTCCTCCACGTATTTTTCCAGCCTCTCTCTAAGATTTACGAGTTTTAAAACGGTTGAAGCTACTGCTTGTATTTCCTCAAGGTCCCGCCTATCCATTTCAACGTCTATAGATGTTTTTAAAGCGTCGAGAACAGCTGAAGCCGTCTTCTTGCTTATTCCAATTTTACTCAAACTTTCAATATTGATATTTTCCTTCCAACCTATTTCAGACACTATTTTAAAATACTCCTTAGGGGTTTCCACAGCATCGCTTAACTCTGAGAAGTACAGTCCATACCATTCTCGTAGCCGTCCGTAGAATAGGTTTATCGTTTTATCAAGCTCTTCTAGTGCATGTATCGTCTGGATAACATATACGTCTCCTCTCCCACTCCGTTCCCTTATAATTCTCCTTGCCAATAGGTCTAAAGATTTTTGAACAACATCTAAATATTCGCCCCTATTTTTCACAAATCCAAGTTCTAATGCCTTAGATGCAAGTTCTCTTCTAACAATTCTCCCAATCGTGCTCGGGCTTTCAACTACAGTCTCAACGTTTAAACGTTCTCGTATAAAACGTGCTGATGGCTCACGCTCTACTATGAAAGACTTGAACCCCTTGCTTTTAAGCCTCTCAACGAGTTTTACCAATTCATCTACAACTCCTCCAGCCTCCATGGTGTAAAGCCTCTCCGCCAACTCTACTGGATTATTTGGAAAGAGTATATAGTCTATGGTCTTCATCTTATCATCTAAGGCGATCACTCCGAAGATCAATTCTAAAACTGTACATTTTGCACTCATCTAGAAGACTATTCGTAGAACTCTACTATAAATAATTGCTTAAGTCGGATCGATAGGGAAAACTTTAACTTATAGTATAGGTATTCTTCTTCTCGGTGAGTCTGTGAGCGAGCAGGCCCCAACTCTTCAGTGTCCATGTGGAAGAATCATTACAAATCCGCAGGAGTTTAAACTGCTTTTCCTGAAGATGGAGATGAAGGAGATAGATATTCTATGTCCAAACGACTCATGCTACCTGAGAGAGCTTGGGTATATAAAATTCGATATTAAAGAAGGCTCTCCTGTGTTTAAGGAAGCTATGTTCTACCCACCATTCGTAACTTGGAATAACAGTAGACTTGGAAGTGAAGCCGCTATGAAGCTCATGAAAGAACACCTTAGAGTAATCGTTACTAAGATTGTGGACTGGAAGAGGATTAGAGAAAACATCGAAAAGTTTAAACTTACTTAGTTCTGAACTGGAAAGTTTAAGCGCCACTTTACAACTTTATTTATCGTTATGAATAGGTTTAAGTTTCTTCCCCATATGGGTGATGCTTTAATAGAAGCTTATGGCTCATCGTTGGAAGAAGCGTTTCAAAATGCGGCATTAGCTATGTTTGAAGTAATGACCGATACATCTAAAGTTGAACCTTCAATGGAAGAAGTTGTTGAAGTTGAAGGCTTCGACTTAGAATCGCTTCTCTACAATTGGCTTGAAAGCCTTTTAGTGATGTTCGACGTAAACAGTAGACTTTATTCAAAGTTTAAAATTGAAAGTATTCATCAGACGACTGAAGGCTATAGGCTTAAGGCTAGAGTATGGGGTGAGGATTACGATTCAAACAAACACGAGCAGAAAGTCGGTGTTAAAGCAGTAACTTATCACATGATGAACGTGGAGGAGAAAAACGGAGTATGGATTTTAAGGTTTTTACTCGACCTTTAAAATGCTAAAGTTCATATTCATTTCTAATCTTGGAGAGCATTCCTATTGATGAGTCGAGCTTCTTCTTCAAATCCTCTATTAGTGATGTATCACCTGGGTCTACACTTCTAAGATAAGCTAGATATATGGATGTAAAATCTGCCATGTACAATACTGTGTACATATTTGAAAGTATTGAGCTTCCAAACCCATGTAAATCGTAGATGCCTGAAACGGATTCCCTTATAATCTCCTTAGTGACCTCGATTCTGGCTGTGATTTCAGGAGGCTCTATTTTTCCTCTTAAAAATATGATAAACTGGTTTTTCACGTAGTATTCTGGCTTCTGATACACCATAACCTCGTTATGGTTTAATTCTGGGAATTCATCCCATCTGGCTGCAACTTTACTATTCTCATTAAGCTGGTTTTTAAACCTCCTAGCTACGGATGAAAGATACCAGTATCCAAATATTACGGGCATTTTCCCATAGATCATCCCAGCGAGTCTTTTAGCAGGATTCTCTTCAGTAGGAGCGGCTCTTGCAAGTTTAATCTTAAGCTTTTTTAGGTTTTCTAAAGTTTCATCAACTTCCCATTTAAGATCAACCTCCGCAAGTTTTTCGATTATAGGTATTAATGGTGTGGATAGGTAGGCTATAGCAGCCCTCGGAAGCAGACCTGGTGGAACTTTCACATGAGGTATTTTAAGCCTCTCAGACAATTTCTCCATAAGACCGCCTGAGCTTAACGAGATTACTCTGCACCCGAGTTTATGAGCTTTAACCATGAAGTTTAACGTTTCCTCAGTATTTCCAGAATAGCTTATAGCAAATACTACTGTCCTATCTGAAATGTAAACTGGCGGGTCGTATCCTCTGTAAACATCTATTGGAATTCTTACTTTAAATCTAAGCCAATCTCGGATTAAATCCCCTCCGACTGCAGAACCACCTACACCAGCAAATAGGATCATATTGGGGTTGAGTTTTTCAAATTCTATAAGCTGTGTAGACTCTAAGCCTATTCTATAGGCTTCTTCAAACTGCTCTGGAAAAGACTCTGCAAGACCTCCTACGTTAAATCTATCTGAGATTCTTTTTTCATCGTACATGTACGTATACCTCTTTCAGACACGGTATTCCAAGCTATTTAAATATTCTCAAAATTGTGTGACTATTAACATTGAGGTTTCATCTATTGTCCGATCCACGATGCTTGTATAACTATGCTGAGTCTAAAGCCACATGTATGTCTCCATAGCACTAGCTACAGCCTCTATATTCTCTAACGGTGTCGGAGGGTGTATCTCGGCTTCAAGCATCAATCCACCCGTCTTTAAAGCGAGAAGTTTAACAATACGTTTGATGTAGCTTTTAATGTCTTCACTCTTCCCAAATGGCACTAGATATTGTCTATCTATGTCTAGATCTATGCAAATCTTGCCTTTACATATGGAAGCTATGTTATCTAAGCCGTTTACTCTATCTTGAATGTTTAAGATGTCGGCACCAGCCTCCATAAGTTGGCTTAAAACCTCGACGACATGTCCATCTGTATGCAAATATACGTGAATGCCTCGGCTTCTTATCTTCTGAAATATTTTAGCATAGCTTGGAAATATGAACTCTCTAAATGTTCTAGGACTTATAGGCATTCTGGTTTGTGTACCAAGGTCGTCTCCAAAATAGATCACATCTATCTTGCCGTACTCTAGAAACTTATCTACAAGTTTGAGGTTGAATTCTGTGAGTCTATATATCAATTCGTAAATCTGAGGAGGCTTCTGGATGAAATCCCTCAGGAGGTTTGTAAACCCCCTAAGGTAGTAGAGTCTCTGGAAGAAGAAACCGTGGGGCATACCTGCAGTTATTAGATTGCCCTCAGCCCTAGCTTTATCTAAACTTGAAAATACTTCATTCCATGGAATGGGTTTTTCAGCGCCCTCAACGGGAACTCCATCCTCTGGATCGGGCATTTCATAATATTTAAAATTCTCCCAACTTTCCAATGGATGCTGTATAACTTGGCCTTGAAACCCCTCTATATTGAAACTCCAGATGCATCCGAAGGGGTCTTTAACCTTTCGGTCGGCTCTTAAAACGCCGGGTTTAACACCGTACTTTACACCTCCGGGTTTAAACCCTGGGAAAACAAGTGGATGTCTTAACGCGACCTCCTCAAGCTTCTCCCTATAAGTATTCCATAGAGGCCACATAACTGTTATACGGCATGGTATATACTCAGGCTCTCTAAACTCAACAGTCCTAAGGTAGTTCTCCCTCCATGATATTGAAGGACTTCTCGTAGGCATATTTTCACAGACACTTGTCTTGTGAAGACAGTCTTTAATTTTTTCTCTACGTAAGTTAAAACACGTCGATATCTGAAACTAACGGTATGGATATGAATGTATTCTACGCCAAGCATCTATAAAAGCTTTCAAGCCTTGGGGTGGAGTATCCTTAAATACGGCATCTACTGGCCCGAGAATAAAACCTCCCCCCGGAGCCAGTTTCCCAATAGCCTCCTTTACAGCTTTCCCAATAATTTCACTCGATGATCTAAGTGTAACAGCTGAATTTACACCGCCCCATATACATACTCTCCCGTCAAGTCTCTCCTTTACAACGTTTAGATCCACGCGGTCCTGAATTGGGTCGACACCTAGTAGAAGATCTACCCCACAATCTACAATATCGTTAAGAATATGCATAATACCTGTAGTTACGATATAGCCGAATTTCAACCCTCTTTTATGAGTTTCTTCAGCCTCCTTTTTAAGCATTGGAGCTATGAATTTTCTGTAAAGTCTTGGAGGCCAGAAGTGTGTATTCTCATACCAGCCTCTGTGGACGATTAAATCTACGCACTTAGTCCTCGAAAGCAGTTCTATACTCTGTAGATCCCACTCTAGCACTATTTTAAGAAGCCTATCCATAAGTTTAGGCTCTTCGAATGCCCATTTAATAGTCTTCTCTATTCCACAGAGCCATACTGCGGCGTCACCACCCATAGGTCCCCAGCCCTCTACTAAAACTCCATTTACTTCAGCAAACTCTCCAACCTTCTCAGCCTCTTTTAGAAAGCTTTCAAGTTTTAAACCACTTGGCCTAGCGAATAAAACGGATAATGCATCTAAGTCTTCTTCTCTCTCTACTAGGTACTTCTTAGTCCTAGCCCTTGGAACGATATAATCATCAAATGTTGGAATATCCTCTCCGTGTGGCCAATCTCTCGTCATTCTTACAACTTGTTTTAACACACCTCTAGAAGTGTGATATTCTTTAACTATCAACGGATATTTCTCGCCATCCTCAGACTTTTTAATAACCTTAACGTCTACATCAGAACTTATCGTAAGTGGAGCATGAAGACTCAATGCGTCATCAAGGTCTAGATGTAAAAGTATCTTAGCCCTCTCAAACTGGTTTCTCCAAACAATGCCCTCGTCTATCAAGAAGCTTCTTTCAAAAAGTCTAAGATATACTGGCACACGATCAGGCTCTTCACAGTTTATGGTAGTCATCATTCTATCTCTTGAAATCATCGGTCATCTAGTGATAATAGCAATCTCCAATGGTATTTAAAAGTTAGAGCATATGGTTTAAACCACGTGAAGACATTTAGTAGGGCAATGGTATTCAGAAGGTGCAGGTAAAAGTTAAACAATAAATTTATATTGTAAGTACTTAAATGTGAGTTTTCTAAGTGGATATGGAGAGCATAAAACGCGGCAAAAGCCTTACTTCAAGCTTTCTATTGGCCTCGGCTTTTCTAATGCAGATGCTTACTGGAATTGTTGGAATAACCGTACCTATATATGCAGCGGAACTGGAGGCTTCACCGCTACTACTGGGATTTATAGGAGCCACTGGAGGATTGATATACTCCTTCATGCCTCTTGTCTCAGGTATTCTCTCCGATAAATTTAAAAGGAAAACCTTCATTCTTACTTCTACCTTCCTATACTGTTTATCTTGTGTAGCATATGGCATAGTGGAAGATCCCTACATGCTTATTCCCATTAAAGCTTTAGAATGGGTCTCAGTAGCGCTATTCTGGCCATCCGTGGAAGCTCTTCTAACGGAAGTCTCGGAAGTAAATATCGAGGAGACACTTAGAAGATTCAACCTTTCATGGGGTTCTGCAACTATCGTAGGACCTATGATAGGGGGCTCATTGATTAGTGCTCTTGGAATTAGAACGCCTTTCATAGCATCTTCAGCCACTTCACTTATACTAGCTCTACTATCGGTTATTTTAATTGAAGAGCAGTTAAAAGGTGAAAGGCTAGTTGAACATAGTGAAGTCTCTTCAGCAAATGGAAACAATAGAGTTTCAATAGTTGGAGCTGTAATAGAGATAATTCTATTCTCCTCAATCGGTGGGATAATATTCAACCTCTTTCCAGCGTACGCAGTCAACCTAGGAATTCCCGCTTATACTGTCGGCTTGATAATGTTGATTAATGGACTATTCAGACTCATAGCCTTCCTTGAAACTTATAAGATTGAGGCTAAATTCGGTAGACATTTCATGTTTTTAACTGGCTCGCTAATAATGGCATTTGCTTCAGCTTTAACAGCGGTCGGCTCTACGGCCTCGATGTTTGCCATATCTTTTGCACTCTTCGGCTTTGGAGCGGGAGTACTCTATGCGTCTTCAATAGCAACCCTTCTTAAAGACTGGGGTTCTAAGAAAGGTTACGCTGGTGGGCTGTTCGAAAGCCTCATAGGTATAGGGTATTTCCTAGGCTCATTAACAGGAGGTTTTGTATCGGAATATGCGCCGAATGCTCCATACATTCTAGGCTTATTCATAAGCCTTACCGTGACCATTTTCCAAGCTGTTCATAAAAAGTAAAACCTTAACATTTAAGTAGATTTTTAAACTGCTGGTTTTATGTCTAACTTAGAAGGATTCCAGGAAACTTTTACTTTATCTACTCTCTACTTCAACTCGACTTAGAGGATACCATCCATCTTCAGCGCGTCCAGCTATAGCTACTCTTATGGTTGGAATCTTAAACTCCGGGTCTACAATAGCGATCGCTAATTCATACGGTCCAGGTTTAAGATCATCAGAAACCCTAAGCCACGTAGTCACCTCTATTCTACCTGGCATCCAGCCTTTTATCGATGTTTGACTTATGAATATTTTCACCTCTCTACTCTCTAAGCTCTTTAACCGAAAGGCGAGTAAACTATCTCTGTATGGTGGTGCAACGCCAACGTTCTCCCAAATCATGTGAATTAAAAGCGGTGAATCCGGCGTTATAGCTCTACTATGCTCAAGTTCCCTTAGAACAAGACGATAGCCAATTCTTCTGAGAAAGTATTCAACTTCTTGTCTTGTATTTACAGGGATTGGTGTAGATTTATTGTTAAAGTAGCTGACATGGTATTTAAGAGCATAATCGAAAATGTAGTGTATGTCCCAGCCTTCTTGCTTCCATTTTCTCATATCCCAGCAACTTTCGAAAGCAACTGGCATTGTCTTCCAAGCTTCTTCAGCACCAGTCTTACTAATCTGTTGCGGGTAGAAATGCTCCATATGGTTCCAATTCTTCGAGAAGCCACCCATGTCGCCTAGACAGTCGGCACGCCAACCACAGCCTTTACGTATAGCATACCTCATACCGTCTTCATCATCTATATTAATGAGTTTAGGCGTTTTTGGGAATGCCTCACAATATGTATCAATTACAGCAAAACGCGTTTTGAGACTGGGAAGGCTTAAGCCTGTACCGCTCATATGCCACTCACCCCAGAGTCCAACAGAGCCTATGTCTACGAGACCTAAGTCTGGATGTCCGTCATATCGTCTTCCAAGTTCTTCGAGTAGTCTAAAATGTGCATCTTGAAAAATCGGGTCATCCATGTCCGGTATCCAGTACTTTAAACCGCCCCCTTCCCGGTATTGATACTCAAAACCTCTACAACCTTTATCTTTCAGCCAACGTGGAACATACATATAACTACTTCCAGTTCCAGCGCACATAATGCGAAAGGCTAGTTTTTGACCAGCTTTTCTTGCACGTGATAACAGATAGTCAAACTTTGGATAGTCTATTTCGCCTTCAGTTGGCTCGATTTCAGCCCAGTAGAATCTGAAGTAGGCTGAAGTACTTGGCAACCCTTCTAAGGTCTCATCTTCGTCGGCGAAACAGTGGAAGGTCTGCCAACCCATATCAGGATTCGCTAGTAGATCGTCAACCTCCTCTGGAACCACTTTCACCATACTTTCTTCTGGCAAACTAACACCATCTGTTAAATGTGTTTCTAAGACGTATAATTTTACTGGATAGCTATTAGTTTTAAGAGAAATGTACTCTTCAATATAAAATTATGAAGTATTTTTATTTTAAGCATAATAATAGGAGAAGTGGGCAAGTTTCACTTGTCTATGGATATTTTTCAACGCCTTCTAATATGGATGTCAAATTGAAAACGATGGTTATTTTGAATATTGTCTAAAATATGGTAGAACCTTCTCTCCGTAGAATTTTATGAACTTTTTCTCATCTGGGCTTGAACTTACAAAGTATATATGGTTAAAACCCGCTTTAATGTACTTCTCTATTGCTTCAATATGTTCATCTGCCGTCGTTGCAATTATCCATCTTTCAGCCAATGCTTCATCTCCGACGAGTTTTCCATGCTCTTCTATTTCTCTAGGGTCAGATATATCATATTTAAAGAAGAGAGGTAACATAGACCCTCTCCAGAATCTACACGATTTTAACGCTTTCTCGTAGTCTTCATCGTATGAGACTAGGAGTTCCACCACCTTTTCTAATAGCTCAGGTTTTCTACCAACCTTCTTCGCCCCTTCTTCAAAAGCGTGAAATAGCCCTCTAAAAATCTTCAATCCTCCAGGACCTGTAAGGATTCCATCGGCATGTCTTCCAGCTAATTCTGCAACTTTAGGTCCACCAGCAGCTACGTAAATTTTTATGGGCCTTACTGGCGTAGTGTATAGTTTCGCCTTCTTCAACCTATAGTATTTTCCTCTAAAGGTTATGAATTTTCCGCTCCACAGTTTCTTAATAATGACTATCGCTTCTTCAAGCATTTCAACACGCTGTTTTGGAGTAGGCCAAACATACCCCAAGGGAGATTCATTTAACGCCTCACCTGCACCAAGTCCGAGAAATATTCTATCGGGATACATATAGGCGAGAGTTGCAAAAGCTTGAGCAACGATTGCCGGATGATACCTAAGAATAGGCGCAGTTACAGCCGTTCCAATTTTAATCTTTTTCGTTCTCTCAGCAGCTGAAGCTATCCACGTCCAGGCAAAACCTCCGGCTGCTCCAGTATGAGCCCACGGGTGGAAATGGTCGCTTGTCCAAAGTGTTTCAAAACCGTATTCTTCAGCTAAAACGGCGTGTGCTAGAAGTTTATCGGGTTGATACTGTTCATGGCAGGTTTTATAACCGATAGTTAAAGAGTTCAAATCACCACCTCTTTAAACCAGAATCTTCATCGGTTAATTATTAAATTTAACCAGCGTTGAAATTTAATTGTAGAATGCAACGGAGGCTGTATAAATGGAATTGGGTATAAGTTCCTATACTTTTCCATGGGCTTTCGGTGTTCAAGGATATCCTCAACCTAAAACTCCCTTAAACGCTATAAGATTACTGGAGAAAGCTGAATCTTTAGGGGTTAATGTTGTTCAAATATGTGACAATTTCCCCCTACATAGGATGGAAGATGAAGCACTGAACGATCTTTCAAAAATTGCCTTTGATATGGGGATTAAAATTGAAGTTGGTACACGTGGAATTGAGCCTGAAAACCTACTAACGTATCTAAGGATAGCAAAAAAGTTGAATGCGAAATTACTTCGAACGGTATTTGAAGTCCCTGGTGAAAAACCGAGTTTAAATAAGATGATAACACAGATTAAACCTGTTCTTCCCCTGTTTGAAAAGGACGGTGTTTACATAGCCTTAGAAAACTATGAACAATTTAAATCAAAAGAACTGGCCCTTCTCGTGAAGAGGCTAGGCAGCTCTTATGTTGGAGTTTGTCTAGATACGGTCAATTCGTTCGGTGCTCTAGAAGGTTTAGAGGAGGTTGTAAACAGGCTTGCATCTTTCACGATAAATCTACACCTGAAGGATTTCGACATATTAAGAGTTAAACATAGAATGGGGTTTAAAGTGGTCGGCCGTCCTGTAGGTGGGGGGAAACTGAACGTCGATTGGCTTTTTAAAGTTTTGAAACGTAAAGGGAGAACGCCAAATGTAATAGTAGAATTGTGGGTACCGTTTCTAGGGTCAATAGAAAAAACAATATTAAAAGAAGAAGAGTGGGCTATTAGAAGTATTGAGTATTTAAAGAGGAGGATGCTGGAATGAAAGCTGAATTGGGAGAGAGCCGAGGGAAACTAACCGTTACAATTATAGGTGCTGGGGGAACGGCTGGTAGCTATATTACAGACAGACTACTTAAGGGAGACTATAATGTTCTTCTATGTGAAAAAGACGAAGGACTTATCAGGCTTCAGAAAAAAGGGTTTAAAGCCGTTGAAATGGAGAAAGCGGTTCCGATAAGCGATGTAGTCATCATGACTGTTCCAGATGATAAGATAAGTGATTTATCTAGAATAATTGTTCCACTGATGAAAAGAAATGCCACTATGATTCTACTGGATGCTGCGGCCGCGTATATAGGGGATGTATATTTAAGGGATGACTGTAGCTTCGTCATAGCACATCCGTGCCATCCTCAACTTTTCCAAGAGCAGGAGTCGGCAGAAGCATATAGAGACTTCTTTGGGGGGGTCGCTAAACAGGATATAGTGATAGCTTTACTGCATGGGAGAGAGGAAAATTTTAAGATCGCTGAGAGAATCTGTAGGGAAATATTTGCACCAGTGGTTAACTGTTACAGGTTAACCGTCGATGAAATGGCTATCCTTGAACCAATAGCCTCAGAAGTTATTATAGGAGCAGCATCCTATCTTATGAGGGAAGCGTTTAATGAGGTTGTGAAACACGGCGTCTCAGAAGAAGCAGCTCGGGCGTTTTTACTCGGGCATATTAGAATTTTACTGGCTGTTTTATTCGAAGAATCCTCTCATAAAATCTCTAAAGCTGCTGAGAATGCCATAAGATATGGTTGCGATAGGATTTTAAAACCAGATTGGAGGAAAGTATTCGATACAAAAGAAATGGAGGAGATAATCCGTAAGATACTGAAGCCGACTGAGTAATAATATTCATAAATAAAGAATATAGCGTATTTTCAGTTTAAAAAAGGCTAATCGATATTTCTTGTTTTCATTATCCAGAGTTCAGCTACACTCACTCCTCGACTTCCCTCTTTTGCAATCCAAGTTAAATTCAATTTTCCACCGATGGTTGCTTCCTGGGGGATGGAGCACTCTATGGTTATACATTTACCAGTAATGTTGATGAAATCGTGTATAATGTATTTTTCATCGGCCAATAATTTCACTTCATCTCCAGAAAAGCCTACGTATGTTATTCTGATTCTGTAAGATGCCGTTGGGTCTAAACCGTCATAGGAAATAGTTAGGGGATGCTGATAAGGTGAGAAGATCTTATTAACCCAAGCTAATGGAACACCGTCATATTTAAATCGCTTCCCTTCTAAGTGAAGTAAGGGCGTGGCAAACGTTATGCCTCTAGATGATATGAATCCTGGGTCTTTCCTCCAATCATTGGCTTCAAATAAGCGGTTTATGCTTACATAACTTCCGAAATTTTCATAGAACCCTCCAGGGCCAGGGTTCACCCTGTTTATGATCCTATCTATTGCCTTCAGTCTTTGATCTTCGTCTTCCATTTTACGTACTATTTGGAATTGAGCTAACAACCAATTCATGTTGTTTAGCGGCATGTCAATATCGTCCATAAATGCCCCCCGCTCCCAATTTGCAGCTTGATGCCTTTTTACTGAAAGTTGTAGTCCAATGTTTTTGAAGAGTTTATCAGCTAGTTCTTCACACTTCTTTCGATATTCTACGGCTACAGGTTCTGTTTGAGCTTTTCTCAATATTTTTTCAGCCTCTTCTATTGCTCTTAGTGAGCCTATTGAATTAGCAGATTCCAGCCGTTCAATGGCCTCTTCTTCTAATTCTGTCTCATAAATTAACCTCCTCCTAACATAAGCATCATAGTATGCTCTAAGTAGTCCCATCTGAAAACGCCAGTTCTCTAAAACCTCCTGAGGAACTTTCTTCTCCAGCTCTTGCCACTGTCTTAAAGTTACTTCTATACTGTCATTAGCTATAGCTGGGCCAATCCAATTATCCTCTAAAGCCATAATACAGTGGGCTATTTCATCTGCCCACTCGCTACTGATAAATACTCGAACATAATCTCTCAATGTTTCTATTACAGGTGTATTTGGGTTCCAGTCTTGATCGCTCCATATGAATTTATTTACATCGTCGTTAACGCCTTCCGAATAGCTTATGCTTCCAATCGTATATGGTGCAAATAGATTGTGAATATGTTTTTCAGCTTTAGGCCTCGGATTAATACACTCACGTCCTAGGGTTATGGCGAAGGCCACATCCCAGTTTGGAACAGGGTATTGACATCTAATAGAATGGGTAATATCTGGATAATGACGGATGGGGTACTCATCGGGGATTATTCTACGTAATTCTGGTAGTGGAGTTTTTACCCTAGGTCCGAAAACTATTCCACCCAACCAATCGGGTCTTCTTTTAACGTTCTTGTAGAATTCAGCATACCAACTGTCTGAAGGTGTTTCTGGAAACTGGGGAGATAGCCAAATTTTGGCATTTGGATGGTATTTACGTAGTATGGCTGCCACCTTCTCAGCCCATTGGAATAATTCATCGGCTTTCAGTATTCCAGGGTCTCCACCTGGAATGAAAACCGCATCTATTCGAGGTAGTCTACTGAAGATCTCTTCACGTTCAGTCAGCTCCCTCTTCATGTTTTCTTCGTTTACGATTTCTGAGTCAGAGAACATATTGGGATACCAAATCCATACATCTAGCCCATATGAGTCGATTATTTGAGACAGCTTCGCCATCATTTCTAAAGGTGGAATCTTCATGAGAGAGTTTATTGGCTCGTCGTCTGTTCTAGGTGGAACTATTTCAATCGCGTTCGCTCCAAAGAATGTCAGTTCACGTATATACTGGTCAAACTGTTCAATAGACCACGCGTCGTAAGTGTTGCTCTTAGGTCTGTAGCCTAACTGATGCCCCCTTAGAGGGAATGCTGGTGTACTGGAGATCTTTAAGCCATAATGTATTTTAATGAAGCCCCTTCCCCATATGAGTTTACGTAAGAATCTTCCAACGCCATAAAGAACTCCCCGTTCATCTCTTCCGACAATAAAAATAACTGGATGGTTTTTCAGTTTTTCCACAAGAATCCTATAGCCTTCCTTACCCGGCTTTTCCAATCCGTCTAGAAGATTAAGATATGGGAAATTTAGATTCTTTAAAGATTCCTCTGAGCTTACCAGTATGACTGTTAAATCTTCCCCATCCCATTGATGGACTACTGGAAGCTTGAGCCCAGTTCTCTTCTCTACTTCCTCGACTAAAATGGCAATTGCTTTAGCTTCTATCCTTGAAATATGTCTCGGCGTTAAAATGATTGTATCGGAAATATCGATTAACTCCATTTTTAAACACTCTGTATTATTCTTGAAGATAGTATTTTAAACCTACGAATAGAATCGATAGAAGAGTGCATCGACTATACTAATTGCGATATTATCTGAAAACCCTTAGCAGTAATGCGGGCTATTTTTTATGAAGCCTAGGAATGTCGATGTAGGTCTCCCCCATTTCATGGCTATTCTTCTAAATACTTTTATTTATATGGAGAAACTTTCAACGGTGCTTCTCATGCTCTTATATGTAACTATATCGAACCTATATGGTCTTCCACGCTTAGACTTACACCTACTCCTTGGCCTACTCCTACCATGCTTAAACCCATCTCAAGCAGCCTCATAAGAGCTACTAAAATAAACTCCGTAATTAAAGTCGTCTTTTCTGACGACTTTAATTCATATCTGCATCCAACTTAAGATGGAGATTTTATGCTCCTCTCAATTAGAGGAGGCGATTCTCTGGAGTTCTTCGCACCTTGATTTTACGGTTTCATATATCTCTTTTCTAAG